>Ga0307379_10007540_pt1 | contig 14776 bp, 12 predicted proteins | sample UN2MG_FD_202237 | JGI IMG/M metagenome (GOLD analysis project Ga0307379, IMG submission 202237) | Soil microbial communities from Risofladan, Vaasa, Finland - UN-2 | ecosystem: Environmental > Terrestrial > Soil > Coastal area > Acid sulfate soil | place: Finland: Risofladan, Vaasa | collected... | reverse complement strand
ATGTGCTCAAGAACACATATCGGAATGTTGTCGTGTTGCAGCAGACCGCCCTGGTGGAAACTCAAAGCGGCAGGAGCCTGTTTGTGCTGGAGGGGGAGACCGCACGCAAGAGGGAAGTGACTCTCGGGGCCTCTAACAGGGGCATGATTATTATAGCAAAGGGGATTAAACCAGAGGAAGTTGTAATTGTCAACGGCCAGCGGGAATTAGTCGACGGCCAACAGGTAAGGGTTACAGGCAGAAAGGACTGAAAAAAATGCTGGTTACAAACATCTCCCTTAAAAACAGGCTGAGCGTCTTTGTCCTGATGGTGATCATTATTATCGCCGGCTTTTATTATTACTTGTCTCTGCCCACTGAAGCCGCTCCGGATGTCGAGATCCCTTACATCATAATTTCCACTCCCTATTTCGGCGTTTCGCCGGAAGATATAGAAAACCTGGTCACACGTCCAATCGAACGAAAGCTTAAAGGCCTGGCTGATGTCAAGGAAATCCGCTCCACCAGCCAGGAAGGATATTCCATGATCTCGGTGGAGTTTGTCGCCGGCACGGATATCGACTTCGCTCTGCAGAAAGTCCGCGAAAAGGTAGACTTGGCCAAGTCGGATATTCCCGAGGATGCTGAAGACCCGATTCTTTCTGAAATAAATCTGTCGGACCTGCCTATCATGTTGATCAATGTCTCTGGCAAAATGGATCTGGTGGGACTGAAAAAGATCGCCGAGGACCTGGAAGACGAGATAGAAACCATCCCCGGAGTGATCGACGCTATCGTGACCGGCGGCCTTACCCGGGAGGTGCAGGTGAATATCGACCCGGACAGGCTTTTCTATTACAATATCGCGGTGGACGATGTGATCGACGCCATACGCAACGAGCATATCACCATCCCGGGGGGAACTATCGACCTCGGTACTACCAAGTACCTTGTGCGTGTGCCGGGCGAATTCAAGATCCCTGAAAAAATGAAAGACATCGTAGTCAAGGTAGAGGGGGGAAGATCTATCTTCCTCCGCAACCTGGCCGAGGTGGTTTACTCCTTTAAGGAAAAAGACTCGATAAGCCGCCTGAACGGTGCGGAAACCGTTTCCATCGCGGTCCAGAAGCGCTCGGGAACCAACCTGCTGGAAATTTCAGACCAGGTAAAAGCCCTCTTGAAAGAGAAACAGGAAAAGCTTCCGGCAGGAATTGCAATCACTATCACCGGCGACCAGTCGATATTTATCCGTGAAACAGTGAAAAGCCTGGAAAACAACATTATCTGTGGCTTGATACTGATTGTGGGAGTACTTTTTGTGGTCATGGGCGTAAGAAACGCCTTTCTGGTGGGCATCGCCATTCCGCTGTCAATGCTCTTGACTTTCCTGATTCTGGGTGTCATGGGCCAGACAATCAACATGGTAATTCTTTTTGCTCTGATTCTCGCAGTAGGCATGCTGGTGGACAACGCCATCGTGATCGTGGAAAATATCTACCGGCATCACCAGGAGGGGCGGAGTATTGCCGAAGCCGCCAGTGTGGGGACACAGGAAGTCGGGATCCCTGTAATAGCCTCAACGGTTACGACAGTGTGCGCATTTATTCCGCTTATCAAATGGCCCGGTATAATCGGGGAATTCATGGCCTACTTGCCCAAAACCGTTATCCTCACCCTTTCCTGCAGTCTGTTTGTGGCCCTGATTTTCAATCCCACGGTCTGCTCCCGTTTCATGCGCAGCATCGGTCCGATCAAAAAAATCGAAGCCCGGGAAGAGAAACTGGGACCAATCCTGCGAAACTATCTCCGTTTGCTCCGCTTTTCCATGAAACGGCCGCTGGCTGTGTTCGCCGGCTCATCAGGCCTCCTGGTCCTGATTATTGTGTTATACGCCTTTTTAGGCCGCGGACTCGAGTTTTTCCCTAGAACCGATCCTGAATATATCTATGTCGATGTCACAGCGCCCTCAGGTACCAACCTGGAGACCAGCAACCGTCTCGTGAAGCAGATAGAGAATATCGCCGAGAGCTTGCCTGATATCGAATATATCGCGGCCAATGTAGGCCACCAGGGCCAGGATATGGGTTTCTCCTTTGGCGGCGGGACCCCCAATAAAAGCCGGATAATGATCGATATGATCGACATGAAGGACCGCTCACAGCCCAGCCCTGTCACCCGTGACAAGCTTCGCCACGAATTGGGTCTCATCACCGGCGCTGATATCGAAGTCAATGAGGAGGAGCATGGTCCTCCCACCGGCGCCCCGATCAATATCGAGATTTCGGGCGAAGATTACAGTCTCCTGGGCGGGATTGCCAAGGAAGTAAATGGAATAATTCGAGAAGTCGACGGGGCGGTCGATATCAAAGACGATTTCGACGAGGGCAAGCCAGAGCTGAGGGTTACCGTGGACCGGGTAGAAGCGGCTCTCCTGGGTATTAATACCTGGGATATAGCATCAACAGTTCGTACGGCCGTAAATGGCACAGAGGCAGCCAAGTACAGGGTCGGCGAGGATGAGTACGACATCACAGTGCGCTTTGCTCTGGATAAGCGCTCCTCGATCGAGGACCTGCGCAAAATAAATATCTTCTATGAAGGCGAGCAAATCCCCCTGTCCAATATCGCCAAAATAGAAATCGCCGGCGGCCTGGGCACTATTCAACACAAAGACATGAAGCGCATGGTCACTGTGGAGGCCAAGGTGGAAAAAGGATATAACGAAAACGCGGTCCGGGAGATATGCAAGGCCAGACTGGCCAAACTGGAACTCCCTACCGGTTATTTCATCGAATCCACCGGCGCGGACGAGGAACAGCAAGAGGCGCAGGCGTTTCTGTCGCGGGCCTTCGCAGCCGCGCTGATGCTGATCAGCCTGATCTTGATCTCCCAGTTCAATTCGCTGATCCTGCCTTTTATTATCATGTTCTCTGTCATTCTCTCCATGATCGGGGTCCTCATCGGCCTGATGGTTACAGGAACCTCATTCGGCATTATCATGACCGGCATCGGAGTGATCTCTTTGGCCGGGGTAGTGGTCAACAACTCGATCGTGCTCCTGGACTACGTTCAGAAAGTGAGGATGATGGGTTTTGAAAAAAAAGAAGCCATAATCCAGGCTGGCCTGGTGCGTTTCCGCCCGGTCATGCTTACTGCCATCACCACCATCCTCGGCCTGATCCCCCTGACCACAGGCTACGGCTTCGATTTCACCGAATTCTCTTTCACCACCCCGGATGAAAGTTCCCAGTGGTGGGGCCCGATGGGCGTAGCTGTAATCTTCGGCCTGGCCTTCGCCACCCTGCTTACCCTGGTGGTTGTGCCGACCATGTATAAGCTGCTCACAGACATCACCGACCGCCTGGGGATCCAGCCGGCTTACATACGCAAGATGAAACATGTCTCGGAAGAGAGAAAGAAAGGCTCAGGCGTGATCCGCTGACTTGAAGTTTACACCTCGAGGTCTGCAAAAGGCTGGGGGCCGTAGTACATGATTTCAGAAATATTGTGACGGATTATAATAATACCGATCCAGATAATTTCATTGGTCAGGGCGGGTTTGAAACCCGCCCCTTATTTATTACCAGGGATAATTCTCAGAATGACTGGTTACGGAATATCTCTTTCAATCACTGTAGTCTCAACGAATCGGGAACCCCGGCCAGGCGCGGGGATTCCCGGTCGAACAGAACCAGCCGCCGCCATAACTCCGGGGTTTTATTCTTTATCATATCAATTGCAGCCGCATTCAAGTTGCCTTTGTGCATCGGGACACGCCTCACGTACTCCAGTTGAAAGCGCCCCGGGTCTCTCCCATATTTATACTCATAAGTGAAAGCGCCGTCTGCCGAGAATTCGGCTTCCTCTAGCGAGCGGTCGGGCACCGAGATATAGAACTCGTCGGTAGGCACAGCCGGGATATCACCCCCGGCAAGCAGAAGCCCTTTTTCGGCCAAAGCAGTATAGAGCTCGAGAGCCGTGTGCTCTGCCGGATCGATAAAGCTTATCCCAGGCGAAAGAACCGCACGGTAAGGAGTCTCTCCTGCAGGGGTTGTCAACTGTCGCAGGCGGTCGAATGCGTTGACAAAATTCTGCCTGTAAAATGGAAAATGAGTACAACCCAGGATCACCGCACCTATCGGCTGGTCAATGCCCTGTTCCCTGTATTTTTCCACCAGGCTCAGCACATGGTAGCGGATATAGTTCTCCACACTGTTCAGCCTGAGAGCGCTCCCTTTCTCCTCGAGACCCAGTAATCCCTCAGGCACGAAACCATATTCTTCCATGAGCGCCGTATCCAGTGGAGCCAGGGGGCTCGAGACCGAGGGGCCCCGGTAGGAAGCTGATTCAGGCTCACCCTGGGACATGATATAGGCCCGGTCTCCCTCGATCGCTCCGGCCAGACCCAGGCAGCCCTGCTGGACTACTGTCGGAGCATTCAGGTTCCGCCGGCTGGACACTTTCCCGACTGCCCGTACATAACCCAGGCTGCTGCAAGTGCCCACAGTGGCCATTACTGCCACTGCTTCCTGCTCCCCGATGGTTTCCAAGGCTCCCACTGCGCCAGCATCTACCACTCCGACAACATAGACCGGCAGGTCCCACTCGGCCACAGCCTCGAGCAAGTCCTCTAGTCCATAGGCGGTTGCCGTGTTGCACGCAATCACCACAGCTTTCACGGGGGGCTTGTCGAATCGCGGCCGGGCTGCCCCTTCATGAGGCCAGTAGCGCCTCCCGAACAGAAATATCGCGTCCTTAAGCGCCAGCTCGCGCAAAAATTCGGTTTTGCCCTCGGCCGGGTAATTTCCATAAGGCATATTGGCCTGGTCTCCGAGATAGATAAATCTCTCGGCTGCGAAATCCGGCACACCGTCCGGGCCGGGCCGGTGGGTCGAGTTATCGAAGCTGTCCAGGTCAATAATCCGGGCGAGAACTGTCAGCCCGCCGAGCCCTGAGTCGAACACTCCGATGGGGAGATATTTAATCTCTGATTTATAGGTAGAGAAATCTACTGTAAAAGGACCCCGGTTGCCACGGGCTTTGACTTGAGAGATTAGAGGCGGCTTTTGACCAAGACAGGGATTTAGATAAAGAAGGACTGAAAAAATCAGTAAGCATGGGAGCTTGCGAAACATGATTCCCTCAGAGTTTTTCAAGACTCTTCCTGCGCCTGCGGTAGGTCCGCCGCAGGCTTTCGAGTTCAGCCCGGGTGAAAATGTGGCGAATCTGACGGATCCCTCCTGCAATGACCTCGAGCTCTTCGAGGCTCGAGGCCTGCGAGAGCCCATCGTAAAAAAAAGACCATTCCTGGTTGGGGAACTCTCCACAGTTCGCTACGGCCGTGAAACTGCGGCGGTGGATCGGGCAGGGGCCGAATTCTTTCAAGGCCTTGAAATGGTCGCTGGTTGGATATCCCTTGTGGCGGGCGAACCCGTAACCCGGGTAAACGCGGTCAAATTCTTTCATCAGGCGGTCCCGGGTAACCTTAGCCACGATTGAGGCAGCGGCCAGGGAAAGGCACCTGGCGTCTCCTCCTATCACCGCATTTTGCGGAACCTCCAGGCGCAGCACCATCGGCCCGTCGACCAGAACAGCATCCGGCTTAATCTGAAGGTTTTCCACAGCCCGGTACATGGCTACAAGACTGGCGTTGTAAATATTGAGCCTGTCGATCTCCTCGTTGTCCGCTCTGCCGATACCGATAGCGAGAGCTTTATCGTGGATCTCAGCGTATAGCGCTTCTCGCTTTTCGGGAGTCAGTTTTTTGGAGTCTCTAGCCTGCGGGTGATCGCACTCGGGTGGGAAAATGACAGCAGCCGCCATAACCGGACCGGCCAGTGGCCCCCGGCCCACCTCATCCACTCCAGCCACCTTTTCCAGGCCACGGGCATGGTAGGTACGCTCAAGCTCGAGCATCTTTTCCTGTTCCAGGCGCTCAGCATCCTGTCGCGCCTGCTTGCGCTCGATCTCCTCACCGAGAGCCCGCACCCCGTTGCGCGGGTCATTTGCCAGGTCTGCCAACAGCTCATCCGGCACGCTTTCCATCCGTGCAATCAGGGACCTGACAGCGGTTATGCTTAAGCCTTTTAGATTCATATCACGAGGCAGGGATGAGAGTTGCCTCACTCCTGCAGCTAAAAAAAGGCGACGGGCAAGATCATCCGTCGCCAGAAAACAGATCACAACTCCATCAGCCTATGCTCCCCGGGTTTTTCTACAGCCTGGGTTCTTTAATCCTCGCCGCCTTGCCTGTAAGCTGGCGCAGATAAAACAGCTTGGCCCGGCGAACCCGCCCTTTGCGAACCACCTCGATGCTTTCGATCACCGGGGAATGCAAAGGGAAAATTCGCTCCACACCGACACCATTGGATACTTTACGGACAGTGAAGGTTTCATTTAACCCTCCGCCTCGCCTTTGCAAAACAACTCCCTCGAAAGTCTGAAGGCGCTCCTTGTTGCCTTCCCTGACCCTGATCTTCACCCGCACCGTGTCCCCTGAATCGAAATCCGGAATTTTTTCGGTTTCTTTCTTGTATTCCTCTTCAATTTCCGTAAACCTGTGCATCATTGCCTCTCATTTTTAACCCCTGCAGGGCGTTTATTTAATATCTCAAACAAAATTTTCCCGCGTTCAGGTACTGTCCCTGTAGAACTGGCTTTATTTCAGTAAATCAGGCCGTCGCTGGCGGGTAAGACGTTCGGCCTGAGTTTTACGCCATTTCTCGATTTTCTTATGGTCTCCGCTTGTCAATACCTCCGGAACCTTGTAACCCCTGAACTCCCGGGGCCTTGTATATTGAGGTACTCCCAGCAGGCTGTCAAAAAAGGAATCGCCCACCGCAGAGTCAAAATCGCCTAAAGACCCGGGCAGGAGCCTGACAACCGCATCGACCACAACCGCTGCAGCCGGCTCGCCCCCTGAGAGCACGTAATCGCCGATCCGCAGTTCCTCATCCACCAGCTTTAAGGCGACCCTCTCGTCAACATCCTTGTAATGCCCGCAAATCAGGATCAACTGGCCGGCCAGGGAATATCTCTCTGCCCGGCGCTGATCAAAAAGCCCGCCCCGAGCCGAGAGTAAGACCACAATTGCCTTATCCTTATCTGCACCCGGCTCTGCATTCTCACGGCACCATTCAACAGCTCCGAAAACAGGCTCGGGCCTGATAATCATCCCAGGACCGCCGCCATAAGGATAGTCATCCACCGTTCCATGACTGTCGACGGCAAAATCCCGCAGGTTTACCACCCGGTATCGGACAAGTCCCTCTCTCTCGGCCCTCCCTAGAATACTTGACTGGAGCAATGGCTTAAAATACTCAGGGAAAATAGTGATAATATCTATCTTAAGCATCGCCTCAAATATCCATTAAGCCCTCAGGCAGATGAACCTTGAGGCTTCCGGATTCAAGATCCACCTCGCGTATGAACTGATCCACTATGGGTATAAGATACTTTTTGCCGCTTTCGCTTTCAACTTCAAGGAGATCCTGGGCCGGCATCTCAATGATCGCGCAAACCCTTCCAAGCTTTGCTCCATTTTCATCTTTCACTAACAGGCCCAGCAACTGATGGTGGTAATAACATCCTTCCTCCGGTTGCACGGCCTGGTCACTGGGAATATATATTTCCCAGCCGCGCAGGTGTTCCACCGAGCTGCGATCACAGAAACCATCGAAACACACCAGGAAGCCCTGCTTGTGAGGGCGGACGGAGTTTATCACCACTGCTTTGAGTTTGCTTTCATCGGGTCCGATAAAGAGTTCAGCCCTGGGTCGAAAACGCAAATCGGGCCGTTCGGTCAGGCTCTTCACCCCTACCTCTCCACCGATTCCGTGAGGCTTGACAATATGACCCACCAGTAAAAACTTTTGCTGGCTCACTGTTTTTCTTCTATTATCTTGCTTTTATGTCGCATGAGGCTGCATTGACGCAGAAAACCTTTATCATTCTCTGGCCAAGGTAAACCGCCTGCCAGTATGGTGTCTCACAAATAATGAGTATTATGGATGTATTTAAACAAATCCCCTTCTTTCCCCTTTTTCCAAAGGAGAGGTATATCATGCAATCCTCAGCCGTTGCAACTGATTAAAAGACAACACGTTAATTCCCCCCTTTTGTAAAGGGGGATCAGGGGGGATTTTCTCCTCCGCGGTTAATTCCGTCGAAAAAGCCTCCATTTTTTAATGAATCCATTTCCTGGACAGCACACTGGAAAAGATTATTCCTCGGCCTTTTTATTCTCTCCGGCTCCTTTACTCTCCTCTACTTTTTCTACTGCCTTGGCCTCTTCCCTAGGCTGCTTGGCTTCTTTTACTGCCTTGGTCTCTTCCTCAGGCTGCTTGGCTTCTTTTACTGCCTTGGTCTCTTCCTCAGGCTGCTTGGCTTCTTTTACTGCCTTGGTCTCTTCCTCAGGCTGCTTGGCTTCTTTTACTGCCTTGGCCTCTTCCTCAGGCTGCTTGGTTTCTTTTACTGCTTTGGCCTCTTCCTTAGGCCCCTTGGCTTCTTTTACTGCCTTGGCCTGTTCCTTAAGCGCCTCAACCTCTTTGGCCGCCTCGGCTTTTTCAACTTTCCCGGCCTTTTCTTTTGCTGCCTTGACCTCTTTGGCTGCCTCGGCCTTTTTAGCAGCTTCCACCTCTACCGCTTGAGCAGTATCTTTGTCTTTAGCGGCAGCAGGTATCTTCTTTTTGACGGTCTCAGCTTTGTCAGGCTTTTTTTCGCCCTGCGCTTCTTTTTCCTCGGCTGGTTTCTGGCCAGTCCTCAACTCATGCCAACGGTGCAGGACTCCTTCTTGACGCAACAGGCTCCCCACCGTATCCGAATATAAAGCCCCCATTTTGAGCCACTCGATAATCCGCTCCTCTTTAAGCTCGATAGTATGCGGACTGGTCATCGGGTCATAGAAGCCCACGAACTCGACAAACCTTCCATCCCTCTTGACACGAGAATCAACAACCGCCAATCGATAGCAAGGGTGATTCTTTTTACCGATCCGGCGTAATCTTATCCGCACCGCCATAAAATTTCCTCCCGCAAATTTAGAATTGTGAGTCGATTTCAATTCATAAAAGGCAGATAATTTTTGCCTGGCAGGCCCAGGCCGCCCGGGCTTGAAAACAGCCCCATTTTTTTCATCATTTTACGCATCTGGTCGAACTGTTTGAGCAGTTGATTCACTTCCTGCACGGTTACACCGCTGCCTCCGGCAATGCGCAGCCGTCGGCTTGCGCTAATCATTTTAGGATTGGACCTCTCCTCCGGGGTCATGGAAAGGATGATCGCTTCCAAACGTCTGAATCTTTTCGGATCCACATTGGCTGTTTTGAGCAACTTGCCGCCAACTCCCGGTATCAGGCCCAACAGGCTCTCTAATGAACCCATTTTCTGCACTTGCCGCAGGGTAATGAGAAAATCTCCGAGATCCATGTCTCTCGCCTGGCGCATTTTTTTCTCCAGGCGCTCGGCCTCCTCCAGATCCATCTTTTCCTCGGCCCGCTCCACCAGGGAAACAATATCGCCCATCTGCAGCAGACGTGAAACCATACGCTCGGGATAAAAAACCTCCAGCGCCTCGAGCTGCTCCCCCACACCGATTAATTTAATCGGCACCTTGGTCATCCCGTAAATGGAGAGCGCCGCTCCCCCCCGGGCATCCCCGTCCAACTTGCTCAGAACAAGACCCGTGAGCTGGAGTTCCCGGTGAAAGCTCTGGGCGATATTGACCGCCTCCTGTCCGGTCATCCCATCCACCACGAGCAGGATTTCCTGCGGTTTGATTGCTTTTTTGATCTCGATCAACTCCTCCATCATCTCTGTATCGATATGCAGTCTTCCCGCTGTATCAATCAGTACAGTGTCCAGCCCGGTCTGTCCCGCCTGGATCAGTCCATCCTTTACTATCTCAGCGACTCCCCTTGAACCTTCTGCTAAGGCAAAAGTGGGGATATCGAGCTGGCGGCCGAGAGTCTCGAGTTGCTCCACTGCTGCAGGCCGGTAGATGTCGGCAGCGATCATCATAGGCTTCCTGCCCTGTTTCCTCAGACGCAAGGCGAGCTTGCCTGCAGTTGTTGTCTTACCCGAACCCTGAAGTCCGCAGAGCATGATCACAGAGAGCGGGCCCGGACTGAAAACGAGCGGTTGGGATGAGCCGCCGAGCATCTGGATCAGCTCATCATAAACTATTTTCACCATCATCTGGCCGGGGCTGACACTCCTGATCACCTCACGGCCGACTGCTTTCTCCTCCACGTGCTGAAGGAAATCCTGCACCAGCTTGTAATTGACATCAGCCCCGAGCAAAACCCTTCTGATCTCCCGGAGACTTTCCCTGATCGATTGCTCGTTCAACATCACTCTGCCACCGAGACGCCTTATTACTCCTTCCAGCTTTTCGCTTAATTCATCGAACATACACTCGGATTTCCTCTAAAAAAGAGAAGGGTGCCGCAGGCGACCATTTATCAAAAATTCAAAGATGAAATATAAAATCTTATAAAATAATTACTTTAATCAGAAAAATCAATATTTAGTCCCTGACAGCGGCTAAAACATTTCCCGGCTTCAATTCAAGACTTTCGCCGGAGCCTGAAAGTCAAGGTACCGAGCTTGAAACAACCAGGTCCACCCGGCTCCCAATTTCAACTGCAGTGCGCTCTAGCGGCATCTGATCGATTACCCTGCCTTCCGGAATATAGCGGTTGAACCGATAGGATATCTCCCCCAGCTTAAGTCCTGCCTCAGCAAGTATTATTTTGGCTTCTTCGATATCTTTGTCAATCACCGAGGGCACTTTCACTTGCTGAACACCTTCGCTGACTGTCAGCACAACTTTTTCACCTTGAGGGAGCGCCGTCCCTGCCGGGGGATTTATCCCGATCACCCTCCCGCGCGCTACCTGCGGATCGCTTTTGCTCTGGATCTCTTCCAGCTTAAGCCGGCTGCGCTCGATAAGGATTGCAGCCTGACGCTGGGTCAGTCCTAAAACATGGGGAACGCTGACAATCTCCGGTCCCAGACTGAGCATTACATACACCCGGCGGCCCTGCTTGACAACTACTCCCGGCTCGGGATCCTGTTTGAGAATCCGTTGGGCTGGAACCTGTCCATTGTAAGTTTCACTCTGCACCGTAACATAAAGCCCGTTGTTCTCAGCTACGACTTTTGCCTCATCCAACGTGAGAGACTCCAGTTCCGGCACCTCAATCAGTCGCTGACTGCCCACTATATGGGGCAGAATTATCTGGTCGAGCACGAACAGGCCGAAGAAAAAGGAAACCACCGCAGTGACAAGATAAATTAAAATAGTTTTAATTTTGCTTTTCATCTCTGCCCTTTTCTCTTAACGAGTTAGTCTGTATTATTCACAAAATTTAGTAGAAATGAACAGACTTTCGGTCTCTCAAGCATTTGCTCCAGGCCGGACAAGAAGTCAGAAGACAGGAGTCAGAAGGTTAAAAACCTCTGGTGATAATTTCTAAAAATATCCTGAATTCTGCTACGAAAATAAAACCCGAACGGGATTATTTTCATCCCTTTCAGGGTGGCGCAAAGCGCCATGAATGGCTGACTCCTGATTTCTGACTCCTGAATTACCGAATGGTAATCAAAAAAACTTCTGGTCGAAGTTCTTTCATAATGGCCCGGAGCAGCGATCAGCTCAGGAATAATTCGAGTTAGAAAAACATGCTTCCGAATCATCTAATGGTTTACCTTCATCATGCCGCGGGTTTTCGCACCAGACGGGCTGCAAAAGCCCCGTCAATCCCGTGAACATTTGGAAACGTGGCCAAACACCCCTCGCCTGAAACAAGCTCATTTTTCAGGTACTTGTCTGCCGGGTCAAGATGAAAATCGTCTCTTCCGGCCAGAAAAGAACTCACTATGCCCCAGTTTTCCTCAGGCTCCAGAGAACAAGTGCTGTAAACCAGAGTTCCACCCGGGGCGCAAGCATCGGCGCCGGCTTCGAGAATTTCCCGCTGCAGTTCTGTAAGCCCGGCTAAATCTTTCTGTTTTATACGCCAGCGCAGTTCCGGCTTCCTGCGCAATACTCCGGTGCCTGTGCAGGGCACATCGCAGAGTACCAGACCGGCGCCCAGGGTTGCAGGCAAACGGGCGTCACAAACTAAGAGACGCAGGTTATTCAAACCCAGCCTCTGGATATTTTCGTTCAGTTTTTCCAACCGTTTCCGGTTGAGGTCGGATGCCACCACCAGAGAATCTTTTCCAGCGAGACGGGCTAGATGAGTGCTTTTCCCTCCAGGCGCCGCGCAAAAATCGAAAATCAGACTGCCTGGAACCGGTGCTGCCAGGTGCGCTACCAGCATAGCCGCCTCATCCTGCACGTAAAACAGGCCTTCACTGTAACCCGGAAGAAGGCTTGCACGAGGGAGCCCCGCTCCCGTGACCACCAAAGCCTCCGGGAGAAACCTGCCCTCTCTGACCTCTAAACCTCCTTCTTCGATTTTTCTCCTCAGCACAGACCCTTCACTGGTTTTTTTCCCGCATGCTTCCTCCAGGCGAAGAACCAGTGGCGCCTGAATGTTATTGGCCTCCAGCAAAGATTGAGTAAAATGGAAGCCGAAACGGTCGAGATACCTTTTAACCAGCCACTCAGGATGCGAATAATTGACTGTTAGGAAAGACAGCGAATCAATCTCGGCCGAGGGCAGGGTGACATTATCCCATTTTCTGATCAGGTTTCGCAGCACCCCGTTAACAAGCGGCCCGTAGCTCCCCTGGTAAATATTCTTGGTAAATTCTACAGAATCATAGACAATCGCATAATCCGGGATGCGGTCACAAAACTTTAGCTGAAAAACCGCCATTCGCAGAATATTTCTCACTCTTTGAGGGAGAGCCGACAGCCTTTGACGGAGAAAGAGGCCCAAGTAATAATCAATTTTACCCTGCATGCGGAGAGTTCCTGAAACCAGCTGCCTGACCAGAGCGCGGTCTTTTGATGAACAGGCATCCAGGTGCCTGTCCCAGTCAAGATCCGTCTCTTTCCAACGGTCGAGCATAGCAAGGGCCAAAAGTCTGGGACTGGACACCAGAGACCCTTTTCCCCTACCGGCATAGTTACCCATTATACCAGCAAAATAATTGAATTAATTGAAAGGTTGTTAGATAAAAAAATTTTAAATATATTGAAAACTATCAGATTTTGTAATAAATTAGGTTTATAGATTAATGCGGTCAAGAAAAACGGATACTTTCTAAACCTTACCATTCGGGGAACTATGGTTGTCGAAAATGACATAATCCAGGTACCTCATGTACCGCTGGATCGGCTCGCTGACAATATCGGAACCATTTTTCTAGCTGAAAACGGCCGACTGTCCTCGATGTATGATAATCTCCTCGGCATCGGCTTCCAGCCCCTGAAACTGGATAAAACAGCGGTGAAAGGCCCTGTGCTGGAACCGGTGATTTTCGTGGTGAACTCGGAAGGCTGGAAATCCCTCGGAGATGAAATCTGTCAATTCATTCAGGCCAGCCACTACTCGCCACCGGTGATCCAGATCGACGACGGCGAATACCTCCCGGAGGAACCGCCGAACCTCTGCACTCTTCTCCCTGACAATTTCAGTGAAAAACAACTCTTTATCGCCATACGCCAGGCTTTCCAGACCGCAGTGCTGCGATGCGATATCGAACGAATCTCCGGAATGCTCGACAGCGGTCATTCCGATCTGGAAAAGCTTATTGAAATAGGGATCTCCCTCTCCAGTGAAAGAAATATCGACCGCCTGCTGGATAAAATACTCCAGGAAGCCTGCAGTGTCACCACCGCCGACTCAGGCAGCATCTACATCATCGACTGCAACGAGCAGGGCGAAAAAATCCTCCGCTTCCGCAATACCTGGAGCGCATCGCTCAATGTGGATTTCAAAGAATTTACAATCCAAATCAGCCCGAACAGTATTGCAGGCTATGTCGCCCTGACCGGCGAGTCGCTGATTATCGACGACTGCTACAATATCCCCAAACAATACAACTTTTCAATCAACAGGTCCTTTGACGAAAACAATAACTACAGAACCAAAAGTATGCTCGCCGTGGCCATGCGAGATCAGAAAAACCAAATCACCGGTGTGATCCAGCTCATTAACCGCAAGCCAAAACCCGACCTGCTGCTCACCTGTCCCGCCCTGGCGGAAGAATCGGTCATCCCTTTTGACCAGCGCTCGCGCGACCTGATCGGAGCTTTGGCCTCCCAGGCTGCAGTGGCCCTCGAAAACTACCGCCTCTACCGGGATATCGAAAACCTGTTCGAGGGCTTTGTGCAAGCCTCGGTCACTGCCATCGAATCCCGAGACCCGACCACCTGCGGCCACAGCGAAAGAGTGGCCGCCCTGACCGTGGGAATGGCCGAGCTGGTCAACCGCACCCTGACCGGCCCTCTGAAAAATATTCATTTCTCTGAAAACCAGCTCAAAGAGATCCGCTATGCAGCCCTGCTGCATGATTTCGGCAAAGTAGGCGTAAGGGAAAATGTGCTCCTCAAGCCTAAAAAATTTTATCCGGAACATCTCGAATTGGTCAAAAAAAGGTTCGATCTGGCCCGCCAGATCTTCCGCAAGGAGGCAAATCGCTCCAAAATAGAGTACCTGCTGGAACAGGGACGTAAAGAATACCTGAGCCAATTTAAAAATTTGGAAAGGGAAATGCAAAAGCGTCTTAAGACCCTCGATCAATATCTTGCACTTATTGTCAGCGCCAATGAACCCTCAGTACAGGCCAAGGAAAATTTCGCAAAGCTGGAAGAGATCGCCCGGATAATTGTCTCAGACAGCGA
>Ga0307379_10007537_pt1 | contig 14778 bp, 12 predicted proteins | sample UN2MG_FD_202237 | JGI IMG/M metagenome (GOLD analysis project Ga0307379, IMG submission 202237) | Soil microbial communities from Risofladan, Vaasa, Finland - UN-2 | ecosystem: Environmental > Terrestrial > Soil > Coastal area > Acid sulfate soil | place: Finland: Risofladan, Vaasa | collected... | reverse complement strand
GCTCAACAAGCATTACAGGCCCGACGCCACCGCACCCTCTGCCGAGGAAGACCTGCACCTTGCAATGGAGGAGGAAGCCACTGCAAGGCGTGAGCTCGCAAAGGCAGATCAACGGCCCGCCGCCGAAGCCGCCGACCGGCTGCAACTCGATGAGAAAGCCGCCGCACTCGCAGGTGTGCCGGCAGCCGCAGAAGCGAAAGAAGCCAAGGCATCGCCGGCCGGCAAGGTGATAATATTCCCCGATGCCGCCCCCGAGCCGGCGTCCGATATCGTGCTTGAATCCGAAAACGTGCAGCAGTGCCTCGCCGACTTGCAGGCTTTCCTCGAGCAAAATGGCTACAGCGTCACCGGCAGAGTCGTAGCCGACCGCACGGTTGTCGTCGCGCAGACGGCCGAAGCGCCGCCGCCCGCACCTGAAAAAGATCCGGGCGAGCCTGTAGACATCATAGCCCGCATCGCCGCCAGCGGGAAATTCATAATAGTAGACCCGCACATCGGGCTTGACCGCAAATTCGTAGCCGCAGCAGTCGACGCAGGCCCGGGCAAAGGCGCTCTGGAGGTTCCGCCGGCAGCAGCGGTCATTGCACCCCGTGCGTCTGATAAAATCGGCCGCCGGCAGATCACGATAATGGTCGTGAACCCCCGCGAAGCTCAGGCAATGCAGGCCCCCGCGGATTCCCAAAAACCCCGAGTGGAAGAGGCAGAACGGAAAGCAGGCGACTGATCCTCCTTATCCCGTGAACTCACCCGAGACTCACCGAACCCGATGCAGATAAAACTGGCGAAAACCGCAGGATTTTGCATGGGCGTGCGGCGCGCAATCGACGGCGTGCTTAGCGAAGCCCACAAGAACGGCGGCCCATACTACACGCTCGGCCCGCTCATCCACAACCGCCAGGCCGTGGAAATGCTCGAGCGCCGCGGCGTGAAATCGGTTGACACCATCGACGGCCTCGCCGCGGGCACCGTTGTGATCCGCGCGCACGGCATCCCGCCCGAAACACGCAAAGCCGTCGACGCCGCCGGCCTCGCCATCATCGACGCCACCTGCCCGCACGTGCGGCACGCGCAAAACCTCATCCGCAAGTATCACCAGCTCGGCCACGCCATCGTGATCGCCGGCGACAAAGACCACGCCGAGGTCGTTGGCCTGCTGGGCTTTTGCGACAACAAGGGCATTGTGGCTTCCACGCCCGACGAAGCCGCCGCCATTCAGCTCGACGGCCCCGTGCTGCTGGCCGCGCAGACCACGTTCAACGAATCGGCCTACGGCCTCATCGCCCAGGCCCTCAAGGCCCGCCACCGCGACGTAACAGTCGTCGACACCATCTGCAAGTCAACCGAGGATCGACAGCGCGAGGTGCTGGAGCTGTGCAAGGCGGTAGACGCGATGGTAGTGGTGGGCGGCAAGCACAGCGCAAACACGCGCCGCCTGGCCGAGGTGGCCGAGTCGGCCGGCGTGCCGGCCTTCCACGTTGAAGCCGCATCCGAGCTGCCGCGCGACCTCGCCCGCTATGCCGTGGTGGGCGTTACCGCCGGCGCCAGCACGCCAAACTGGATCACAAACGCGGTGATAAAACGGCTGCGGTCGCTCGCCGAGGAGTCTACGCCCGTGAGGCGGTTCGTACGCCGCGGGCTGAAGTTTGCAGCCTACAGCAACCTCTACACCGGCCTGGGCGCCGTGGCCCTCACGTACGCGTGCTTCGCGCTGCAGGCGCGGCCCGATGCACGCGTAAACCCGCTGCACCTCGCCATCGCCTTCTGCTACATCTATTCCGTTTACATCTGGAGCCGAATGGCGCAAAAACAGCTCGACGAGCTGTCCGCGCCGCCGCGCGTTGCTTTTTACGCGCGAAGCCCGCGCCTGCTCATGGCCCTCACCAGCATTCTGGCCGCCGGCTCGCTGGTAGTGGCCGCAAGCCTGGGCCTGGTGGAAACGCTGCTGCTCGCCGCCGCATACCTTATCGCCCTGGCATACAACCTGCCCATCGGCCCCGGTTTCCTGCGCTATCGGCGGCTCAAGGACATTCCTGCATCCAAAGACCTCTTCACTGCATCCGCGTGGGCGGCGGTGGCCGTGGTGCTGCCTGCAATGTCGAGCCCGCCCACCGCGCTCCACCGCAGCGCAATCGCCGTGGTGCTCGCCGCGATAGTAGCCGCAATCCTCGCGTTCGTGCGGGCCACCATGTTCGACTTCACCGATATCCAGAGCGACCGCATGCTCGGCCGCGAAACGCTTCCGGTGCTCATCGGCGAAAAGCAAACGCGCATCCACCTGGCCGTGCTCACCGCAGTGCTCGCCGGCGTGCTCATCTTCGGCGCAGCGTGGGACATCTTCTCGCCGCTGGCCCTCTGGCTGCTGCCATGCCCCGTATTCATCCTCCTCTTCCTCTACCCGTTCTTCCACCGCCTGGTCAAATCCGAGCTCGCGTGCCCGCTCGTCATCGACGGCTGCCTGCTGCTCGCCGGCGCCATTGCCCTCGCATGGCGGATGATATAAGCCCTCTCCAAACAGCCGACACACTCGTCCTTCTGAATGAAAGCCGGCAGCCGCATGCCGCTCCCGCCGCTTTTCGCCCCGCGCGAAATCTCTGCCGCATGAGCCGATTCGGTTGTTTTGACTAATGGAAACACCGGCCTATCGAAAGGAGGGGCAATGAAGATACTTGCAATAAGCGACCTGCACGGCCAGATCGACGCGCTCAATGGCTTGAGGGCGAAAATCCAGGAAGAACACGCGGATATGGTTGTCTTTACCGGCGACGTCGTGAAGATGGGCGCACTCACAAACGAATGGTTGAACGCACGGAAGGAGGGCCGCGCGCCAAACAGGCATCTCGATGCCATTCGCGAGCAGGAACGGGCGAACCTGCTCGTTTACCAGGCTTTCTTCAAAACACTGGCCGATGCCAACAGGCTCTCGTTTGTCATTCCGGGCAACCTCGACGCTCCTCTTGATCTCTTCCTGCAGATGGCGGTGAACCGCGAGGTAGTGTCGCGCAAAACCTACATCGTGCACGGGCGCATCACCACGAAATTCACCACGCCCCGGGTAAGAGACATGTACGTTTGCGGATTCGGCGGCGAGATCACCGAACACCAGACCGAACTCGATTTCATCCTGGCGTTTTCGCGGCCGCACATACTGTATGCCGCCGAGTCGTTCGTCGAATTTCCCGGCCCCAAGGCTATGCTCCTGCACACGCCGCCAAAGCTCATGACGCCGCAAGGTTCCGAGGTGGTCGAGGAGATCATCGACACCGTGCGGCCGAGTCATGCATTCGTGGGGCAGGTGGGCGACCTCCAAGGCGAGCGGACGGTGGGCACCACGTTTGTGGTGTGCCCCGGTGCGTTGATGAACGGCGATTACGCGGTGGTCGACAACGTTACGAACCGGGTGCAATACAAGAAGCTGGAAGCGGGCGTGGCGGTGTGAGGTTGTTGCGGCTGAAGCCGCAACAGGCTTTAGCTAGCCTTTTAGCCTTTTAGGCTTTTAGGCTGTTAGGCTGTTAGGGGTTAGGCTGTTAGGCTGTTAGCCTTAGAGGGCGTCATCCACAAGTTGCCTCTGTATCTAGCCTAAAAGGCCAAAGCCCCAAAAGGCTAACCGCCTAAAAGGCTTATTCCGTGCGGCACTCTCATCGGCCGGCCGGAGGCGTCGATGCAGCCGTGCGCGGTGAAGCCTTCGGCAAATGGCACGCCGTCGGACTGCCTCACGAGCTGGTAGCGGAAGGTCAGTTGCACCTTTTTCACCTCGGCGATCCAGGTGGCGATCACCACGGCGTCGCCGTAACTGATCGGTGCGAGGTAGCAGCAATAGGCCCGCGCCACGGGCATGATTTCGGAATAGCGCACGCGGATATCTGAAGCAACTTTTTCCATAATGGTTTCCCCTGCACAACATCTTACCGTGCGGCCGCGGGCGAATCAAGAAAACTGGCCCGCGCCCAGAGGGAACCATGCTCGTGCTGCCTTCGCATTTGGCACTTGGCACTTCTTCCCGGCACTTGGCACTTCTTCCCGCACTTGAATAAAATACTTGAAAGTCCTTTTGGTATGGATTAGAATCTTTCAGGCAACAAAAAGAAAGGCTTGGCCATGCCGTTTCTGCAAATACAAGACGAAGGCGCTCCGCTGGCGGATTTCGAGCTGCAGGGGCCGTCGGTGATCGGGCGTATGCCCGATTGCACCATCCAGCTCCGCGAGCCGCACGCGTCGCGCCGCCATGCCGAGGTATACAGGCTGGGCGAGGAGTGGCACATCCGCGACCTCGACACGCGCAACGGCACCTGCGTCAACGGCGAGATTATCCGCGACTGCCGCCTGCACCCCGGCGACGTCATTTCCATCGGCAAGGCTACGCTCACTTTCTGGCCCGCCAAGCCCGGCCATGCCATACGCCTCGAGACCGTCGGCGGATACGACATGATCGAGGAGACCGCGCACAGCTCGTATGCGCGCATCTGCCGCGTGCGCAAGGAAGGCCAGCCGCGCGACATGGCAATGAAAGTTTTCGACCGAAAAGCGTTCGGTGACGGGGTCGACCCGATGCTGTCGGCCGTGCAAACGCTGAAGGGGCTGAACCATCCCGCCGTGGCGGTGATACACGAAGTGGACATGCGCGGCGACAAGCCGTATTTTGTCAGCGAGTATGTGCCCGGCCACAGCCTCGCCGAAACACTGGCGTCGGACAGCCGCTTTACCGTGGATCGCGCCAAGAGCATAATGACGCGCGTGGCCGAGGGGCTGGCGGCGGCACACGCATTCGGCGTGGTGCATGGCAATCTGAAGCCGCGAAACATACTCATCGGTATCGCAGGCGAGGTGAAGATCGTGGACTTTGCCGGCATTTGCGTGCTCGAACGATCCGAGCAACCCGGCAAGCTGCCCACCTTCGCCGGCGTCGCCTACTATATTGCACCCGAGCAAATCCAGGGCAAGCAAGTAGATCGCCGCACCGACGTCTATTCGCTGGGCGCGATCCTGTACACAATGCTCGCCGGCGTGCCGGCGTTTTCCGGCCGCACCGACGATGAAATCCTCCGCAAGCACCTCTACGACAGCCCCGAGTACCTCCGCAAGTTTGCCGACGTGCCGCCGCCGCTCTGCCAGACGGTGGAGCGCATGCTCGCAAAAGATCCAGCCGTGCGTTTTCAGAACATGCAGGAGGTAATCGCTGCGCTCAACGACTCGCCTGCCCCGGCCGTGGCCGCCGAGGGGGAAGAACCGCGCGACGCACGCGATGCTCAGCGTGAAGCAGCAACGCGTGAACCGGCCGCACGTGATGAACGCGGCAGCCCGATGCTCGCGTTCATCTCCGGCATTCTGCTGATCGTGCTGATGGTAGCGATGTTCTTTGGCGCGCGCGACGTCGGCCAATGGGCACGCCAGGCCGCCGAGAAAATCGCGCAGTGGCTCAGCCAGGCACAGTGAGACCGGAAGAGCCTGCCATCCTGCTTTCCTTGAGGTCCGCGCTACTTGCCCTATTCGCTCGCCGCCCGCAGCGTCGGCTTGCCCGCGATGTAACCGAGCGAGGCGAGGAAGCGATCGGCCGCGCGGATGGATTCGGCCGTCACCTCTTCGGGCGCGGTATAGTTCACCAGCACAAAAGCATGCGCAATGCCTTTCAGCTCGATGTAATCGCAGCGGTTGCCGGCTTTCACTGCCGCGTTTGAAAACTGCCGAGCCTGCTCTACGCCCACGCACGCGTCTTCGGTGCCGTGCATCAGCAGCACGGGCGGCTGGCCTTTGGCCACGGCCGACATCGGCGAGATGGCGTTCGCGCGTTCGAGCGGGGTTTTGCCGTGCGACGCGACGCGCTCGATCTGCTCCTCGCTCAGTTTCGCCGCGTTTGGCTCGGCGATACCGGGGATCGACAGCGCCCATTTGTTGACGGTGGTTGCGAGGTCAAGGATCGGGTTGTAAAGCAGCAGCGCGTTTGGCACGGCACTCACCGCGAGGTCGTCGGCAGGGTCGTCCAATCCGTCGAGCACGCCAAGGCAGGCGGCAAGATGGCCGCCGGCCGAGTCGCCCATAGCCGCGATGCGGGCGGGATCGACGGATAGTTTTCCGGCGTTTGCGCGGATGTAACGCATCGCCGATTTGCAGTCGGCCAGGCAATCGAAGATCGTAGGCCCGCCCGGCTTGCACAGGCGGTACTGCACGCTGATCGCCACGGCCCCGCGCGATGCAAAATATCGCGCGTGCGGGAAGAACAGCCGCACGTCGCCGCCCACCCAGCCGCCGCCATGGATGCAAACGACCGCCGCCCGGCGCTCGCCCGGCTTCAGATCGGGCGGGTTGAACACGAACAGCTTGAGCGGCTCGTCGCCCACCTTCTTATAGACCACCTCGCGCGGCTCTGCTATCTCCTGCACGCGCACCACCTCGCGGGCAGCCGCCGGCAAGGCCGCCGGCAGCGCCGCCGCACACGCAATCAACGCCACCATCATCCGTTTCATCATGGTTTGCTCCTTTCTCGTGCAGTGAATATGCCTTGACGTACGCCTGATCCTGTTCCTGTATCACGCCCGGGCCGCCGCCTTCTATCACGCCGCGGCCGGTGGTGCCGGTGAAGGCGCAATCCGTGGCTGTGAACGTGCTGCCGGTGTACACCTGCACGGCCGTTGCCTTGCCGCTGTAGGTTTTGATGTCGCTGTGCGTGACACCGGTGACGGTGCAACGATCCATGGTCAGGCTGGCTGCCTGCATCACGATCGGCGTGTCATTCGTGTAGCCGAGTGTGAGATCCGCAAGGTAACCGCTCTGACCGGCGGTGTAGTTCACGAGCTGTGCGGCCGCGCTGCCGCCTGAAATCAGATGATTGGCCCGATCTATGGGGCCCGCGGGATCGTAGGCTACGATGCGGACCGATCCCGGCTGGATAGGAAAGACTTCGCCCGTGTTGGCAACTGAATACGTGCCGGGAAGCACGCGTACTTCCTCACCGGCGCTCAGCAGCGCCGCTGCGGCGGTGATGCTCTTCATCGGGCTTTCGAGGCTGCCGTCATTGCCATTGTCGCCCTCAGGCGACACGTACAATGGCCCCGCCGCGAATGCCGCCGAACCGATAAACACTGCCAGCGCCATCATCAAAAACGGCATCGCGTATCCGAGCCTGCATGACTTCTTCATTTTAATCTGCTCCGTTGATGCCACAGGAATACCACCTGCACACAACGCGGCCCGGTACCTAACCGGACCGCCGCCCAATGCACACTCGCAAGCAAGCGCACTGCCTATCGGGCTTGCTTGTACGTCGCGTCCCCTGGCTATCACCACCTTTCTTCAGTCACAGCGCATGCTTCCTTGCTGCGTGTTCCTTGATCTTTGCCCGTCAAGCAGTCCTCATCTGACGAGCGTGTGAAACTGGTTACGGTCCGGATACTGATACGGCTAAAAACGTCATATAGCCTATGTTTTCGTCAACAAATCTGCTTCTCGGGCTGTTGTGCCGGCCGCACGCGTGAAAGCATGGGCAACTTCCTCTTCCCACTGGATCGGCACGCTCACCATAGCCGGCACGTCTCTTCCGGCTCGCTGGTCATCGATCAGGCCGATGCAGGTCTCGAGCAATGCCCTGGTGTCGCAGCCGATGCGTCGTGCCGGCACGGCACTGGGCGTGGGCCAGGGGAAGTTGCAGTGCGCAATCACGTCGGCGTCTTCCGGCACGCGCACGCCTGCTGCAGCCACGCCCGCGGTTGCTTCGGGCACGAGGTTGTCGTTGAGGATCAGCAGCGCGTCCGGCCTCCGGCTGTACTCGGCCGACATCAGGAGCTGCGCGATGTTGCGAGCGCCCTGCGGATGCTCGAGCGCCACCGCGTGCGTCCATTCCGGGCGCGTCTCGATGCCATGCTCCTGTAGTTTCGATATGAGCGGAGCTCGCGCGATTCCGGTTCCGGACAATTCGACGCAGGCCATAATGATGCCGACGCGGCGGCGGCCTTTAGCCACCAGCATCTCAATCACACGCCGTTCCAGCGATTCGTTTCCCGGCGTCAACGCCACCACCCCCGGAAAATCCGTCTTGGTGTGGATCGCAACCCGCGGAATGCCCGGTTCCGTGAGCAGCGGAGTATTCACGACGTAGAAGGGTGTGCTGGTAAATATGAGGCCGGCTAGCTGATGCCGCCTCACCAGGTCTGCCACCTTGTCGTAGTCGCCCTTACGCGCGAACGAGCGTCAGGTGGGCGGGTGTGCTGGCGATGGGCGAGACGTCTGTCAAATCCTTTTTTAACCCGTTTTTTAATCCTTGTGCTCCCCCCGTTCGCAGCCCGTGGATCAGGCTGATCGTGAATTTGCTGCGCAAGGATTGGTCGCGATGTCCCGCGCCGGGGCCAACCGATACTGCGGATTCTTCCTCACCGGCCTCCATCGGCCGGTCTCGTCCACGCTGGTGAACGCCATCAGGGTGCTGGCATTTCTGATCCCGCTGTCGTACATCGGCTCGCGCTGTCTCGGTGTGCGAGGCGTGTTCCTCGGCCGGCTGGCCACCGACCTCGTCGTCGGGAGCATCGGCCTCTTCTGGGTAACGCGCACGTGCGGCTCCGCCGCCATCGCGGCCGCAAATCAGCCGGCGTCGATTTCCCCCTCGCCGCAGAGAAGCTGACGTATGGTTTCGCATTTTGTGCGTGGCGTCTAGCAGAAGTAAAGATGGAATTCCGCCGCTTCATCAAGGCAATCGTGCACATTCCGTGCCAGATCGTCAAGGGCGGAAACCGTCTGCTCTATCGCGTGCTTGGCTACAACGAATGGCTGGCCACGCTCTTTCGCAGGATAGATATCATACGCAAGCTGCAGCCGGCGTAGCAGCTTGCCACAAGACGTGCGAGAGGGACGGACAAGGGGGAAGGTGCGCCCGTACTGACGAAGAGATCAGCCGCGGCGACTTGTGCGTGTGCTTGTCGTATCGCACCTGCCGATAGCCGCAGACTCCGATTCGTTCGTGTTGCAGCAGAGGCGATCGCCGTGTGCACCGGCAACTTGTCGTTCGGGTGAGCGCGATCGACACAGGCGTGATACCACAGCAACATTGTGCAGGGCGCTTCCTTGAGTTCAAGCTGTTCGTTTGCGTCAAGAGTTGGTGTGTAGTATCACGGGCAGCAGCCCGCGTCAGAGAGCACGTCTTCGCAGAGCGCCCATACATCTCTGATGCGCTGGAGGTCGGCGATGGGGCCGTTTACAGGCATAAGTTCGCTGATGCCGAGAGAGAATGGGCGGCCGTTGCAGATGCGAATGACTTCCTTTACCCGCCGCTCGGTGTCGCGCAGCGGGCAGCCGAGCACTTCCTTGTATGGGTGCAGTGAAACGTGAATCGGAATGTCCGGGAATGATCGGATCGCAGTGGCGAGGTCGGACCAGGCGGAGACGTGGAAATGCGACCATGTGCCCACTGCGGCTATCGTTTCCATCAATGGGGTGGTGTTGCCGCAGCTATGGAAGCCGACGCGCCCGCCGAAGATTTGTGCGTATTCGCGGTCGTATGGTGCTATGAGCTGCGCGTAGAGGCGGGGTGGGAAATTCTCGGCGGAGACTTCGTCGTTGAAGAGCCAGCATCCGCTTTGCGCTATCGGTTCGTTGAGGTAGGCGGCTCGGTCGGCCAGCCACTTTTTCATCGCGTCGAGGCCGAAGCGCATGAGGCGGTGGAAGAACGGTCTGTCTGTGTACATGCTCAGCAGCGTTTGTTCGGCGCCGGCGAGATAGAAGGCATTTCCGAGCGGGCCGCGGTTCCAGTCGGGAAAGCCGACGTGAAACGACGGCCCGAGCAGCCGCTTCATGTCGGAATGTTTCCTGAGCACAACGGGTGTCATACCGGCGGTGTGGAAGTCGGGCAGCGGCCGTGAGTCGAGGTCGCTCTCCGAGCGAACAGGCGGCTCGCCTCTGGCCCAGGGTTCATTGTTGTCGCCGGTTGTCCATGGCACACCGAGCACCGTGGCGGACAGTGCGATGCCGGCGTCGGCGTGGACGCCGCGCGAAAGGGGATTGTTTCCGGGGAGGTGCCGGCGGCGGAAGAGCTGGGCCTTGAGCTGATAGATGATCTGGTCTTCGGCGCAACCGCCATAGTATCGGCCGAGGTCGGCGTTGATGAATTGTGCCATCAGCGCCTGCTCGATGCCGAGCCAGGCTTTTCCGGCGATTGGCGAGGCGGGAGCGCGTTCAATCTGCTGTGCCGCGAGTTCGGCCTCGAATTCCGCGAGGCAAAGGTCTAGCTCGCTCATGTGCCGCCTTCCGCGTTGGGCGCTGCATTCCGAGGGATGAGCGTTTCCTTGCTGCGCGTAACCTGGAGCTGGATATCGGCCGCGCGCCGGTCGAGGATGGACATGCTCAGCTCGATGTCTTCCTCGGCTTCGTAGACGCTCATCGTACCGATCGCCACCATGTCGCATTCGCGGATGGTGTTCCACACGAAAGTGAGGCCTGTGGGTGGCAGCGGCTTGATGACCGTGATGGGCCTTTTGGCGTTGCGGATGATCCAGCCCAGCCAATCGGTTTCGACCTGGCAGTAGAACCCGGCGGCGTTGTACGGCTGGAGGCATGTGGCCACGTCGGCATCGGGAGTGTTGTCGGTGAAAACGATGGATTCGGGCGTGTGCGTGCTGAGGCCCGGAATCATGCCCGCTTGGCGGATGCAGGCGAGGAACTCGATCAGCTCGGGGGTGAGCCGGCTGGCCAACCTGTCGAGACGCGGATCGGTGACGCTTTGGTGCGGGAGGCAGAAGGTGACGCCCCAAGCCCTGCATTGGTCGACGGCTCTCTTCCATTCGTCGAGGTTGGATGCGCCGGGTGTGGCCATCCAGAGCATCTGTATGCCGGTGCGCTGCTGCACCTCGGCAATGGCCTGGTAGGTGAACTCGCTGGGGCCAGACAGGAAGGCGTTGCAGCCGCGCCGGGCGAAGACCTCGACGACGTTGGCCATCTTTGCCGGCTTGTCGAACAACTCCCTGATGTGTTTGTCGCGAGCATGGCTTATGTGCGAATAGCCGAGAAAGGAATTGCAGCCGCAGACCAGACGCGGCATGGAGATGCCGCCCACTGTTGTTCTTGGGAAATCACTCACAGTCGAAAACTCCTTACTCCCAAAAATAGCGATAGACACAGCGCGGTCCGAGCCCGCAACCAAACGACGCGCCGGGCTTTCGGTAACGATCGATCCACCCCACCCCTCGTTCCCCTCCCCGTCAACGGGGAGGGGATAGGGGAGGGGACGGTTTTCACCCCATTGGTGAAGCGGACGGAAACCGTCGCAATTGCATTTTGGCCTCGCGCAGGCCGTTTGCCCGTGGCCTGCTCAAGCCAAGCAGAAAACTCAATCGCTGTTTCTGGGCGCAGATTTCTGCCTTGCAATGCACCGCTCGAATGCCTATAATTCGCCCTGGTGCAGTGGCGGACGGCCGAATTGCAAACGGAGATAGTGACATGAGCAACATCAGGTTTATCTTGCTTGCATTTGTTTCGCTTGTAGTAGTTTCGCCGGCCGATGCCGAGGTAATGCCGCCCTTCCGCGTGCGTTACCAACTGCCGATCGACGGCCTGAGCGCGGTGGTGATCGACAGCACGCAAGGGACCAGGATCAGGAATATCGAGGCCGAGATCGAGCGCAAGAAAGGGCCCGCGGTGATCGCGTGGGACCTGAAAGACGACCTGGGCAACTACGTGTCGCCCGGCAGTTACAAGCTGCGGTCGCTCGTGATGCCGCCCGTGGAGCTTCACTACCAGCACACGCCGTATCCGAACATCGAGAACTACTCAACCGACCGCGTGCCGTGGTACACCAGCCAATCGGGCCCGCATGGGTGGCTCTCGGACTGCAACAATAATTCCGTGTGCGCAACATCCGGCGATCAGGTCTACTTCGGCTCGTGGTCGTCCGAGGCGGGGCAGGCATTCATCGAGTGCACGCTGGACGGCAAGAAGCAATGGGGCTACCACTGGTTCGGCCCGTGGCTGGGCGCGCAGGGCATGGCGGCCGACGAGCAGGCGGTGTACATCGCCAGCCATAATCGCATGTTCCGGTTCGACAAGCGCACCAAGCAGATGCGCGAGGTGTTTACGTATTTCACGGACGAACGCCGCGGCTGGCCAAACGCATTGGCCGCGCGCGATGGGAAGCTGTTTGTCGCATTCGCGCCGCTCGGAGGCGCCGAGCTGTTTGACGACGTGACGACAGCGAACATGGTCGATCACGACAACAGCCTGCCCGTCTATCCGACCGATGCACAGGGCGACCGGCTGAAGCCGAACCCGCGCAACTATTTCCTGCGGCTGCTTCGGCTCACGTGGACGCCGGCCGGAGTTAATCATAGCGGCCCGCACAGCTTCTCGTCGGCCTGGCCCGTTTACCTGCAAACCAGCCCGAGCACCGATGCGCGGCAGCACATCGTTGTTGCTTTCCACAAGGCCACGCCCATCGGCAGCGTCGCGTTTCCGTATCCCGACGATCCCGAATGGATACAGAAGGTGGAATTCAGCGTGCTGAAGCCCGATGCACCGTATCCGCCGCGCCCGAACGAGGAGGCCGACTGGCAGGAGTTTGAATACAACGGCCAGCCCGGCGCGTGGAACTCCACTCGCTCGACGCAAAGGTGCGCGTCAATTCGGGCGAGGTGAGCCCGGCAAGATAACGCCCGGCCCCTGGGTGCCCGGCCGCGTTGGCGAGCTTTACAACATCTGCGTCGACTCCAAGGGAAGCCTGTGGGTGGCCGAGGGGCACTCGAATCCCAAGCGCATCCTGCGGTTCGACACGAAAACCGGCAAGCTGACGGGCGAGTTCCTGGGCAACACCGAATACGGCGGCGGCGGCACGTTCAACTCCTTCGACAAGTCGCGCGTCTTCTACGGACGCATCGAATACGACATGGACTGGAAGAACTACAAGTCGAGCATCCGCAACCTGATGTCAACCGATATCGGCGAGCAGGCCGACATCGCGGCCATCAAGCTCAAGGGCCGCACATACCTGGCAAACGTGCCCCTGCGGCTGGGCAATATGCCCAGGCAGGTCGTAATCTATCTTTACGACGACAAGACCGGCACCGCCCGGATGGCGGCCGCGTTCGGCCACGCCTACCAGTTTGGCCCGGCCAGCAGCCCCGAAATCCTGCCCTTGCTTGGCGGCAAAACCCCCCTCGAGTTCACCTTCCTGTGGTCCGACACCAACGGCAACGGAAAAGTGGATCCCGACGAGATCAAGTTTGAACCCACCGCCATCACCTTGAGGCACAATGGCTTCGAGGGCGGCATGCGGCTGGGATACATCGACGATCAGCTCTCGTGCGTGGGCACAAACTGCATCTACGAAGTGAAGGAAATCCTCGCCAACGGCACGCCGGTTTTCGAGCGCAAGCCGCTGAAGTTCTCGCCGTTGTTCAGGTTTACCAACGGCAACTTCCTTTTCCTCAACGGCAATAACGTGCCCAATGGCCGCACCGAAAACTTCGCGCTGAATGCAGCCGGCGAGAAGGTGTGGGGCTATCCCGTGCATTCGCCCGGCGTGGGCGGGCTGAGCATCTCGCAATACATCCCCGGCTACGTGAGCCACCAGTTCGGGACCATCATCGGCCACGCCACCCCCGACAAGGGCGAGCTTGGCGAGTTTGTGGTGGTGCATCAAAACACCGGACAGTGGCGAATCTGGACGGCCGACGGCTTTCTCGCGGGCGAGGTCATGCGCCACAAGTTCTTCCCCGGCGTGCGCGTGTTCAACTCGATCGAGGAAGTGAAACCGGGCACGCGGCTCGACCCGCTGACGGCCAACCAGGAGCACTTCAGCGGGTTCGTGGGCAAGTCTCACACCGACGGCAAGTTCTACGCCGTGGCCGGCTTCAACCACATCAGCCTCATCGAGATCAAAGGGATCGAGAAGGCCCGCCGCGTATCGGTGGACGTGCGCGTTACCGCCGCCGACATCGCGAAGGCGAAGGCATGGGATGAGGCCCAGGAAAAGCAGGCGGCGCTGGCGCGCACGCTGCAGATCAAGGCGCAGAAGCTGGACAAGGCGCCAGCAATCGACGGCGCCATCCAGCCCGGCGAATGGCCCGACGCCACCGAAATCCGGGATGGCAACCTCGCTTTCCGCATCGCGTACGACAACGCCAACCTCTACCTGTGCTGGACCGGCAAGAACGTGGGCAAGCTGAGCAACTCCGGCGAGGAATTCCGCACGCTCTATACTTCCGGCGCCGCGCTCGATTTCTTCCTCTCCACCAATCCCGGGGCCGATGCCAATCGCCGCGAGCCGCAGGCCGGCGACCTCCGCCTGCTGCTCACGTTCGTGCGCAACAAGCCGCTGGCCGTGCTTCATCAGCCGGTTGCCCCGGGGGCGAAGCCCAATGAAGGCTGGCGCGCATTCAGCCAGGCCGCCGGCGAGATCACCTTCGACCGCATCGTGCAGCTCGAAAACGTGAAGCTCGCAATGAAGGAGCAGGCCGGCGGATTCGTGGCCGAGGCCGCCGTGCCGCTGGATGCCATCGGGCTGAAGATCAAGAACGACCTGCGCCTCAGGATGGACTGGGGCATGCTCGTGTCGTACAACGGCCTCGCCGTGAAAGAACGCGTGTACTGGGCGAATCGCCTCGCCGCCGGCACGGGTGACGTTGTGGCCGAAGGCCGGTTCATGCCCGGCGCATGGGGCGAGCTGCAATTCTGAACTCAAAACGACAATTTCGAGCTGATCCTGCACGTCGAGGCCGAACGCCGCTGACCGCTTGGGACGGCGCTCGCCGGCTTCCGGCTCTGCCGGGCCTGTGAGACATCAATGACAGAAGACATTCGATTGGCGGAAGC
>Ga0307379_10007536_pt1 | contig 14779 bp, 11 predicted proteins | sample UN2MG_FD_202237 | JGI IMG/M metagenome (GOLD analysis project Ga0307379, IMG submission 202237) | Soil microbial communities from Risofladan, Vaasa, Finland - UN-2 | ecosystem: Environmental > Terrestrial > Soil > Coastal area > Acid sulfate soil | place: Finland: Risofladan, Vaasa | collected... | reverse complement strand
CAATTTTTTCAGATACCCTTTTAGAAAAATTTCTCGAGTTGAGTATTTAAAAAATGAAAAAACATTTGAAGTCAAAATGTCTTCCATTCTCTCAATTCTCTGAGACAATTTGCCATGTAATTCAGCTTGGTACATTATTGCTTGCTTTCACAAGTGATAAAAAAGAAGAAAATACCAGTAATGAAAATGAACATTTGTTCACCATATTTTATTTGGATGCTGTGAAGCGGAATGCAAACCAATCATTATCCGTGACAGCGACAAAGCCCTTCACTTGCTGTCTCAAGGAAAGTTAAGCAATTGCTGCACGAACGCGCCCCTTCATAAATCGTTTTAGAACCAACGTACCCTTTTACGTTTTTGCTCTCGGCCAACCGCTAGACCCTACGCTAGGCGTCTTTGCCATCAGTTATTCAGATTTTGATGGTGGATTTGAAGGTGAATGGCACTCCTTAAGATCTACTCGGAATGTCCGGACATCAAGCGCGTAATCTGGAATGTCGTCATACCGTGTGATCGCAACTGGCTCGGTATCGTTATCAGCCAGATGTTCAACATTCCAAAGTTCCCAGAGGTATTCTTGCTGGCCAAGGTATTCTTTGTACTGCCGCTGCGTAACATCCACAACAGTTGCTCTCCCAGTATGAGCCTTGACCTCTACGCGGAGTTCCTCGCCTCCCCTCATCGCCCGTAAGTCAAAGCCCGGATTCTCCAGCGGCATCTCCTCCACCGTGTAGCCCATGTTCTTTAGTTCACGTGTAGCAAGGTGTCTTCCCGCCTTTTCCAGTTTGTCCCTTTCCTCGTCCGTAAGCGCATGCCCTTCATGACTCCCTCCCCCGCCTCCACCGCCGCTGCCAGTTTCAGGTCCTCGTTGAGGCGGTGTACTAATAACATAATCAACGGTGTCGATATTTTTGAGGCATAGAGGCTGTTTACTCACTCCCGGCGATTCTTGTGGCTTCTCAGGCGTCTTGTCCTGCGTCTCATCTGAGCCAGGCTTTTGCTGCTGCGCTTTATTATCGGGTGCCCACGCAGAGCCCGAGGTGATGTCTTCTGCGCCCGGTTTCGTCAGTTCTTTGGGATACTCTTCCTGCTCCTTTTCCATTGCGATGGGGTGTACTGAGTACTCACGCAGGCACCTTTTCACTTCTGCATCCGCTATCCCCTTAGTCAGGAGTTTCTCCTTCCGTTGGTCATCATTTTTGCAGCGCAACAGGTTCTCGTAGAAGTCCGCCTCTGACCTAACATCAAGTGCCTTTGCCATCGCCTGCGCCAACTCAGCCTCGTTTACGTGCTCTTTGTGCAAGAAAATTGTGTCATCCGTCGCGTGCCAGCCTCGTTCGACTTCGTGATGCAGGCCGCCCAGGTCCAGATTCGCCTTTAGGGCTGGTACGACATGCACATTCAGCCCCTTTAGCCGGGCGTCTAACCTTTCAGCAGCTTGCTTGCTCTGCGATGATCTCCAAGCCCACACATATGGAAGGGACTCGTTTAACCGCGCCAAAAATTCGTCGGACAATGGCGACTTCGGTTCCCCTAGATTGACGTAAACTGTGACGGACTCAGATAGAGGTAGAACGCCAAGGTATTTTACCGCGTCAGCGGCTAGTCGCGCAGGGACATGGAAAAGCCAGAAATCCCCCGCAAATGCCATGGCAAGATCATTGTCGTCGTCCAGATATCGCGGCTCATCGGCTACGTACTGCCATGCCTCCGCCTTCCGGCAAAGGAGTTGACATGATGCGAAAGCCTTCTGTGAAATGTTTTCCTGTTCCGCCACGGTCTCCAGGCACGCTGCGTACCACCCCGTTACTTTGTCTTGTAGCCGTTCGTCAGACGCAAGGCGTTCAGCGGCGACCTTGTCAGGTATGCGTGCGGACAGAAGTCCCCTCCATTCTTCTACGTTCAGCTGCTCGATTCGCGTGCGGAGGCCAGCCACCCTAACAAGCCAGTCGCGGACAGCATTCTTATCGTTTCCGAAGGCATCAAGATTAATGACGCGCAAGAGGTCACCTATGGCGCGCTCGGTTCGCTTGTCGGGTAGCCACAGCGCCGTAAGGGCGACGTACTCAGCGTCCCCATCTCGCCTTGGCAGACGAAGTTTCTCGCATACTTCCCACCACCACTTGGCCTTGACTTTCCAGGACCTGTAGTATTGCTCTCTTGCTTGAGTTCCCTGGGCGGTGATTTCCCCTTCGTTGCCGTAGTAGCTGTCCCAGTGCTTCGCAATCAGGCGGATAAGACAGACCGCCTGCTCGCTGTTTAATCCGGTTACGGCAAGATGGTCAATCTTACCGATAGCGCTGATCCTCTCAACCCGTCGGCCCAAATTATCCCGCGCCGTCTCCAAGTAATCCTTCCAGCCGTTGCAGTCTGCCGGTAACTGCCAAACGTTCATGGCGCCAGACTCTTTGACAACGCGTGGGCAGTTAGCAACACCAAGCCACTCCAGGACTCGGCGACGTCTTTCGTGGTCGAATTCTCTACCGTCGTTTCTAACCCAGGCTACAGTCTCGATGCTGGCATAGAGGTCTGCCAGTACGGCATTTCCCCATTCGCGACCGAAGTAGGCCTTGCCGGCTTCGGCCCACGCTTCGCCTTTCACTGGCTGTGAAAGTGGGACTGGACACCTTTGCAGTTCCAATGACGCTTTAGATGTCTCATGCCAATCCTGCTCCAGGATAAAGCGCAAGAATTGTTTCTGGTCGCCCTGCCTGTCTTTCCAATACTGCTCAATCGCCCGACCAACGGCGCGCTGGATGACATCCACCCCAGGCTCCTTGATGTCTAACTCTGCGCAGAGTTCCTCGACGGATCGCTCTTGATCGGTCACAGCCTGCATGCGGTTGCGGAACCAGTCCTCCACGAAAGTCAGCGGCAGCCAATCGGGCAGGATCTCCGCTTGGCCATCCTGCCTCCACGTGACAATGCGCCCTGAGAGTTCCGCAGGCTTCACCAGGCGACCTTTAACAGGGACAATCGGCATATTTCTTACATGCGCCACTCGCTCTTTGTGCTTATCTCCATAAGGTTCCTTCACGAGCCAAGCGGCAAGCCATTCCCAGCATGCCCATATCCATTGGGTTTCAGAGGTCAGCGAATCGGCGTTCTGGCCGATGGCCTCCATTAGGTCTCGATCGTGGATTTCCTCGCAGTCCAATTCCTCGAGTGCCTTTCGCGCCTCCTTGTCCGCGTCGAACGTGCAATGCAGCAGTCGCCCCCGAATGTTCGTGGCCTGTAGCAAGGTGCGCGCTAGGTCAGGGCGAACGCTGACGGAGATCACCCTGGCTTTGCGGACTGAAAGACGCTGATGCCCTTCGACATCTGCGAGTCGTAGGACCGCCTTAGCTTTGTTGGCTATGCGTTGCCAGATATCTTCAGCAAGGGGATGAGAGGCTCTGTCGCCGAAAGGAACGAGCAGGGCCGTATGGCTGCTTGGCTTATCCGGCCGGTATGAATCGTTCACAAATTCACAGACATGGCGGGCCAGTCTCTCGGCAACCCATTCGTTGAAAGGGGTATCGTCTATGGGCACAAGGGCAGTCCGGTCACTCTTGACCAGAAACTCGGCGTGAAGGAGCAGACGCACAGGGCCCTTCTGCTCGGTCGGATAGAAGACGTGAACAGGAAGGTAGCTCTTTGTCGGCACGACACGATCTTTCTTTAGCGGAGCGGCAATGAGAAAGCCCACCCCATCCGCAATGATGGCCTGCCGTTCATCTGCCCCCAGGAGTTTTAGCTTTTCTTCGGGAGCCTTCTCCGTATGCTTTGAAACGCGCCAAAGTTTGGGTGTTCCGCCCCGACTATCATTCATCTCCCAAGTCCCGTCACCAGGGGTCAGCGTGATCTTTAAGTCCTGGGCGTTGATCTGTTGAACGTGTCGAAAAGCAAAGAGAGCATGCGGCGGCCACTTCTTGACAATTTGTTTGACCTTCTGGATATTGACGGGTAAGGAAAGCTTGATAACCGTCTTGCAGTTGGCGAGAGAGTCAAGTGTCGGGTCCGCAAGTCGGGCAGCATCCCATGAGAAAAAGAACGGAATCCACTGGTACGGGATATAGGCATCGTCGAGACCATTCTGCCTAAGCCACTTTTTGGCTTTATCTTGGCTGAATTCAATGCCCTCTCCGTTTACGGTAAGCACTTGGGTATTGCTGGATACCTGGTAGACCGACTTGAACCCCAGGCCTTTCCGTCCTATCGTGCCAGAAGTCTTGTCCGAAAAATCGGTGCCGCAGATGGCGCTTACTGCTTCAGGCTTCAGTCCGCGACCGTTATCTGCCACGTAGACAGCTTGATCTTTGACAAGCACCCGTACCTCGGAAGCCCACGCATCATCACTGTTCTGTAAGAGTTCGAAAAACCAGCGCCCCGTGTGGTCCTTTGTCGCGCGCTCTGCTGCGTTTGTGTCGCGGACGATCTGCTGCTGGTCTGCCCTGTAAACGGCGAGCCGTTTTTGAATGAACTCTTCTATGGCCTTCCTAATTTCTACCATTAGTCACTTTCCGACATCTACCTGCGGATCGCGCAGGTTCGGGTTGCCTTGGATGCTTTGGCACGAAATCAATCGAATAGTGTGAATCAAGCTGCATACAAGTTAACACAGTCCCGCCCGATAGAAATTTGTGGTTTGGCCCTGAGTGGCATTGCTACCAGATCGCCTTTTTTAATCCTGTGGGCGAATGCAAATAACTGAGCAGCATAATTCCGAAGGCGTGCTTCTGAACCCTCAGGAAAAGCCTCGCGACACAGCTCTAGAAGCTCTTCGCGAGTCGTGGCTTTGCTTAAATCGGGGACTTCAATAAATCTGGCGTAAGCAATCCCCTTGTCCAAAGCCATGCCCTGCTGTTGGCCGTACTTATCTCCTCTCACCATCCACAGGCTCATTAGGTTTCCTCCTTAACTATAAACAATTACCCCTGAAAAATGTTTTCATTGTGCCAGGTGAGGAATTTGGGGCTGGGCTGAAATTGCTTGTTTGAGGGAACATGTATTCTTTTTCCACGGAAGTCGTAGTAATATTCTCCGTTGTCAAATTCCTCTTTAATGCGGCGGCTGACTTCAAAATGGTGGTCGGTCGTTACAGTGGCATAACCGGCATCAAAAAGCCTATGGAAGTCAGATCGAAGCAGAATACCATTGTCAACTGAATGAGGTCCTTCTTGACTGAAGGGTTTTATATGTGCAGCTTCAAGCGTGGGGAGTGTTTTTTCATCTGTGATCGCGCACCTTCTTTCATAGGCATCTGTAACGATCACCCGAAAGCTTCCCTGGCCCAATCGTGGCAATATAAGCATGGGCTCTCCATAACGGGCCTCAGGTTCAGCAACTCCTTCTATTTCTACAAAAGTATGGTCAATCGCATGCAGCCTTAAATTCACATCTTCCCAAAGTCGAAGATCATGACCTTGTTCCAAATCATAGGTTTTCCCTCGGACAATATTGAGGCTGAAATCAGGAGGTATGGGAATCCAGTCTTGACTTGAAAAGAAAAAAGGCTGCTCAAGAAGTATGCATCCGATCTTGTAATCTTCTAACAAAGCAGCTTTAGGCCGCCTTCTTTCGATCAACCTCTTCATCTGCAATAGAGAATCCGCCCCGTTTTTAATCCCAAATGCCTGCCAAGCTAGGCTAACCGGCAAAATAGTGCTGTGAGCGAAAAAGCCACCACCAACAACATAGTGGTGTGGTGCGTGGAGCTTGAATAAAAAAGGCTCACCAGGCGCAAGTGCTCGAAACTGGCCTGTTCCTCCTGGCTGCCAAAAATTTACCTCATCAATCTCTGGCTGCTGGGAGAGAAATGCACACCAGTCATTATCCGTGACGCCGACAAAGCCTTTCATCATTTGACCCGCCATTCTTCTTTTAAGCGTCTTCAACTTCACAGCTCTCAGAGAACTCCTCTAAAAACTCCGGTTTTAAGTGCCGCAATAAAGAAGCTGTTTGGTCAGAAGCACGTATTAACTCAGAGAAGGATATGAAGCGACACATCTGGCTCATCGGTGGATTTAATCTTGAAAAGGTTGGACGGTTCACCTCACTTATTACCTTATCACGCCTGTCATCCGGAGCTACGATATAAAGTGGTATGTTAATATTTGGTTGCATTGTGATTAGATCGGACATTCTCAGGAGACCGGAATAAATAGAGGTGGTACTTTCTATTTCAAATGCTGCTAAAATTGCGTTCCCTTTTAGCCACAATACATCAATGAGTTCAATAGTCCTATTAGTCGCATCATCAAATTGCAGGGGAAGTTCATCCTTAATATGGGAAAACTCAGAAAATTTATTTCCTTTTACCTCTTTTCCACGATCGTTTCGCGCGACCCAAACATCCAAATTCATATCATTGCCAAGTTTCAATAAAATGTATTGAATCTCTGTGTGTGATACTATCTCCTTTGAGACTACTTCTATTTCATTTGTTTCTTCGCTTTTCTCGGGGATAGTAACTGAGCCTATTCTGGCTTTGAGTGCTTGTGGACGGCGTGCTAGTTTAACTGGATCTACAGGACGAATAATAGGATTTTTTTGGGCTTCAATTAATGCATTTACAATTACCTCCCCATCACTGGACTTCCATTTTGCTGGAGAGCCCCTTACATGCCCAGTCCAGGCATTAGGACTTTTAAGATTCTGAAATATAGCCAACTGATCACGAAGCTGGAATATAGGAACTGCTGTTTCTGGTTCCAGTTTTAATAGCGTTTTAACTTTAACACGACAAGGGAAGTCTTCATCCTTCCAAATTTTTCGATCATCTTTATATGGCTGTTTTACAACCTCTAAAAATCCGATAAAGCGGGATATTCCTGTGAGATAACAAAGTAAATAATCTCCAGCTCTGATTTTTTGAACTGTTTTTCTCTTCCTTGCCCTGAAACCTGAGACTTCTCCACCGGCTTCTAGGAATTCTTTCCAAGTAGTCCATGTGAATAAATCGAGCCAATAATTTCTTGGAGCCATTATCCGTGTCTCCCTAAATAAAAAAATGATGGCTACACTTAATGCCCTCCAAATTACATAGCGAAAATAGTATAGTAAAAATGAATTAGGTAATATGAAATATAAACCTGTAATTCTTTTATGATATTGGCATAATTATATTATTCTACTTAAACAGCTTCATTTGTAGATGATGCATTATTTGATTCCGTAATTTTTGACTTGTAATTGACTCAATATGTTCGGAAATGATTCTAGAAATACGGGCTTGTAGTTGCTCAAGTTCTGGAAGAATACGTTTCAGATATTTTTCATCGGTTGGAATTTTAACCTCCTCAGATAGTCCTGCATCAAGCCATACCTTCAAATACCTTGCTTCTTCTTCGTTTGAACATGGAATGAAATCTTTCCCTGCCACTATCCTCCATCCAAAGAGACTATTGTCAATAATAGGCTCTTTCGCTGGTGAAAAAAGTCTGACCTCTTTTAAATTTTTCTGACTCAGCACCTTTTCATCATAAAACTTCCGATAAAGCCCCCTTCCTAATTTATCCATGATAACTCTTGACACATGCTCAATATCCACACCTTCTTTAAACTTCCCTCTCTTCTTAACACTCTTTGCCTTATCAATCCGAGATTTGACAAGATCTACAACGGCTCTATAGACCTCCAGTTGTTCCTCCTCTGTGAGATCAAGTATATCTCCCATAATAATCTTGTCTAACTCACGGCGGTTGGGCTTGATATTGTCTAATGATACCTCATTAGAAGAAATACCTACCTCATCAAATATAGATTTGATCTGCATTGTGGAATTCATTTCTAAGAATTTATATAGAACATCTCTAGTTTTCTGGGAAAACTCTTTAGGTACCAAAAGCTTTTCAATATCAATACCTTCGGTTTTTAGTGCACCCTGTCCAAGGTTTACCCTACCCCCAAACTCTTTGATCAACATTCCTACTGTGGAAAGAAAAAAGCATAGAATACTGTATGTATCTTCATCATTTTTTGGCTTTATCTCAAAGAGATTATGATCTACCTGTGCACCATACTTATTGAGTAAGACCGTCTGCCTTTCGTTGTGGATCATAGGATGCAGGATGGGCCATGCCTCTCTCCTTTCCAATTCATACCAATTTTTTCTTGAGCTACATGTAGGCCTTTTATGGAATCCTTTTCTCTCCCCATTCCTTATATGAGTTAATATTTTCTTTCTTTTTAAAGTGCTCTTGGTTCCTGACACAAAAAGAACAAACTTATGCAACAAATCAGGATCTAAAACAACATGTTTCCCTTCTCGCGGGCTTATGATAATCTTATTTGGAATCCAGTTACCTTTCTCATCTCTGTGCATCCAAAACTCTTTCTCTATTTTTTTGGCCTGAATCTCATCTTCTGTTAAATAGTAAAATTCATTAGCACCAGTTGTAAAGCCACGCCTAACGTCTGCCACATTCTTCAAGGGCACTAATGCTCCTCTACTCTTACCAAGGATTTTGAAAAATATCTCCGGTGCCCTTATGTATTTTCCCCACTTTGCCCCTTCATATTTCTCCTTCTCTTTATTAAAACCTTCCTCCCATAGTTCCTGCTGTTTCTTTGGAAAAATTCGGAAGTCATCCGACTGGTAGAAATCATCGTGAAAGAGAATGGTCTCTATAAGATTATCAATGGCATGAAGCCGCTGTTTCTCCTTTTCCCAGATGTTTTGAGCTGGGGGGATGAAATGCCGGAGGGTTTTGAAGAGGTAAACAAATCTCACTATATTTTCATCTCTTTCCTTTGTATCGTTACATTTTTCTAAAATAATGATGCAAGTATTTATATCAGCTTCCTCAAACCACCTTTCCACTTTTGATTCAATTATGGCAATAATATTGTAGTTCTGCAAAAAAAGTTCCTGGAGCCCCTTGCCATAGTCCACATCCATCCATGAGTTAGAAACAATAAAGCCAAACCTCCCACCATTTTTAAGAAATTTGGTACCATGGACAAAGAAATATGCATGGATACCTGCCCTTTTGGAGATAGTGGCCAGCTTTTTATTACCCATGTAAAGGGCCTTTTTTATGAGTTCATCTTTATACTTAATCTGCCCTGTAATTTCTGACATCTCTTCCTGTCTTGTATAAGGAGGATTTCCAACAATACAGTCATACCATCGTGGATAGATGATCTCCTTCTCTTCTTTTCCAAGGGTTTTGGTAAAAACTTTTCTCCATTTTTCCGGTAAATGGAACCCCTTGTAATCTGCCATAAGATCGAAGAAATCGTATTGAGCAATGTTTGGATAATTTTTCAATACACCCAGATCGTTAATGGCTAGATTGATCATGGAAAGGTGCGCGGGAAACTTGGCAATATCAACGCCCCACAGGGTTTGCAGGATATCCTGGTGGGGTATTGTGTGATTCATCAATTTTTTATGTTGATATGCCCTAACAAGGAAGGTTCCTGCACCGCAGGATGGGTCAATCACTTTGTCTGAATCTTTTTTGAGACAAAATCTTAGAATGATGTCTACCACATCGGCATTAGTGAAATACTGACCGAGGTTATGCCTCTCATCAGAGGGAATGAGTCTTTCAAAGATCCGCCCAATAGTGTCAAAACCGATGCTTGAAAAATCATACCTTTTTAAAATTTCAACAATCTCTTTAATGTCACTAACAACCTCTTTGTGCTCCGGGAAGGCGATCTGGTCTATGAAATCCGTAGAATATATGGTCTCATAATCTATTTGCTGTATAACCGTGTCAAAATATGATTGGAGTAATTTTTGAAGCTGCCCGCCAACTACCAGATCATCGGGAATGGATAGAGATGCCAAGATAGTCTGTTTTGACTTGAGTACCCGATAGAATAGAATTTTATTTGTTAAAAGATAGCCCGTCTGCCTGGCCGCCTTTTCAAAATCATTCTCATGTGCCGTGAAACGCCACTGTTGCTCAATAAACCATCTGTTAAGCTGTTTTCTGAATTTTGGTTCTTTATAGAACCTGTCTCTTATTATTTCCTTGTAATGCCTTGAAAGACGATAAATTTTTTCATGCAAGAGATAGATGAGGAGTTCATCGATAGGGAGCAGAGGTTCTGTTTTCTTACCGGTATGGACTTCACAAAGTTCAAAAAGAAACTTTTCTAATCCTTTGATAATGCTGTTTTTAAAGCGTGGCTCCTCAATGGCATCAAGGTCCTCTATTCTGGAAAGGTCATAGATACCGGCAATCTGCTCTGATTCATGGGCATTCCGGTTTACCGCTTCTGTCTTAAACCAGATGAGCTTCTGGAAGTTGGAAGTTGCAAAATATTTGGCTTTTCTTCTATTAGCCTTCTGTTGTGCATCTGTTTTTAGCTCGTATGCAAAGGGATCGAAATATGGGCGTTTAAACTCAATAACACACAGTGTATTAAAGCTTTGAGGGGATTCAAAAATATTTACATCTGCCCTTTTTCGAGTCGCTTTCTGGATTGTTTCAACTTCAGCCTTTCCAAAAGGGAGGCCTTTTTCTCTCACAAGGTCATCAATCCATGCAGCAACCTTTGCAGCGTCAGTCCACTCTGTTTTGTGAATCGAGCTATCAAAGGGGCTGGAAACGCTAATGGTTCTGCCTGATAACTTGGACTTTTTATTGATCATTCTCTTCCAAAACTTGATTAACGATTCTCTTTGCTATTTCAAATGCTGCTGCTATCCGGATAATTTTCACATCAGACAGCCCTTTTATCTCAAGAAACTTTTCCAGCGGCTGATTAGCCATACCTTTGAATGAGTTAAATTTTTCTAAAACCTCTTCTGCTATTTTCTCCGCTGGTTTTCCTTTAATGCCAGATGATATTAATATGGAAAGTAATTCAGAATCTGCCAAAGACTCCGGCCCGAGTTCTCTTAACTTGCCACCTGGATGAGACCAACTTCTCATAGCCAATTCTCCCTGATTCGATGAATCTATTGCTTATGTATAAGTGATTATCCTTAGAAATTGAAATATTAATGTATTTTTATTTACCCAAGAATATCTCGTTAAATACTTGTTCTCACCAGCTTGAAGTGATCTTGCTTCGCTTACCCATTAGGCCTTCAATCCTTGCAACAGCCCGAATTATAGTATCAATGCTTATTACATCTAGGTCCTCTAGTTTAACATAACCAGATAGATAATCTGCTGAGGGTAAATCTATTCCTGAACGACTACCTACCAGATAGGCAACAGCCTCCGCTTCCAGCTCCCTTTGACTCTTAGACAGCAAATTTGTACGAGCCGGCCATGGGTCTTTTTTCTCAGCGCCTAAGTGTCCACAATAAATATGCCCTAATTCATGTGTTATTGTTACAAACCGTTGCGGAAGCTCCAGTCTTCTGGCAACCTTTATTCGAAAACGTGTTTCCCCCTTTCTGACTTCTGTTTTACTTCCAAAATTTGTTATTAATCCCTCTAATTTCATGTTCGAGAAAAGACTCGGTTGATAGGGTGTTTTATTTAATAGATCTTCCTGAGTTATTAGTTTAGTGGCGGTCCCAGCTCTTAATGTACCGTAATCAGCTTCTTCAATGATAATTTGATCTTTTTCTGAAACCTGCTTAACTAACATTTCCATATACTTTTTACTTATTTTGCCTTTTACAGAAAATGGATCAAAAGATGAAATGTTATGTATCGGAGGACTAGTATCCGATAACTCGTAGACAAGCCTTATTGGTCCAAAAGGTTGTAGAATAATAATAGGTATGGCATCTGCATTAACATAGCGGCCTCTGAGACGCCATTCGTTTTCAGTTGCCACTGCGAGAGCACCTGGGCGTTGTAGCCGAATCATAGCCGCATTCCAAATTGAATATTTACGAAATTTTCGCAAGAAGTTAAGCATCTCAGGCAATCCACCAGCTTTTCTTGAAGATAGAGCTTTCCTGAAAAGTCGATCAATTTCAACTGTAGCAGTGGTTTTAGATATATTTCGCAAAGTCATTTGGGGAACACCCTTGAATCCATTGACTTACTTCCTTCCAATTTCAAAAGCGCTTTTACCCGGCGTGATAGTTCTGATCATTATCGCGAGTAGCTCGGCCCCGGTAGAATAGTTGTTAATTCTACGGGGTAAACCTGCCAGAGGCAGATATCAACTGGTCAAGTCTCTGTTTGACTCATGTTCTGTTTTTCTTCCTTAATACAAAGTGTTATTCACACAAATAGACGTAAAAAAGCTCCACTATTTTCATTTTACAATGATGGTTCACGGTTCACCGTTCTGTGTTCAAGGTTTAACCGCCTTGAATATTTTAACAAAAAGAGGCTTTAGGACTTTTTTGGATAGAGGATTGCCTCCATAATTTTTTCCAGATCAATGCCCCTTCGTTTCGTCTCTATGACCAGTCGCAGGGTCTTTCTGGGAAGAATCATACGTTCAAAAAACATGCGCTGGCGATCCGAGAGATCATCAAGGCTGCGACTCTGTAAGATATCGGGCACATCCATGATGCCGGCATCCAGGAATTTCGCAAGGTAGTAGGCTGTGATTTTACGCTTGTACGTGCCGTCGCCGTTTGCGGAGATCATTTCGGTGAGTCGTGTGGCATGGATTCCGATGCGATCTGCAATGCGTGTGAACTGCCGTTTGTCACGGTAGGCTATAAGGAGTTCCCTCACACGAGGTGCAAATTCCTCAAGGACATCTGCCTGCTCTTCATTCTGAGAAAACGTGGTATTCTCAAGGGATTTCATAGGAAAAAGCTATAAAAAAAACGGAGCTTTGTCAAGGGGAAAACCTACACCTTGTGTAAAGAATGCATGAGCCTGTGCAGGCAGCAACAAACTCACAGCTGATAGTATATAGCTCCCCAGTGAAATACGCTACGCTGTTACAGGAGTAAATTTCACGTGGTAAACATAGCTGATAGCTCAAAGTGAAAACTATGGGTATAAGACGAAGGGTAAAGAGCAGAGGGCTTAGCGAAAACATCACCACATTTTTGGCACTCGATTGTGTTGGTAAGATAATGACCGTAAAAAATATGAAAGTTATCCAGAGTCTCCAGGGCCTCAAGAAATGTTCCCTGTCTTTTGGTTTTATCGGGTGGCCCTGAAACCCGGGATGTGAAATATTTTGTCGTAATCAGTTTTTGATTGACCTTTAGCAGGTTCATTGCCAACTTCTGAAGATCGAGCCAGTAATATCTTTTCCAGCCTTTTGTTTTTAAACCGAAATATAAGTTGAACCCATCAATATAGGTAATTACTCTTTCCATCCAAATTTTTAGTTGACTTTAACGTTTATAAACTTTATTATATTTACAAAGTGATAGCAGCGCTAACGATAGCATCGTTAGCTTGACGCCCTTGCTTCATTGCAGGGGCGTTTCTTTTTATCAAATCAAATCTTCGTTTGACTTTTGTTTCCTTTTTTACCATACCGAGCCTTGGGTTCCTTGACCTCAAAGCCAATTTTTCTTTTCGGCTTACTCTCAATGTCTATTAGCTGCTTTATAGCATCAAATACAACCTTAAACTGACGGTCGTATTTCTTCTCCATAGCTTCGACTTTTCTCCTCAGGTCCTCATGAGTAGAAAGCATTTCCCTTAACTTGTTAAAAGCTCTCATGATCAGAATATTGACTTGAATCGCTCTCTCGCTGTTCAAAACACTGGAAAGCATGGCAACGCCCTGTTCAGTGAAGGCAAAAGGAAGGTATTTGGAGTGCTGGCCCCGCTTTAAGATCACATTTTGTGACCTTAAAGCCTGGTTTTCGTCTTCGTTTAACTCAAACATGAAATCTACTGGAAAACGTTTTATATTCCTTCTCACTGCTTGCTTCAATGCTCTCGTTTCTACTCCATAGAGTTCAGCAAGATCTCTATCAAGCATAACCCTGATATGCCGGATGAGATAGATTTTATTGGCGATTCTTTCAATGGGCACAAAATCTGTCATCTATAAGCTCCAGTCTTGCTGTGTTGTGGGTAACCCAAATAATCAAGAAGCCTGCTATTGGCTTATGTTCTGTTTTGCTTGGTTAACACCAAGTGTCATTCTACAGAAAAGACATAAAAAAAGCTCCACTAACACTGGCCCGGTGCGGGCAGCACCCCAGTGAAATAGGATCGTTTTTGAACCTTTGCTTCGCAATTTCACCCCAGTGAAGTAGCGAAGACTTCACGGGGCAAGCACGGCGCGCGGGGTAAACATAGCTCATAGCAAAAAGGTCCCGATGATCGGGATCTCCGCTTCGCTACGACATGTCATCTTCCGACCATTCACGAATTGGTATGGGGTATTTAGCTTTTTTTTTGTCATTTATGTTGTGGGTTCAACCCCAGTTAAATACGCCCCAGAGAAACAAAAGACAAAAAAAGGTTTCACGGGGTAAAAATTTCACCCCAGTTGAACACCCAGAGGGTACCCCAGTGAAATACGCTCCGCTCTTACAGATGTAAATTTCACGGGGTGAACCCGGTTCAACGGGGCGAGCGGGGTAAAGGTTCACCGTTCAAGGTTACAGGCTTGCCCGGATCAGTGCACTAATAGCTAACCTTACCGTAAACGGCACTGCATGTTATTTTCATATCCAAGTTATGGACATGAATTTTTAACAAGTCGATAAATCGACAGATTATCGACACGTTTTCGAAACATGTCGCTGTCATCGACACGTTATTCTGAAAGCAGTTCATAGAGCTTAGTATTCAGATAGAGGTTTATCCCCTCATTTCAGTATCAACAATGCGCCAAAATGGGAGGAAATGGATCTCTGTCTTGTCCAGGTTGATCTTTTCATTAAGTTCCATGTTTATGACCCACGCCACCTCTGGCTGATACCTGGTAATAAAAC
>Ga0307379_10007535_pt1 | contig 14779 bp, 7 predicted proteins | sample UN2MG_FD_202237 | JGI IMG/M metagenome (GOLD analysis project Ga0307379, IMG submission 202237) | Soil microbial communities from Risofladan, Vaasa, Finland - UN-2 | ecosystem: Environmental > Terrestrial > Soil > Coastal area > Acid sulfate soil | place: Finland: Risofladan, Vaasa | collected... | reverse complement strand
GGGACCCTCGGCTTCTTCGTCGAGTTGGACGGGAAGCCGGTGCCGCGCTATCTGATCCCGCCGGCAGGCCCACCCGGCGAGAACGTCGCGATGCGACTTCAGGACCTGGGGCTGGCGGCGGGGGCCGAGATCAAGGTGACCGTTCGGGCGGTGGACTCCGCGGGCAACATCGGACCGGCAACCACCCTCGCGTTCCACGTCTCAGACAAAGTCCCCGCCACCTTGCCCGGCAAGGCGCCCCAACCGTACGTCGACATCGCCCCGCTGCCTGCGTTTGGGGGCGCCCAAGTGGCGATCCTCGACCCGCTGGACAAGGTCCAGCCGCTCACCGGCAAGATGATTCCGGAGCAGGCCCCGGGATACCTTGCGGCCAACCACCTGTGGAATGCCGACGGGAAGCAGATCCGCCTGGCCGCCGCCCGAAACGAGTTCGTCGCCTTCCAGATCCTCCTCGATGGGCCGGTTCGCGGCGTGCGGCCCTCGCTGATGTTCGACGGGGAGAGCAAGGGGATTCGGGCGAGATTTGGGCGATTCCGCTACGTGGCGTCGGACTTGGGGCCGCTCGCGGACCCCGTCGTGCCGCTCAGCGGGCCGGTCGATGTCCCCAGCCCGGACGAAGATATCCCCGGCTTGGCCCGAGGGAGCCTGCTGTGCGAGGTGTACGTGCCGCACTACGCGACGGCCGGGGCCCATCAGGGCACGCTCCAGCTTCGCACCGGAAGCGAGGCCCTGAAGATCGACGTGGTCCTCTGGGTCTGGGACTTCACCCTGCCCGACGTGCTCAGCTTCCTGCCCGAGATGAACTGCTACGGTCTGCCGGAGAACGAGCGCGACTACTACCGGCTGGCCCACAGCCATCGCACGGTGCTCAATCGGTTGCCGTATTCCCAGCGGGGGACGGTTGCCGATGGCTGCGCCCCGGCGTGGGACGGCAAGAAGCTCGACTGGTCGGCGTGGGACCGGCGTTTCGGGCCGTATCTGGACGGCTCCGCGTTTGCCGATCTGCCGCGTTCGCGCGTCCCCCTGGAGTGCTTCTACCTGCCGCTCCACGAGAACTGGCCGAGCCGGATCGAGGACCACTACAACGGGAGCTACTGGGCGGATCAAGCCTTCGACGCCGCGTATCGGGAGGCGTTCGTCGAGGTCGCTCGGCAGATGGCGGAACACTTCGAGTCCCGCGGCTGGCACGGGACGGTCTTCCAGTGCTACTTGAACAACAAGAGCTCGTTCAAACGCAACGGATGGTCGCGCGGCTCGTCGCCCTGGATCCTGGACGAGCCGGCCAACTTCCAGGACTACTGGGCCCTGCGCTGGTTTGGCGAGGCATTTCATGAAGGGGTCCTGGGAGCGCTTGGGCGGTCCGGCGGCGGCGCGAAGCTCTGTTTTCGCGGCGACGTCTCCCGGCCCCAATGGCAGCGCGACGCGCTCGACCACGTGCTCGACTACAACGTGGTCGGCGGAAGGGCGTTTCGCCAGTACCACCGTACGGTGATCGACCGGAAAGAGCGGTTCGGCCAGATCGTCGTCGACTACGGCTCGGCCAACGCCGTCGACCAGAGCAACATGCAGCCGGTCGGCTGGTGCCTCGATTCGTGGACGCTCGGAAGCGACGGCGTCGTCCCCTGGCAGACCATCGGCAACGACGGCTCCTGGCAGCGGGCCGATCGCTTGTCGCTCTTCTACCCGGGCCGCGTGGTGGGCGAGGAAGGACCGGTCCCGTCGATCCGGCTCAAGGCGTTCCGCCGCGGCCAGCAGGACGCCGAGTATCTCACCCTGCTCGCCCAAGCGTTGGGTGAGCCTCGGCGGTCGCTGGGCCAGGCCGCGCGTCGCGAGCTGGACCTGGCCGCCCAAGAGCGCGGAACCGGCGTGACCGACGCCGAGGACGCCGGCGCGATGCACTACGCCGCTCTCCTGCCGCAGGACGCCTGGGCGCTTCGCGTCCGGATCGGACGAGCCATCTCCGAGCATCACCCGGAGCCGAAACGGCAGTTGGTCGATCTGCGCACGCCGCGGCGCGATCCTGCCGCGGCCCCGCCCGGCTACGTGGCCGGCCAGGGCCCATCCGCTCCGGAGTCGACGGGTCGGGGAGCCCCGGCGGGGCCGACCGTGCTTGAGCGGCTCCAGGGCAGGCAGTTCGTCCGCGACGCGTTGATCCACCCCGAATCGCCCGAGAAGAGCTTCGGCGGCGTGACACGCGACAACCAGATCGTCCGCCAGGACGCATGCAGCGCGTTTCTGGTGCGCTTCGATCTGGATCGGGTCGATCTGCCGGCAGACGCCCGGGTCGAGAAGGCGACCGTGAGCTTCTACGTTTGGGACCCGAGCGGCACGGGAAATGCCAAGGTATGTGCGTTCGGGCTGAAGACGCCGTGGGACGAAGCGTCGGCCACCTGGCAGCGCCCGGCCGCCGACGCCTCGTGGAAGGGGGGCGGTAGGTTCGCGTTCGGCTGCGACACCACCGAGCCGGTCGACCGCGTCATCGTCCCGCCGGACGCAGGCTCCGACACGGTCGACCCCCCGTTGGAGTACCAGCTCGACGTGACCACGCTCGTGCGCAACTGGCTATCGGGCGAGATGCCCAATCATGGGCTGGCGATCGCCTCGGTGGTCGATCGGGCCGTGGACGACGGGCAGTGGACCCGCCTCCAGGTGCTGGCCTCCGAGTATCGGCAGGCGCAATACACGCCGAAGCTGGAGATCCACGTCGGGCAGTGAGCGTTGGGAAGCGGAGCGAGCGAGGTTCTTGCGTTGTGACTTCTGCGCGCCGTGCGCGCATGTCTGTAGGCCGGAATGCCATTCCGTCCTACTTGGCTGCGGCCGGTGGTCGCGTCAGGTCACTCGCCGACGTAGGGCATCAGGGCCATGAACCGGGCCCGTTTGACGGCCTGGGTCACGGCGTGCTGGCTCACGGCGGTGCAGCCGCTCTTGCGGCGGCCGATGATCTTGCCCTGGCGATTGGTCAGCTTTTTCAAGAGGTCCAGATTCTTGTAGTCGACGTACATCGGCCGGGGCCGATGTCCTTCCACGAAGATCGGGTCCTTTTTCTTGCCTCGGATCTTGGCCTTGGCGCGCTTTCGAAGACGGGAGAGATTGCTTGGCGGCGGCATATTCTTGTGCCTGGTTGCGGTTTGTGACAATCCGACGCCGGCAGCCCACCGCGGGAGGGGCTGCCCCGGAAAGCTCTTTATCATACCAAACATCGGCGTGGAGACAATAGGCGGTACAGCGCAACGGCGATCGCGTTTCTGGAAGCACGCGATCGGCCGCCCTCGTCCGCCGCTGGCCCCGGAATCCCCGCTAGAGCGGGGGAACGCTCGACGTGCGGTGTGAGTAGAATGGGCCGTGATGCCGGCGCGATTCTTGGGGGAGCGCCCCGGCTTTCCCCGATCCGGCGTTGTTTCCTTTTCGGCAGGCGCCAGGCTCTGGTATGGTAAGGAAGCGAGAACCGGGAGGCTCCAAGCGGCTTCAGTTCGGGCTTTCGTCGATGTTGGCGACGGCCCTGATGCTCGCGCTCTTGTTTGGCTATCTCCGGCCGTTTGGCCCGGACGCAGTTGCCGTGTGTGGGCTGGTCGTGCTCGTCGCGGCACTGGTGGGCGGCATTGCCGGGGCGGTGGCCGGGAGGAACCCCGACACCCTCTTCTGGTCGGTCATCGGGGCCGTGTTCGCCTATCTGGCCGTCGTCGGATTCGCCCTCTATCACTGGTCGTCAGCGTACATCTGGCCGCTGGTGGGGATGGCGGCGGGGACGACGGTGGGTGCATTCGGGCAAGGCAGGCCGGTGCGCCGCATGGCGTTCGGCTCGCTCGCCGCCACGGCCGTCTTCGCGAGCTACGTGCTCCTGCTCTTCGGCCTCAATCCCGACCTCGGTTACGAGCTGCTCTGCGCGGTTCTCGGGGGAGCGCTCTTGGGACTGGTGGCCGAGATCGCCGAACGCTTCGAGAAGCGGACCGCGATTCCCCGGTACGTGCTGGCCACCGCCCTGGTGGTCGCCGCCATCCTGGGGCACTGGATCGTGCCGAGGGTGATTCCGGGCCTCTGATCCATGCCCGTGCAGACCTCATTCAAGACGCGAATGCGCCCGAGTTTCGCAACGGCGAACGCCGACCGCCGGGAGGACGTCGTGAAGCTCACCCGCCGCCGATGGCGGGGAACACGCCGACGCGGTCGCCGTCCTCCATCGCTTGAGAGAGCGTGGCGGCGCGGTTGTTGACGAAGAGGATGCGGGTCTGGTCGGGCGGCACGCCCAGTCGCTCGAGCATCTCGCCGACCGTCTCGCCCGGCTCCACGTCGACCTCGACCGACGGCGCCCCGCCCACGTAGGCCCGCAGTGTGGCGTAGAGGTTCACTTGGACTTGAGCCATGATCGTCGCGGAGTGTCTCTTCATAAGGTGCGTGCAGCGCACCAGAGTCGGCCGCTAAGCACTGTGAACCTTGTCCAACTCCTCGTCCGGCACGGTGAACGTGACATCGTGCGGGGCGAGCCTCTCCTTCTTGAAGAAATCGGGGAGCCGGTCGTCGATGGCGGTGAATCCGGCCGCGGCGTTGAACCGGCGTTCGCCGGCGAGCACTTGTTTGCCCAACGCGGCGTAGTCGTCGGCCGTGAACGGGCGTCCGTAGAAGCCGCTGAGCATCTCGCAGACGGCGTCCATGGCGTTCTGGTCGTCGAGCACGGCAAAGGCGACGAACAGGCACAGCCCCGCGGCGTCGATCGCGGCGGTGGCGATTTGCAGGTTGCGACTCAGCTCCCACTGTCCTTCCGGCTTGAGCGGGTCCACCTTGCCGCCGACGCCGAGCACGTTGGCCGTGATGGCGTAGCCGGCCGTGTGGTCGGCGCCCATCGTCGAGGTCGCGTAGGTGACCCCGATCCCTTGGATCGCCCGGGGGTCGTAGGCGGGCATGGACTGCCCTTTGACCGTGGGGATTCGGTCCACGCCGAACGCCTTTCCGAGCACTTGGGCCCCGGAGGCGACCAGCCGGCCCAAGGGCGACCGCTTGGCCACCTCCTCCAGAAGCCCGAACGCGGCCTCTGCGTCGCCGAAGGGGATCACGCCCGCCTCCATCGCCACGCCGATGGTGGCGCCGGTTTCGATCGTGTCGATCCCCAGGTCGTCGTCCATGCGGTCCATTCGGGCGATGGCGTCGAGGTCGTCGATGCCACAATCGGCGCCGTGGGCCCAGATGGTTTCGTATTCCGGCCCTTTGGTCACGTAGTGGCCGTTCTCGTCGACGTAGATCCGCGAGCACTTCATCGTGCACCCGCGATGGCAGGCGTGGGCGATCTTGCCTTCGCCGCCGCGCTGGAGAATCAGGTCGTGCTGCCGCTCGCCGCTGACCGCCTCGGTGCCCTCGAACTGCCCGCCGCTGAAGTTACGCGTCGGGTACGCCCCGGCTTCGTTGATCACGTTGGCCAGGATGTTGGTCCCGTACTTGGGCAAGGTCCCGCTGGTGAGCGGGTGCGTCTTGAGGGCCTCGGCGAACTTCTTGGCGCCCTGTTTGAACGTGGGGGGATCCGCCGGCTTGGTGCGCGGGCCGCCGGCCGGATCGATGACGATCACCTTGACGCCCTTGGAGCCCATCACCGCGCCCATGCCGCCGCGGCCGCAGTGTCGGGTGGGGCGGCCTTCGACGTCGGTGACGGCTATGCTGGCGGCCGCCGCGAGCATCTCCCCCGCCGGGCCAATGCTGATGCAGGCCGCCTTGTCGCCGAGCTCGTCGAACTGCTTTTGGACCGTCTCGTAATTGCCCAGCCGGGCGAGCGCGTCGGCCGCCTCGATCCTCAGGCCGTCCTTGTTGACCACGAGCCGATAGAGCTGTCCCTTCGGCGGTCTTCCCTCCAGCACGATGGCCTTGATGCCCAGGGCGGCCAGGGCCAACGCGGCCATCCCCCCCGAGTTGCTCTCCTTGATCGTCCCGGTCAGCGGGCTCTTGGCCCCCACCGAAAGCCGCCCGGAACAGGGCGCCCCCGTGCCCGTCAGAATACCCGGCGCGATCACCAGCTTGTTCTCCGCGGAGAGCGGATGGCAGGTGGCGGGCACCTCGCGGGCCACCACGGCGGAAGTCAACGCCCGGCCGCCAAGCTCCGCATACGCGTTGCGCGGCTCCTCCACACGGACGGTCAGATCGGTCATGTTGACGCGGTAGATCACGGCCATGGCCCAACCCCTTGATATGGACATTGCGATGTAGGAACAGCGCGACGCTGGGTAGCCTACGGATTTTCCGGGCCGACTGTCAAGGCATCCAGTGCGGCTCCCGGGGCGTCGCTGGCCCACTCGGGATCGGCCGAAGAATAGCCTCCGCATTTCCCCACCGGCGTTGCCCGGTGGGGATTGCCCAATCACGCTCCCCAAAATCCGTGACGGCCAGAGAATTCGCGTTCCGCCAGGGCGCGAACCGGCTGCGATTTTTGCAGGGCGCAGCGGGCGCTGGGATTACTGGACCACGCAGGGGATGACGGGAACGAACCCGGAGATGGTCTGATTACCCGACTTCATCGTTGCCGTAATGATGAGCCCGCCCGTCTGACCCGGGAACACGAACTTGTTGCCGAAGACGGTGATCGTGATGGTGCTTTGATTTTGGCCGGCGGGGATGGGCGGCGCCTCGATCCGCCACTCTTTGGGAATCGTGCTGGGCCTGAGCGTGACGTCGCCGGGCGTGACGCCCTCCTTGAACGACGCCTTGACGACGAGTTGACACCGGCCTCGGGCGAGACCGCCTCCCGGACGATCGGCTGATCCAGCTTGGCCTTGGCCTCGTTCGCCAGGTTGCGCTTTTCGGAGGCGGCCGTTCAGGCCTCCTGCTCTGTATCCAAGAGGCACTGACCGCAACTCCCAGCGTACTCGTCGCCAGAGAGCATGTGCCAAGCCGCCTTCCCTTCGGCCGTGAAGGGCCCCTTCGGCGGACCTGTCACTTCGATGGCTCTGGCTCTTATTGGATCACACGGGCTTCTATGCCCGCGATCTCGCGGTTGGCGAACTCGTCGGTGAAGAGCCAATTTTGATAGAGGCGTTCGATCTGTCCCAAACGACCGGCGACCGATGACTTTGTCAACGTGCGCTTCACATCCTTCGGCCGATCCTCATCACGGATCGGCGGGCGTACGCGATCGGCGGGTGGCTGGTAGGATGGATTGTAGACCAGGGCCGGCAGGGTGTCCGCGGGACACAGATGGCGCCACAGGAAGGCCTGCATACTGTCTTCGGCCGGCACGGCCCCATGGACGATTTCCTGCTCCCCAACTTTCGCACTGCCAATGACGGTGAGGTTGACCGGCTTTTCCATCTCCGTCAGGCTGGTCTTCAGCTCCAGCCGCACCACCTCTTGACCAGCCGGCAGCGTGGCGCCGCCCGATTCGAGCCCCTCGGGCAAGTCTTTGAAGCTCAGCGTGATCGGCCCGGTGAATCCGTCCTTGCGTATGGCGAAGACGGTCACCGCGGCGGACTTCTTGCTTTGAATAACGATCCTGGAAGGGATCAGACGCAATACGAAATCGGGCTGCGGCTGGCTGATCCGGAGCCGGTAGGCATACTCTTTGCCTGCGTGTCGCCTCGTGTCGCCGAGGTGAACGAAGTATTTTCCGTCGGCGGGCAGCTTGACCATGAGGTAGGAATCGGCGTGGTCGGTGTTCAGCCCCGACGCGGCGTCGTAATGATCGTCGTTCAGCGCAATCACCTTGCCATCGGCGGCGGTGACCTTGACGAAGGAATCGAACGGGGAGCCGAGCCGGCGGGCGTGCACTTCCGCGACGATGGTCTCACCGGCTTTTCCTTCCACCTCGAAGACGTCCCAGTCACCCGGGCGATCCGCCCGCCCGTTGACGATGATGGGAAGTGTCACCTTCTGCGCCTGGGACGGCTCGTCGTTGGCTTCCGCGTCCAGGCACTCGGGCAGCGTGTCCAGCGCAAACGGCACGTAGTTGGAAACGAGTGTCCCGTTGGTGGCGGCAATCAAATGGTGCCCCGGTTTTGCGTCTTGGGGGGGCGCGGAGAGCGTGGTCTTTTCCAGATTCCAGCCGTTCATCTCGATCTTGACCGGCTCGCCCACACGGCCGCCCAACGGGAAGATGCTGGTCACAAACGGCGCCTCAGCGACGGTGATCCGATACACAAAACTCTCGCGGCCGCGAAAGAGCGCCTCGTTGATGGTGAGCACGTAGTCGCCGTCCTCGGGGACCTCAAAATAGAGGACCGGGTCCGGGTGGAGATTGAAATCGTCGTTGTACGCCAACTCCTTGCCGCCCGAGTCGTGGAGCCTCAGCACGGCTTGAAACCAGCCGGGAACGCCGTCGGCGACGTAGGGGATCAACTGCTGAGCTTTGGCAGTGATGACCAGACGCTGCCCCTTGCTCGCCTCAAAACGGTACCGGTTCACCTCGCCCGCGGCGACCTGGCCGTTCATCGTGCACGGCACGGTGATGCGCATTTCCTCTTCTTCCGGCGGCCTTGGCGGGTTGCGCTGGGCCAGAGACTCCTTGCCGAGGACTTGTTTCTGAGCGGTCTTCATCGCCTTGCGGGCGACTTCGGGTACTTGGCCCACGTAAAAGGGCAGCGCGTTGGAGATACCCCGTTTGGTGATCACCCTGATCTCTCGCCGGCCGGGTTTTGCGTCGGGGTCCACCGTGACCTCGGCAAAGACGAGCTCGGTGTGGGCACGAACGGCCGGGTTGCGCTCGTCTTCGTTGAACACCCTTTGGATCTGATCGATCAGGTTCTTCTTTGCCACTTCTTTCTCGGGCAATTCGGGACCGTCCGTTGCGGCCGGTTCTGTTTGCGGGCCGATGGGCGCGGGAAACTCGAACCAGGCCATCTTGGCGGCCATCACGTCGCCCACCGTCGTTTCCTTCTTCCGCAACTCGTTCAGTTGCTGTCGGAGCATCCCGAGCTCCTGATTGTCCCAGACCCTGTAGTAATCGACCAGTCGAACGGAAACCCCTTCCCCGCTTACAACCACATCAGAAGCATAGAGGAACTGGTATCCACCCAACCGGATCGGGAAGGTGGCGCCCTGTTGGCCGCCGGCGGGATAGACGTAACCGATGTACTGGCCCTGCGCCCAGACCGAAGATGTTGCGGCCACCAGGATGGCCAGCCCCAAGATCGGAAGCCTATTGAATCTGCTCATGAGATCCTCCACATTCTGCCATTTCGGCATCCGCGCAAACAGATGCGAATACTACCGTCGGGCGCGGGGGACACGGCCCGGCGGCCGGCCCCGCGCTACCGGCCGCCAGATAACACCGATGGTTACATGATCTCTTCCAGCATCCCGGTCGACCTCATGCCTTCGTTTTCGGCGTCCAACACGCGGGCATCGAACCCCAAGGGATGGGGCAGCTTGGCGGTGGCGTCGATGCCGGCCAGCAGATAGAAGCTGCCCAGCAGGTCCGCCGGATAGACGGGCCTTTCCTTGACCTGGTCACCTTTTTCATCGGACGAGCCGACGACACGGCCGCCCTTGAATCCACCCCCCGCGACCAGCACGGTGAAGACAGGCCCATAGTGATGGCGTCCCCCGTTCCAAGGCGGCTCCCACGAGATCTTGGTCGTTCTGCCGAACTCGCCGGTACACCAAACCAGGGTGCTATCCAGCAAGCCCTTCTCGCTCAGATCCCCAAGCAGCGTTGCCAGTCCTTGGTCCAACTGGGGACACTGTCGTCGCATCGTCGCGAAGTGGTTTCCGTGCGTATCCCAGCCACCGGGGAAGCTGATGGTGATGTAGGGCACGCCCGCCTCGACCATCCGCCGGGCCGCCAGGCATTCCTGCCCGAACGTGTGCCGGCCGTAGCGATCCCTGAGTTCCGTAGGTTCGTTTTCGAGATTGAATACTTCCTTCCCCCTGCCCAAGATCAACCCGTAGGCTTTCTGCTTGGCCTCCTCGGCGGCAGCCATCTCCGGGACGTCCGCAAGGCCGTAGCCCATGAGATTGATCTTGTCGACCAATTCACGGCGGGCCTTTTGCCGGGCGTCGTTGATTCCCCGGTTGACGATCCCCTGTACCTCGAAGCGTTCCGCGCTCGGATCGCCGCCCGTGGCGAAAGGTTTGTACCCGGGGCCCAGGAAGCCCTCCTCGGAAAACCGCCCGGCCGCCTGGAGCATCACGACGTAAGGCGGAAGCAGCCCTTTGTACTCCTCCTTCTTGGAGAAGGCGAATATAGCGCCCACACTGGGGTAGGCCAGGCGCCCGCCGGGCTTGTGGCCGGTTTGCATCAGGTAGGCCGCCGTCTCGTGGCCGTTGTTGCCGTGGGTCATGCTGCGGATCAGGGAGTACTTGTCGGCCTGCTTGGCCAGTTCGGGGAACAGAAAGCCGAGTTCGATTCCTTTCACGTTGGTGGGGATGACTTTGTCGAACTCACCCATCCAGTCCCAGCCCGTACCCGGCTTCGGGTCCCAGGTATCGTTGTGCGACATGCCGCCCCACAAGAAGATCTGGATGACCGACTTGGTCTGGCCTTTCTTGGCCTTGGCTATGGCCGCCGCGTCTCGGGTAGCCTTCTCTTCGGCGGCTATCTGCTCGGGCGTCCTTGCGGCCTCGGCCGCAAAGACGCGGGAGCTCAAACCGCCGGCCGCGATCATGCCCGCCGCGCCCAAAGCGCCGCGTCGCATGGCCTCGCGCCGGGACACATGCTCCCGGTTGTCTGGATTGTGGCTGGTACTCATGATTTCGGTCCTCCCTTACTCATCCTTTGATTTTCGTGCCAGGAAACCGACCGTTTCGCGTTATGTCCCACCGCTTCGGTAACCATCAATGCCGCAGAAGAAACTCGGGGCTATTGATTAACGCCCAGGCAAGATCGACCCAGGCGCCCTTTGCGTCCGTCACTCCGGTTTTGGCGTGTTCCTCTGCGGTCTTTACGTCGGCATCCGTCGGAAACCGCGAGAGGATTGTCAGGTAAAGTCTCTCGGCGATTTCATTCGGTTTGCCGCCTGAGGAGACCATCGCCGTGAGCTTCGGGCCGGTTTGAAGCTTGCTCTGTATTGTGGCCGAATTCAGCATGTGCAGCCACTGGGGCGAGGCAAGCTCGCTGACGCGCTCGGTTTCCATCCCCGTGGCCCGCGCGGAACGTCCGAACAACTGCAGGAAGGAACTGCTGATGCTGCCGTCGGCCACCGCCACCGCAGACATACTGTTGGGGATATAGGTAAAGGGCTCCGGAACCGCGCTGGTGTACAGGTCCGAACTGCCGGTGATTTCGTTCAGCGCATCGATCAACACCTCGGCCTCCACTCGCCGCAACAGGTAGCTGGCGAAGTTGGCTCTCGCTTCCGGCCCTTTGACCCTCGGTATCGAAGAGAACTGGTACGCGGTCGAGGTGAAGATCAGCCGCTTGAGATGCTTCAGATCGTAGCCGCTGGAGACCAGTTCCTTCTCCAAGTAGGCCAAGAGCTCGGGGTTGCTGGGTGGGTTGTCCTCCCGAATATCGTCCGGCTCGTGGATAATGCCGCGTCCCATCGCCCACGCCCAGGTACGGTTGACGATGGCTTTGGCAAACCAGGGGTTTTCCGGCCGAATCAGCCAATCGGCAAACACCTCCCGCGGATCGCGGTCTGGCGGGATCGTTGTCTTGGTGCCGTCCGGAAAGACGGCCGCCAGCGGCCCGTTTTCGCTCAAAGGTTCGGCCAACGCCTGCGGAATCTGGTTGGTGGCGGTCACCGACTTGGCGACGTCGGGTATTCCCGCCGCGATGCTGCCGGGCACGGCGGTCGAGTGGAGGGGATCCCAGAAGATGATCTCCTCTTTCCACTCGCTGGTGGGCTTGTAGCCGACCTGCGAGAAAAACACCGCCATGCCGGCGCGACGGTCTTCCGGCCAGACGTGGGTGCGCGTACCCATCAACGCCAATCCCGCGGACGCGGCGATGCCCTCCGTAGTCTTGTCCTGGATGGCGCGGTAGAAGTTGACCGGGCCAACGCGATAGTTGCTCCCACTGGAGGTGAGCAGCTCCCGGGCGAACTGGTCGTACGGCTTATTCTGGGCAATCGATTCCCATACCCAGCGGTGATAGGCCTGCGCCGCGTTGGGCCAAACCTTGACGGGGAACTCCGCCTTGATTCTCAGGATATCACTCCATTTCATCGCCCAGTAATCGACATGCACGGACTGGTCGAGGAGACGGCCGATCAGGGCGACGCGTTTGTTCTGGTCCGAGTCTTGGATGAACGCCTTGGCCTCTTCCGCGGTGGGCAGCTTGCCCGTTAGGTCCAAGAAGGCGCGGCGGATAAACACCGCGTCGGAGCAGAGGACCGGTTGGATACCCAACGCCTTCAACTTCGCAAAGATAATCCCATCAATCCCGTTCACGGGCTTCGGCGGATCAGGACTCTCCATAAGGCTTGCCACCTGCCCGGCGGCGACCAGCCGGTAGAGCGCGGCCTTGGCCCGCAGGGCCAGGTCGCGCTTGTCGCTGGCGACGTTCCTGGCAGCCAAATACGCTGCCCGCGTCTTTTCTGCTTCCCCCTGCAACGGAGCGGCCACGGCTTCCGCCTCCTTGGCTGCTTGTTCGTCCGCCACGTTTGTCTCTTTGGCCGCGGCGATCCGCGTCTTGAGGTTCGCCAGGGCCTCTTCGGCCGACTTCTTCCGCGCTTCGGCCCTGGTCAACGTCTGTGCGGCGGCGTTGGCCTGAACCGCCGCTTGCTCCAGCGTCTTCGCCTTGGGGGCCAGAACTGCCTTGGCATCATTGGCCACTTTGCGTTTGGCGGCAGCTTCCGCTGCGGTCTGCGTTTTTGCCGCATCGAGTTGGACGAGTTCCTTGGCCGCTTCCTGGGCCGCCTGGTTTGCGGTGGTGGCGGCGGCCACCTGGTTCTTGGCGTTCGCCAGGGCCTGATCGGCCGATGTCTTCTGCGCCTGCGCTTCAGTCAGCTTCTCCGGCGTCGCATCGGTCACCGCTTTGGCGGCGGCGTCGGCCTGGGTCTGCGCCGCTTGCTCGGCTTGCTGCGCTGGAGCCAGGGCAGCCGCGGCATCCGCCGCCGCTTTGCGCTTGGCGGCGGCTTGAGCTGCTGCCTGATTCTTCTCCTCCGCGGCCTTCTCGAAATCCTGAGCCGCCTTCTCGGCTGCCGCCAAAGCCGTGGCGGCGGTGGCTACCTGCTTCTTGATGTTCGCCAAGCCGGCTTCGGCCACTTTCTTCTGCGCCGTCGCCCGGGTCAGCAGCTTTGCAGCGGCCGTGGCCGGAGCCTGTGCCGCTTGCTCGCCCTGCTGCGCTTGAGCCAGGGCGGCCTTGGCCTCGTCGGCCGCCTTGCGCTTGGCGGCGGCGTCGTCGGTGGCCTGCTTCTTTTCAGCCTCCGGCTTGGCGGCATCCGCGGAAATCAGCTTGGCCTTGGCCTCGGCCTCTTGGGCAGCCTTCTCGGCTGCCGCCGAAGCCGCGGTGGCGGCGGCCACCTGGGCCTTGGCACTGGCCAGGGCATCGTCGGCCGGTTTCTTCTGCATCTCGGCTTCGGCCAGCATCTTAGGCGCCTCGTTGGCCTGGTTCTGCAATTTCTGCTCGCCTTGCTGTGCTTTGTCCAGGGCGGCCTTGGCAGTGTCAGCCGCTCTGCGCTTGGCGGTCGCTTGGGCCGTGGCCCTCTTGGCTTCGTCGTCGAGCTTGTTGGCCGCGTCGGAGGCGGCCTTCGCCACGGCCTCAGCCTCTTTAGCCACCTTCTCGGCCGCATCGTAAGCTTGCTGCAGTGGGGCTGCGGCGGCCTTGGCCTCGGCCAATGCCTTGTCCAGGGGGGGCTTGGCGTTGGTCGCGTCGGTCAGGGCCTTGATGGCAGCGGGCAAGTTGGCCTCGGCCTGCTGCAACTCTTTTACGCCCGGCTCGCCCGCCAAATTCTTCGCAGTAGTGGCCTTCTGTCGCGCCGCGTTGGCCGCTTTCCTCGCGTCGGCGTATGCCACGTCGGCCTTTTTCCTGGCGTCCTGTATGGGGCCGACCGCAGCTTCCGCCGCCTTGGCTGCATTCTCGGCCGCATCGTAGTCGGCCTTCGCCTTGGCCTCCGGGTTTGTCTCGGCCTCCATGTTCGCCTTGGCCTGGTTGGCCAGGGCGCGCTTGTCGACGGCGGCCTTGTCGGCAGCCGCCTGCGCCGCCCGGGCGTTGTCCGCTCCCGTCTTCGCCGTAGCGGCCGCGGTTGCCGCCTCCTTGGCTGCTTGTTCGGCCGCCTGGTGCGCCTGGGTGGCGGCGGCCACCTGGTTCTTGACGTTGGCCAGGGCCTCGTCGGCCGCTTTCTTCTGCGCCTCGGCTTCCGCCAGCTTCTGCGCGGCCGTCGTGGCCTGCCCTTGCGCTTGCTGCTGCTTCTGCTGCGCTTGGGCTAACGCCGCCTTGGCCCCGTCGGCCGCCGTGCGCTTGGCGGCCGCTTGCGCTGCGGCCTGTTGACTTTGCTGTTCGAGCTGAATGAGGTCCTTGGTCGCCTCCTGGGCCGCCTGGTTTGCGGCGGTGGCGGCGGCCACCTGGTTCTTGACGTTCGCCAAGGCCTCGTCGGCCGGTTTCTTCTGCGTCTCCGCTTCGGTCAGCTTCTGCGCGGCGGCCGTGGCCTGAGCCTGCGCTTGCTGCTCGCTCTGCTGCGCTTGAGCCAGGGCGGCCTTGGCCGCGTCGGCCGCCGTGCGCTTGGCGGCGGCTTCGTCGGCGGCCTGTTTCTTTTCCTCCGCGGACTTGCCGGCATCCTCGGCAACCTGCTTGGCCTTGGCCTCGGCGGCCTGCGCGGCCTGCGCGGCGGCCTGGGAAGCCGTGGAGGCCGCGGCCACCTGGTTCTTGACGTTCGCCAGGGCCTCGTCGGCCGATTTCTTCTGCGCCTGCGCTTCGGTCAGCTTCTGC
>Ga0307379_10007534_pt1 | contig 14779 bp, 14 predicted proteins | sample UN2MG_FD_202237 | JGI IMG/M metagenome (GOLD analysis project Ga0307379, IMG submission 202237) | Soil microbial communities from Risofladan, Vaasa, Finland - UN-2 | ecosystem: Environmental > Terrestrial > Soil > Coastal area > Acid sulfate soil | place: Finland: Risofladan, Vaasa | collected... | reverse complement strand
TGGACCACCGTGCTCACCAGCCAACTGGGCGTCTGGCGGATCAGGCCCCGGACCGATCGCCCGAACCAGCCGGCGGGCCGTCCCACCTCGATCCGGACCGCGCCGGCAGCCACCACGCTGCCGGCCGCTTGGGTCGCCTTGGCTCGGGCAGCCGTCCGGCCGGCGGCGCGAGTGTCGGCAGCTTGCTCGGCCGCGGGAGCCGTCTCGGCTGCGGCTGCTTGGCTGGCCTCGGTCTTGCCGGTCGCCTCAGACCTCGCCTCGGACTGAGACTCGCCCGCGGCGTTGGCGGTCGCCTCACCTTTGGGCTTCTCCGCGTCGCTCTGGCTGGAGGGCTCATCTGCCATGGCTTCTCACTCCACGCGATCTCGCCGGGGAAGACGCCAGCTCAGTCGGGGACGGTCCCCCGGGCTGGCTTCGCACCCTCCCAAGGCGATCAGGACAAGTCGAACGGACGAACGACGGACAAGGCCCAGACTATCTTGGCCGCTCGAAGCACGGGATGCAACGGGAGGCCCCGAGGGGATTTCGTCCTCGAAGCCCACCATAGCGAACCGAGGCGACCGTGGGCAAGACTCGACCGAGCGGGGAGCGACCACGAACGCGGACGATTCGCCTAAGCTATTATACAGTATAGCTTTACACCGGTTCCAGCGTCAACCCTTTCCGTCGACGGGAAGGCCGCCGTCGGCACCGACGGGTCAGGCCGCCCCCCTGTTCACGCGATCGAGCCGCGATCATTTCCCCGCCGGCGTGTCGTCAAATCGCCATCTCGGGTCGGCTTCTCGCCCCCGGGCGGAGAGGAAACGGCTCAGCAGCCGTTTCAAATCCAGGCGGACACGATATAATGATCGGTTTGGCCTCCTGGGCAGGCCGTGCGTGGTACCACTTGGAGTTGGCGAGAATGGCCAAGGCAAAGAGCAAAGGCAAGAAGAAGAAAAAGGCGGAGACCGTCTTCCTGGTCTGTGAGGAAACGGGCGATCACAACTACTCGCTGCGTCGGAAGCCGGGCGGCGAGAAGTTGAAGGTGAAGAAGTACTGCCCGCGGCTCCGCAGACATACCTGGCACACCGAAAAGAAGAAATAGCCGCTCCCGGCGGGACTGCGGTTTGGCCGGTCGGATGCGCAGTGGTTCGGCATCTCGGGCGTGGAACGGTGTGTCTGATCGGCTTGTAGCGCCCCCGTCCATCGGGTCGCGGACCACGCCCTAGCGCGGTTCGGCGGCAGGACCCGAGGAACCGAGTCACGGCGAATACGCCTCCTCGACGCCCTGAGGCCGGATCGCCGAACGGCCGTCAGGCGGTGTTAGGCCCATGGTCAAGCGCTGGCGCATCCACTCGCACGATCCGGATCGCATCGCCGCACTCCAACGCGCGGCGGGGATTCCGGCCGTGGTGGCCCAACTCTTGATATGTCGCGGCATCACCGATCCGGTCCGCGCGCGGCAATTCCTCGATCCCAAGCTCACCCACCTCCGCGATCCCGAGCACTTGCCGGGCTGCTCCGCCGCGGCGGAGAGGATCCACCGGGCGATCAGCGCGGGCCGGCGGATCGTCATCTACGGCGACTACGACGTCGACGGGATGACCGGCACGGCGATCCTGCACCAGTGCATCAGGATGCTCGGCGGGGACGTCGGCTACTACGTGCCCCATCGCATCGACGAAGGCTACGGCCTGAACCACGAGGCGATTCGCTCGCGGGCTGAGCAGGGAGTCAAGCTGCTGGTGACGGTCGATTGCGGCATCGCCAGCCTCGACGAGGCGGTGACCGCCAAGGAGTGCGGCCTGGAGCTGATCGTCACCGACCATCACCAGCCCGGCTGCCCGCTCCCCGACGCGGCGCAGATCGTCCATCCGGCCCTGCCCGGCCACAACTATCCCTTCCACGGCTTGAGCGGCGCGGGTGTGGCTCTGAAGCTGGCCTGGGCCATCTGCCAGCAGGCCAGCGGCGCGAAGAAGGTCGGCCAGCGAATGCGCAACTTCCTGCTCCAGGCCGTCGGGCTGGCCGCCCTGGGGACCGTGGCCGACGTCGTCCCGCTGGTCGACGAGAACCGGGTGTTGGTCCGTCACGGGCTGGGCAGCATCAAAGCAGAACCGGGCGTGGGTCTGCAAGCGCTCGTCGACGTCGCCAAGCTCGGCGACAAGCCGCAGTTGAGCGCCGAAGACGTCGCCTTCAGCCTGGCCCCCCGTCTGAACGCCGCCGGACGCCTCGGACAAGCGCAACTGGCGGTCGAATTGCTGATTACCGACCGGCCCGATCGGGCGAAGGAGTTGGCCGCGTACGTCGATCAACTCAACGCCAGCCGCCAGACCTTGGAGCGGAGCATCTACCTGGCCGCCAACAAGCAGGCCAAGGAGCAGTTCGACCCGAAGAGCGATCCGGCGCTGGTCTTGGCCGACCACGGCTGGCATCCCGGGGTGATTGGCATCGTGGCCGGCAGACTGGCCGAGAAGTACCACTGCCCCGTGGTGCTAGTCTCGTGGGACCAGCTCGGCGTGAAGCCGGGGATCGGATCGGCGCGGAGCGTGCCCGGCTTCGATCTCCACAGGGCCCTGGACTCCTGCGGCGAGCATCTTCGCAGCTACGGTGGTCACGCCGCCGCGGCCGGTTTGACCGTCGACGAGGCGGCCATCGAGTCTTTCCGGGCCGACTTCTGCGAGCACGCCGCGTCGGAAATCAGCGAGGAACAGCGGACCGCCGAGATCGCCGTCGACGCGGAGGCCCCCCTAAGTGCGTTTACCCTCAGAATGGTCGACCAGATCGAGCAACTGGCCCCCTTCGGCCAGTCCAACTCCCGACCCATACTCTGCACCGGCGGGGTGACTCTCTCGGAGCCGCCCCGGGCGATCGGCTCGGGCGGACGACACCTGTCGATGCGGCTCGTGCAGCACGAGATCACGCTTCGGGCGGTGGCCTTCGGCGGGGGCGACTGGGCCGACGAATTGGCCGCCCTGGACGGGCCGATCGAAGTGGCCTTCCGCCCGGTGATCAACAACTTCCGCGGCCGTCGCAGCGTCGAGCTGCACCTGGTCGACTGGCGCAAGGCCCCGGAGGCCCAACGGCGTCCGCCGGGCGCGCACCATGCCTCGTCGCCTCGCGCGCCGCGTCGCCGCGATGATCGGACCCTCCAATCCCCGGCCAGCCAATGACCGCTGCCGATTTCGAGGACGCAAGCTTCGAAGACGCAAGAGGGCAGATGCTCCACCAGCAGTTGCAGCGTCGGGGAATCCACGACGAGAACGTGCTGGCGGCAATGGGGCGAATACCCCGAGATCGGTTCGTCTCCAGAAGGATGCTCCACCAGGCGTACGCGGATCAGGCGCTGCCGATCGGCTGTGGCCAGACGATCAGCCAGCCGTACATCGTCGCCCTGATGTCCCAAACATTGGAGTGTTCCGGCCACGAGACCGTTCTGGAAATCGGCACCGGCAGCGGCTACCAAACCGCAATCCTCGCCGAGATCGCCCGGGAAGTGATCAGCATCGAGCGTTTCGCCGACCTGTCGAAGCAAGCGGGGGCCCTGTTGGGCGAGCTGGGCTACCGAAACGTGACGTTGGCCGTGGGAGACGGCACGCTGGGCTGGCCCAACCGATCCCCGTACGATCGGATCATCGTCACGGCCGCCGCGGCCCGGTCCCCCCCCGCCCTGTTCGAGCAACTCCAGGAGGAGGGCATCCTGGTGATTCCCGTCGGCGCGTACGACTACCAGCACCTGCAGGTGATCCGCAAGGTCGACGGCTCCCCCAGGTCGGCAGACCTCTCGCCCTGCCGGTTCGTCCCCTTGGTCGGTGCCCAAGGCTGGCCGGAATAGCCCGACGGGGGAATTCGAAGTAGTAGGCACACGCCGTGTGCCGTAACCGGCGGACGTCACACGGCGTGTGCCTGCTACGGAAGTCGGGAAGATATTCTTCGGCCGATCCTTAGTTACTCGCCACTCACCACTCGCCAGTCACCACGGACCACTATCCACCGAATCGCGGAGGTCTCCATGAACGCAGCCGCCGTAGCACTCCTCGCGTTTGCAGCCCTGTTGCTGGCCTACTTCACCTACGGACGGTTCATCGCCCGGCGGCTCTACCGGCTCGACCCGAATCGACGCACCCCGGCCCATGAGCTGGAGGACGGCGTCGATTACGTGCCCACGCGCGTGCCCGTGCTGTTCGGGCACCACTTCGCGTCCATCGCCGGCTTGGGACCGATCCTCGGCCCGGCGATCGCCGTGATCTGGGGCTGGCTGCCGGCGGTGCTCTGGGTGGTGATCGGTTGCATCTTCATCGGGGCGGTGCACGACCTGGGCGCCCTGACCGTCAGCCTGCGGTTCAAGGGCCGCACCATCGGCGACGTCTGCCAGGACCTGATGGGCCCCCGGGCGCGCCTGTTGGCCCTGTTGATCATCTTCTTCCTCCTCGCCCTGGCGATGGGCGCGTTTGTCAACGCCATCTCCGGCCTGTTCGTCGATTTCAATCCGGACGCGATCATCCCGTCCTTCGGGCTGATGCTGGTGGCCATGGGGGTCGGGATCAGCGTCTACAAGTTAAAGGTGGGCCTGGGGCCGGCGACCGCGGCGGGACTGGTCCTGTTCGCCCTGCTGATCCTCTGCGGCGTGAAGTGGCCCGTGCCCACGTATCAATGGCTCACCTCCACCGAAACTTGCCAGGCCCTGGAGACGGCTCGCGACACGAAGCCGGCGGGCGACGTGCCCGGCTTCGAGAAGCCCTACGGGGCCGTTGCCGCCATGAAGCATCTCGAGGCGATCGGAAACGAGGCCGCGGCCGAGGATATTGAACGGGCACTCCCGGCGACGAAGAAGCGGTGGATCTTTGCCTTGCTCGCGTACGCCTTCCTCGCCTCGGTGCTGCCGGTCTGGCTGTTGCTTCAGCCGCGGGACTACATCAACAGCTTTCAGCTCTATTTCGCGCTGGCCACACTATTGGTCGGGCTGTTGATCGCGTCGGCCGTTGGGGCGCCGGAGAGCCAGATCGACGCCGCCATGTTCCGCCCGGACGTCCCCCTAAGACCGCTGGAGGCGGGCGAGACGCTTGCCAGCGTGCCGAAGGCGCCTTCGTGGCTGCCGCTTCTGTTCGTGACCATCGCCTGCGGCGCGGTGAGCGGCTTCCATTCGCTCGTTTCCAGCGGGACCACCGTCCGCCAGCTCAACCGCGAGACCGACGCGATGCTGATCGGGTACGGCGCGATGCTCACCGAAGGGGCGTTGGCCATCCTCGTGATCGTGGCCTGCGTGGCCGGCCTCGGTTCCGAGGCTTGGGAGAGTGGGGCTTATGCCTCGTGGAGCGGCATCAAAGGGGGAGGGCTTCAGGCGCAGCTCAGCGCCGTGGTTCACGGTGGGTCCAATTTCCTGGCCATGCTGGGCCTGCCCACCAAGTACGGCAGCGCACTTCTGGCCGTGACCATCGTCGCCTTCGCCCTCACGACGCTCGATACGGCCACCCGACTACTGCGATTCAACGTCGAGGCGATCTGCCGTTCGGTGCGGCTCGACTTCCTGGCCAACCGCTACTTCGGCTCGCTGGTGGCCGTGGTGGCGATCGCCTTCTTCGGGCTGGTGCCGGCGGGCAGAACGCTCTGGATCCTCTTCGGCACGACCAATCAACTGTTGGCCGGGTTGACGCTGCTGACGATCAGCGTCTTCCTCTACAAGCTCTCCCGGCCGATTCGCTACACGATCGTGCCCATGGTCCTCATGCTGGCGATGTCCGTCTGGGCGATGGAGGTGAGCCTGGTGGGCTTCTGGAAGAACCCCGACCTCTCGCCGTTCAACAAATGGTCCCTGACGGCGGTTACCTTGGTCGTCCTGGCGATGTCGCTCTGGCTGATCGTCGAAGGCTTGCTCTCGTTCGCCCGGGGCCGCGGCGGACTGGATTTTGGCGAGGAGCCGGAACAAGTCCCCGCGGAAGAGCTGCGCGAGATCGATTCCGCCGATCTGGGATAGCCATGAAACCGCCCGTCTCCGTGATCCTCATCCGCGAAAACGCCGAGCAGCTTACCGGCGGCGGATGCTGCGGCACGTTGGACGACGACGATCCGACCGTCCGCGGCCGGGGCGTGTTCCAACACGCCCGCAAGCAGCAACAGGAGTTGGGCCTGTTGCATCGGACGATCCGCGAGTTCTTCCCGACCGACGGGGAAGAAGCCCGGGTGGCCGTGGTCACGGTCGATCCGCGCAACCAGCTCTACCTGATCGCCAAGCTGCTCGGCGACGTGCTGCGCTACCGCCCCGGCCTGAGCGCCGGGCTGCGAACCGCGCTCCAGATGTTCTCTTTGCCGGCGGTCGTGCTCAACGGCCGCGTGATCAGCCGCCGCGACCGGCCGCTCGATCCGGACACGCTCTGCCACCAGATCCGCGAGCTGTTGAGCGAGCGTCAGAGACCCAGCGTCTAGATGCGATTTCGCGATTGGTGGGGTGTTGCTGTGTGCCACTGCTTCGCAGAAGCAGTGCTTCTACTCGAGCATCCCACGCAACACTGCTTCTGCGAAGCAGTGGCACACCGCCGCACGGGAGCCGCTCTCATACCAACAACCTTTCGAGCAGTTCATCGCGAGTGAAATGCAGCCGAATGATTCTCGGGCGTTCGTCCGGGTTCTCGAAGTGGCAGGTGACGGCATCCCGGACCTTCGCGTGAAGCTCCTCGATGGTGTCCGCTTCGGTGAAAACCGACGCGCCGATCGCCCGAGCCGTAAAACCACCATCGGGATCATCTTCGACCTGGAACACGATCTCTGTCATCGCGCGCTCTCCTGAACTGCTTCCGCCCTCTATCATAGGCCACGGCGGCCGCGGAGCCAACCCCTGCCCCGGCATCTGGCTACTCGGCTTCCCGGCTGGTAAGCTGGCTGGCAAGGATGCTCAAAGGGATGGGAGGCAAGCGATGCCCGGCGCGTACCTGATCGGCACGGATGAAGCAGGCTACGGCCCGAACCTGGGACCGCTGGTGATCTCGGCTACGGCGTGGGAGGTGCCCCGCGGCGCCGACGGCGAGGATCTCTACCGGCTGCTCGGCTCCTGCGTGGTGCCGTCGCCCGGCCTGGCCGCTGAAGCCGGGCCGGGGGCCGTGGCCATCGGCGATTCGAAACGCCTCTATCAGCCCCGCGTCGGGCTTCGCCACTTGGAGCGCGGCCTGCTGGCCGCCCTGGGCCTGCTCGACCGGCGACCGGCGACCTGGCAGCAAGCGTGGGACGCGCTCTCGCCCGACTCGACCGACGACCGGCAGGCCATCCCCTGGTACGCCGACTACGACGCGCCCATCCCGCTCGACACCGACGCGAGAGAAGTGGAGCCGCTCGCCCGGACTCTAGCGCAAGGGCTCGCCGCGGCGGGCGTCCGGCTGGTCGAGATCCGGTCGAAGGCCCTCTTCCCGGAACCGTTCAACCGGCTGGTCGAGCATTACGGAACCAAGGGGGCGGTGCTCTCGCACGCGACACTCGAGCTGGCGGCCGCCCTAATGGAGCCCCTGGGCGAAGGACCCATCTCGATCACGTGCGACAAGCACGGCGGGCGAAACCGCTACCGCGACCTGCTCGCCGAGCACTTCCCCGAGCGGCTGATCGAAATCCACGGCGAAAGCCGCGCGCGGAGCGTGTACCGGTTCGGGCCTGCCGAGCGCCGCGTGGAGTTCCGCTTTCAGATGAAGGCCGAGTCGCACCTGCCGACCGCGCTGGCCTCGATGGCCTCGAAGTACGTCCGCGAGCTGGCCATGCGGGCACTGAACGACTTCTGGCAGAAGCGAGTCCCCGGGCTCCGTCCCACCGCCGGCTATCCCCAAGACGCCAAGCGCTTCCGGGCCGACGTGGCCGCCGCCCAGGCCGAGCTGGGGATCGACGATCGCGTGCTCTGGCGCACGCGGTAGACCGCGCGACGGCATCGTCCGCGGTCAACTCGCTCTGTAAGAACAGGTGCAGACTCGTTTCTACGTACTGATCTTGGAAGAAAGGACTCCCTCCGTCCGGCGGCAGGTCGTTGGTGCGATTCGATCAACAGACGTGCCCGATCGCCCCATTCCCTTACGGAAGAATGTCTTCCCTACACCCCCTGCCCCCCAAAGGGCTGGCTTGATCGCTTATTGCAGCGTGAGGTCCCAATTAACAGCGCGCGCAAGTGCGCTCGGGCCCCAGCGCACGTGCGCGCGGGCCCCAGGGGGAATGCGCTGGGGTTCCAGGGGAAATGCGCGCTGGTCACAGGCCACCTGCGCGCACGCCATGTCGCGGGCGAAACGGCCTTTTTGGACGCGCGCTCGGCGCAACACATGCGGTGGAAAGGACTTGTATTTCCGGGCCACACTCGAAATTCCTGCCCAACAATTCGTTTCGACATAACTCGTTTCTCCGCAATGACTTGCAATCGGTGGGCGGGGCCTTGTTGGACGCTTGGACGGGCCTTTTGGGCGCCTTCCGAACGCCCGGTGTTCGGCCTAACGTGGTCGAGCATACCATGTTAGCCCCGAGCCGCAAGGCCGTTTCTGGACGGATCGAATCGCGTCCAGCTTGCTTCGCCGGTCGGGCGTCGAACGCGCGACGCCCGGGCGCCCCCTGGGGAAGCCATTCCGCCAAAAGACCAACTTCCGTACCCAGCCGCGCAGACTGCGTGAAACGCACCATATTTGCCTGCCCGGAGACAATGGTGCGTTTCACGCGCCCTACGCCTTTTGTGCCCAGACGGCGAGCCGAGTTCCAACAGGGGGCCGGCTCCGAGTCCGGATCGGCCCGGGGGCCGCGAGAAAACGCCGGCGGCGAGGTGCCTCTTCCCCTCTCCGCACTCGCACACATGCAGTAGGAGTACGTAGAAACGAGTCTGCGCCCGTAAGAATCACCGGGGCGTAAGCAAGGGCAACAGGGGCCAGTGCCAAATCCACAGCCCGAAGACGAGCGCGGCCACGCAGCCGAACCGGTCGGTCCATTCGCACGGAACGTGCTTCGGCTGGTTCCGGCGTCTGCGGAACAGCAACACGAAGGCCCACAGGGAACACGTGGTCTGGGTGATCCACAACGGGCAGAACAAGAACGCGAGTGCCGCCATCGCGTATTCGGCCGACGGGGACTTCATGGCCCGTTCTGCCCAATAGATCAGCGCGAACAAACAGAAGCCGGCCGTCCAGCAGAAGAACGAGCCGAGCCACAACTGCTCGCCCCTGCTGGGTAGAGCCCCCCGCCGCCGTACGATCCACTGCACGGACAGAACGATCGGCCCCGCAAGAACCGCCCCGAACGGCACGGCGGTGATCAGACGTTCGACCCACATCTCCTCAACGGCCCGAACGGACCAACTGAGCGAAAACCCGAGGACAAGCGCCGCTTGAAGCAGAAAGAAGTCGAGCAGCGTGAACCGCTGCCAGGATTCCAGGCGATCCTCCTCGAGCGGATCGGTCATGCGCGCGAGCGTCCCAAGTGTCCGCTTCGGGGCGGGAGGCGTCAACCCGACAGCGCGAACGGCAAGACAAACAAGAACGTCCAGACGCCGAACAGCATGCCGGCCCAATTGCCCGTCCGATCCGTCCAGTAGCAAGGCACGGTGCTGCGATATCCGCGCAGTCCGCTGAATAGCGTCGCCACGGCGATGCCGATGCAGGTCACCTGGGCGAAGGCCCAGAACGAGAACAGATAGCGACTCAGGTCGGGATGGTACGCCGCGGGCCCTCGGAGCGAGAACCAGAGAAGCGATAACAGCACGGTCGGGCTGAGCCACAGCAGTTCGCCCGCGCTGAGCCCCCGCGACCGGTTCCGCAGCGTCCATTGGGCCATCAGGACGATCGGGCCGGCCAGCACCATCCCCCAGACCGTCCCCGCCAGCGCCCGCTCGATCCCGTCTGCCCCCGGCTCGAGCGAGCAGGCCAGCGAGAAGCTCAGCCCGAAGCTGGCCTGGACGAGGAGCACGTCGAGCAGCGTGAACCGCTGCCAAGCCTCACGTCTGGCAATGCGATGCTGTAGCGCCATACCGGAATATCGTACCCCTCCTCCGGCTTCAAGTCAAATGTCCCCCGGACGTGCAAAATGCCCCGCTTCTTGCCGCCCCTGACGCCGGGTATAATCCCGTCGCAAGCTCGCCGATAGCCGAGAGGAGCCCTGATGATCCTCTACGTCATTCGTCACGCCTGGGCAGGACACTACGGCGATCGGGAGTGGCCCGACGATCGCCTGCGCCCCTTGACCGAGGAGGGGCAAGAGCGGTTCGCGCGGATGGTCGAGAAGCTCGCCAACCGGGGATTTGCGCCCGAGCTGATCGCCACGAGCCCCCTGGTCCGATGCCGCCAGACGGCCGAGATTGTGGCCGAAGGCGTCTCCGCAGGTGCGGAAGTCGTGCTCCGCGAGGAGCTGGCCCCCGGCTCCGACCTGGGGGGAATGCTGGACTGGACGAACCGGGCGGCCGGCCAATGCAAGCAGGTTGCCTGGGTGGGACACGCCCCGGACGTCGGCCACCTGACCGCCGCACTGATCGGCAAACCCCCGGGCTGGATCCGCTTCGCCAAGGGGGCCGTGGCCGCCGTCCGCTTCCCCGGCCAACCCGCGCCCCGCGAAGGCGAGCTGCGATGGCTGGTCACCGCGAAAGTGCTCGGGTGTTAGCAGCGCCGTCAGCGCGGCTTCCGGCGAAGACGCACCAAGGGAAGGTGAAACAGAGCGGAAAACAGACGCGGCAACCTGCCACGCGTCCGGCCGTTGGAAGGCTCGCCGGGCTCGGGCGTAGCGGCCTGCGTCTCCACGGGAGCCGGCGGCACGGGCTGCGTGTCGCGTCGGGCCCGTCGGGCTCGCTCCGTCCTGCTCCGGCGCTCGTAACCGACCAGAAAACTGGTGATCCCCACGGTCAGCTTATCGCCCGGCATCAGGTGCGCCGTCGTGACGTTCAGCCCGTTGACGAACGTGCCCAGCATTGACCCCAGGTCGCGAACCACCAGCGTGTCTTTCGTCACGCTGATCTCGCAGTGGTGGCGGCTGACCCACTGGTCGTCGAGACGGACTCCCGCACCGGGATCCTGCCCGATCATTACCGGCAAGCTGTCGAGTACGATCTTCCGTTGATCTGTCGAAGAGTCGACCTCGGTCAACTCGATTTGCATCTCGGTTCTCCGTGGAATCCCGTGCTGCAACTCCGGCCGCCAAACGGCAGTCGGCTCAGCGCTTCGGCAACGACGTTTCTCCCGCCTTCCGGGATTGACGTCCCTCCGAAGCCGGCAACCTCCGTACAAGCAAGCAGCAAAACGGACAACGCGTCGATGTGAGTCTCAGATGGCGTGGAACGCTGGAACACAACTGCCCAACGAACGAGGGCTGCTCAAAACGCGTAGTGACGCCAAGCGGTTAAGAAACGCTACTCCCCCCAGTTTTGTGAGCAGCCGAAGATCCTGAGTGTAACCTTCGCCCCCGAGCCGTCAACCACCAGGCGGGCAGATTCCGGGAAATCAACGATTCCCTTGTGCCGAACCGGCCCTTCGGCGGATCGGCCACGGCTCGTTGCCGATTCTTGAAGGAAATAGACAAACTGCGCGATATGGGGAATATGGGAACCAAAGGTGGGTCTTCACCTTGACGACAAACCTCCCGCCCCCGCCCGCCGATATCAACTGTGGTCGACGTGCTCTCATCGCGGGCCGTACGTCGCGACCGGCGCCAGGCGGTCCGCGCTAAAATACGTGATAGAGACCCCCGAAGATGCGGGCAAACCTCCCACCTTCCGAAATCCGAAAACTCGTCGCCCGAGTCTTCCGCCAACTCGGGATCTCGGCCGAAACTCTCTTGGGCATGACCGAGACGCTGCTCGTCGACGAAGGCCGCTGCGCCGCACGCTCCTACGTAGCGGGCGACCTGCTCGCCATGTGGCTCCTCGATGTCGGGATCCTCCAGTTCTACGACGCCCAGGGCAACATGTTGCGAACCGTGAGCCTCCTCGACGAGCCGGAGCCACATCGAAGGGCGGCTTGAGTCCCGGCGCGACCCCGCCGGGCGACCCTGGCTACCGCGCCCCAGGACATCTGGACCACACTAACCCAAAGCGCAAGCGAGGAACCTGGCTGCCGCCCCGGGACATCTGCCTCTACCGGCCCAAGCCCAGCCCCCTCGCGAGTCCCCCTCCTGGTGAGTCGAGGCTCGCAGCGCACCCCCCACTGGAGGCTTGCCGGGCAACGGCTCCATTCACCTCCTCTGTTCCCAACCGAGCAGCTTGGGCTCCCTCCCCGAGACTCGCCCCAGCGAGCCCCCTTGGCCCTGCGACCGCTGCACACCAGTCACGCCGGTGTACCGACTGCTTCGCCCAACCACGCCGCCACCAGAATCAACCGCCCGTTCATCTGGCCTTTGCCAGGTATGCGGTATAATCTCGACGAAAAGGGACGGGCGATGAACCTCAAGAAGTTGGGCTTACGGATCAAGACCCGGCGGGAGAAGCGGAAGCTCCGGCAGGCCGACGTGGCCAGCGCGCTCCGCGTGAGCGCGCAGGCGGTCTCCAAGTGGGAGCGGGGAGAGAACGCGCCCGACATCTCCGTCCTCGTCGGGCTCGCCCAATTGCTCGACGTCAGCGTCGAATGGCTCCTGGGGGCCACCTCTCCGGAGACCGACACGTTTGCCGCCACCGTGTTCTGCACGAGCCTGAACGGGTTTGCCGAGCGGGCCGCGTCGATGCCGCCTCGCGACGTGGCCGACTGGGCCAACGGCATTTACCACGCGCTGACCGAAGCGATGCGGCGATTCGACGGGATCCCCGTCAAGTACGTGGGCGACGGATCGCTCGGCTTCTTCGCCGGCACGGGGCAGGCGGATCGGGCCCTGCGCGCGGCCCGGCACGCCAGGAAGCTGCTCAGCGCCGAGGAGCTAGTGATCACTTTACACCAGGGAGACATTTTCCTGGGGACGATGGGCCATCCCGACTACGCCCGACCCGACATCATCGGACGGACCGTCAATACGGCCTTTCTGGCGATGTCCTGGGTGGCCCGGAATTGCAGAACGGGAATCGGCATCACGGATACCGTTTGTGGGCAACTAGCGAATACCAAGAATCTGGTCCGTCGCGGCGAGATCACCGTGCCGGGCGTTGAGTCTCCGATAACCATCTACGAACCCGAAATGGAAAAGTGTCATGGCAACGACCCCCACGGAGTTGGATTACCGGATCGCGGACATTAGCAAGGCCGGCTGGGGCCGCCGCGAGATCCAAATGGCCGAGAAGGAGATGCCCGGCCTGATGGCCGCGCGCGAGAAGTACGGCCCCCAGAAGCCGCTCCGCGGGGCCCGGGTGATGGGGTCGCTGCACATGACGATCCAGACGGCCGTGCTGATCGAGACGCTCAAGGAGCTCGGGGCCGATGTCCGTTGGGCCTCGTGCAACATCTTCTCTACCCAGGACCACGCCGCCGCGGCCATCGCCCAAGGCGGTACGCCGGTGTTCGCCTTCAAGGGCGAAACGCTCGACGAGTACTGGGAGTTCACCAAGCAGGCGATGACCTGGCCCGACGGCACGGGACCCAACCTCGTCGTCGACGACGGCGGCGACGCCACCCTGCTGATCCACCGCGGCTACTTCGCCGAAGACAACCCCGCCATGCTCGACGAGCCGACCGACAACAAAGAGCTGGCCATCGTCAACCGCGTGCTCCGCCAGACCCGGAAGGACGACCCCGCCTTCTTCCACCGCGTGGTCGGCCAGTGGAAGGGCGTCTCCGAGGAGACCACCACCGGCGTCCACCGGCTCTATCAGATGATGGAGCGGGGCGAGCTGCTCGTGCCCGCCATCAACGTCAACGACTCGGTCACCAAGTCGAAGTTCGACAACATCTACGGCTGCCGGCACTCGCTCGTGGACGGGATCAACCGGGCGACCGACGTGATGATCGCCGGCAAGGTCGCCCTGGTCTGCGGCTACGGCGACGTGGGCAAGGGCTGCGCCGAATCGCTCTCCGGCCAGAAGGCCCAGGTGTGGGTCACCGAGATCGACCCGATCTGCGCGCTGCAAGCCCTGATGGCCGGCTACCCCGTGACGACCATCGAAGACGCTCTGCCTTACGCGAACATCTACGTCACCACCACCGGCAACTGCGACGTGATCACCGCCGAGCACATGTCGAAGATGAAGGACCAGGCGATCGTCTGCAACATCGGCCATTTCGACAACGAGATCCAGGTCGACGCGCTCGTGGCCTGGCCCGGCGTCAAGCGGACTACCATCAAGCCGCAGCTCGACGCCTTCACCTTCCCCGACGGACACACGATCTATCTTCTGGCCGAAGGCCGCCTGGTAAACCTCGGCTGCGCCACGGGCCACCCCAGCTTCGTGATGTCCAACAGCTTCACCAACCAGGTCCTGGCCCAGCTCGACCTCTGGACGGGCGAGCACGAGGTCGGCGTCTACGTGCTCGACAAGAAGCTCGACGAACAAGTCGCCCGGCTCCACCTGGCCAAGCTCGGCGCCAAGCTCACCCGGCTCACGCCCAGGCAGGCCGAGTACCTCGGCGTCCCCGTCGACGGCCCGTTCAAGGCGGAGCATTACCGCTACTGACCCCGCAGGGTGCGTGACGCGCACGCACGCGCTATCAGCACCTTGTTCCCAGGCTCCGCCTGGGAACACACTAACCCGAGGCTCCGCCTCGACAGCGGCCCAAGGCGCGTCCATGACATGCGCGCCGCCGGATCCTCGACGTTGTCACCGGCCGGCGGTGAACGGCCCGGCGGGGCAGGCGGGGCCTGCGTAGTAGGGCGTTCCCAGGCAGAGCCTGGGAACGAGGGAAGGGTTTGACGGCTACGGCGGCTAGTTCCCAAACCTCCGTTCCCCCGGCACAAGGCC
>Ga0307379_10007533_pt1 | contig 14780 bp, 15 predicted proteins | sample UN2MG_FD_202237 | JGI IMG/M metagenome (GOLD analysis project Ga0307379, IMG submission 202237) | Soil microbial communities from Risofladan, Vaasa, Finland - UN-2 | ecosystem: Environmental > Terrestrial > Soil > Coastal area > Acid sulfate soil | place: Finland: Risofladan, Vaasa | collected... | reverse complement strand
CTCGGCGTGGATGGCGAAATCGACTCCGAACGCGGCCTTGAGGGTGGACACCGCGGCGATGTGGTCGCTGTGTCCGTGCGTGCATATAATCTGCACCGGTTCGAGCTTTTTCCCGCGAACGATCTCTATCACCAGATCGGGATCGCCGCCGGGATCGACGATAACCGCCTGCTTCGTCTCGGGGCATCCGAGCACGTAACAGTTGGTCGCGAGCGGGCCGACCACCGCGCAGATGATTTCAGCCGATATGGTACCGGCCATATCCCGTCCTTCAATCCGGCGGAGTCGCCGGGGTGCGTTCACCGCGGCGCCGCCTGTTCCGAAGCCCTGCCTATCGTACCGTATCGCCGCCGGGTGCCGGGCACCGGAGCGCCCCGGTCGGGCAAACAAATGCCGCCTGCCCGCAGGGGCGGCAGCGCTCGGAGATGACGACAAGCGTCATTCCCTCGAGAATGAGCGCCTCTCTCGGGCAGACGGCTGAACATGCTCCGCAGGGGATGCACGCATCCCGGTCGACCTTGACCACTTCTACCGTTGATCCTTCGCGCGTTTTTGCCATCCCTCCAGTGGTGCGTGCATCGCCGCCGATTTGCGGCTCAGCGGCAGCGCGACGCTGGCCGCTGCAGCTGCACATCGCTGGTGCGGCGCGAAGCGTCCGCGCCAGCGAATGTTCGATCTCCGGTTAATTATATCCCGTGCGGAGCCGCAGCGCAACGATCATGATGTTCCGCCCCCGGCGCTCGTATCTTCCCTCCCGCCGATCATGAGCCGCAGCACCCTCGACAGGAGCCGGGGGTAGGCGAACACGATCGCCAGGATCATCCTGACCGGCTTCACCCCTCCCGGGTCGAAGACACCCGGCACCCGGGACACACGCCGTATCACGCGCTCCATCTCACCGTCCGAGAGGTTGAAGAATACCCGCGCCGCGAGGAAGAACGCCTCGTTGGTTTTACCGACCGAGCCATTCCACGCGCGCGTGTAGGATACGAGGGACTTCACCGAAGCGGTGCCCGATTCGAGCGCGCCGCCGATCGCCGCCGCCGCCATGTCCGCGCCTTCCAGTGCGTTTATGATTCCGCCCCCCGAGAAAGGATTGTTCTGGTGCGCCGCCTCACCCACGACGAGGTAGCCGTCCGTTGCAAGTGCGCGGAGCCCCCGCGCCACGGAGCAACCGCCGGCGACGAGCCGCCGGCGCTTGCCGTCGGGGCAGCGGTCCGCGATGAACGCATCGAGATAATCACACGCCGTTCTCCCGCCGGCGCGGAGCGGGTTGAGTCCCACACCGACATTTGCCTCCCCGTTGCCCTTCGGAAAGACCCATGCGTATCCGCCCGGCGCGAACCGGCTCCCCAGGTGAAATTCGATGATCGGCCCGGGCGGCAGATCGATACCGCCGATAAGTTCCTGGGCGCAGGTGAATATCTCACCCGGCCGGAGGCTGCCGGCGATTCCCGCCCAGCGTGGCGAGAGGCCCTCGACGCCGTCGGCGCCGACCACGATCTTCGCGTCGACACGGTATTCCCGGCCGGTTGCAAGGTCCCTGACGGTGAGCCCGGTGACGGCGCCGCCCGTCTTCAGCAGGGAGATCGCCTGCTGTCCGCATCTCACGTCGGCGCCCGCCTCCGCGGCCGTTTCGGCGAGACGCCGGTCGAACGCTTCCCTGTCGACGATGAAGCCGATCGCATCGATATCGGTACGTATCGTTTCGCCGCGCGGCGTCCTGACCAGAAAACCGTTCACCGGAGATGACAGGATCGAGGCATCGAGCCGCAGGTACCGTTCCACATCGTGCCGGGGACCGATTGCTTCGGCGCAACGGACCGGGTACCCGATCCGCTCCCGTTTCTCGAGGAGCAGGACGCGGTAGCCCGCGCGGGCTATGAGGGTGGCGGTTCTCGACCCGGCGGGTCCGCCGCCGATGACGGCAACGTCACATCGTTCCGCTTCCATCAGAAGTGGTAGTTCAACGCAAGTCCGAGTGTGAAGCCGGCGTAATCGATGACGAAATTCGCGTTGTGATGGTAGAACTTGCTCTGGGCCATCTGGTAGCGGCCCTCGAGGGCCGCCGAGTACCGGTTGGTGATGTAGTAGACCATCCCGAATATCGTGTGCAGACCCGCCTCGAAGCTGTTGCGGGAAACGGTCTCGCCGGGATTGTCGAATGCCTCTCCCGTACCGCTGATGAAGCTTTCGGTTTCAAGACGTGCGAGCGGGATCACCGCGGCGAATCCACCTCCGACAAACGGCGAGAACCGGCGCACCTCGGGGGGGACGAAGTAGTACAGGAATCCAATGTCCACCGAGAAGAGGTATACCTTGAAGGTCCGATCGATATCGAGGGGGAGATTGACGTCGTTCGTATCGGGCAGATCGACAATCGCTACGTAGTCTCCCAGGCTCGAGAGGTCGAGATAGGAGAAGCATACGGTCGAGCTGAAGAAATGGTTCGGTGAGAGCTGTCGCTGATAACTTACCTTGGCGAACGGGGAGGTGGAGAAATCCTCGCTCGTTTCCCGGCCGCCGCGAGCCTTGGTCCACAGGTTGAGATGGTCGGTTAAAAACTCCGCCGAGGGACCGTCGATGAATCCCACGCTGACGCTCAGCGTGTTGTAGGGAATCGGGCCGAAATATTTCTTCTGCTTGAATCGCGGCGGTGAAGCGCCTGCATCGGCCGTAAGCATAGCGAGCAGGATAATCGCTACAGCGCTCATGTACCTTTTCATAAACACTCCAATCTCCGAGACCTCCGTCACTGAAGCCGCTTTACACTAAAGGTAATTCCACGGCGATCCTTTGTCAAATATAACTTGCCTAATACGAATAAGTTCCGCGGAAACATGACCCCGTAATCCGTTCTCCCCGCGTATCCCGGCCGGGCGCCGCCGGATCTCCCTCCGATTCATTCGCTCAACTGCCTCGCAGCCCACCCGGCACGATACAGAGAAATTCGAGATTCGCTTTGCCGGTGTTGATGAAGGAGTGTTCCTTCGCGCCGGGTACGAAGATCACAGCCTCTCGGGAGAACGGATACTCTTCACCCTCGTAGACGAGGATTCCCTCACCCGCGAGAACGTAGACCTCGTGTTCCCACGTATGCGTGTGAAGGGGCGTTTTTCCTCCACGGGCAACCGTGAACAGACGGAGATGAAAGTTTTCGGCGCCGTCCTCATGCGATATCAACCAGCGGATCGTTACCCGTTCCGCTCCCGCCGCGGTGACCTTTTCCTCCGGGATCGATTTCGCCTTGGTGATTTTGAGATCAGCCACAACGTGCTCCTTTCGATGGGGCGGGAATCGAGTCAAATCCCCCTGAAGGCGCGCATCGGACGCCAGCCGCCTCGAACGGTGCGTTGGCGGTTCCCGCCGTACGATTGATGCTGGTGAGGATACGGCACGGTATTCGGGCGTGACAAGCAATTTTCCCCGCTCTGAATGCTTGACAGGATTCCCGCTCTGTGCCTAAGGTTGGCGTTCGTCGTATCGTTCGTGGAACCGCGGGGTGACCATGAAACGGCTTCTGTTCGTTTGTGCCGGAAATTCGTGCCGGAGCCCGATGGCCGAGGCGATATTCAGGGCGAGAATGCCCGCCGCGTGGGCCGGGTTTCTCGAGGTTTCATCGGCGGGAACCGTGGCATGGGAAGGCCAGCCCGCCTCGAATCTCGCCGTGGATGTGCTCGCCGAAGATGGGATCGATCTTTCCGCGCACCGCGCACGGCTCCTCACGCGCGAGATGGTCGAGGACGCCGATCTCGTGGTCGTGATGGAGAACCGGCACAAAGAGAGGATCGGCCTGCTCGCTCCAAAGCTGGAAACGCCGATCGTGGTTCTCGGCGAGCTCGACGACGGGAGGGATTCGCCCGACATCGATGACCCGATCGGTGGGGACCGGGTGCGGTATGAACGGACCAGGGCCGAACTGTACGTTCTGGTCGATCGATTGATTGATTATTTTGTTGATTTATTTGATTTTAGTAAATAATCGGCGAAAGTGTCGCACGATCACGAATCGTTCCGCCCCCGCGGCGGGCGCATTTTCAGATTTTTCAGATTTTTTGTATTTTTTCTGTGAAAGGTGAAAATACTGGTTGCCACCCTATCGTGGTGGAACTATAATGACTTATAGCTGAACACGTATAAGGTGTTCGCGGACCGAGCGAGCAGAACAACGGATCACCGTACCCTACCGGTCAGTGTAAAAGGAGAGGAGCGATGCCGCTGAAGAAGAGTAAGAAGATCTGGATGGATGGAAAATTTGTCGACTGGGACGACGCCACACTTCACGTGTGTGCGCACGTCGTACATTATGGCACCGCCGTGTTCGAGGGAATCCGATGCTACAAGACCAAGAAGGGCTCCGCGGTATTCCGTCTCGAACCTCATATAAAGCGCCTCTACAATTCCTCGAAGATGTACCGTATGGGTTACGATATGCCGATAAAGGATTACATGAAGGCATGTATCGAAACGGTCAAGATCAACGATATGGAGGAATGTTACATACGGCCCGTCGTCTACCGCGGGTACTTCGAGCTCGGCGTGAATCCGCTGAACAATCCGATAAATTCATTTATCGTCGTGTGGGAATGGGGTAAGTATCTCGGGCCGGAGGCGCTCGAGCAGGGAGTGGACGTGTGCGTTTCGAGCTGGAACAGGATCGCGCCCAATACGCTGCCCGCCCTGGCCAAGACGGGTGCCAATTACATGAATTCACAGCTCATCAAGATGGAGGCCCTGCTCAACGGGTACTCCGAGGGTATCGCCCTCGATACGAACAGTTACGTCAGCGAGGGAAGTGGCGAGAACCTCTTCCTGATAATGAACGGCAAGATGTACACGACCCCGTTGGGCGCCAGCATCCTGCCGGGTATCACGCGCGATACCGTCATCACGTTCGCCAAGGAGTTGGGGATCGAGCTCATCGAGCAGTTGATTCCCCGGGAGATGCTCTATATTGCGGATGAGCTCTTTTTCACGGGGACGGCCGCCGAGATATCGCCGATACGGAGTGTCGACAAGATCCAGATCGGTGAGGGAAAACGCGGTCCGATTACAACTAAGCTACAGAAACTCTTCTTCAAATACATCAACGCCGAGGTGAAGGACAAGTACAACTGGCTGACCTTTATCGAGTAGCGTGGATTCCCATTACCGTATTACCAAGGTTCGATAGTGTGGTCCGGTAATGCGAGTGGCAGTTCGACACAAGATCGAATATATACAATGCAGCCTCCTGACGAGCGGATCGTGGGTGCGGTCCGCCGTTGGTTCGCCTGACACAAGGAGGGTGCCGTGCGAATCGCAATAGGATCCGATCACCGCGGCTTTCAGCTCAAGGAGCGTCTCAAGACATTGCTGGTCGAGGGCGGTCACGAGGTGATCGATGCGGGTTGTGCGGGTACGGAATCGGTCGATTATCCCGACTATGCCTTCCCCGTTGCAGAGCGTGTGTCCGCCGGGGAGGTCGAACGGGGAATTCTCGTGTGCGGCAGCGGAATCGGGATGTCGATCGCGGCCAACAAGGTGAAAGGGGTGCGCGCCGCCCTGTGCAGGTCGGTCGACGACGCCAGGATGACACGCGAACACAACGATTCGAACGTGCTCGCCCTTTCCGAGCACAGCATGGAAGATCCGGCGTTGGAACGTCTCGTTGCGGTGTGGCTCGAAACGGCGTTTCAGGGGGACCGCCACAAGAGGCGGATCGACAAGATTCATGCATACGAGCGGGCCCGGGATATCGAACCGGGCGATTACGTGTCGTGCTGAAACCGCCCATCGACGAATGAGGGAGCACGCCCTCGCCGGAGGCGGATGAAACCGTCGTGGTCGCCGTATGAGCAGTGAATTTTTATTCCAAAGAGGAGAGGCGCGAGCAATGTTTGAAGAGAATCTTTTTCCGTACCTCGAGAAGACCGATCCGGAAATCATGGAAGCGATCCGGGGAGAGATCGGGCGCCAGCAGGGACAGCTCGAGATGATCGCGAGCGAGAACTTCGCCAGCAAGGCGGTGCTGGCCGCGTTGAGCAATCCGATGCAGAACAAGTACGCCGAGGGGTATCCCCGGAAGCGCTATTACGGTGGATGCGCCTTTGTCGACAGGGCGGAGGAGCTGGCGCGCGAACGGGCCACAGAGCTGTTCGGGGCCGAGCATGCCAACGTACAGCCGCACTCGGGAACGCAGGCCAACATCACCGCGTACCTCGCGTTTCTGAAACCCGGCGACACCATCATGGGAATGAGTCTCTCCCACGGCGGGCATCTTTCCCACGGCCACCCGGTGAACTTCTCGGGTATGTTCTTCAATGTAGAGCACTACGAGGTCGACCGCGAGACGAGGATGCTGAATTACGACACACTCGAAAAGCAGGCGCTCGCGGTGAAGCCGAAACTCATCGTCACCGGCGCGAGCGCGTACTCCCGCGCGTGGGATTTCGAGCGGCTGCGAAGCATCTGCGACGCGGTCGGAGCCTTTCTCCTCGTCGATATCGCGCACATCGCCGGACTCATCGCGGCCGGTATTCACCCCAGCCCCGTACCGTACGCCGATGTGGTGACCTCGACAACGCACAAGACGCTCCGGGGTCCGCGCGGGGGATTGATCCTCTGCCCGGAGAAGTACGCGAAAGATATTGACAAGATGAATTTCCCCGGCACGCAGGGCGGACCGTTCATGCACGTCATCGCCGCAAAGGCGGTCTGCTTCAAGGAAGCGATGACCGATGAGTTCAAGGCCTACCAGCGCCAGGTCGTCGCCAACGCGAAGAAGCTCGCCGCGTTCATCATGGAACACGGGTATGACGTTGTCAGCGGTGGAACCGATACGCACCTCTTTCTCGTCGATCTCTCGAGCACGGATCTCACCGGGAAGGCCGCCGAGAAGGCCCTCGAGAAGGCCGGGATTACGGTCAACAAGAATACCGTCCCGTTCGATGAGAAGAGCCCGTTCGTCACCTCGGGCATCCGCGTCGGCACTCCCGCCTTGACGACGCGCGGCATGAAGGAGACCGAGATGGAGGAGATCGGACGCATGATGGTGCGTGTCCTCGATAATCTCGAGGATGAAGCGGTGATCGCCGAGGTGCGCGGGGAGGCCGCCGATCTCACCGCCCGGTTCCCCCTCTATCAGTAGACCGGGACGCTGCGGGGCGATTGGTCACGATGCGCATGACGGCGTGGTGGATGGTATGGGTACACGGACCGTGGATAGCACGGACAACAGACCGAGCTGGGACGAATATTTCATGAAGATCACTCGGCTCGTCGCGGAGCGATCGACGTGCCTGCGCCGCAAGGTGGGCGCGATCATCGTGAAGGACAAGCGTATCATATCGACCGGGTACAACGGCGCCCCCCGCGGGATCGCTCACTGCCTCGATATCGGTTGCATGCGCGCGCGGATGGGGATCCCATCGGGGGAGCGGCACGAGCTGTGCCGCGGTGCGCACGCCGAACAGAACGCGATCATCCAGGCCGCGAGCAGCGGATCGATCATGGAGGGGGCGGCGATGTACTGTACCACGGCTCCCTGTTCCACCTGCACCAAGATGATCATCAACGCCGGCATCAGGCGCCTCGTTCTGGGGGGGACCTATCCCGACAAGCTCGGCGAGGAGCTGGCCGGCGAGGCGGGGATTGAAACGGCCTACGTCGATGTGATCGAAACCGAAACGGAACGCTGACGGGGAGGAATACGTTGCGCTGTCCCGCCTGTGGTCACGAGGAGGACAAGGTCGTCGACAGCCGTGCGACCAAGGAGAATTCGGCGGTGCGCAGGCGCCGGGAGTGCCTCAAGTGCGGGCAGCGGTTCACCACCTACGAGTACATCGAGCACACGCCGGTCATGGTGGTGAAGAAGGACGGTAAACGTGAGCACTACAGCAGGGAAAAGATACTGAACGGACTGCTGCGCGCCTGCGAGAAGCGCCCCGTGCCGATGGAGACACTCGAGAAGCTCGTTGATGAGGTCGAGCGGGCAGTCTCGAACCGGGTCAGGGACGAGATCCCGACAAAGGAAATAGGAAAGGAGATCATGAAGCGCCTCGCCGCGATCGATCAGGTCGCCTACGTACGCTTCGCGTCGGTTTACCGCGAATTCAAGGATGTTTCCCAGTTCATGTCCGAACTGCGGAATCTGCTTGAGAAAAAGAAATAGATACCTATCATGAGATTGTCCCTGCAGAGTCCGGAGGGGTACACAGAGAGGAGAGAGCGATGATTTCGGTGAATCGGAATATGCCTGCCCGTTACAGGGGGATCCTCGCCTGCTGTCTCATCGCTATTCTGGCCGTTCCCGGCGTCCTGAATGCGGAAGACCAGAAAGAGGCGAAGCTCTCGTTCGCCATAACCGAAGGGGAGTTGCTGAACTACCAGACCTCGTGGGCGATGGAATACTACTACATGGGAATGGACATCGTCCAGAACCAGTCGTACGACGTCGAAATGAAGCTCACGAAGGTCACCGAAGACGGGAATTACCTCGTATCGTTAGCATTTACCGGAGCCTCCTCGAGCATGGTGGTCGACGACGATATACAGGACTGGAGCCCACCGATGCAGCTTGAGGGCGAGAGTATCATGGTGGAAGTAAAATCGAACGGGGGAGTGCTCAATGCGAAGCCGGGCGGGAATATCCCGGGCATGCATAGCACCGATGAACTGAAGAGCATCGCCGAGATATGGTTCATCGAGCTCCCCGACACGGTGAAGCGGGTCGGGGATTCCTGGCGGAAGAACATCGAGGAGGGTGGCGGCGAAACCGAGGATGGTGAGAAGAGGGAGCCCAATGCGAAGGGATTTGCCGATCTCACGTTCAAGAAGATAGAGAAGAGGAAGGGTATTCCGGTGGCCGTGATCGAGGTCGAGTCGAAACTCGAAATCAACCAGGCGATGCCCGGAGGCATACTGCGCGGCAAGGGCGAGGGCTCGGGGAGATACTACATCGCGATCGAGGGCGGGTACATAGTTGAAGGCAAATCGGAATTCGAGTTGAAGGGCAAGGTCGTCTCGGACGACGGCAAGGAAACGGATACCGCCATCACGCGTTACTACGAGACGAAACTCAAGAAGTAGAGTGGTTCGTGGTGCCGGAGGAAAGAGACGGACAGGAGGAGCAACTGGGGAGAATGAGCTTCCTCGATCATCTCGAGGAGCTGAGATCGACGCTCATCGCTTCCATCGTCGCCTTCGTCGGCGCGGGAATCGTCATCTGGTTTTTTTCCGGCCGCGTACTCGATTTTCTCCTCGCGGGGATTCCGGTGCGGAGCCTTTACTTCACCGCACCCATCGAGGCCTTTATGACCCGCATGAAGCTGAGCTTCGCGCTCGGCTTTCTCGTATCGTTTCCCTACATACTCTTCAGGGGCTGGTCCTTTGTTTCTCCCGGTCTCTTCAGAAAGGAAAAGAAGCTCGTCGTCCCCCTGATCGTTTCCTCGACGTTCCTCTTTTACCTCGGCGCCGTCTTCGCGTATTGGGTCCTCATCCCGGTCGTTCTGGACTTCCTCCTGAGGTTCGGTACGGAGATGCTCGAACCACTCATATCGGTGGGGAAGTATTTCGGTTTCGTGACGAGGCTCTGTTTCGCGTTCGGGCTCGTCTTTCAGCTTCCCCTCGTTATTGTATCCCTCACGGCCATGGGGGTCATCTCGGCCCGGGCCCTTCTCAGGCAGTGGCGGTGGGCCATTCTCCTCATATTCATCGCGGGGGCGGTACTGACGCCACCCGATCCCGCCTCCCAGCTCCTGATGGCGCTCCCGCTCGTGTTCCTGTTTCTCCTCAGCTCGGCCCTGTCCGTCATCATCGAGCGGCGCATCAAGAAGCGGGAATAATAATCAACATGGGGCTAAGTGCCGATATTTATAGTGAGATAGCTGAACGCCACCCGATCCGATGCTCTTGACATCGGACCGGACCGGTGATAGGTTAAACAGGCGCCGCATGTGGTTGTTGTCGAGAGGATTATCGATGGAGCCCCGAGAGGCCCGAGAGGCCCGCTATTACGAGGCCGTCAAGGACAAGAAGATACGGTGCCGCCTCTGCCCGCACCGTTGCCTGGTCGCCGAGGGCGCCCGGGGCGCGTGCAATCTCCGCGAGAACCGGGGTGGTATGCTCGTCACCCTCTCGTATGGACGCACGGTGACGGCCAATATCGATCCGATAGAGAAGAAGCCACTCTACCATTTTATGCCGGGGAGCCTGATCCTCTCGATCGGACCGAACGGGTGCACATTTTCGTGCGACAACTGTCAGAACTGGAGCATCTCGCAGGAGCAGGCGCCCACCCAATACATTCCACCCGACGAGCTCGTCGCACTGGCGGGACGCGGTGGGTCGATCGGTGTCGCCTTCACCTACACTGAGCCGCTCCTCTGGTTCGAGTATATCGAGGACGTCGTTCCCATGCTGCGCGCGAGAGGCCTCAAATCGGTTCTCGTGACGAACGGCTTTCTCAACGAGGAGCCGGCACGCGAGATTGCGTCCCTCGTGGATGGTTTCAATGTCGACCTCAAGAGCATGAACGATGAATTCTACCGGACGTACTGCGGCGGCAGGGTCGCCCCGGTCAAGCGGTTCATCGAGATCGCCGCCTCGGTTTCGCATCTCGAGGTCACGAATCTCCTGGTACCGGATCTCAACGATTCGACCGGGGAGATCACGGACCTCGTCACATGGCTCGCCGGTATCTCACGCGACATCCCGGTCCATTTTTCCCGTTTCTTTCCTCAGTACCGGATGACCGACCGGCCGGCGACCCCGCGGGGGACACTCGAACGCGCATACCGGATCGCGAAGGAACATCTCGACCATGTGTATATCGGCAACATTTTCATAGATGGTACGGAGGACACGTATTGCCCGGAGTGCGGTGAAACGATCGTCAAGCGTGCCGGGTACAGCACGACCGTGATCGGTCGAAACGGGATCTGCCCGAAATGCGGGACCCGTATCGGTGGCGTATGGGGATAGCAGCATCCGTCCGCCGTCGAGGCGGTTCGTGGGCGATAACAGGAGGGTACATGTATTGAAGCATATTGCACCGAAAGCACTCGCCAAGAGGATCATAAAGCTGATAGGGGATAAAAAAGCCGAAGATATCGTTCTTCTAGACCTCAAGAAGCTTTCCAGTGTCACCGATTACTTCGTCATATGCTCCGTGGGGAGCGACGTCCAGGCGCGGGTCGTCGCCGGCGCCGTGATCGAGGGACTCAAGGAGAGGGCGGTGATCTTGCACGTTGAGGGGTACGAGTCGGCGCGCTGGATTCTGATCGACTGCTTCGATGTGGTACTGCACGTTTTCCGGCCCGAGGTGCGTTCGTTTTACGGGTTGGAACGGTTATGGGGGGATGCTCCCCGGGAGGAATATCCGAATGGGCTCTGATGCGAAAAACAACGAATGCTCCGCACGGACCAGGGTGATCGAGGGATTGGCCGCCGCGGCCGAACTGGCGGGAGTGTGTTTTTCACGCGACGAGATCCAGATCGAACGACCGAACGATCCGGAGCATGGGGATCTGAGCAGCAACTTCGCCCTGATACACGCGCGGGAGGCGGGTTGGAAACCGAGGGAGCTGGCAGAAGAGATCATCCGGCGCCTCGCGTTCGACCCCGATTTCATCACGCATGCCGATGTGGCCGGCCCCGGTTTCATTAACTTTACCTTTGCGCACGTCTACCTGAGGGAACAGATGGCCTCGATAAACGAGCTCGGCGGACGGTATGGCGATTCCCGCCTCGGCGGCGGGCACCGCCTCCAGGTGGAATTCGTATCGGCGAATCCGACCGGACCGCTCGTCATCGTATCGGCGCGCGCCGCGGCGGTGGGGAGCGCCCTCGTCAATGTGCTGCGGAAGGTCGGATACGATGTGGAGGCTGAATACTACATCAACGATGCCGGCAGTCAGGTCGAGAAACTGGGACGCTCGGCGCTCGCCCGTTTCAGGCAGCGTCTCGGCGAGGATGTCCCGCTTCCCGAGGATGGCTACCCGGGTGCGTATCTTGCGGAAATCGCCGGCGAGCTTCCCGAGGAGGAGGGCAAGGAGTGGCTCGCACGGGACGAAAATGAGGCCGCCACGGCCTTCGGCCGGTTCGCCCTCGAGCATCTCATCGATCTCATACAGCGCGATCTCGAACTGTTCGGTGTTCATTTCGATATCTTCTTCAGGGAGTCGGGGTTGCACCATGAAGGCGGTGAAATCGAGGAGATATTCAATATATTCAAGAAACGTGATGCGCTGTACGAGGAGGAGGGAGCCGTCTGGTTCCGTTCGAGCGATCACGGGGACGAGAAGGACCGCGTCATCGTGCGGAGCGACGGCTCGCCGACCTACTTTCTCGCCGATGCGGCCTATCATCTCAACAAGTACCGCAGGGGATTCTCGCATGTCATCGACATTTTCGGCCCCGATCATCACGGGCACATCGCGCGGCTCCAGGCCGCGGCCGAGGTATTCGGGGCGGGTAAGGGGTGGCTCGATGTCCTCACCGTCCAGTGGGTCAGGTTGATCGAGGGGGGAAAACAGGTCAGCATGTCGAAGCGCGGCGGCGAGTTCGTCTCCCTCCGCGACCTCGTCGAGGATGTCGGCGTCGACGCGGCGAAGTTCTTCTTTCTGATGAGAAAGATCAATGCCCATCTCGATTTCGATCTGACCCTGGCGCGTACCGAGTCGGATGAGAATCCCGTCTATTATGTCCAGTACGCCCACGCCCGTATCGCGAGCGTCATCGCGTTTGCGCGCGAGGAAGGCGTCACTGTTCCCGAGGACACCTCGTGCCTCGATCTCCTCCGTGAACCGGAGGAGATCGAGTTGATGCGCCGGCTGGTCGTCTTTCCCCAGCTCGTCGAGGGTGCGGCGATCACACGGGAGCCGCACCGGTTGACTTCATACGCCCAGCAGCTCGCCGCCGCGTTCCATCATTTCTACCATATCTGCCGGATCGTATCGATGGACCAACGGCTCAGCGAGGCGCGCCTGCTGCTCGCCGAGGCGACGAGGATCGTACTCGCCGAATCACTGAGAATTATCGGCGTTTCGGCTCCCGAGCGGATGTGAGCCGTCCGGGCCGGTACGGCCCACACGACACATGGGCACACCGCGCGCGGCTGGTGCCATGCGGGAGCACACAGGAGGAGGTACATAGTGAGCATCGTCGTCGTCGGCTCGGTTGCGTTCGATACAATCGAGACGCCGTTCGGATCGGCAGAGAGGGCAATCGGGGGCTCGGCCACCTATTTTTCGATCGCAGCGAGCTACTTCTCTCACGTACGACTCGTCGCCGTCGTCGGCGAGGATTTCAGCGATGAGTACCGTGCGGCGTTTCTTTCGAAGGGCATCGACCTGGAGGGACTCGAGGTGGTGGCGGGGGGAAAAACCTTTTACTGGCACGGGCGCTACGGGAAGGACCCAAACGAGCGGGAGTCGCTCGCGACCGAGCTGAACGTATTCGAGGCCTTCCGTCCCATACTCCCCGCTTCGTACCGTGACAGCGAATACCTATTTCTCGGTAATATCGATCCCGATATCCAGATCGAGGTACTCAACCAGATGGAGGATGCCCCCTTCGTCGGCTGCGATACGATGAATTTCTGGATCGAGGGAAAGACCGAGTCGCTGCGGCGGCTTCTCGGGCGGGTTGACATACTGTTCATAAACGACGAAGAGGCGCGGATGCTGAGCGGCGAGCGCAATCTCGTCAAGGCCGCCGGTGCGGTGCTCGGCATGGGCCCCTCGGCCGTCGTGGTAAAGAAGGGTGAGCACGGCGCATTTCTCTTTACAAGGGAGTTCACCTTCTTCGCCCCCGCATACCCACTCGCCGAGGTAACGGACCCGACGGGAGCGGGAGACAGCTTCGCCGGCGGATTCATGGGATATCTCGCGGGGGCGCCACAACGTAACGGCCGCCACCTGCGCCGGGCGATGCTGTGCGGAACGGTGACGGCGAGCTTCACCTGCGGGAGTTTCTCCATAGAGCGACTCAAGGATATTGCCGAGCAAGATCTCGACGACCGTTTTCGAACCCTCGTGGATCTCGTCTCACTCGGGGAAGAATGAGCGCCTGCGCGGCACACCAGTCCCGGTACCGGTGCTTCACCCGGCGGCGGTAAGCGGCGCTCCTGCCTTTAGTTTTGCATCATCCACCATAGCACCTATCATTCCGCTTATGCGGCTTTTAATTTATTGATAAATAAGGTTGTAATGAAATTGTGCATATGGTATAATGTATTTCGTATAAGTGGCCAGGTTTTTATAAACATCGATAGCTGAAGCGGCAGAATTAAGTAGAAAAGCGATCTTTTGCTATGAGTAAAGGAGGTGCCTATGGAGCATGCCACTGGGTCGTGCGTGTAGTACGCTCTCACTCATTACCGCGCGCGGCCCTATCGATCCACCGGCCGCCGTTGGAGCACCAGGCTTACTCGACACGAACATGGACTCCGACAATGACCGGCCAACCGATTGAAGGGAGGTATACATACACAAGAAGAACAATCTGCATATAATGCAGAGCCATTCTACTTTTAAGATTAAATTCGTTGTGCGTCGATTTAAGTTTATTCTCTTAACGATGGGGGGAATAACATAATGAGGAAGGCCTTAGTTATTACACTAAGCATGTGCCTCCTTGCTCTGTTCATCGGCTCCGTGTCGGCGCGCGAGGTGGATAAGGCTGACCGGCGTGTGGTGCGGTCATGGAGTGACGACGAGTTTGTCGATCCGGCAGTGCTGGATCCGGGCATTCGCGGTCGTTACACCGCTGCGCAGGTCGATACCTTCTGCCTCGTTTGG
>Ga0307379_10007532_pt1 | contig 14781 bp, 20 predicted proteins | sample UN2MG_FD_202237 | JGI IMG/M metagenome (GOLD analysis project Ga0307379, IMG submission 202237) | Soil microbial communities from Risofladan, Vaasa, Finland - UN-2 | ecosystem: Environmental > Terrestrial > Soil > Coastal area > Acid sulfate soil | place: Finland: Risofladan, Vaasa | collected... | reverse complement strand
CGGCAAGGGTGGCGGTGCGGATGTCCCCGTCAACGCCGTGACTTACGCGGATGTGATCTACCTGTGCAGTGAGAACCCGATCAACCAGATCAGTGAGATCCGTGGTGGCAACTTCACGCTGTGGCGGAAGGACGCCACGGCGAGCGTTGTCAGTACTGGTGAACTGTCGTGCGTAAGAAAACTTGGCATCTACGGGCATTTGACGTTGACGATCTACTCCCCTAAGGGTGGTCCGGATCTAACGATCTTCGAAGTCGGGTATGACTGCACGATCAGTGGTTGGAACTGGGCAGGTAACAACCAGAGCGGTTGGCGCATCTTCGACGTTGGGTTCACCCAAGCCTCGGGAGTGTCCTTCTTGAAGGTGAAGGACTTGTCTGACACATATCTTCCAGCCACAGAAGATGAAGCTGGGCAAACGATCACGATCACAGAGGCTCTGCCAGACATCCAGAAAGGTGTGGCCGATGCTGTCATGATGACCGGTGGTCCTGCGCAGACAGCCATCCCTGAGATCGTAGCTTTCGAAGAGCACACCTCGGCCTACCGTGGCCGTGGTGGGATGTTCTTGAAGAAGCTGAACATCGGCAAGGTGGGCTCCTTGCTCAACATGACGTTCTACGTTGATGAACGTGAGGATCCGTTGCTGCTGTCAGAAGCTGTCGACCTGATCATGACCAGCCGCTCGTCGTTGTCTTCGAGCCAGTGGGACGCTACGGGACTGACGGGCGTCGTAGAGAGCTACGTTGTTGGCCCCAGCAGTGCTGCTGACGCTCTCCGTCCACTTATGGAGGCATTCGATTTCTCGTGGAAGGAGACTGCCGCGGGGATCTTGTTCTTCCATCGTGGAACACAGGCGACCCACACAATCGACTCTGACGACCTTGCCAACATCGTTCAAGGCGAGGACGATGCGGCACAGTTCCCAGCATCCCTGAGCTTGCGTTCGGCCCTGGACAGGCCTTCCCATTGCACCGCAGCGTTTCTTGATCGAAACAACGACCAGCAACAGGTGACTGTTCTTCATACTCGTTACGCAGGTATCCCACAGACACACGAGGTAACTGTTGACCTGGGCAACTTGTCTTTGGAACGCGCTGAGGCCAGGAAGGTGGCTAAGCGCGTCTTGTTTGCTGAGGACGCCAGGAAGCTGCTTGCCGAGGTTCGCCTACCACCCAAGTACTTCGGCATCGAGCACAGCGACGAGATCAATCTGACGATCGAAGGTGTTGTGCATCCTCTGCGTGTTGGGCGTGTCGAGGAGACCAACCAGTGGTTGAATATCCTCCAGACACATTCCCATGTCGATGGCGTTCCCTACCCGGGTGTCACCGAGCCGACGACGGGAACCAAGGATCCTTCGGCAACCGAGTTGGAGATCCATGCATGGCGTAGCGGTCCGCTGCTGTATGACCACGTTGTCGAGCCCGGTTTCTATCTAACGGCTTGCCGCTCGGACCCCACGACACACTGGGGTGGCGCGGTGCTGTTCAAACAGCTGCCGACTGGAGACTTCGTCCCCGTCGACCAGATCTACGAAGAGGCCATCCTGGGGATGTTCATCGCCGTTGATGATCCCGCCATGAGCATCGCGGTATCGTCTAGCACGACGTTTACCAGGACCACTGGCAGTTGGATCGATGACGGATTCGAAGCTGGCTTGTACGCACAAGCCACGAACTTCGACATTGGTGGCAACAACAACATCTGGCTGATCGTCAGCCGCACGGACACGGTGCTTACGATCTCGGGGACACTCACAACGGAGTCGGCAACGGCGATCAAGTCCGTAGGCCTGCTCTTGAGCAAGTACTACTTCTCGGGCAACCCGTGGAACCTCAGCGACTTCCCCAAGATGCATGTCTGGGATCGTGAGTCGGAGTTCGTTGTTGACCTGTTGAACAAGAACACCGTGCTCGAAGCCAGAACCAAGAGCGAAGTGCTGGCTGGTGCGAACCGGATGGTGATTGGTGCTGAGATCATCGGCTACGTCAACTGCGAAGACCTGGGTGGTGGTCGTTACAAGCTCTCCATGCTGCTGCGTGGTCTTCGAGACACGGGTGGATCCTACCTGCTGCCAGAGTCGAAGAGCCCGTTGAAGCACACGGACAGAGAGCCCTGCTCGGTGCTGAACCAGCCGGGTGTGTTCTTCCGAGCCGAGACGTTGTCCGAGATGAACAAGACGAACGTGTACAAGCTCGTACCTGTCGAGGGCGATATTGATCAGGTTGAAGCGTTCACCATGAACCTCTCGACGAGTGTCTACGAGAGCCGTGGCACGCTGTCCCCGTTCAGCACAGCGCCGCCGAAGAGCACCGCCTGGGGGAATGGTGGCAACACGGACATCATCCTCTCGATGGTTCGTCGCACCCGGGCCCCGGTGCATGTGCTTCGTTCCCAAGCCATCCCGTTGCTCGAAGAGAAGGAGCAGTACGAGGTCGTCGTCAAGGGATCGAACGGAACGTACCCAGATGGTGGGCCCGACCCGGACGTGTCTTCTGCTGGACGGCTACTGCGCTCCCCGACGAACGACTCCGTGTTTGGATTGTTGTCTGGCAGCCATCCCAATGGACCGGACATCGTGAACCCTCTCGACCCGACGGGCGTGTACAGCATCTTGTACAAGAGCCAAGTCTGGTACTCGTTGGCTGACCAGATCACGGATGGCTGGACATCCGACACGATGACCGTGTCGATCTACCAGATGAGCCAGAGCCTGGGGCGAGGATCGATCGAAGCCCTCTTTGTCATCAAGGGAAGGAACAGTTCCTGATGGTCTCGCTGACGAGAACACTTCAAGACCTGATGGAGGAGGGCCAGCTCGAAGCTGAGTTCACCTTCAACGATTTCGCTGTCGTGGTCGACGCCCTTGCTGGCGTAGCGAGGGTGCGCACGTTCGAGCAGATGGCCCCACCCGGATCGGTGGACAACGGCGACGTCTTCATTGTCGGCACGAGTGCCACCGGGGCTTGGTTGGGGCACGATGGCGAGATCGCCATCTACTGGAACGGTTGGATCTTCGTCCCGCTGTTCGAGCTGATCATCTACGACGTCGCCAACGTGAAGTTCAGGAAGTACGACGGCTCCGCGTGGACGGACCTCGCTGACGCCTCTGGTGGAGCCCTGAGGCCTTTCTATCTGGCCTCGGTGTACGGGGCCAACTTCGACGGCGGGGACGATTCTGGGGCCATCCAGGACGCCATCGATGCAGCTGAGCTGTCCGGGGGCGGCGTCGTCTACATCGATGGCCGAGCCAGCGTTGCGACGGGGCTCACCGTCGACAGCGACGGCGTCACGATCCGGGGTGGTGGGACCGAGGCCAGCAGCCTGAAGTGGACGGACTCGTCCACGGACACAGCACCCCTGCTGACGTTCTCCACCGGGACGGCGACCCAGCTCACTGGCGGTGGGCTGAAGATGATCACCATCGACGGCAACAAGGCCAACCAGACGGACAGTGTTGGTGGCGTGCTCATCGAGGACATGACACGCTTCCTGGCCGATGACGTCGCGATCGTGGACTGCTACGGCTACGGCATCTGGACCAACTACACGGACACCGGGGACACGTCCAAGCAGAACACCAACGTCTACACCAAGGTCTACACGTCGGGCAACAGGGGCCCTGGCCAGCTATACCAGGGCGAGAAGGACAGCGTCTTCAACGGATTGACGAGCGTCGGGGATCAGACCAACGCCACGGCGTACGCGGGGGCCATCGCCTTCGAGGCAGCGGCTGGGACGTCGAGTGATCTGCGGGAAACGACGCGGTGCATCGTGACGAACGTCCGCATCGACGGCAGCCTCCAAATCGGGCTGGTTCTCGACGGTGTGAACAACTATCTCGTGGGCAACGTGCTCATCACCGAGGCGGCGTCGTCTCCTGTCTTGCTGGACAACACGAACACGACCTCCGTCCTGGGCAGTGGGACGATCCACAACCTGACGTTGTCCAGGTTCAACTGCGTCGGGTGTGCAGCGTCGGTGACGACAGGCTTTGCCGGCATCGAGACCCGGGCTGGGCAGACCCATGTCGATGGGATCACTGTCACGGACTGGACGGTCGACGGCACTGGAACAGTCACGCAGCAGGGCACCTACAACATCCGAGGCTGGCAGAACTTTGCGTTCAACAACTGCGTGACCGTGGACAGCGAGGGCAAGGGCTGGTGGGTAAGTGACGGCCGGTACACGGACGGGACGCTGGCGTACTCGTTCAATGGCAGCTGGGACAAGTGCCGAGCCACCGGGTGCGGCGGGACGACTGTGGGCAGCACACTGGAGGTCACGGACCCTGCGATTGCCCTGGTGTCCAACCTGAGCGTTACGGGTTGCCACTTCGTGAACCTGGGCACGGACGCCGCCGGTAACTACGAGCTGTACTTCCAGACGAACGTGGAGAACGTCATCGTCCGTGACTGCTTCGTCGACGCGGCGACAGCTGGTGGCGAGATCAGGATCAACGCCACGTCCATCCAGGAGGTCAGGGTCTCTGGCTGCACATGGCGTGGGAACAGCAGTTTCGAGCACGCCATCTCGTCCGTGACGGGGGCTCCCGGGGGGACGATCACGTTCCCGCCAGAGTCGCACAACGGGATCTGTGGGCTGCTGGGCAGCTTCGACACGGCGACAATCACGCTGCTGCCAGCAGGCACGATGATCACGGTGCGTCCCACGGCGGCCTCTCCTGGGAGCCTAGTGGCTGGCGGGAACATCACGCTGAACGACGACATCCAACTCGTGCAGAACGAGCCGGTCATCCTGACGGCAGGTTCAAGCGCGTGGTACGTCGTCAGCGGTGGTGGGCCAGCCCTTCGGCAGATGGAGATCGCGATCGGCGATGGCGTCGAGTCGTTCGGCGACATCAACGTGTCGGACGCGTTGCCGGCGCGTGACGCGCTCGCGCAGGCCATCGCGTCGCTTCCGACAGGCTACGTCACAATCACGATCAACAGCATCGAGACGTCGACCACGGTGAAGGTCGATACGTCATTCGCAGGCGGCGGTCCCGTCAACGTTGCAACAGGAACCGGTGGAACAACGACATCGCTCGCGACCGCCGCGGCCACAGCGATGAACGCCGCTCCGTACATCACGACGTTCTTTCGGGTGTCGTCATCAGGCAGCGTCATCACGCTGAAGCCACGGTTCCCCTACTCGGTTATGCGGAAGGTGCGACTTCAGCGCGTTTCTGGCACGTCGGCCACGATTGCCAACTCCGACGGGTCCGCAGTCACCAGCACCGTCGACTTCGCTCGCGTAGCCATGGGCGGCAGGATCCGCCTCGGCAGAGGCGTCTACGACGGTGCCGCCGGGTCGCCGGCGATGTTGACAGTCGACACGCCCAACGTGTCGCTCGCGTGCGACCGTGGCGTGTCTTGGATGGCGTCTGCAAACGGCTTCTTGACCGTCTACGCGGCCGGGTTCGAGGTGGACGGCCTTGACCTGCTGTGGGAGGACGACGACGCCCGCGATCAGAAGTGGCTGATACTGCTGGAAACCGGCGAGGTGCGGTTCTCCAAGTGCAACATCACGATTGACTCGATCGGCTCGGCAGGTGGTGGGCTGACTTGCTGGGGAATCCTGTCCAAGCAGCTCGGCGTCCTCATCCCGCCGGGTACGCTCCTCGCGCTCGACTACCAGGGGCTGTCTTTCACCGACTGCAAGTTTTACTTGGGCAACCGCACGATGGGGCTCTGGTTGGACAGCGTGTTTTCCGTAACGGTGCGCAACTGCCTCTTCACATCGCTTTTCGGACGGTTGGCTCCGGCTGGTCAGCTCAACCCGGTCCTGCATGAGTGCCCGTACTACGCGGCGCTGTTGGAAAACGTCGACTACATCAACTGGACCGACAACGACGTGATGAACTTCGGCGGGCACGCCGACGCCGAAAACACCGACGCGCTGGTGAAGATCGTGCGGAACGGGGCCGGCTACAACAGCGTCAGCGAGACGGGGCATACCCTGATCCAGGGCGGGCGCTTTCACGGCAACCGTGACCACGTGGCCGCCGACTTGTACCTCAACAAGCCGTGGTTCGCCCGGGTCGCTCACGTCGAGTTTCATCGGCACTTGATCGGTGTCTCCCACACTCCGGCGCACGACTACTGGAAGGCTGCCTGCATCCTCGTCGAGGACTGCTGGCTCGGGGCGATCGAGAGTTGCGAGTTTTTCAACCTGGGGAACACATCGTCGAACGTGAACTATCCGGCTATCGGCATCCTGTCGTTGCAGGATCCCGCGCAGTCCGGTAACGGCGTCACGAAGCAGATCAGTATTCGCAACTGCATATACGACAACAAGGTGCTTCCGCTGAGCGGGTACGCGACAAATCATCATCCGTTCGTGCAGTACTACGGGATGAAGATCGGGCACCGGTTCGATCTGGTGAGCATCACCGATAACACGCTCATAGGCGGGCACCGCCCGATTGCACGCTTCACTATCCTGGACAACGGGGCTTTGGCTTCCGGCGAGGGGCTGGAACTGTTCATCCCGCAGGACACGTTCGGCGCGGGTCTGCCCGCGTCCGACAGGACCATCACCGCGACGGTCGGTTCCTACTGGGCGAAGGCCGGCGGGACCGCCGGTGCGCACGGGTCGGCCGTCGCTTTGTGTGCGGCCCTCAACGCCGACGCCAACTTCAGCGACGTGCTGACGGCCGGGTTTTCGGAGGCCACCTACGCGGCCGTCGACTCACCGAGTTCCGGCCCGACGGTCACCATCCAAGTTCGGGAGTTCCACACCAGGGGCAACGCGGTCACGATCCGCCACATCTCCTCGGTCTCCGGCTCGACGTCATGCAACGTCGGATGGGGTAACTTCTCTGCGACCGTGGCCGAGGGCGCGACGGCTCCGTTCGCCGGGGGGTTCGGGGAACTGGGGCAAGGAACGGTGGCGATCGTCCTCCAGGGGGACAACCAAGGCGCGCTGCCGATCGCGCTTGGCACCGTCGCGCCTCGCAACGTGCGCGTCAGCGGAAACCTCGCGATCGGCTTCGCCGACCCGCTCGTCTTCATCGATACGACCGGGAACAACGACCCGGTGGGGCCAGACGTTATCAACGACTGGGTCGGCGAGAACACCGTCGCACCGCTCATCACCTAGGGGGTCGCGGCATGGCTGCGCAGAAACTCTACGATTCGTTATTCAAGATCTTGTACGTGTCGGACGGGCCGAACAGCGGGATGTGGGATTTGACGTCCCCACCATACACGACGTAAGGAAACTAACACATGGTCACAGTACCCAAGCTGTTCCAGGACCTGATGGAGGAGGGCCAGCTCGAAGCTGAGTTCACCTTCAACGACATGAGCGTCGTTGTGGATGCTCTGCTGGGCACGCCGCTCGTCGAGACGTGGCAGACGACAACACCTCCTGTCTCGCCGACGAACGGCAACGTGTACCTGACAGCTGCTGCTGGCTGCACCGGGTCATGGACTGGACAGGAAGACACCTTCGCGATCTACTTCAATGGCTGGTTTCATGTGCCGGTCTTCCACGTCATCGTGTACGACCGAGCTGGGAATCGGACGATGCAGTGGAACGAGGACGATGGATGGATCGTCCTATCGGCTGGCCCCGGTGGCGGGGGTGGGGGTGTCGTCGAGTGGGCCAATGTCAAGGACGTGACCTACGGAGCGTTGGGTACGGACTCTGGAGACGACACTGGCGAGATCCAGTTGGCCATCAACGCCGTCCAGGCTGCCGGGGGTGGTGTCGTGTACATCCCGAAGGGGATCTACCCTGTTGGGGCTCTGACACTGTACACGGGCGTCACGCTCCTTGGCGATGGCATCGGCGTTTCCGTGTTGAAGAACATCGCGACTTCATCAGCCGTGGTCTCAGCTACTACGCAAGATTCGTTTTCCATCAAGAACTTGACGATTGATGGGAACAGCCAAGCCAGCGCCCAAGGTGTCAACCTGTCGACATGCTCGAAGTTCTTGCTGGAGCACGTTGAGATCCTGAACACCGGGGGGCACTCGTTCTACTTTGACGTGACGACAACGGACTTCACGGTGACGGACTGCCGAGCAGAGGGGTCAATCGCTGGTGGCTTCGTGCTTCAAGGTTCCGGTGGAGCGTGTTCGTACGGACGGTTTATCTCGTGTTACACCACGGGGGCGCAGACGTTGCCGTTCTACGCGAACCTGTGTGACCATATCACGTGGACGAACTGCCACGACAAGGACAGCGGAGGTGCAGCTGGGGCGTTCTACATGACCGCCTGTGACTCGATCACGATCGCTGGTTGCACGGTGGACGGCGGCGGAGTCCAAAGCCAGGGGTTCTCGTTTTCTTCAGCTACGTCGACTGGCAACACGAGCATCGTCTTGGCTGGATGCACAGTGGTCGACGTGACGTCCTACGGGTTCCACCTTGGCAGTGCGCAGGATGCGTCAATCGTTGGGTGTGTTGCCACCGGGTGCAATGTCGGATTGCACCTGTACGTGCCCACCAGCAACAGCTACGACTTGACGAAGCGGGTATCGGTCGCGGGTTGCACGTTCAACACCAACAATCAGATGGGTTTGTGGATCCGTGGAGCCCAAGGGGTCGAGATCACTGGCTGCACGATCATGAACAACAGCCAAGCTGGATCGGTCGATGATGGCCTCAAGATGCAGGACAGCGCGGCTGGTAGCATCGAGGCTGAGAACATCGTCGTGTCCGGTTGCCGGATCGGGGACGACCAGAGCGTCGCCACGCAGGACTACGCGATCAGTTTGATCGACGTGACGGACAACCTCCTGTTGGCGAACAACGATCTGCGTGGTGGGATTCAAGCCACGGCCATCGAAGTCACCACGACTGGTACATCCCTGCGCTTCGTGAACAACCAGGGCTGGCCTGACGAGTTCTCGATTGCCGCCGCCACGTCGCTGACGCTACCGGACATCGCAGACGCCTATCGCATCACGGGAGCCAGCGTCGAGATCTCGTCGATGCCATCCATCCGCAAGGGCAAGATCTTCGCGTTGCACTTCACGAGCACGACGATCACCGTGGCGAAGGGTGGCATCAAGCTCGTCGGCGGGGACTACCAGTCGAACACGACCGACGACATGCTCCTGCTGTACGACGACGGCAGCAACATGCGGGAGATCACCCGGACGACGGGATTCTCCCTGGCCAAGATCGAGTTCGGCGCTGGACAGTTTCAAGCCCGGGTGAGCGACAGCTCCCCGGCGACCTTTGATGGCCCTAGCGCCATGGTCATGGGCTGGCGCTACGACATAGCGGCCCTGAGCTACCTGGGTGGCTCCTACACACCGACGAACGTCCCTTCGGGAACCTTGACACAGATTCGTATCCGATGGGCCAGCGACAATGCTGCGGACGCCTCCAAGGGATGGCGTGCAGCCATCAGGGTGTGGTCAGGTGGTCCGGGCAACTCGATGACGTCGCCAGATTCGCTGACGTTTGCGGATATGACCTATGACACGGCTCCAACGACACTCCAGGAGCAGGTGGTCACCCTGAGCACTCCCGTGTCCTACGTTGCCGGTGACCTTGTTGCTCTCACGATCTCCCGCTCCCCGACTTACGTGGGCCCACCGGCTGATGATGCCGACGAGGTCTTTCTTCTGAGCGCAGACCTGGAGTTCTAGCGGGGGCCTTGTGATTTTTGGCTTGCAACGCTTCCCGAAGCACAGGACATTGTTCCATACCCTTGGAGGGAAACAAATGAAGATCACTGAAAATGCGTTTGGCATCGGACTCGTGTTCGTGCTGCTGCTGCCGTTGCTGGCAATGGCCACCATCGACGGGGAGCTGTCCAAGCCGGTCTGGATGCAGGCGATGGACGCCGCGGGCCGCAGCACGCCCCAGGCCGATGACCAGTGGGCGGTAGACATCTGGGATCCGATCATGGGCGACAGCACGTTCTATTTCCCTTTCGAGCCGAAGGGCCGCCCGTCCGAGCTGATCCGTTTCTACACGACGGACAAGTGGACGTACTTCAAGGTCCGGTTCCCGGCGGACACCATGATCACGTTCCGGTCGTTGAAGCTGGACGACTTCGAAGATTCCGTGGCTGTGCCGGGGTCCGACGGATGAGCACTCCCAAACAGGGGGAGCTGTTCCCGCTCGATGGGGACCGTTCGCCAGAAGCAGAATCTCTGCGAGCCGCGTTCCGGGCAGCAGGTCGAGAGCAACGCTTGGCGACGAGCCCCAAACTCGGTGAGCGCATCTACGACGCTGGGACCGAGAGCTGGTACGAGTGGACACATGGGGGCTGGGCCGACGTGACGAAGTTCACCGCCGCGGCCCCGCCCCTCCGAGGAGGAGACACGCATGAACCGACGTGACTTCATGAAGCGGCTCACGGGCACGCTGGCTGTTGCCACCGTGGCCACAGGCATCGGGCTGTTGCTGGACGGGAAGCTGCAAGCATGAAGAAGGACTACCTGTACGAGGCGGTGATCGTCCGGGTTGTCGATGGCGACAGCGTGCACGCCGACGTGGACCTCGGCTTTCGCATGACGGCCCGGCTGCCGGTCCGTATCAAGAACCTGGACACACCCGAGATCTTCCGTCCCGGTTCGGAGGAGGAGAAGGTCGCTGGGATGCGGGCCAAGGAAGACGCTGAGCGTCTGCTGGGCCATCGGACGGGTGGACTGGTTGGTGATGTCATGACCATGGGGATAACCCGCAACGTCGTTCTGCGCACCCACAAGGACACTGGCAAGTACGGACGTTGGCTGGCCGACATCACGCTGTCTGATGGTCGGGACTTCGCCACCGTCATGCGTGAGCTTGGGCACGACAAAGGATGAAGCGCATCCTCTGCTGGATCTTCGGCCACCGTTGGTTCGTGCGTCCGATGGTCGTCAAGGACGTGGCGCTCAAGCAGTTCCCACCCATGGTCTGTCTGCGCTGCCACCTCGTTCAGAAGGACTGGATCACGTCATGACACGGACAGCCGAGGTCTGGGTGTGACGACGAAGCTGAAGCTCAACGGGGACGGGCCCTGAGAGGCTCCCCGATGGAGGACCCTGACCCAGTAGACCCGCGGACCCCTGAGGACCGCAGAGAGGCCTACGGGATCCTGGAGCGGGTGGTCTGGCTGCTGGTCTTGATGGCGGTCGCCGTGGGGGCTGTGCTCTGGACGATTTTCGGGCCCTGATCTTGTTCCAGGTCGAGGGGCTTGGGTACCGTCATGGGGCATCGACTGTCCCTTGCGCTCCCCATCCTCTTGGCCCCACGAGGGCCCCGTTCACGGCCTTCGGAGCGAGCGTTCACCCCCTGAACGCCACGACCTCCTGAAGACGGCCCCGTGTGGGTGTGGGCGCACTGTCCGACGGCTCATGTGCATTTGGTGGAGCCCCCCGCCAGACCGAGTTCCTGGTGGGGGGTTCCTTTTGCCTCGGCGGCCTGCTAGGGTCTGCGCCCGGTAGGACCCCTGACCCCCGCGGCCGGCCGCTCCAGAAGTTGAGCTTGCAGCCAAGGGGCTCAGGATCCTGCCCATAAGCACCTGCGCCCGAAGGCGGTTGGAGGGCTCAGGGAACTCGCTCATCAGGCCTGCGGGCCGACCCTCCGACCGGCAGTTCTGAGGACAGAGTTGGACCCGCGGTGCAGCCTCTTACGACCGGATTTTCCCGGCTGCGCCCCGTCACCTCGGTGACGCGCTTCTACGGTCTGCGACGGCGCACGGCTCCTCAGCGTGGAAATGGGTGCGAGCAGACCGACCGAGTCCTTCCGCTTTCTAAGCGGGCCGCGACGAGCCACCGAGTCCCAAGTGGTCCCCGGCAGTGACTGACCGGTTTCCATCGAGATGGGAACCGGTCCGCCCGCTCAGAGCATCCGGAACCCAGTGTCCTGGCAGCCCACTGCCCAGGCCTGGAAACAGAAACAGGTTCTTAGTTCAGTTTCAGTTTCGAGCTTCTTGAACTCCTGTTTCAGTTCCGAGCTTCTTGAACTCCTGTTTCTATTCTTGAACTCCAGTTTCAAGTTTCGAGCTTCTCGAACTTCAGTTTCTAGCATCTGTTGGCTGGCGAAGCCGGCGCAGCCGGCTTCCCAGACGACAGGCATCGGGGCCTCCGGCCCCGATGCAAAGGAACTCCAAGACCAAGGACCAAGGCTTTCCCCCATTAGGGGAGGTTCCGTTTTGATTGACTTGCTTTGTCTGCAACAACTCGGTACAATGCTTGGCGTCAACCTGACGTTTCTTTCTAATGGGAGCTGTTCATGGAACAGGAAGTTGACAAGGCCTGGAACAAGCACATGCGCTGCGTAGAGGTTCAGGAAGAGATCCTCCGCGGCATGGCTCGCCGGATCGTGCGCTGCGTAGAGGTTCAGGAAGAGCTTCTCAGCGGCATGGCTCGGCAGTACATCGCTGGGGACATGTTCATCACGATCCAGGGGGAGCACGATGCAACAACCTGACGACAGCACCATCGACTGGAACGCCGTGAAGGAAGCCGCCCAGGACGGAGATGCTTTCTGCTGGATGCTCGAAGCCAAGAAGTACATCACTTTCTTGGAAAAGACCGTGTGGAACCAGAGGAGCAAGCTGAAGTTCCTGGACGCACAGCTCCTGGAAGAAAAGCAGCCGCCTCGGTGGCGATATCGACACGCTCATCAAGCGCATCGAGCGGGCACTGGCCGACGAGAATCAGGAACAAGCATGAAGACACCGCAAGAGCTGCTGGCTGCTGCGAGCCCGAGGCCGTGCCCGTGGTGCGGTGCTGAGCCGAGCGTCGTCCAGGTCAGCGACGACCCAGCGTTTGTGCAGGTACAAATCGTCTGCGACGACAACGAGCAGTGCGAGATGTCGCCATCCCTAGCGCGCTACGGGCGTGACGCCGCGATCGCGGCCTGGAACCAGCGGAGCCCGGAGTACGCCGCGCTGGTCGAGTGCGATCGGTTGCTGCGGCGGCTGGACACGCGAGTGGTGGGAGAGTACGGGAAGATGGCCGTGCGTGACGCCCTTGCCGCCGTCGACAAGGCGCGGGAGGAGGCGACGTGATTACAGCGGAGAAGGTGCTCGCTGCGCTGCGTGCGACGCACTGTGATGGCACTGAGGTCGAGATCATCCGAGCACTGAAGCTGGCCGGGATTTTTGATCCCGAGCACGCCGCCCTCCTGGAGACGTGCATCAGGCCGGCAGAGCTGTCGGCACTTCGGGAGTGCGAGCGGCTGCTGCGGTGGGTTCGGGACGAGACAGACCTTGGTCGCGACGTGCCGGACTACGTTGTGGTCGCGAAGATCACCGAGGCCCTAGCCGCCGTCGACAAGGCGCGGGAGGACAAGTGATGGGCAAGAAGCCGAAGAAGTTGCGCCCGCCACCGCGAGGGTCGAAGTGCGACGCCAGTGTAGGCGTCAACTACGACGGCCCAGCGCCTACGTTGATCTCGTGCAAGAACGAGGCCACGGTGACCCTGCCACCAGGGCGGGGTGGCCCTTGGGAGAGTTGGGTATGCGCGTCATGCGGCAGGTCGCTGCGGCTGCCGGAGGAGGCGACGTGAGCGGCGCGTGGACGGAGTACAGACACAAGCAGATGGAGAGCGTCTACGCGGGAGACGCTGCATGGGAATCCATGTCCGACCTTCTCGCAGCGCACCGCCGGGCGATGGATCTGGTGTGCCGTTTCGTGGATCAAGACTGCGGCGGTGATTATTGGGGTGCCGCTGCCGTGCTTGCCGCCGAGTGGCGCGGGGAGAAGACCGATGCTGACTAGGCTGTGGGCGAGGGTCGTCTGCGCGTGGAAGGGGTGCGACATGAAGATCGACTGGGGCGAGTACCGGTATAAAAACCACGAGCTGCCACCGATGGTGTGCCTGCGCTGCGGGCGGGTGTACCGGCCATGACTGACATCAGCGCAGAGGAGCTTGCGGCGCTGGTGCAGATGCGTGCCGAGCTTGCCGACATGGAAGAGTGGCTCAACGATCTGATCTTAGGATGCAGTGCGACGCTTGACTCGTTTCACGGCGTCGTGCTGAACAAAATACGACGCATACTTCGCGACCCTTCATGGTCCATGGACGACAAGGCCGACCTTCTCACCGAGGGGGAGCGGGAGCTGGTCGATGTTGCTGGTATGGAGCAGGATGGAAAGCCACCGCATGAGCGCGACTATATCGTAGTCGGCTTGGTGGCCGCCCTAGACCGCGTCGCCCCAGCGCCGAGGGCTGAGACGTGACCGTGTGGAAAACAAACGTGATGGTGGGTGGCACCCAGGCGCTTGCGTACCAGGGTGGTGCCGGTGAACTAGTCGAACTGGAGGTTCGCAAGATGTTGGCTGATTTACTGAGAGATGGGCCCGAGATCAAGCCCGGCTACGTCTACAGAGTCACGATGACGTTAGCCGAGACTCGCCGTGAAGCCGAGGGCTGAGACGTGATCCACGACCCGCTGAAGACATGGGCAACCAAGGACGGGCGCACCGTGGCTATCAAGGACATGACCGACAGCCATCTGGAGAACACCGTGCGGATGCTACGCCGCAAGGCACCAGTCATGCTGGAGCGCGCTCTGTGGCAGGCCATGAGCTTCGCGGATTCCTGCGGCGGTGATGGAGCCGTCGACGCTGCGGAGGCGATGGTTAGCCAGTTGGAGGAAATGGACACAGAGGAGTTCCTTCACGCAGAAGTCCCGGCTTACGCAGAGATGGTCAAGGAAATAAACAAGCGAGCAACGAGGGCTGAGACGTGAGCGAGCCGGATGGCATTCACGTCACGTCGGACGAGAGGCCGCAACAGTGCGACTTGTGTGGCGTCGTGGCTGAGCTGCGGCCGTACGGCCCGAGAGGGGAATGCGTGTGCTTCGACTGCGGCA
>Ga0307379_10007531_pt1 | contig 14782 bp, 6 predicted proteins | sample UN2MG_FD_202237 | JGI IMG/M metagenome (GOLD analysis project Ga0307379, IMG submission 202237) | Soil microbial communities from Risofladan, Vaasa, Finland - UN-2 | ecosystem: Environmental > Terrestrial > Soil > Coastal area > Acid sulfate soil | place: Finland: Risofladan, Vaasa | collected... | reverse complement strand
CCGCTGTGAATGGCTCCAGGCCCTGCGCCTTGAGTGCCTCGATGGTGGTGGGCCAGGTCGGTGCCGCCGCCGTGCGGCCCTGAGCCGCCAACAGCTTCGGACCATAACCGATGACACCGGCCGCACCGGCGACCGGCCCGGCTGGCAGGGGTTTGCAGTGCCGGTCCTCGGCATAAAGCCCGCCGGCATAGATGAAGGTCGCCTCGGAAACCGGCTTGGTCGTGAGGCAGTAGCCGTCCCTGGTCTCAAGCCCCAACGCTGTGCCATCGGCGGCAAGCGCCGTGACGGCGTCTGCCCAGTGCGGCTGGCGCACCCGCAGCACGGTGGCGGGCAGACCGTCCAGACGTATGCGCTGACGCAGGACCTCGCCCGCAGCGGCAACCGGAAGTATATCGGATACCACCGATCCGTCTGCATACTTGGCGGTGAAATCCACGGCGAAATTACAGGTGAGCTCCACCGCCGTGCGGTTGAGAAGATGCGAACGCAGATTCACGAAACCAAGCTGGCCATGAAAGGTGCAGCACCATACGGCTTCCTCGATGCTGTCGCTAAAACCATAGACACCCTCCTGATCGCAGAGCGAACCTCGGTGTCCGAATCCGCCCTTGGGCGTCTGGTTCTGGAGGAAATGATTATGCAGCGTGCGCTCAGCCATCGCCCAGTAGCGCGTTTTGCCGGTGACGCGGCCCAGAGCCAGGTTCAGGCGCAGCCAGTCAACGATTGCACAGCCTTCGTCACGACCGAACTGCACCTTGCATTGCTCCATGATGCCGCCCGCCGGATTGATATAGCCGCCCGTCACAAGTTCATCCCAGCGCTTCTCAACGCGTTCCAAATACGACACATCCCTGCTCGCCTCGTACAGCAGCACGAGCGAGACCTGGTTGCAAAGCATGCCGTGGGCATGGTCGATCGGCACTCGGTCAAATTGTTTGTAGAAAGCTGCCATGGTGACGGCGGCTTCGAGATACTTTTTGTCGCCGGTGAGCGTATGGAGCTTCGCCAGGCCCTCCATCGCCGGGAAATAACACGTCACATATCCTGCTGCATACGTATCACCGCCTTTGTATTCACTCATGCGGGCCGGATCGGTGAAACGCGGGATAATGCCGACATAGAAATCACCGAGTCTGCGCGCCGTCGCCAGCAGGGGTGCATCATTCGGGAACGACCGGCTCGCTTCCACCAGCCCGCACAACAGCCGCGCATTACCCCACAGGGCGGGCATCATGGTGCTTGTATAAATGTCCTTGTAATCAATGGGCTTCTGCCAGTCTATCAGCCCTCCCGCCGCAAAATACCCTCCCGGCCGCTGCTGCTTTTGCGCGTCTGCCAGCAGCTGCCTGAACGCCGGATGCACATTGTAATCGCCACGTGCGTTCATCGCCATGATCTCGATGAAGCGCCCCGAGATGTCGCCGGAGTAATTCTTGAACGGGCGGAACAGGATGTGACCCCAGCCGGCATCGTCAGATTCAGAGGCCTTCTCGCCCGTGAGATCGGCCCGTATCCACGCCAGCGAATCATAGGGAACGGAACTGAAGCGATTGAGAGAGGCCTTGTCCGCCGCACCAACCTCACCGCCAAGCCTGACCAGCGGCACGTCGGCGGCTCCGGCGGCAAACGGCAATGAGAAAACGCTGAGGACACGAACGAGAAAACGAAGACACATAAAATTTTCCTGATATTAAGTGATTACGAAACTGCTTTTCTACAACAATTACCTACTGAACACCACCTCGGCGCGCTCGCCGATCACGATTCGCACAGGGCCGAGCAATCCTGATTCCGCCAGTGGCGCATTCTGCTCAAGTTTAACCCCGCCCTGCGTGATGCGCTTCTCCGCCGGCAAGAGCATGTCGCCGATCAATCGATTCGCCCACACATTGGCCACGACGATTTCAAGTGCGTTTTCACCCGGCTTGACAACAGCGGTGATGTCCACACGGAACGGCGGGTTCCAGAAAATGCCAAGATCTTCGCCATTAAGTTTCACTTGCGCCATCACCTGGACATTGCCCAAATCCAGACACAGACGACGATTCTCGCCCAACAGCTCCGGCGGCACCTGGATGTTTTTTCGATAGGTTGCCGTGCCCGAATAGTATTTCACGCCCGCATCGTTGTGGTCAGTCCAGGACATCAGTTTGTCCAGTGTCAGGCGCTCAGGCGCACCCCAGTTGGTCGGGAACGACAACTCCCAGGGACCGTTGATCTGCAGCGCGGGGACGCCCTTCACCTCAACCACGGCAGTCTTGCCGTCGGCCGCCTTCAACTCATAACGTCCCGGCTCCCAACCCAGGAAGTCCACGTTGTTTCCAGCGCCGGCCCGCAGTTCCATCGGCGCCCATTCAGGCGATGGAGCAGAGTGATTGGATACAATATTCGCCCCGTCCTTGCTCACAGCAACCACAGGCACGGTCTTAGACACCGGTTTCCGGAAGACCACAAACACCGAGCCGGACGGTTCCAGGCGCAACGGCAGTGTCGTCAGGCCGTCCTTCTCCTGGTACAGGATCTGCTGCCGTGCAGTCCCCGCAACCGGATTCCATAACTCCGGTTGCGTGCCTGTAACCCGAAACGTGCAATCCGCCTCCCTCCAGACGGGTTCCGGGTTGGCGATGAAATAGAGGTCCGTGTCGCCGACCTGCCGGTGGATGCATTTGAAACCACTGCCAGACTCAAAATCGGGAGGCGTTCCCAGCGCTGAGAGGCAGGCGTGAAGCCACGATAGCGGCGGATACAGCTCGGTATAGGAAGGGTAGGAAGGTGTACAGAGCACACGCGTCGCCGCGTAGAGCGGCAGGTCTCCGTCGCCCCACAAGATCCTGCCCTTGCCGACACGCCGTTCCTTAACCGTCTTGCCGTCGCAATTCCCCCACAGCTCATCCGCCAGGGACTTCAGTTCCTGGTCGCACCGCGGATAGTCCTGAAGACTGGGCGAGCGGAGCGGTCGCGGTCCGACGACCGTCGCGCCGTCCTCCACGAGCTGTTTGATCTTGCGCAGCAGGGGCGGCGTCATCGTGGAGAGTTTCGGCAGGACGAGCAGGCGGTAGCTCATGCCGTCCGGCAACACCAGCCGGCCGTCCTTCACGGACATGCGGGTCAGCACAGCTTCCGCGGTACAGCCATCGTAGTTGTATTTCGACCGGTCCTGAGGCGAGAGAAAATATTGGGGAGAAGCCTCGGGCGCCAGGTAGCAGATGTCGGCGACAAAAAGTCCATGCTGCAGCAGGAATTGGCAACGGGCCAGATAGCGATGATAAGCCCCTGACAATTCCCACCAGGTCTGGTTGCGTTGGTGATAAACGCCATACCAGATGACGCCAGGCTTGCGATCCAGGTCGGGTTGAATGGTGAAGTTATGAAACACAAAGCGGTTGATGCCTTCGCAGAGCGCCCAATCGCCCAGTGATTTCGTGGCGGCGGGGTGATAGTACCAGCCGCCTGTGGGCCCGAATGTTTCCGACGTGAACGCCTCGGCCTGCACCACCTTCTTGCCATAGACATGAGCTGTTGAGGCCATCTCCGTGCAACTGTACTTCGTCTGATAGGTATCGCACCAGAACTCGCCCATCGGCACATCGGCGCGCGCCGCGTAGGTCATGTCGTCGCAAGGCGACCCGTCGTAGCCCTCGATCGAAAGGCGCAAGCCGTGTTGGTGTGCCAGTGTCTGCATGTGTCCGGCATAGTTCTCGACAATCAAGTCTGAGATCGTCTGCCGGAAATCCCACAGGAAGCGCTCTGATACTTCCATGTTGTCCAGGACCCGGTCGGTCAGGATTGGCAGGAAGCGGAGCGGATCATAACCTCGCCGCTTCTTGAATTCCTCGCGAAAAAGAGGCGTCCAATTTCCCGGACCCGCTTCCCAGCTATCGATATGCGTTGCAACCAGCGTCTTGCCCTCGCCGGCTAACGGCTTCACATCCGCGATGAGCTGCGCCATGAGTGACTGGAAATGAACGTCCAGCGCCGCTTTGCTCATCTTGTCGCACTCCAGTCCCTCTTTGGTCGGCTGGACCAACGCGCCCGTCGGGCAATAACCGAATCGCAACACCGTCCACTTGCCTGCCGGCACATCCCAGGTGAGGCGGCCGGTCTTGTCCATCCGGGTCGTCAGCTCCACCATCTGGTCCGATTGAACCGTTGTCGCGGGTTCCGGCGATGTAAACGTGCCAGGCGGTACGATCAGCGCGAGCCCGCCTCCGCCATAGCCCGAGCAATAGCCACGCGCGAACAATGTTTTTTCCTTGAGGTTGAGAATGTTGTTCGTCCCTGCGGGCGTCGGGAAGGCCAGCACAGCCAGGTCCTGATAGTAGACGGGTTTCTTTTTCGGGTCTTTCTCAAGAGGGTCCCAGGCAAAACCCTCGGGTTGCTTCAGCACGCTTTCAAAACGTTGCGGGCCTTCAATGGTCGTCTCCGTCCACACCAGCTTCTTCGTCGCCTGTTCGGGGCCGATCCACGAGCCGCCGCTGCCCGCCCATCCGGGACCATTATACGCGGTCACTTCCATCCCAAGCCGGGCGGCTTCTGCCACGGAGTATTTGAATTTCTCGCGCCATTCCGTGCTCAAGGTGGCAGGATTGCCCATGATGAGCACGCCGTTGATGCCGACCCGCTTCATCGCTTCCAGATCCGCAGTAGCCCCCTCCTTTGACCAGCGCCCCCCACCCGCAAACCAAACCCAATAGACCCACGGCTTGGCGGAGTCCGGCGGATTCCGGAAGTTGCCCTCCAGATCATCTGCGTGCAGCGCGACCAGCGGTGCCAGCAGCATGGCGGCGAGGAGTGCGGGAGTACGTTTCACGAGGTTAGTCCTTGGTTTGTTTGGTTGTAGAATCAGCGGCTTGAATCGTCACCGGACCGAGCAGACCGGACGAAACCAACGGCGACTCCTGTTTGTAGGGGTCATGCGTGCTGAAGGTGTAGCGGCCCGCCTTGAACGTTTGCCCGCCAAGGAAGCCGGGCGGGCAATCCACGGTGCGCACGTTGGCATCGGCGGGCTGCTTGTCTCCGATGAGCCGGTTCGCCCAGCGGTTGACCACGTCGATGTCCAGCCGGTTGTCGCCAGCTTTGATGGTTCCGGTGATCTCGACCCGCCACGGTGCACACCACACCACCCCAAGGTCCTTGCCATTCAACCTCACCCGCGCCATGTCGTTGACGACACCCAAATCCAGATACGTTGTACCTTTCGGAACCCGGGCCAGGTTGAAAGTTTTCCGATAGGTGGCAATGCCGGAATAATATTTGATCCCCGGTTCCGGTCGGGTCGTCCAGTCCTGCAACTTCTCAAAGACAATCTTCCCATCTCTACCGTCCTCTGCCTTCTGTCCTCTGTCCTCTGCCTTCTGAGGCCCGCCCCACTTCGGATCGAACGCGACTTCCCATGCGCCGGAAAGCTCCTGTGCCGTCTTCAGGCCCGCGAAGTTCTTTCCCGTTTTCGATACCGCCTTCTCGTCCTTCCCACCGAACACGACGAAGAAGCTCTGGAAAGCGTTGAACTCAATGGGGATGACCGTCAGACCATCAACACGCTCGAATTGCGGCAGCGGCCGCTGCTCACCGGTCACGGGATCCCAGAGTTGCGGGCTGCCTTGGCCGACCCGGAAGCGGCAGTCCGCCTGGATCGGATTGCCGGTCCGGTTAGACACGAAGTAGATATCCCGATCCTTGGTGCGCCGGTGGCCGTAGCGCACGGGGCCGGTTGCCGTGAAATCTTCCTTCACCCCCATTCCCGCCAACAGGGCGGCCGTCAGATCATAGGATGGATAGAGCGGCGGGGTGTCCGACGGTTCGCCTCCCCAGTGGATAGCGCCTTTGCCATAACTGCGCTTCGTCGCCGTCTTCGGCGCATCCAGGCTCCCCCAGAGGTCTTTGGCGAGCGATTGGACTTCGCCATCGCAGGCGGGATAGTTCGCCAGGCTCGGTGATTTGACCGGCGGCGCGCCGACAATCGTGGCCCCGGCTTTCACCAGGTCCCGTATTTTGGCGAGCAGTCCCGGGGTCATTGTTTCCACCTGCGGAAGAACCATCAGACGGTAGGAACTTCCCCCCGGGAAAGCGATCCGCCCGTCCTTCACTTCGGCCCTTGCCCTGAGGATCTTCGGGGAGCATCCGTCGAAGCCATAACCCTTCTTGTCCGCCAGCACGCCTCTCCCCTCCAATGCGCTGGGCGGTGGCAGAAAGATATGGGGCGTTCCCTCGGGTGTCAGATACAGCACGTCGGAGACGGTGGCGCCCTGGCGAAGGAGTTGGGAACAACGGGTGAGATAGGCGTGGTAAGCCGACACCATGGGCCACCAGGTCTGATTCCGGTGCCAATGCACGCCATAGGGCCCGAAGGCCATGCCGGGCTTGAAGGCGTCGCCCAGCGCCTGGTGGGCGAAGGTGTGAAAGACAAAACGGTTGATGCCGACGCAAAACGCCCAGTCGCCCTGATTCTTCAACGACCACGGATACGCATCCAGCCCTCCCACGGAGGTAAACGCTTCGGCGGACACAATCGGTTTTCCCATCACATGGGCGATGGAGGTCGACTCGAAAACGGTGTAGGCCGAGTCCACTCTGTTATTCCAGAACTCCGCCATCGGCACATCCGCCACCGCACCCAGGTCGAGGTCACCGGCGGGATCCATGTCGTACGGTTCGATTGAAAGCGAGAGCCCGCGCTGATGGGCATACTTCTTGACGGCCCCGGCGTGATTCTCCAGCACCAGTTCCTGGGCGGTCAGGCGCAGGTCCCAGAGGAAGCGTTCCGACTTCTCAAGACTCTCAATAGCACGTCCCGTATAGGTGAGCAGGAATGGCCGCGCATCATAGCCCCGCCTCTTCTTGAACTCGTCAAGCAGCGAAGGCGTCCAGTTCTGAGCCCCGGATTCCCAGCTATCCATGTGCAGGGTGGTCAAGCCGTACTCCTTTGCACGCGGATGGATCCTTTCCAGCAGCACTCCGACAAACTGGCCGAGATGATCCTCCAGTGCTTTAGCGTCGAGCTTGTCGCACTCCAATCCTAGCGCGGTGGAAGGGGCTGGCCGGCTGCTGGCACCCGTGGGACGGCGTCCCATGCGGACAATCGTCCAATCCCCGGACGGAACATTCCAGTTAAGGCTTCCGTCAGGCTTGAGCTGCTTCGTTAGATCCACAATCTCGTGCGGCTGGATGACGCCCGACGGACCCGGCTCCGCATAGCGTGCCGAAGCCGGCAGATAGGGCTTCACCTGCTTCCAGATCGAATACGGACCCCTTTCGAAAAGCGCCTTGTCATTGATGTCGGCAATGAGCGGTTTGCGACTGGGGAAGGCCAGCACCGCCACATCCTCGTAAAACGGGCTAGCCATCGTGTGGAACTCGGTCGAGCGCTGCGCCGGCATGGGCAGAACCGCTGAATAACTCTGCGGGCCCTTGATCTCGACCGAACTGAAGACGAGGTGCTGCATGGCTTGCTCCGGCTTGACCCAAGGTCCGCCGCTGCCACACCAACCCGGCCCGATCCCGAGCGTGATGTCAATGCCCAGGCGTTCCGCATCGCGGACGGCTTGGACGAAAAGCTCCTGCCACTTGGGGCTCATGAACGCGACCGGGCCACCTGGGGGCTCTTCGATGTCCACCTCAAGAAACACCAGGTTGCCGAGGCCCGCCGCCTTCATGGATTCCAGGTCGGCGGTCATCTCTTTGCCATTGAGATTGCCGTTCATGAAATACCAGTAAACCCCGGGCCGCGCGGAGTCCGGAGGGGTGAGGAAATTCTTTTCCAGGTCGTCAGCAGCCAGTAAACCGCTGCCGAGCGCCAACAAACCAACAGCCATAAGTATCCTATTCAACATGTTCATCTTCCTTATTATTCTCATTTTTCACTGGTTAGTCACTTCACCTCGCCGACAGGCCCGGCGGCGAAGGGACGCATGGCCGGCTTCGCCGGGGTGCCTGTAAACTGTAAAGTAAACGGGATTGTATCCTCGCGCACAGCCGGCACTTCAAGGGACAGAACACCCGGCTCGACGATTTTCGGAGACACCGGGTCATATCCAAGTGAAGCGGCTTTACACGTCATGCCGGCCGGCATATAGAAAAACAGGGTTGTCGGCTCACCCCCGTTGCCACGCACTCTTCCGACAAGACTGCCCTGATTCGGGATCCAGGTGATATTCTGTGTCTCAAGCTTGCCCTGGCTGAAATGACCGCTCGTCCCGAGCAACTGCGGCCGGCCAAGATCAGCGCGCAGGGAGTAAACAGTGCATGATTTCGACGGGATAGGAATCGTAAGCGCAGCTCCATCAACCTTCGTCAGCTTCTGCATCCAGAAATCCCACAACAGCCAGGTGGCCGGTGATTCCTTGGGCGTTTGATCCCAGCTTCGGCTGCGGGCTGCCACCTCATCCAGGTTGAGCCGGATCTTCTGACCCGCGCGTTTCCCCTGGAATTCAAAAACGCCGAACAGCGTATAGTCGCCGTCAGCGGGTCCCGGGTCCATGCCCCAGAGCAGGTAAGGCTCATTTTCCAAAAGGTCCAGGGGACGCCCGGCCACCGGCAACGGCGGCAATATTTTTTTGTACACATCTACATACTCCGCCGGCAAATCATCAAAGGTATCTCCGTAGGTCAGGACATTCCCCGCAAGCGCCATCCAGGACATCCAGCAGCGACTCCACTCCACACCCTTCGCTTCGCCATAGCGGCGGCAGACAATGGCATCCGGGTCGTTGATCCAGACACGCCAGTTATAAAACCAGCGGGCCGCAGCCGCTTCATACGAAAAAATGCCGTCTCCGTGCGAATCGCCGCCGATGCGCATCCCGTCACAAACGCCCATTGCCGGGCCCAGCAGCGCGCCGCAGTGCAGCCAGTACGTATCCTTGCCGAACCCCCTGCGCATCGCCGCCAGCCCCCGGTTGTAGGACTCAATCGCTGTCAGTGTCGGATCAAACCGCTTCTTTTCCCAGGCACCCCACAGCATGAAATCGGTCATCACATACCGGAAGCCGCGCTCACGCCAGCTGCGCGCCGTGCTTTCCATCTGTGCCTCCGTTGCCGGATTTGATGAATCAAGAAAGGCCAGATGGTTGCCGTAGAATTCACGATCCCCAACCGACACCTTACCGTCATCGTTCCGGCATAGCAGCTCCGGATGCGGTTGAAAAAGGCGCGACCCCGAGGAAACCCAGTATGGCGGATACCAGACACCCGCCTTGATCCCTGCGCTGTTCATTAGAGCGGCTGAACATTGAAATCCCTTTGGCATGGCCAGCGTTTTGTTATCCCAGTCGCCGTAAGCCATCTCGTTGCTGTCATCCACGACCCGCATCGAGGGTGTCCCGCGCGTCCCCAGCAGCTTGGCAATAAGCGTGATATTGGTTTCAACCCCTTTTTCCAATCCGCTCTTGAACTCATACAGCGGCTCCTGCCTCATCCAGCCCGCATACCAGCTGCACCAGGTTGCAAAGTTTTCAGGCCAGAGCTGCACGCCATTCTCCCGGGCCGCCAGGTCGGCAAAGAGTTCCATCTGGCGGAGCGGATGCCCGCCGCCGGACAGGAAGAGCGGATCGGCACTGCGCGCAGCACCCGCCGGCAGCACGCATTGGTTGCATTCACCATACGCCGTGAGATCAAGGCCATTCGTCCCCTGCGTCAGCTGAAACTTGTCGAGATTGTGCCGCCCGGCAAGGAACCCCGCAGCGAGCGCCGGACTTTGCAACGCCACTGTATAGAAGCTATCAATCGTCTTTTCCGCTGCCAGGCGCACCACATTGCCGCCATCCCACGAATTGTTCCCGCTTATAACAACTCTGTTCTTCGCCGGATCAGCCTGGCCCTCCAGCTTGCCGGCAAGGATATTAAGACGGTCCAGCTTCAACGCCTGGGTACTGCAGTTGAAAACCGTCCAGTCCATCCGGACCGACCGTTGATCAACAGAGGCAATCCGCATCTCCCAGTCGAGCGTCTTCTGTTCATCGACACCCGACAGAACCCAGCTGTCACGGTGCTCGGTAAACGTCACCTTGAAACGTTTGTCGCTGGTGGAAATCACCTGGCCGCCGGTCAGTATAACCTGCGCGCTGCCGGCGCTCAGCCAGGGCTTGCCATCCCCGGCAGAGAACGCCATCAGCCGGGTCTCAGGATTCCAGGTCATCACACCCGCCTGCCCCGTCACAGCCGAAGCCATACAGGCAACCATTACCATCAGTCCTTCTGCAATCGTCATGTGCTTCATATTATGTCCTTGTTGTCGTTTTGCATTTGGGGGAATGCGGCTTAGGGATGCCTGAAATTAACTGATCATTTTCCAAGCAAGTTGGTCAGCATAGGCTCCATTGCCTTTGCCCACTCACGGTAGCCCTCGACGTTGGGATGAAGTGCGTCGGGCAGTAGATCCTTTCGCAACATGCCATCCTTGTCGATGAACGTTTCTTTAAGGTCCAGCCAATAGACGGTTTTGTTGTCCGCGTAGGTCTTCAGAATGCTGTTGACCTGATCGTTGCGGATTCTCCCTTCGTCGGTCGGCTTCCACTCGCGGGGGAAGATGGCCAGGAGCAAGATCTTCGAATCGGGCAATCTGTGATGGACTTCTTTGAGTAGTGCCAACACGCCCTGGGCCGTATCACGCCCTTCGTTCGCCGGCTCGCCGCGATTATTCGTTCCGATCATGATGACCACGACGTTAGGATTCCGGACTTTCATCCCGTCCAGTCCGCCGTCCTGAATATGCCACAGCATATGGGAGGTTCTGTCACCACTGGAGGCGATGTTGACAGCGTTGCGGCTGCCATAATGTTCGTTCCACACCTCGTGTCCCTCGCGGCTCCACCCGAATACGATGGAATCCCCTATCATAAGAATATCCACGTTCTTTTCGGTCACCCACTTCTTGCGGTCTTCGTGGTGCCGCATAAACTCTGTCCATCCGCCTTTTGCCCGTTCTTCGGCTCGCGAATCAGCCTGGGTCGCAGAAATATCCTTTGCATAGCCAGGATCTTCCCACGGCATCTTCTGGGATGCTGACGTGGTGCTGCGGAGTGGGGGATGATCCTTGGCGGCCTCAATGGCCTTGATGGCTTCCTCCACGGCACCGACACGCCGGTTGTTGAGTTCGCCGCCGGGATACTCGCGCCGCTCGACCTCGGCGTTGAAGCTGGCAATCAACTCCCTCAGCGCCGGGATCTGCGGCTTGGCGGCGGATCCGTAGCCGGTGATCATTTTCATGATCTCGCCCGTTCGGTCTTCGCTGCCGTGCCCGCCCTGAGTATACGCCAGACCTACGGCAGCAACGATCCCTTCTTCGAAATGATATTTGGTCAGCGCCTTCAAACCCGCCATGCGGATCACATTGTTGAACATGGTGTCCGCCGGGCTGGGGCTTTCCACGGCGGCGAGAATCACCGGGGCGAGTGCGATGACATCATCTTCGCTGAGTTGATTCTGGAAACAATGTTCGAGCGTGGCGCGGGCCATGCCATCCGGATTGGTGGATACCGCGCGGATGGCCTGGTTACGCAACTTGGGGTCCACTTTGTTGAGTTCCTCCCTCAGCGGACCGTTGAACACGGCGGCGGCCAACTGGCCGTGCGCGATTTGAATGGGGTCTTCCCAACGGATCGGCCACGAGGGTTCCGCCGTCGCTACGAGCGCCTTGAGGATGCTTTCGATGGCGGGCTTGGCGGCCCCACCCATTTTCCTAACAGCCTCGGCCGCCTTGTAGCGCACCCAGCGGTCCGGGTGGGCGAGTTGTTTCACCAGCACGGTTAGCGCCTCGGGAGTATTGATGAGTCCCAGCGCCTCGCAGGCACCTTGGATCTGATGCGGATCGCCGCTCTCGGCAAGTTTGATCAGATCGGGCACCATCGCCTTGGACTCGGGGCGCGCCGCCAGTTCCTGCGCCGCCCAGCCACGGACGATCGGCGACCAGTTTTCAAAGGCGGCGACCAGCTCCGCCGGGGACAAACCGCGCCGATCCAGATCGAAACTCCCGGCCGCCACGGTGGCCGCGGCTTGCGTCTTGTCGAGCCAAACCGAATGATCCGCATCGCGGCCGGTGATGACGAGTTTCCGCAGGGGCAGCGCGTAGGTCAGCACATAGGTGGCGGCGGGACTCAGCCCGTAGTAACTACTGTTTCCATAGTAGGTATTGTCATCCGTCTGCCCGGCTCCGTATTGTTCGCCGCCGTCATAGGTGAACGATCCGTCCGAGCGGCGGACCAGATCAAGGTGCCACGAGGACTTCTGGAAGAACGCGGCTGCCGCCTCGGGGCCGCCGACGGCCGCACCGAGGGCGCTCCACAGATAGCTGAAGCCCTGCCCGGTGTGGCCGTATTCGCGACTGGCGAATCCTGCCGTGGCCATGCGGGCGAAGAACTCGGTCTCCTTCGGTTTGTTTCCAATCGCGGCAAACATCACCGCGGTGATGGAATTCTTACCGTTGTTCTCATGGTAGGGCCATGGTTCGTGTTCGCCGTAGGGGATGGCGCCTTTGTCGGTGAAGTAGCCGAAGAATCCAGCGGCGCGGGCAATGGCCTTTTCGATTTCCGGGTGCTTCACGCCGCATTTCCTGGCGAGCACGATGCCGAGGTTGGCCGGCAGCCCAGCCGTGTTCACGGGACCGTAGGGCGGCACGGAGCCGTTGAATTTACCGTCCTTGGTGAGTGCGGCGAAGCCATGGCCGAAGGTGCCATACATACCCTGGCCGCGGGCCAGCAGGAGGGCGCTTTTTTCGATCGAGGGCAGTATCTCCTGGTCGCGGGTGACCATGTAATACTCGCAGAGAAACAGCAGGCGATAGCCCATGTTCCATGTGTCGCCCCAGACGGGTCCGGCGGGTTTCTTGTCAGGATCGGGATTTTCCTTGGCGAGGTCGTGTGCGAAGTTGCGCAGCTTTGGCTGGTATTCCGGCCTGCCCGTGGCGAGCAGGGCCAGCCCTTGAATGGATCCGGTCCAGTTGGGCGTCATGGTTTCCTTTTCGAGCACCTTGATGGCACCATCGAGGATGCGTTTCGATTTATCGCAGTTCCATGGCGCGGTGTCGCTGTAGGAGCCCATCACGGCGAGCTTCAGCGCGAGATCCCGCACCTGGCCCGCCCGCCAGACCATGAGTTTGAGCACACCGTCCCGGGCCTCCGTTTCCGCTTCCTGAATGGCCAGTGCGATGGACTTGCGCGCGTCGTCACCGAACGGCTTGCCATCCACCCCGAGGATCACATCGTCCACCATTACGACCCCGTCGGCGGGTGAGGCCGCGCCCACATGGGTGACCAGGATCTGCCGGGCGGCCAGCGTGGTGCGGCCTTGTGCGGCATCGAGATTGTTTGCCGCCTTGGTATGGATCCAGCCGCGCAGGCCGGTCGCGCCCAGATTGTAGGTGAGCTTGCGGTCCACCGACTGCGTGTCCTTGGTGAGATCGGGGACTTGTGAGAAAAGCGGGCTGGTGAGGCCCATCGCGAGTGCGGCCAGCAGGCCGATGGTTTTGATTGATGTTTTCATGATGCAGGTCCTAACGTAAAAGCGAAAGCGTTCACGGGTATTTTGAGAGTATTGAGCAACGCTCTCAATGCCAAAATGCCCATTTTTTCACTATTTTTCGTATTTTAGCATAATCGGGGGGGGGGGGGAAGAAAAAATTGTTGTCGTCGAGAATATGCGTACCTGGAAGCATACCGGTTTCCTGAGTAAATTATAATGCTGCTGTCGCAGCCAGGTTTGCTCCAGGGAAGCCGCTGTTTTCAGCATCGACCAGTCGGTGTACCTGCCGGCTGGCGATAAAGCCGGCATCGAGCGGTTGGTTCAGTACATTACGCGCTGCCCGTTCAGCCTCTCGCGGCTGATTAGAGTGACCGACACCGGCCAGATCGTATACAAGGCCGAGAAGCATGCGTGCCGGGCGCTGGAAGTTAAAAGCCTCGAACAGATCGAAGCCGTCCTTTTCATCCAAGTGCCGTCGCCAATGATATTCGCAGATTTGCCGGCCCCGGCGTTCGGTCAGTGGCCGCCAGCCTAAATAAGTCGCTCCACTGCATCCATTCACGTCACACAGTCCGTTACTCATTAATAAGCCTCATTCATTCCATATTTTCTTGAAGCTGAAACCATCTCCACATTCTATCGACAACAGCTTTGTCCGCAGCCATACCTCTCCCTTTGCATATTTCAAAATATCGTCTTTGAGTTGTTTCAGGGAATCAGGACTCGGTTTGAGCTTCTCAATATCGATAGCCGGTAGCATCTTGAGGGCCTTGTTCAGTCGGGTTTCAGCTGACTCCCATGGCAACCGCTTTTCTTGCAGTTCCTCAAGACGGAAGTTGTAAAGATCAATGTACGCGCCAAGTCGTATGTTTGGAGCGACGAGCATACCCTTATCGCCAGGTACATCCAGCCCGACGGCCTCTGCCGCAGTATCGAGAATAGCCTTAATAGCCAGGAACATCCGAATATTCTGTTCTGCTGTATCCAGCTTATCCTGTAGTTCAATCCCTACGCTCTTTATGGACTTTTTCGCCATAGTTGATTAGCCCCAGTAATAATTCCGTAGTTCGGGTAATCAATTCGCTCGGCTTCGGCGGTCCCGTATAGTAATCCTGCTCATCCACCCATAATCCCGAGTAATCCTCCAGAACCGCATAGACGTGACTGAAACGTTCATCCTCATCACCAAACAAGTATTGATCGTATTTTTCCAGATAATCCTTCCATTCCGGCAATTTTTCACACTCATAAAGAGCCATTTGCGTTGTTTGGAACTGCTTGTGGTTTAGGATAGTTACAAAAACTTCAAATTGTATTTACCCCGCTGTTT
>Ga0307379_10007530_pt1 | contig 14782 bp, 25 predicted proteins | sample UN2MG_FD_202237 | JGI IMG/M metagenome (GOLD analysis project Ga0307379, IMG submission 202237) | Soil microbial communities from Risofladan, Vaasa, Finland - UN-2 | ecosystem: Environmental > Terrestrial > Soil > Coastal area > Acid sulfate soil | place: Finland: Risofladan, Vaasa | collected... | reverse complement strand
TATTAAACTTCAATATGATGATGTAGGATGGAATGACTTTGGCTCTGGCGAACATCTGGATGTAGGAGCTTGTAGCGTTTCTGTTCCATTAGATTTCGATGTTACCGATCAAATTACATCAAAAATCAGAGTTACTGTCAAATGTGATGGAGTTGGTAGTAGGAACCGATGCTATGTTGATGAAATCGAGATTTACGGCACGGCGGCGGGGGGAGGCCGTACAACCAAAAATACCGGATGGGAAACAAAAGGAGAAGAGGCCGGAATGATGTTTGGAATGACCTATTACGGTCTGGGAATTGGCAGGGGATAATGAAGATTATACACTGGTTGAAAGAAGAGAATAGCGGATTATTCAGAACAACCGCTGAATTAACTGCCGAAGAAATTAAACAAGGACATGCGGTTTCCTTGAGAAATCCATTTACGGCAAAAACATTTTTTGGCTTTGCTGATGATGATTTCGATATTCACTGTGTTCATAGTCAGATTCACCCGCACTATCACAAAGACAATAAGCCAAAGGTTCTATTTCTGCATGGTGAACCGGACTATGGAATGCTCCATAAGATAAGTGTCAATGCGATAATGACGCTGGCACCGATAATGGATGCTTTCATAGCATTCAACGAGCAGGAAGCAACAATTTGGAATAGCTTTAAGCGCACTGTGATAGTACCCAAGGGGGTAAATCTTGAGATGTACCGGCCGATAGATACCAAGAAAAAGCTGCAAGGACAACCGGCGATACTGTACGCAGAACATTGGAGAAGTTTCAGGCATCCTCTGCATGTATTTATAGCAATGGAACGGGTTATGAAGAAATTACCCAAAGCAAAGTTCTACCCGTTTGGATGCCCAAAGGAAGATAAAGATTTCTGGATGAAACTGATTAAGCAGAATCAATACACCTACTTTACCAAGGGAGTATTTCAACCACAAACCAACATGCCCGGACTTCTTAATCTGGCTGACATAGTAGTGAGTCCGGTATTTCCAAGTTACGGCCGTGTCAGTCTTGAAGCACTAGCCTGTGATAAGCCCGTTGTGGCATACAAAACAAATCCTCACGCAACCTATGTTTGTGAACCATATAATCCCGATGATATGGCTGAAAAGATTATTCAGTGTTACGAGGAAAAACCAACGGGCATGAGAGAGTATGCCGAGAAAAACCTTAGCATAACCCAGATGGCAGAACGCGCCATAGAGATATATAGAAAACTGTGCAGGTAGGAGAAACGTTATGTATTTAAAGAATACGGCTAGTCAAAAAGTTGGCCTTGTGATGGTGGATAAGACCGATTTTGCCACTCCTGAAACCGGGATTTCACCTAGCGGGGTGATTAGAAAGGATGGTGGAGCTTCGGCAGCCCTCTCCAATGCAGTATCAGAGCTTACAAATGGATATTATGTTGTTACGCTCTCGCAAGGTGAAACTAACGCTGATCTTCTTCAACTTCGGTTCCATGATGCCGCGGCGAGTTGCGCAACGCAGTTTATCGTAATCAAGACTGAAGGGAACAAGATCAACTCTATTTTGGCAGATACAGCAGAGATTGTTAATGTTCGAGCCGATACCACAAGCATTTTAAACGATACACGAACTCTTAGCAATGCGACCTATGGCCTAGATGCCCTGGAAACCATTACCTCAACAATCTTAGCAGGTGTAGCTAACGCCACCTACGGCCTAGATGCATTAGAAACAATCACTTCAGATATTTTAGAGGCATTAGATTCCGTTACAGCAGGTCCAATAGCGAGTATTCTGGTCGATACGAATGCGACTCTAGATAATAAGATCGACTCTATTCTGGAGGATACTAAGGAGATCAATAGTCAATGTGATTCAATTCTCGCGGATACCATTACCTTAAGCAATGCCACCTATGGTCTGGATGCGTTAGAAAGCCTAACTAGTCAGATCCTTGCGGATACCGGAACAACACTTGAAAACAGACAAAGTTCTATTCTGAATAAAACAACCTCTATTCTCACAGATACAGGAACTACTCTCGATAATAGACAACAAAGCATTTTGGTGGACACGGGAACAACCTTAGACAATAGACAGCAAAGTATATTAGCTGATACCATAACTTTGAGCAACGCTACTTATGGGTTAGATGCTTTGGAAACACTTTGCTCACAGATTCTGGCTGATACTGGCACTACTCTGGAAAATAGAACGGTCAGCATTGTTGATCAGGCTAGTCAGATATTGGCAGATACGGGGACCACATTAAATAACAAAATAGATTCTATCCTGGCTGACACTATCACACTTTCAAATGCGACATATGGCCTAGATGCTTTGGAGACTTTGTGTTCACAGATTCTGGCCGACACCGGGACTACCTTGGAAAATAGACAAACCAGTATCTTAAATAAAGCCACATCAATCCTGATAGATACAACCAGTATCTTGGTGGATACCGGCACCACTCTGGATAATAAAATCGATAGTATTCTAGAGGATACCAAGACTACGTTGGATGATAAGATTGACTCCATCTTGGTAGATACTGCAAGCATTCTCGTGGATACAGGAACCACGGTTGATAATAAAGTTGATTCCATCCTCATTTATGTGAATTCGGCAATTGCTGAAATGGCTGCTGGTGCTCCTCCGGCTTCGCCTACACCACGACAGGCGCAAAATTATCTCTATCGTTGTTTCAGAAATAAAATCGAGACAACGAGTGCAGCCACATTACTCTATGCTGATGATGAAGCTACGGTCCTTTGCTCTACTGCCGTCAGTGATGACGGAACAACATTCATTAAGGGCGAACACGTTTAATGGCAAATTTAGATACTGAAAATAAACGGAGAAGCGTAATTGGAATTCTCTATATTTATACAATGCCACCAAAACCGGATGCAACCATAAATGCTCAGGATCGAGAACAGGCAACTTACATATATTCGGGAATTGCGCCTGGAAGTCTAATTGTTGTAGCTGGAAGGCTGAATAGATTATTACTTTTAGGAGTTTCAGGATGATACAGAAAAAATCACAGGGATAACGATGCAATGAAAAACAATAATCAGTTTAAACGGACACTCATAACCGGTATTGCTGTGGCTTTAATAGGAGTAATTGGCTGGATTTTTGTTCAAGTAAGAGATTTGCCCGCGAATTATATTCCCAGAGGGGAGATAGAAAAGAGACTTGAGAGAATAGAAAATAAACTCGATCAGATTTTATTTCAAGAGAGGAAGATAAATGATCCACAAAATAACATCAGGCCCAGATAAAGGCAAGTGAGTAATTTGGCATTGCTCTTCGGGCAAGAAGGGCAGGATTGATGCTACCAAAACACCTGTCACCTGAGCGAAAGCTCATTCAATCCATGGCGGGATCATGGCAAGCAAAGCAAAGGCGGGAAAGAACCCTGTAACAAGTTGATAAATGCTTTTTGAGAAAACCATAGCAGTCGTTGTACCGGCCTACAATGAAGAGCGCCTTATCTATGGCGTTCTTACCACCATCCCTCGCTTTGTTGACCATATCATCGTTGTTGATGATGCAAGTACCGATGAGACCGTGCGGATCACAGGTCTTGCCACTCAAGAAGATGAGCGAATTGATTGCATATTACATGATACCAATAAGGGAGTAGGTGCAACGATTATAACAGGTTATGAAGTCGCTTTGACTCTAAAAGCCGATATCATCGCAGTCATGGCCGCCGATGGTCAGATGGACGCCGGGGATCTGTACCGGATTATAGAACCCGTGGCAATAGGACAGGTGGATTATGCCAAAGGGAATCGTTTTATTATGCCTCCCATCCGTTATTTTGGTGGGCTTATGCTCTCCTGGCTTACAAGTTTGGTTACTGGCTACAAGATCACGGATTCACAAAGCGGTTATACCGCAATCAGCGCAGATATCCTCAGAAGAATCCCTCTTGATAGAATCTATCCCCGTTACGGTATGCCTAACGACATGCTGATTAAACTGAGCAAGATAGGGGCCCGGATCAGAAACGTGCAAACTGCACCTGTGTACGGACATGGAGAGCAATCGGGGATTAAGATACATAAAGTGATTTGGCCGATACTCGGCATACTTGGGAGAGGATTATGGCAAAGGATTTCACCCTAACAGCTTATAAAGAGCTCCTAGAATCGCTTATGGAAGCAAACTACAAGATCATCACGGTTGAGCAGTATTTCAGCCTCATGGAGCAGGGGCCTTTCGTTGTCCTCCGGCATGATGTGGATCGTAGAGCCCAAAATGCCCTGAGAATGGCAGAACTTGAAGCTGAAATGAGAATTGCCAGTACATATTATTTCCGGCGAAGCACATTCAATCAGCACATTATCTTGGATATTGCTTTGTGGGGCCACGAGATCGGTTACCACTACGAGGTAATGGACAAGGCAAAGGATGACATAGGGGTGGCTCATGCCTTGTTTAATGCAGAACTTGAGATCCTACGATGCTGGGTACCTGTTAAGACCTGTGCCGCTCATGGGAATCCATTGACCAAGTATGACAACCGCGAGTTCTTTGAGAGCTTCGATCCTGAGCAGTTTGGATTGGTGGGAGATACGGCAGATATTCATATCTCCTACCTGAGCGATACGGGAAGAGGTCGCATTGAATACAACCTAAAAGACAGGAAACCAGAACTTCACGATTGGATGGGTATAAAGGGAATGTCACTGCATCCTTTAGGCTCCTGTATTATCAACATCCACCCTGAGCGCTGGAATGATGGCCTCGCTTGGTATCGTCAATGGGTGTTTGATTCGGGGTGTAACTTGGTGAAGAGGTGTTTACGTGCGCGTCTTGCTCATTAACCCGTCTTTGAGTAGAGAGCAACGCTATGGCAAGGACCTGGCGCAGTTCGGACCGTGCTCTGAGCCCTTGGGTCTGGCTTATGTGGCGGGGGCCTTGGAGCAGGCAGGGCATGAGGTGAGGATATGGGATGGACAAATAGAGGGAATGTGGCCCTGGCAATGGAATGCTGATCTTATCGGCATTACTATGAACACCCCATCTTTCAATGCTGTCAAAAAGATGTGTAAGATACTCAAGTACGATTTTCCTCATATCCCCATCGTCCTCGGCGGTCCTCATCCTACGGTGATGCCCCATAAAACGCTTAAAGACATACCAGAAGCCGATATGATCGTAGTAGGTGAAGGAGAAGAAGCTGAAATATTTGATCTTTTGCCAGCAAGTATTTGTCATGCTTTTCCGATTAAGAATTTAGACTCTCTCCCCCTCCCCGCTCGCCACCTCCTCCCCATGAAGCAATACCAGATAACCGCCTCTCGTAACAAAGGGCACCATGCCTACACGGTCATAGTCGCTCGAGGTTGCCCTTTCGAGTGCGCTTTCTGTTGCCGGTTGCACGGCCGAAACGTACGTTTTCACTCAGTCGATCGGGTGATTCAAGAGATAGAACTCCTTGTGAGGGATTACAATGCAAAAGAAATCAACCTGGAAGCTGATACTATTACCGTTAATCGTAAGTGGATGCATAGTTTATGTGACGGCATTATCCACGCTGGCCTTAATAAGCGCGTGTCTTGGACATGCGAGAGCCGCGTTGACACGGTAGATGAGGAGATGCTTCGAAGCATGAAGGCGGCCGGATGCTGGCAGGTGAGCTACGGCGTAGAGTCCGGTAGTCAGCGCCTTTTAGACTTTATCAAGAAGGGTATCACCCTTGAGCAAGTACGGGAGACATTTGCAGTAACGAAACGAGTAGGTATCAATATCCGGGCATTTTTTATGCTGGGGATACCTACGGAGACGAGGGAGGAATCGGATGTCACCATACGATTTGCTCGACAACTTCAGGCAAATTGGAGTCAGTTTACGCTCTGTACGCCGTTCCCTGGTACTGCTCTCTATGAATGGGCTCTGGAAAATGAGCCAAAAAGACTATCAAAAAGTTGGGGAGATTTTAAAACACATGGAGGATGGTCACAGGGAAATCTCGCATATATTCCAAAGGGTCGAAATCAAGAGGAAATGAAATCCCTGCAAAAACAAGCCTATCGCCGGATATATCTTCGGCCAGGGAGAGTCTGGTCGTACCTTGCTAAAGTACGCTCTCTCCGGCAATTATGGCAGGGCTTCAAGGGGGCCTGGGTGGTCTTAAAGACGAGGTGGGCGTGAAACATTGGTTCTCAATCATAGCAACCTTTCTCCTGGTGATCTTCGTAAGGATCGTGATCACCAAGGAACAAACAGTTCTTATGGCGCTCTCCTCCGGGCGATATGGCGAGGCATGGTTGGGATTCAAGGCGCTCTTACCCGCCGGGTCACCCTCCCCCTATAAGATCGTCAGGGTCCCAGTCCATGTTCTCCGGGAGTGTGCTCAGGGCTACGTGGATACACCTTTATATCACACCGGGGGATGGCTGATGAGGTGGATACAGTGGGGGAAGTTGAGGGCGTTATGGAAACTTTTAAAAACTGGAGCTAAAATTGAATCTAACTGATTTGAATTTCTTGCATTTTGTTGGAATAGGTGATCCATGGGAAATTCCAGCAAGCATCATATTAGCCATTATTCTTATAAGCATTGTTTTCATAATATATGCTCATTTGACCGATTTTTCCGCATTGAAAGCCTTGTTTTCCTATACTGCAATGTTTGCTGTTATTTGTTTTTTGATATGGACATTCATGGGTTTAGGTTTCCTTATGGATGCTGGTAAATCTCGGCGAACAGGAGAGCAGTTGTGGGCACTTGGATATAGATACGAGACACCTACAAGTCGGTTTCAGAAGCCCGCTTATATCCGATATGACAAAACTGCGAAAAGATGCTGGAACTGTGAAGTCAACTATAGAATGAGTAAATATGATTAACGGAAACATCCTTGATTTCGGCTGCGGAAACGGCGTGATGCTTCCTACCCTGGCAGAGCACTTCAGTTCTGTGGTGGGGTATGACAAGCACACCGAAGCAGCACGGAGTTTGAAGATCAAACTTGACCTTGATAACGTGGAGATCCGAAGTGCTAGCGATATAAATGAACGATATTGGCCTTTTTGGGATAAACATTTCGATTTGATCTGGGCCTCATCTACCCTGGAGCACATCGAGAACTTGGGCATGCTTGCTTATCAGCTTCACCGTGTCCTTAAACCTGGAGGTCAGCTTTTATGTCTCTCCCCAAGTGAAAATTGGATTTACAGGCTAGGTCGGAAGTTCTTCAGATTGGAAAAGCCGAAAGACCATTACCACACGGCTCAGGAGATAATCACGGAATTGAAAAAATATTTTGTACTGGAAATTCGTAAATCTTGGCCGATAGGATTAAATATATACAGTATGGCGAGATTCAGAAAGGAATGAATGGCTCATCGATCAGTCATAGCGATAGCGGGACCGCAAAGACTCGTTAAGAATATGAAGGCAGACCTTGAACACGCTAATCTATTTGAACTGATTCATGTTTTTGAGATCCCCGATGATTACGGGGAATTCCCGGATACCACGGGCTATACTGCCGAGAATTGGGAAACCATGGAAAGTGTCATGGAAGATCCTGCCCTCTATCCGTTTATGACAAAGTGCATGGATGTGTGTCTTGACTTCACCAACAAGAAGGAAAAGGAACTTGATATTCTGGGCCATGATGAGATTAACAAATTCGTTCATTGGCCTAAATTCGGTGGCAAGGTATTTGCCGTTACCGGCCATGTCGTATCAAATGGCATGAAAGTTCCTGCAATAAGCCTACAGTAAGGAGGATTTAAGAAATGTCAGCAAAAAAGAAAGCATCGCCAAAAGAAACTGAAGAAAAACATAACGCATTATTCAATGCCAGCCTGGAACTGACCGCCATTTACCATGATCGGGTCAGGTATCGGGTTGTGCAACCGGAAGGTGTCGCTTTGATTGATTTTCATCATATCGAAATGGAACGCAAAAGAGCGCCAAAGGAAGATGTATTTCCCCGGGACGATGATTTCTCTTTTGATTTTCTCAATGCGGATCTCAGGGCTGCTCTGCCATATACCGAAGATGAGGCAAGCAGGTGGTCGGAAACTGAGAAAGCCGGTGCGGAAAAGGCCCTGGAAGCCATGAAGAAGAAGCAAACTGAGTTCAGGAGATTTGCAAAGCTGCATATCGTTATTGAGTGAGATGGCCCTAAGTAAAGAAGGAAAAGCGGTTCTGAAAGCGATTATCCGGGCATTGAAATCTCTAACAGGGATGCTTGAACTAATCGTAAAAGGAGAAAGTGACAGGATATGAATGCAACATGGGTTAAGCCGAATAACGATGTTGTTGAAATGACTAAGCAAATTCTGCAACAGCATGACAAGATTCTAGGAATGAATGCCCGATTATTGATGGCATTCACTTCACCATTTTTTACGGTTGAGGATGCTGATTTACCAGATAAATCACAGGAGGAAATGAAAGAGGATTAATACGCTAACGCCAAGCTCACTTGCGCCAGTTTTTTGGCGTCAAGTGAAGCGATTTGTTAGGAGTAGCAAGAATGCTATTTAAATTCGGCAAAAGAAAGAATAGTATTGATCTCACAAAGCACGGTTTGTCGCGCCTTGTCCTCTTCCACAAGAAACCAGTCTTTATATTGATACTCGGGATATTTTGGTGCATCTCCTGGGTGTGGTTGATCGGGGAGGTATTTGTTGCAAACAACCATAAACCTGATTTTGTTTTCGCTACTAATAAATTGAACGAACCGGTCAATAGCGTTTTTGTGTTTAATGAGGGCTGGGTTAATGATTTCAGCAACGGTGCTGTCTTCATATCGCAATCTTGTCAATTCGTTTTCAAATGCAGCTTTAAAGTCGGCAGCAGCTTGGTTGAACTCCTTTCGCCTGTCTCTGCGTTCGCTGAAGATGTTGGAAAACCAGGAAGCAAAGAAAGCTCCTATAATACCCAGGAAAAATCCAGCGATGAAACTTTTAAAGTCCATTTGCTCTCTGTCCTTATTGGATATGCAATGGGTTTAATCTCATGTGGTGTGGGAATTTTCAATTACTATCGTTTTTACTCCTAACGGCCCGGGTAACTTGCCTGCGGAGCAGGTCAAGTTGAACCGATGGTTAGAAAATTGATTAAGGAACTATTATGAAAAGAACACGATTTTATAACATTCTCATAGAAAAACCCGGAAACCCCAAAGAGGCCTTCGATCCATCAGAATACTTGCAAGAGATGGTGAAGAGGCCGAAAAATTGCACGGGATTTGCGATTTTAAAAGAGGGTGTATCAAGCCCAAGCACAGCCATTTGGGTTAGCGCAAGCTGGAACGAGGTACGGTACAGTGAGACACTGTTTCGCTACCTCCGACACGTTCTATGGATATTTGCAAGAGCATGTCGTCAGATAATCGACGACTTATATTGGAAAGTCGCAACTTCAGGGACGGGTCGGCGGAACAAATGAAGTTTTCTTCTTGCTCAGGAATAAGGAATGCTTTGCATGTATCACATGAAAAGAGCTTCCATTGGTGATAATCCTTAAAAATGAATGAGGCGGGGGTGTTACATAATGGACAATTTTGATTACCTTTTTCTTCCATATTGTCACCTCTTTTCTAACGCGCCGCATAACCCGCGAGTGAAACGAATCGGGTTGATGCGGTGGTTAGCTGAAATTAAACAATTAAAAGGAGACATATAATATGCCTGAAAAAATTAATTTTACTGATAAATTAGTTGATTTGGCAAGGGAGACCCTTTGTACAATAAAAGATGGGTGCGGAGATAATTATAGGCTTGTCTATGCAGTGATTGACGAAATAAAAAGTCAATACACCATAGAACAGCAAGCCAGACATACCCCGAATAATCAGTTAATTTAGGGCCTTGGTTTCGTTGGCGATAGCTACCCTTGCAGATTCAGGGGACATGGAATTTAGTTTTTCGACAATATATTTTCGGGCATTGAAATCCCTGACAGGGATGCTTGAATTAATCGTAAAAGGAGAAAGTGACAGGATATGATTTAAGGTAACGCCAAGCTCACTTGCACCAGTTTTTTGGCGTCAAGTGAAGCGATTGGTTAGGAGGTTTTTTATGTCTGTTCAAAGATCAATTATTCTTGTCGTTAAAAGACGCCAAGAAGAAAGAGATAGTTTTTCTGCTGCTGTACCTACCGCTTTGCGTGAATATGCTGATGCGGTAGAAAGAGGCGAAAAGAGTTATGGTGATTTACAAGAATTAGACTGTACAAACGGATGTAGGATATTAGTTATCGCTGCCAATAATACAGTCAGGTAATAGAGTATCCTTTACTTCTGATAGTCTCTTTTGTCTGTTCTATGAAGATAGAGAGTAACGATTCAGTATCTAATTCTGAAAATGGAGTTAATGGTTCAAAGATTATTGATTTATCTTTTTTATCTAAAATATGAAAATAAATTCCGTTAGCATAATCTGCGTCGTCTTTAATAACACACTTATAGGATTTAAAGGCATCTTCAAGCTTTTTGATAATTTGTTTGGTGTCCATTTTATCTCCTTAGGAGGTTTTTATGTTTAATCATAGACTGGTTGTCCTTTTAGTAGAAAGGATACAAGACGATGATGCTCCCTTTAGCCGTGCTGTTTCCGTGGCACTCCGTGAATATGTGGAAGCATTGGACAAAGACCATGAACACATAGACTCTTCAGATTTAGAAGAATCAATGAAACCAAACGTTGTTAATAAGGCTTGCGTTGAGTTCGAGACTTCTAATCATTGCATTATAAGGGCAATAGCCGGTAGGGAGACCTTCTTCAATCAATAGAGTAGCCCTCACTATTTATTGTTTCTTTGGTGCGTTCTATAAGTGTTTGCAGTTTTGATTCATCAATGCTGTCAGCATTAACAGATGGTGTTTGGACTATTAATTTTTTCTTTTCGTCAAAAATCTTAAGGAAAATTAAGTTTTGATAATCATCGATTTTAACGACACAACGATAAGGATGGAAGGATTTTTCAAGCCTTTGCATAATTTGTTTGATATCCATTTTTTACCTCATAATAGGAGGTTTTTATGATTCAGTTTTTTGTTAATCACTTTACTATGATTTGTAGAATTATAGCTATAATCGCTATGATTATCGCAGCGTATGAAATACATAAAGCCTTGCGGGAAATAGATAAGCTTTTGGCATCATGTTCGGCTCGCAAAATCGCTTCTTTAGCTTCTATTAATGAAATGGCAAACTTATAATTGGGGCTATCTATCGGGCCGACAGTTATTGTGCCGTTAGCGATAGCTGTTCTTGCGGATTCAGGGGGTATGGAATTTAGTTTTTCGACAATGTATTTTCGGGCATCGTCTATTTTATTGTCTCCTAACGAAAAGGGTAACTTGCCTGCGGAGCAGGTCAAGTTGAACCGATGGTTAGAAAAGGAGTTTCTATGAAAAAAATTCGATTTTATGACATCCACATTGAAAAACAGGGCAATCCAAATGAAAGTTTTGACCCATCTGAATATCTAAGAGAAATTCTTGACCGCCCTAATGTGTCTGGAATGTTCTTTAACGATGGCGCAATATTTTCGTCTAGATCCAGTTGGAACGGGGCTCGATACTTGTCTGTATTGGTATATTGCTGCCATCAGGTCCTTCGTATATATTTAAGACGTTTCCTTGACCTGTTTCACAACTGGCTTTGGAAAGCTGGTTCTTCCAATGTTGGTCGATAGAATTAAGTCGTTTTTCTATTTTATTGCTGATTACAAACATTTTACATTTGGAACAAGAAAAGATTTTTATTTGATGATAATCGTAAAAAATAAATGAAGTAGGGGTGTTACATAATGGACAATTTTGATTACCTTTTTCTTCCATATTGTCACCTCTTTTCTAACGCCCCGCTTCACCCGCGCGGAACGCGTCGGTGTGAAAGCGGTGGTTATACGGATCTGGTTTCTTTCATGTGTTTATTTCTATAATACGTGATGTATTTACTAATAAAAGAGCGGAGGAATTTAAATGAAAGCATTGCAATTAAGATCGGAGTTACGCCGATTAGGCTCAACACCTGGAGTAATGGTGGAATATGGGTCAAAGGAGAAAATGAGAATACGTCGAGTAATTTCAAAGATAGTAAAACGAGAAATAGAAAAAGCCAAAGCAGAAAGGTTAATATGAATGAGCATATATTAATGATGGCATGTTGCTGCGCTAAAATAAGAGCAATCTCAAAGTCGCTTATTTTGATTGTATTCATTTTATTACCCCATATAACGGCCCGGGTAACTTGCCTGCGGAGCAGGTCAAGTTGAGTCGATGGTTAGCATTTTTATGGGCAACAAGGAAAATGACATGAAAAGTTCAGCCATTAAATCATTTGAGGAAATGAAAGAGGATTAATGCACTAACATAACAGTCTGCCTCTCCCACAAGGCACGGGCAGATTAAGCCAGTCACGCTTTAGTAAGCCTCACTGGAATTGATTAAGTTCGATTCTGGTGAGGCTTTTTTTATTGTTTAACCAATAACTTACAGGAGGATTACCAATGGCTAGGGAGATTAAAGAGCCTTCCGAGAGTGCCATTTTAGGCATCTGGGGAGCAATTAGAGATTTGTATAGGATCTCTCCCCTTGGAAACGAGCGGGGGGAAGTCGGAGATGAAGGAGGTTCCGAGGGTGCCGCTGATGGTAAAGAAGGAACTGCAGGCGAAGAATGGGATCTGCATCCTTCCGAGAGTGATGAGGGTACAGGAGAAGTAGCCCAGCCATCAGGAGAAGAGAAAGCGGTTCCTGACGCTTCCAAAACGGACAAAACCGCCAAACCGTCTGCGGAGACGCTAAAACCCGAGGGCGAAGAAGAACCGGCAAAGGAAGGCGAAGAAGAGGAGCCTGAGGAAGAGGAGGGCGAGGAAAAACTGCCTTTTCATAATCATCCCCGATGGAAAGAGGTTCAGACAGAATTGGCGAGTCTCAGGGCTGATTTGGGTATCACCAAGAAGCAGGCAGAATTCTACCAGACCCAATACAACGATCTCGTCGGAACAGGCGAAGAGGAAAAAGGCAAAGGAGCCGAAGCGGGCGTTAAACCCGGAGAAGCCTCGAAGCTGTCTGACGAACTTCCCCAAGGAATAGTAAAGCCAGGGGAATGGAATGACCAAACCGAAACGGCGCACTATATCGATCATCGTGCAAGTATGCTTGCAAAGCCAGTCGCAGAAAAAGCTATCGCGGAAACAGTGAATCCCGTCTTGGAGCGAACCAGTAAGGCTGTGAGTGCGCTCCAGGAATTCGTTCTTAAAGAAACCCGTAAGGATTTCAATGAGACGATTAAAGGGGCCTGGGATGAGGCGTTTGTTATGAGTCCATCCGGTGAAATTACCGGGGTTAAAAACCAGGCACTCTTGAATTACTTTCAGCAACAGCCTTTCCCGTTGTTAGCAGCATACGAGTACGGTGTCGCGAAACAAGCGCCAAAAAAGATCAAAGAGGGCGTGCAGAAACAGACCGCTAAAACGATCGCAGAATTGGAAAAGAAACCCAAGGGACCCAAGGCACCGAAATCAGGCAGTGAAATTAAAGAAACACCTGAGCTTGACTGGGATACCCCTGATGAAGAAACAGAAAAGATACTTCATAAACGAGGTCTGATCTAAACGATTCCTCTTTGAAATTCAGAGGAGGATAGGAACATGGCGTTAATTAAGTTCACGGCAGGAATAAACAATGCTCTCAGAGTATCAAGATGGGCCGTGGATCTGTGGAAAACCCATCAACGCGACCAATTCTTTAAAGTTCTAACGGGTAAGGGTTCTAACAACGTCATTCAATTGAAAGCCGATTTCGCAACAAAAGCAGGTTTTCAGATGACCGAAGGGCTCATTATGCCGTTTGACAGCGAGGGCGTGATTAACGATGAACTTCTTGAGGAAAATGAAGAAGCCCCCGATTTCCATAGTATGACCTGGACTATCGCCCAGCTCAGAAATGCTGGTCGATATGCCGGTGAGGAAACACAACAAGCTACCGAGGCTGATCTTCCCGTTGAGATAAGGGATGGTCTTGGAGATTGGATGGCCGAGAAGCGCGATGAGGATATTTTCACGGCCATAGCCGCTTCATGCACCAAGATTTTCTACGTTAACAGCAGAGCGACCTCGGGTGTCGTAGTTGCCACGGACCTTATGACGTTGGCCGACTGGTCAAAAGCACACACTTACGCAAAATCCAGCGCAAACCCCAAAATACCACCGGTCAAGATTTCAAAGGTGGGACAGAAAACCGTGTATCGTTACATCGGCCTGATGCACGATCACGTATCATACGATCTCAAAATCAATGATGCGGTGTATCAGCAGGTGACGAGAGAGGCCGAGAGGCGCGGTAGTGAGAATCCCCTTTTCGCGGGTGCACTCATTGATTGGGATGGCATGGCTCTTTACGACCATGACAACTGCACCATCTTTAGCGGATGGGGCGTGGGCCTAGATGTCTACGGCGCAGAGTCTTATCTGCTCGGAAGGCAGGCAGTGATTGTCGGCGTAGGTGGATACCGGATCAATAACAAGAACGGGTACCTCAAGTATATAGAGAAGAAGTTCGACTTTGAAAATCAGTTCGGCATTGCCATAGGTATCATCAAAGGTGAGGCCAAGGCTGTATTCAATAGTAAGGACTTCTCCGTGGTTGCATACAGATCCGCGAGAACCAACGTCACGTAATAACTTTAAGACAATGAGGTAAGGAAAATGGGAAAGAGAAAGGCAGCGGCCATACCGATTATAGAAGACGAGCCGCGAGAGGACCTTCATCTCGAAAGCGAACCGCCTTTTGATTCTGAGAACCCTATCGAGCC
>Ga0307379_10007529_pt1 | contig 14783 bp, 9 predicted proteins | sample UN2MG_FD_202237 | JGI IMG/M metagenome (GOLD analysis project Ga0307379, IMG submission 202237) | Soil microbial communities from Risofladan, Vaasa, Finland - UN-2 | ecosystem: Environmental > Terrestrial > Soil > Coastal area > Acid sulfate soil | place: Finland: Risofladan, Vaasa | collected... | reverse complement strand
CCAGCGCCCCGGCGGTTTCGAACGGGATCACGCCCGTCACCGCCAGGGAGATCGTGATGCCCAAGGTGGCGGACGAAGATTGGACGATGAACGTCAACACGCAGCCGACGGCGGCACACTTCAGCACGCCCAAGTAAGAGTCGGCGGAAAACGACCGGAACCAATCGTCGAAGGCGGGCAGGTTCTTGACGACGGTGAAGCCGTCCTTCATCAACTCCAACCCGAAGAAGACCATGCCCAAACCCATCGTGGCCATGGCCACGTATCGAAAGCGGTCCCGCTTGGAGAACAGGTAGGCGAAGGCGGCCGCGCCGACGATCGGCAGCCCGTACTTGCCGATCTGCAGCACGAGGATCCAGCCGGTGATCGTGGTGCCGATGTTGGCGCCCATGATCACGCCGACGGCCTGCGAGAGCGTCATGAACCCGCTGTTGACGAAACCGACGACCATCACCGTGGTGATCGAGCTGGACTGGATCAACATCGTCACCAACGTCCCCACGCCGGTGGCCATCAGCAGGTTGTCGGTCACGGCGCCGATCAGTCGCCGCAACCCGGCGCCGGCTACGGCCTGCAATCCCTCGGACATGTTCTTCATGCCCAGCAGGAAGATTCCCAGCCCGCCGATCACCGTGAGCAACAGGGTCCCGTAGTCGGGCTTCCAGACCTCGACTTCGAACTTGCTGGCGAGACATTCGCCGGTCTGGAGGTTGGTGGCGTGAATGGTGATCTCGCTCTTGCCCTCGCCGAGCCATTTCAGGGTGAGCGTCTCTTGGTCCCCGTCGATCCTCGGCTCGACCACACCGGGCTTCACGTTGTGCTTCACCTCGAACTCGAGCCGCCCGCCTTGGGCCATCTCCTCGCCGGCGAACACCTTCCCGAGGTCGATGACCATCGGAGGTTTGCCGTGAAGCACCTTGATGTCGCCGATCAGTTTGTCGAACTTCGGTTTTTCTCTTGCGTCGGCGGGCAAGAGATTCGGCTGCTGCCGGTCGGCCTCGGCCGCGATGGCGGCCCCCCCCCGCGTGGCCGTCCCGGGGAGAAAGGCAAGCGTCATCAGCAACGCACCAAGAAAGCCGAACATGCACAGTGCTGTGCGGTATTTTCTCTTCGCCTTCCGGGGCCTGCGGGGAAGGTCGTCGCCAAACTGCATCTTGTCCCTCTGTCTCACCCGAGATCCCTCAAACCGAATTTGCCAACAGATTCCTCTTCCTCTACCATCGCATGATATTCCGGCGCGTCAAGGGGGCGAAGTCGGCCGTTTCGGGCCGCTGAAAGGATAACGCAGGGATTCCCGCCGTCCAGTGAATCCATGCCAAAGGGACTCGGCTATTTCACCTTGGAGGGGAAGTCCAGTTTGTGGATCGGTTGGATGATACTGGAGGCGATGTTGCGGGTGTGGGAGATCACCCGCTTGAAATAGCGGTAGGCCAATACGTAGGCGGCCGGCATGTCGACGTCTTGCTCGGCCTGGAGCAAGGCGCGGATCTGCTCGTCGCAGAAATCCTCGGCTTTCTGGGCCTCGCAGATCACGTCGGCCGCTCCGTCCTTGTCCTGGGCGTCGAAGACCTTGCGGGCGGCGCCCATCAGCTTGGAAATGCGATCCTTCAACACGATCAGGCGCTCTCGGTGTTCGCCCGTGGGCGGATGCGCCGTCAACTCGGCCAGGTCGAAGATGTTCTTCGCATAGTCGCCCACGCGTTCAGCGTCCTTGACGATACTCATCAGTACCAGGCAGGCGGGAAACTCGATCACGCCGTGGACGGAGGCGTGTACGACCAACTCGCGGCGAACCTGTTGTTCGGCGGAGTTGATCCGTTTTTCCGTTTCGAACAAGTCGGTCCGGATCACCTCCAAATCGGTCCCACCGAGAAACGCGTTGGCGGCGGCGTCGAAAATATGCCGCCCGGCGTCGAGCATCTGGCCGAACTCGGCCCGCATTTTTTCCAGTCCCGGGCCGCCGCTTCCCGCGCTGCTGAGAAACCAGTCGAACATGATTCATTTCCTTTCGGTCTGCTATTTCCAGATCAGGATACCCAAGAGCGGCAGTACGATGAAGGTACCCAGCATGTAGAGAACCACCCATAGCCGGTTCCGTACGGCCAACGCAGCCAGCCTCTCGGCGAAGAAGATCGGTACGCGGCGCATCCGCTTGACGGGAAAGAACAACATGGCCCCCAAGACGTTGAACTGGACGTGAACCAGCGCAATGGTCAGTCCGAGCGGGCCGACGACGGAGGCCGCCAACAGGGCGGTGATCGTCGTGCCGATGTTGGCGCCCAACATGATCGGGAAACCGGCTTCCAGAGCCAGGATGCCCGCACCGAACATGGGAATCAACAGCGACGTGGTGATGCTTGACGATTGCACGATCATGGTGACGAATGCCCCGATCACCAGACCGAGCAATCCGCTGCGGCTGAGCACGCGGTTGAGCCATTCCTCGATCCGGTCGGCCATCAACTTCTTCATGTTCTTGGTGATCACGATCAGGGCCGCCAGCACCATCCCCAGCGCGACGACGGCGAGGATCACTGCCAGGGCGATCGTGTTTTCCTCTCCTCCCAGGCCAAGCATCTTGCGGAAGATCCACTCGATGGTTCCGGCGAGCCATCCCACGACGGTCTTGACCGGGCTGTGGAAACTCCCGCCCGTCTGTTGCACGGGCAAGACGCGCAGCATCCATTCCGCCCCGCGCTCCATGAAATGGGTAGCCAGTTCCAACGGCAGGAGCACGACGACCGTCAACAAATTGATGAAGCCGTGCATCGCCGCCCCGGCGAACGCCCGTTGAAACTGAGCACTCTGCGTGATATGCCCCAAGGAGACCAGCGCACAGGTAATCGCGGTTCCTATGTTGGCCCCCATGACGATGGGAATCGCGCAAGCCAAAGAGAGGCCATTCGCTCCGACCATGGCCACCACCGTGCTGGTCGTTGCCGAAGAACTCTGCAGAATCGCGGTGGCAATGATGCCCACGGCCAAGCCCGCGAACGGGTTTCCCAGCCCGCAGAACAGGCTGTCGGCAGTGTCCTTGCCCAAGATCTTGAACGAGCTTCCGAACAGTTCGATGCCCGCCAGGAAGACATACAGCGCCAGGAGGAACGCGCCCAACCGCCTCAACCCGCCGGTGCGCCAAGACTGGACGGAATTCCCCACGTTTGCTGGTCCTCTGCTTCGTCTGACGGCGACGCAAGGTGATTGGATCGGTTAGGACATTGTTGAGAAGACGTTGGCGAACCGTCAAGGGCCAGTACCTGGTGGGTTGGTATTATACCAGCGAGGTACATCCTTGCATGGCACATTCAACCCCCACTTAATAATCATCCGGAGCGTAACTGTTCAGCCATCTGCGTCGGCATCGATTTGTAGCTGGATTCGCAAGAATTCGCGCCATTTCGCGTGAAACCGGGCAACGCCCGAATTCTTGCGAATCCGGCTACCATTTGTCTGAAGTGTTACTCCAGAGCAGACTCTTGCATCCAACCCCGCCCCTTGGGACAATAGGTGAATTGGGCGGCATTCCCTGCCCCCAAGAAGCGGCCGGGCCTTCTTCCCCAACCGTCCGTAGTGCAAACTGTTCGGAGCTGTCCACCCCGAAGACTCTGTCCCACCTGAAGGAATCGACGGAATGAAACAATGCATGATTCGAATGAGCTGTTACCTGCTGGCGCTGGCATGTTGCATCGATGATCCGGCCGTCGGCGCCGCCGTGGACGACAAGGACGCCACAGAAACGAAGAGTCCGCAGCCGGCGGCCGAACCGGCCAAGCCCGCCCCGGCCAAGCCGGAATCGGCCAAGCCGGACGTATACACCGTGAAAAAGGAGCCCCTGAAGATCGAACTCAGCCTGGACGGCGTGTTCGAAGCCGCCAAAGCGACCGAGATCTCGCTGCAGCCCGAAGCCTGGCCGACGCTCAAGGTCCTCAAGGCGGTCGAACACGGCACGGTGGTCGAAAAAGGCGATCTGCTGGTGGCGTTGGACCTGGAGAAGATCGACCAGGCGATCGCCGATCTCCGCGCCGAGAACAAGCTGGCCGATCTGAGTCTGAAATTGGCCGAGCAGCAGTTGCGCTCGCTCGAACAGACCACGCCGATGGACCTCGAAGCGGCCGAACGGGCCTATAGCATCGCCAAGGAGGAGGCCCAGTATTACTTCCAGACCGCTCGCCCGCTGAACGTCAAGGGCGTCGACTTCTCGCTCAAGTCGGCCGAAGAGTATCTCGAATATCAGCGCGAAGAAGTCCGCCAACTCGAAAAGATGTACCAGGCCGACGACCTGACCGAGGAGACCGAAGAGATCATCCTCAAGCGGGCGCGCGACGCGCTGGAACGGGCCGAGTTCCGCTTCGAGGAGGCTAAGATCCAGCACGAGCGGTCGCGGAAGGTCGCCATCCCCCGGCAGGACGTCGCCGTAAAGGAATCGACCGATCGGGCGGAAGTGACGATCGACAACGCTCGCGTCGGCATCCCGGCGGCGCTGAAGAAACTCCGCATGGAAACGGAGAAGCTCAGGATCGCACGTGCCCGCTCCGAAGAGAAACTCGAGGACCTCTTGGCCGATCGGGCCGCCATGACCGTCAAGGCGCCGGTGGCCGGCATGGTCTATCACGGCAAGGCCACGCGCGGCAAGTTCAGCACCGGCAGCTCGTCCGGCGGCCTGAATCCGGGCAGCACGCTGGCGGCCAACAGCGTCTTCATGACCATCGTCCAGCCGCGGCCGATGTCGATCCGCACGTCCGTGCCCGAGAAGGAACTCCACAAGGTCGCGGCCGGCATCCAGGGTACGGCCGTTCCCACCGCCTTCCCCGACATGAAGCTCACCGCGATCGTCGGCGAGGTGGCGGCGATTCCCTCAAGCAGCGGAGACTTCGACACGCAGATCACCGTCGCGCTGGATTCCAAGGCCGCCGCCGTGATGCCCGGCATGACCTGCAAGGTCGAGTTGACGTCCTATGAAAACGAAGAAGCGATCGCCGTGCCGCCGAAGGCCCTGGGAAGCGAAGACGCCAACGGAGAGAAAAGCTACGTGTACGTCCTCGGCAAGAAAGACAAGTCGCAGAAGCGCTACGTGACCGTCGGCAAACGAACGGCCGACAAGGTGGAAATCCTCGACGGACTCCAAGCCGGCGACAAGATCCTCGCAGAGTGTCCCCAAGACAAGTAGCCGCTCGCGGCTTCGCACCCCCACCTCTTCCCATCATCTTCCCACCCATCCGCGCCCCGAGAGCCCGCCATCATGAAACGATGCACGCTGGCAGCCGCGCTGGTCCTGATCTGCCCGCTCGCCCAGGCGGCCGAAGAAGGTCCGCCGCGTCCCTCCCCGCTGGCCGAGACCGGTCCGAAGCCCAACGCGGTTCCCACGCCCGCGCCGGAACAGATCGACGCGTCGATCCGCCGCGGCGTGGAGTTTCTGCTGGAGCGTCAGAACGCCAACGGCTCGTGGGGTTCGGCCTTTCCCGCCCGGCCGGTCAACGTCACGGCGCCCGTGCCGGGGGCCCACCACGCCTTCCGCGCGGCGGTGACCGCGTTGTGCGTTTCGGCGCTGATCGAGGTCGGCGGCGACAAGGCGGAAGTGCAACAGTCCCTCGATCGGGCCGAAGCGTGGATGTTCGAGTATCTGCCCGCCGTCCGCCGCGCGACCCCGGAGGTGATGTACAATAGCTGGGCCCACGCCTATTCGATCCAGGCCCTGGTGCGGATGCTCGGGCGGCACCAAGGCGACGAGCGGCGCTGCGGCGAAATCCGCGAACTGATCGAGCAGCAGATCGAGATGCTCTCCCGCTACGAGTGCGTCGACGGCGGGTGGTGCTACTACGACTTCAACGCCCACACGCAGAAGCCCAGCGGCTCGTCGATCAGTTTCGTCTCGGCCACCGTGCTGGTGGCGTTTGCCGAGGCTCGCGACGTGGGCATCGAGATCCCCCAGCGGCTGGTCGATCGGGCGAAGGCATCGATCCTCCGTCAGCGCAATCCCGACTTCACCTACTGCTACGGCGAGTATCTGAAGATGTCGCCCGTGCGCGGCATCAACCGGCCCGGCGGCAGCCTGGGCCGTTCCCAGTCGTGCAACCTGGCGATGCGGCTCTGGGGCGACGAGCTGGTGACCGACGCGGTGCTGAAGACCTGGCTCGATCGGCTGTTTGCCCGGGAGATCTGGCTCGACATTGGCCGCAAGCGCCCCATCCCGCACGAATCGTGGTTCCAGGTGGCCGGCTACTTCTTCTACTACGGCCACTACTACGCGGCGCTGTGCATCGAACAGCTCGACCCGTCCCAGCGCGGGCCCTCTCAGGACCAGCTTGCCCACGTGATGCTGCGGCTGCAAGAAAAAGACGGTTCCTGGTGGGATTTTCCGCTCTACAACTACCATCAGCAATACGGCACGGCGCTGGCGCTGATGTCCCTGGGCCGCTGCCGGCGGGAGCCGTGAGCAAAAAGCCGCTTGCGGCTTCGCACCAATCTGAAATCCGAAATCACAAATCTGAAATCCTCCCATCTCGCCCCGGCGAGATGCCTACTGTGCAATAATCCGCTGACCCTGCTCCGAAAAAAGCCGGGGGAGCCATCCCATGTCTCGAACCCGTCGGTTGGCACGCGTCGCGCTACTGTCCGTCGTTTGCGGGACGCTCCCGGGAGTCTCTCGATCGGCCGAACCCGATCTGCCCGCAGCACTGCCGCTCGCCTCGATCGATGCCGATCTCCAACGGGCGTTGGCGCAGCCGATCACGGCCGAGTTCATCGAAACGCCGCTAAAGGACGTGGTCCAGTATATCCGCGAGACATTCCGGCTCAACGTCGTGCTCGACCGCCGCGCGTTGGACAAGGCCGGCATATCGCTCGAAGCCCCGCTGACGTTCCGCGTCGAGAACGGCACGCTGCAGGCGTTCTTCGACAAGTTCCAACGCACGCACGATCTGGCCTGGACGGTCGACCCGCCGGTGACGCTCGATGTCAGCAACGTTTCGCTGCACACGGCGTTGGAACTGGTCCTCGACCAGCTCGGCCTGGCGTGGCGGATCGAAGGCCCGGCCCTGCGAATCACCGGGCCGGACGATTGGCAGGTGATTACCAGGCTCTATCCGGTCGGCGATCTGGTGACCTGTCGCGATCCGTCGGGCGAGTTGTGGGACGACTACGACAGCCTGATCAGCGTGATTCGCACGGCCACGGCGAAAAGCTGGGACGAGTTCCGCGGCGTGTCGTCCATCGCCGGAGCGACGTTCGGCAAGGCAAAGTTCCTGGCGGTGGTACACACCGACGCGGTGCATTACCGGATCGCCCGGACGCTGGCCGAGCTTCGCGCCAGCGCCGCCCGTCAACCGGGTGCCGGAGAACCGCCACTACGGAAGCGCCCGTCGCCGCCGGGGCCGCCGCGAACCGAGTACTACATTGATCCCGGCTGGAGGTAATTCGGCACCGACCGTACGATACGGTCACTACGAACGCTACTGCGGAAACTTCTCCGGCGGGGCGATCTTGGGGAACTCGCCGGAGAGCGCCTTGAGGAACTCGACGATCTTCGCCTGGTCCTCTTCGGTCAACTCGGCCTCGCGGACCGACTTGAGAAACGCCGAGAGATTCGCGTTGTCTTTCCCTCCGCCGGCCATCAGCGCCACGGCCTCCTCGAGCGTTGGCACGCTGCCATCGTGGAAATAAGGCGCCGTATTGGCCACTTCCCTCAGCGCCGGCACGCGGAACGCCCCCATGTGTCGCGGGTCGTCGGTCACGGCCATCCGTCCCTTGTCGGGATCTTCCTTGTCCATCCCGACGCCCGCGTTGTAGAAGCGATAATTGCTGAAAAGCGGCGGCGTGTGGCAGTTGGCGCAGGACTCGGTGAACAAGGCCAGGCCCTCCTTCTGCACGTCGTCGAGCGCCGCGTCGTCGCCGGCCTTGAATTGGTCGTAGGGTGAGTTGCCGCTGAGCACGGTCCGTTCGAAGGCGGCGATCGCCTGGGCAAAACCCTTTTCGGTAACGCCGCTGCCGAAGGCCTCCTGGAAGAGCCGCTCGTACCCGGGGATCTTCGCAAACACCTCGACGACGGCCTCCATCGTATGGCCCATCTCGATCGGATTGCCGACCGGACCGATCGCCTGGGCTTCGAGGTCGGGCTCGCGGCCGTCCCAGAACTGGCTGGTCGCATAGGCCGCGTTGATCACCGTCGGCGAATTCCGGCCGCCCATCTGCGGCTCGCCGTGCGCGTCCTTGATGCCCGTGCTGGTCGGTTCGTGTTCGGCCCAGGCCATCTGCGGATCGTGACACGTGGCACACGAGATCGTGCCGTCCTGGCTGACCCGTTTGTCGAAATAGAGCAGCTTGCCCAGCTTGACCTTCTCGGGCGTCATCGGATTATCGGCGGGAACCGGCACCGGCGGCAGTCCCAGGGGTACCTCGGGCAACTGGGCCACCGACTCGCCCGGCTTCTCACCCGGCGGAGGTGATTCCGCCGGCGTTTTGGCCGGCGTGCAGGCCGCTTGCAGCACCACCAAGGCCAAAATCAACGTACAGGAAGCTGCCGGCCACACGCGACGAGTCCGCCTCATGGGATCTCCTCCTACTTCGGGAACGACCTGGGTACGAGCTTTCTGTAAATCTTACCGAGCGAGTCAACCCCCGGCCGGCGGGTTGACGTAGGCCGGAACAATCGCAGCGCAGTTCCGGCACGGCGCCTTGGACAGGGATCGGCATGGGGACTTTCTCAGCAAATGCCGGAACTGCGCTGCGCTTGTTCCGGCCTACCTGTCGCGAAATCGAGAACCGTCACCTCGGCACGTAATCCGGATTCCGCGTCGGCGGCCGAGCGTCGACCTTCTCTCGCCAATCGACCAGCAGCCTGTGCAGTTCGGCCGCCTTCTCGGGCAGCGTCTCGGCCAGGTTGTTCCGCTCGCCGACGTCTTCGGCCAGGTTGTAGAGTTCCAGGTGCCCGTCCTCGTAGATTTCCAGCAGCTTGTAATCGCCCTTGCGGACCGCGCCGGCAGGCACGCCGCGCTGGGGGCTGTAGTGGGGATAGTGCCAGAAGATGGCCTCTCGCTTCAAGGGGCCGGTCTGCTTCAACAGCGGCACGATGCTCTCGCCGTCGAGCCGCTGCCGCGGATCGGCCGCCGCGCCGGTCATCTCGAGGATCGTCGGATAGAAGTCGACGCTCGAGACCGGCACGCCGCAGGTGCTCCCCGGTTCGACGACGCCGGGCCAGCGGACGATCATCGGCTCGCGGATGCCGCCTTCGTAGACGTGTCCCTTGCCTTCCCGCAGCGGCGCGTTGGAGGTCACGCCCGAGAGACCGCCGTTGTCGGACATGAAGAAGACGACGGTCCGCTCGGCGATGCCCAGTTCATCGAGCGTATCGAGCACGCGGCCGACGCTCTGGTCGGCGCTGTGCATCATGGCCGCGTAATGGGCGTTGGCCGAGACGCCCGCGGCGGCGAACTTCGCCCGGTACTTCTCGACCAGTTCCGGCTTGCCCTGGATGGGCGTGTGGACCGAGTGGTGCGAAAGGTAGAGGAAGAACGGCCGATCGCCCTTGGCGCGGATGAAGTTGCATGCTTCGAGGCTCAGCCGGTCGGTCAGATACTCGCCCTTCTTCGCCCCGGGCAGGTTCATGTTGTTGGGCAGATAGTAGCCGCCGGCCGGCGAGCCCGCCGCGGTCCCGGCCACGTTGACGTCGAACCCCTGATCCTCCGGCAGAAAGCCCTCGCCGCCGAGGTGCCACTTGCCCACGCTGCCGGTGACGTACCCGGCCGCTTTCAAGACCTCGGCCAGCGTGACTTCCTCCAGCGGCAGTTGGCGGATGAACTCCGGCCCGATCAGCTTGCGGTTCTTCGGATGCATGCCCGGCAGCCAGTCGGTCAGGTTCAGCGTAGCCGGGTACTTGCCCGAGTGGATGCTCGCGCGGGTGGGCGAACAGACCGGGCAGGCGGCGTAAGCGTCGGTCAGCCGCATCCCCTCGCGAGCGAGCCGGTCGATGTTGGGCGTCTCGTGGAGCCGGTTCCCGTAGCAGACCGGATCGCAATAGCTCATGTCGTCGACCAGGATGAATACGACGTTCACGCCGGCCGGTTGAGGAGCCGGTTGTTGCGAAGCCGCAAGCGGCCCGGAAGCCAGCCAAAACACAAACGCCGTCGCCAGCCAGACCCCGCTCCTCGCCAACACTCCACGGTCGAAGGTTTTCACCGGATGCTCCTTTCAAGAACCTGCATTCTCATTTTCAGCCGACAGAACGAGTATACTCCGACTTCAGGAGCATGTCACCATCGTCGGCAGGGGTTGTTCTGCGGGCAGCGAGCGGGTGCCGGTGTTTTCGTGTCGTTGCTTGTAGTCTGACCCGACCAATCCGCGTTGTGCGAGCAAGTCAGTACTCTGATGAAAAGGTAGCCCACCCCATGTCGCGTTCCCTATGGTTGAGCCGAGCGTGCTGGGTGGAGACGACTCTCGCTCCGGCTCGACCTGGTCGTGCCGAACACAAACACCGGCCGAAGAAGCACTGGCGAGACGCCAGTGGCACCCGTGCGGCTCAAAGCGCCGGCGGTTTCCACTCGGGGATGCCGGTGGTTTCCATCTGTTTTCTGTAGAGTTCGTGGAACGGGCGGGTCGGCGACATGGGGACGCCTTCGTTGACCATCAGAGGGCGCGTCTGCTTCCACCAGGCATCGTAGGCCGCACGCATCTGCTCGACGACCTCCGGGTGCTCGTCGATCACGTTGGTCGTTTGACCGGGGTCTTTCTGCATGTCGTAGAGCGCGTTGTTGCTTACGAAACGAAAGCGCTGGCTGCGGACCGCAAAGCCGCGCCATTGGTGGTCGTCGGGATTGCTGCCGGTCGGCCAGCGGCCCTGGTGGGTGAACAGGTAGCGGTCGGGCCACGCGGCGGCGGAAGACTCGATCAGCGGGAGCAGGTTGCGTCCCTCGACCTGGCCTGCCGGCGATTCGGCTCCGGCCAGGGCGGCCAGCGTGGGCAAGACGTCGAGGTGGGCGGCGATCGAGGCGACGTCCCGTCCGGGCTGGATACGGCCGTCCCAGCGGACGAAGAACGGCACGCGGACCCCGCCTTCGTCCGGACTGCCTTTCAAGCCCTTCATTCCGGCGTTGTAGAACTCCAGCTTGTCTCCATTGGGTGCCCGGCCGAGCACACCCTGGCCGGAGCCGCCCCCGGTCATGCCGTTGTCGGACATGAAGATGACCAGGGTGTTCCGCAAGAGATCCCAACCCTCGAGTTGGTCCATCAAACGGCCGACGTTTTCGTCGATGTTCTCGATCATGCCGTAGAAGCCGGCCTCCTGCTGGCCAAAGCCGAGATCGGTAAAGCGCCGGGTGTTCTTCGGCGGAGCGATGAAAGGGCCGTGAGGGGCGTTCGTGGTGATGTAGGCAAAGAACGGTGCGTCGCCGTCCTTGACGCGCTGGATCCAGCCCATCGCGGCGGTGAAGAATACGTCGGTGCAGAACCCCTGCGTCTTCACGAACGAGCCGTTGTGGCGGATGACCGGATCGAAGTACTTGTTGCCGGGCGCGTCGGCGCAACTGCAGCCGTATGCCTGGCCGATGCCGCCGGCGCCATGGATGAAGGCCTCGTCGAAGCCTCGGCGGTGCGGCTGGTACGGCTCCTCGTCGCCAAGGTGCCATTTGCCGAAGATGCCGGTCGTGTAGCCCGCGCTCTTGAGCACCTGCGGCAGCGTGGTGGCCCCCAGCGCCATGCGCTCGCGTTCCAGAATGGTGTGCGTGACGCCGTTTCTCATGGGATGGCGCCCGGTCATCAGGGCCGACCGCGTCGGCGAGCAGGTGGGGCTGACCAGGAAGCGGGTGAAGCGAACGCTACGGTCGTACAGTTCGTCCAGATTCGGTGTTTCGATCCACGGATGTCCGTGCCGTGCCACGGGGCCGTACCCCTGGTCGTCGGTGATCATCAGGATGACGTTCGGCCGGGAGCCGGCAAGCGAATCGGCGGCCAGTGCGTCCCGTGCCGCGACCGCAACCAAGAAGAGTACCAACCATACGGAATTGCATCTCATTTCCTTGTCCTCCGGTTTCTCGTTCTTTCTCGAGATACACCACGACCCCCTCGGCCATGGTAGCGAAAGCTGCCCGTCGAGTGCGATCTGCTGATTTCAAAAACGTTATTGTATACTGCGAGGGCGCCCATGGAAAGAATTTGTGGCTGTCGGCTACAGCTTCCCTGCCGGGGAGTCAGAAAACTTGATTGATATTGCGCCGAGGGCACTCCGAATTGTTGTCATCCAAGAAGCGAAATCGAGAAAAATCGGGAAACAATGCCGTAACGCTTTGTCGTGTAAAGGGTTGCGTTGAGGACGCAATGGCCCAATCGAACCGATCGACGCCGGTTTGTCAAGGGGCCGCGGAAAGATGCAAGTCTCCTGGAGAGAAGCACTTGCGCTCGAACACCACCGACGGCCCTTCGCCAGCGGGTAGGCGTGGGGCGGACAACAATCCCGCCGCGCAGCCTGGTCGCACTCGGCCCGGCTGGCGTAACCCGTTGCGGCAGAACACCTTTTGCCAACCCACGAGGAGTCCGCAAGTGCCCATTGTTGCCGCTGGGCGTTCAGACCGGTAAAAAAACGGCGAATTGGCCGGGCGAAGGGAAGCCTGGACCGGCGAAGGACGTCTCCGAAAACGATGTCTCCGAAAACGCCGGCGGCCGCAGTGGGCTTCAGCGGATGGGCCGGCCATGTTCTAATCGTTACCTTTGCCGGTAAGCCAACCACCTCCTGGTTCTCAGGGGCGCAACTCGGATACGCGGAGGATTATTGTCCATGCCAGAAAAGACTTCCATCGCCCAAGCCCGCCGTGCCGATGCGGTCGGCCGCGACGTGATCCTGCAAGGCTGGGTCCGCACCCGGCGGGATTCCAAGGCGGGCTTCAGCTTCCTGGAACTCAACGACGGCTCTTGCTTCGGCAACATCCAGGTGATCGCCGAAGCAGGGCTGGAGAACTACGAGTCGGAAATCAAGAAGCTCTCGGCCGGGTGCAGCGTGACGGTCGAAGGGCTGGTCAAGGAGTCGCCCGGCAAGGGACAGGCCACCGAAGTGCAGGCCACGCGGGTCACCGTCCACGGCTCGGCCGACGTGGAGACCTATCCGCTGCAGAAGAAACGCCACACGTTCGAGTTCCTCCGCACGATCGCCCATCTGCGGCCGCGGACGAATACCTTCGGGGCCATCGCCCGGGTGAGGAATTGCGTGTGCAACTCGATCCACCAGTTCTTCCAGGAAGAGGGTTTTCTCTATGTCCACACGCCGGTGATCACCGCCAGCGACTGCGAAGGGGCCGGCGAGATGTTCCAGGTCACGACCCTCGACTTGGACAAGGTCCCCAAGACGGGTCCGAACATCGACTTCCTCCAGGACTTCTTCGACCGGCCGGCGTTTCTGACCGTCAGCGGGCAGCTCGAGGCGGAGATCTTCGCCTGCGGCCTGGGCAAGGTCTACACGTTCGGGCCCACGTTTCGCGCGGAGAACTCCAATACGGCCCGGCACCTGGCCGAGTTCTGGATGATCGAGCCCGAGATGGCCTTCTGCGACCTGGACGGCAACATGGACCTGGCCGAACGGATGCTCAAGCGGATCTTCCGCGACGTGCTCGAAAAGTGCCCGGACGACATGGAGTTCTTCAATCTGCGGATCGACAAGACGGTGATCGAGACGCTTCGGGCGATCGTCGACGCCCAGTTCGTCCGCCTGCCGTATACCGAGGCGATCGAGATCCTCGAGGGCTGCGGCGCGAAGTTCGAGTTTCCCGTCGCGTGGGGCTCCGACTTGCAGTCGGAACACGAGCGCTACCTGACCGAGAAGCACTTCAACTGTCCGGTGATCCTCCACGACTATCCGCGGACGATCAAGCCGTTCTACATGCGCGTCAACGACGACGGCAAGACGGTCCGGGCGATGGACGTGCTGGTGCCGAAGGTCGGCGAGATCATCGGCGGCAGCCAGCGCGAGGAACGGCTCGACGTGCTCCAGCAGCGGATGAAGGAGCAGAACCTCGACCCGCAGAACTATTGGTGGTATCTCGACCTGCGCCGCTACGGGACGGTAGCCCACAGCGGTTTCGGTTTGGGTCTGGAGCGCGTGGTCCAGTTCATCACGGGCATGTCGAACATCCGCGACGTGATCCCGTTCCCGCGGACGCCGGGCAGTGCGGAGTTCTAAGGATGGTTGGTGTGGACAATTTCCCTTTCGAAAAGACTGCCCGTGACATACGGTACTTGATTCTTCAAGTAACACAGTGGACTATGCATCCTGTTCCCCGATCTCTCGTTTCTCGCGACGGAGTTTTTCCAATTCCGCTCGGAGTGGGACCCAGTAATCCCGGTCTCCATCGCGTTGCTGCTTCTCCTCCGATTCAAGCCCGTGTGTCAGTGCTGGTTCATCTCCGATCACGGCCAGTCGCAGCAGAGGCCGATCTTCGGCCACGACGGCGAGTCGATCCGGATACCGCTCGGCCAATCCCAACAGGATTGCCGGTGTGCGCGACTCGCGAAGCCAAAAATCGATCTGTTCGGGAGTGGGATTCGTAGAATGTTCGACGAAGTTCGCCTCAATCAACCGGCGAATCATCGGCCAATCCTTGTCGCGTTGTGTCTTCTTGGCGTGAACCAAATCGGGCAACGCCATCATCTCGATTCTGGTGCCGAAGGGATCCTCCAGCGTCGTGCGCCGTTGCCAGAGTTCCTCGAACGGTGCCACGCCGCGCATCACCGACATCACGTCGATGCGAATGCGGTGCGCTTCCGGGTGGCGGCAGCGGAAGTGGACGGCGTGTCCCCGAGCCAGGTAG
>Ga0307379_10007528_pt1 | contig 14786 bp, 21 predicted proteins | sample UN2MG_FD_202237 | JGI IMG/M metagenome (GOLD analysis project Ga0307379, IMG submission 202237) | Soil microbial communities from Risofladan, Vaasa, Finland - UN-2 | ecosystem: Environmental > Terrestrial > Soil > Coastal area > Acid sulfate soil | place: Finland: Risofladan, Vaasa | collected... | reverse complement strand
TTGATGGGAGGCAACTGGTGTTGTCCTTAGGACAAGCAGGGTAGTCAATGTCAAACAATGTACTGGTATGTCATACTGGCAGGGCTAATTTGAATGAACTCTTCTGGACAGGGTGGAGCAGGCTGGATGATCTGTTGTAGATGATTTAAAATAGGTGGGCTAAAATGACCCTCTGGGGGGTTTTAAAACTACGGGGGGGCGGGAAAGACCCAGAGAATACTCACACCACTTTTGAGACTCCCTCCCTCTCCTATATTATCTAGAGTAACAGGTAGGAGAGGTTGATAGATAGAGACCCAGGCCCTTTTTCTCCCTCTCTCTTTTACCTAACTCCCTCTCTCTTTTACCTAACTAAAGTGATTCAATAAATGAATCAATCTAGTGGGGGGGGAGAGAATAAAAGAGACAACAATGTCCACCAATGGCCTTCTCTGCTTGACTCTACCTCTTCATTATGTTATAATAAGGGCTACCAAAAGTAAAAGAAGGAGCAGTTATGACTAAGTATTTTACTCATAAACGGAATGCTTGGTAAGTAAAAGAAGGAAGATAAAATAATATGCCCAGATTTTCCCAAACATCACTCTCTACACTCTCTACCTGTAATCCTCTCTTGGAGAAAATTGCCAAAGAGGCAATAACAACTGTAGACTTTTCTATCTTGTGTGGCCATAGGACTAAGGATTGGCAGGACAAGGCCTTTAGGGAGGGGAAGTCCACAAAAAAGTGGTCTTCCAGTAAGCATAACAGCTGGCCTTCTAAGGCATTTGACATTGCTCCTTGGCCAATAGACTGGGAGGACGAGAAAAGGTTCTTTCAACTGGCAATAGTTATCCTCTTTATCGCTCTCGAGAAGAACATCCCTGTAAGATGGGGAGGAGCGTGGGACGGAGTCCCTAATAAGAAGGGACAACTGAATGATCTAGGACATTTTGAACTTCTGGAGAACTGTTAATGCCTACAATTGCTAGAAGAACTCCTCAAACCGAAGAAACTGCTGCTTACGGATATAGAGACCTTCTTAAAGATATCATGAGGAAGATCTCAACAGAGGCAACAAGTAATGTAGAGAGAATGACTTCTGGTAAATTAGGGAGTGAGGAACTTCTCGAGATGGCAATGGCCCCGGCGGGTGGAATGTTGAAGATAGCAGGGACAAGTAAGTTGCTTGCGGGGCTTTTGGCTAGGCAGAAACTACTGGGTTCCCAAGCTACTAGAGGAGAAGCGAGTAGGGTTTTTGCTCCAACTAGAAATGTCTTCAAAGAAGCCCTAAAAGTGCCCGAGAAGGAGTATGGAAGAATAAAGGATATTGGCTGGGAGAGTATGGCAGGGCAATCTCTAGGCACAAAGGGACTATATGATCCTTGGTCGAAGAAAATATCTCTCCATCCTACTTTTGCTGATGCAGAGACTGTGTGGCACGAGTTTGTTCATGCTAGACAATGCAATCCGGAGAGGATGTCTCGATTGCCAGGAGGAGAATCTGAAAAGACTGCCGCACAAGAACTTCGTAGACTCTTAGAGGAACTTACAGAAATTGCTCGCGCTGGTAAAATATCGAGAAGTGATTTTTATACTAAAGTTTCTCCTATTGAAAGACATGCCAGAGGAGTTGCTGAAGTAGTGAGAAAGTATCCCAAAGACTTTGAATCAATCTATAAGGCGGGCTTAACAAGTGAGCTGAAGTATTCAACAGAAAAACTTCTTGGTCTTACTAGAGCACTAGAGAGGCAAAGAGAACTTGGAATGGGATATCGTTTAACGGGAGACTAGAGTAATGCCAGCAATAATGAGAAGAACTCCAGAGAGTGAAGAGGCCTCCAGTTATGGATATGGGGATCTTCTGAAAGAGATAATAGGAAGAACAATAAGCGAAACAACTGCTGGATTTAAGAAACCCCGAGACTTTTCTGATGAAGAGATTATGGAGATGGCTTTTGCTGGAGTAGGGGGAGGAATTAGAGGTTTTGGGAAGATTCTTAAAAGTCCTATTTTTAAGAATACTGAGGAAGCACTAGCATTTGGAAGAAGTGCTCCTAAGAATATGGCTCCTGTGCTGAAAAGGGCTATGAGAGAACAAGAAGTATTGACTCAAGGAGCCAGAGCCCGCTATGAGAAGACAAAGAATTTTGAGGAGTTGGATGAAGCTATTAAGTTTGCTACGCAGAGACAGTTCTACAGAGAAGCGCTAGAAGTAATGACAGGAGAGATGCAGTAATGGGAAATCATTCTCATAACCTAACACCAACTATAAGCCAGTTGTGGCCTCACCACAGGTCTATGGCTAGGATGTTCCTCGAAGGGATGCAGCCAGGAGAGGTAGCTCTCGTGACGGGCTTTAGCCCAGGGCAGATTACTAGAATTCTGCATTCTCCTCTCTTTGAAGCAGAACTTGCGAGACTGGAGGGGCAAGCAGAAATTGAAGTTGTCTCTGTGGGGAATGAGTTGAAGAGGATGGCCGCAAGAGCGATTGAAGTGCTTGATGAGAATCTACAAGCAGAGAATATTTCGAGGGAATTAAAAACCAAGACTGCGTTTGATGTCCTCGACAGGAGCGGTCATGCTAAGAGAATAGATCCACAGAGACATCTACACTTGCATGCTCATGCTCATCAGAAAGTGAAGGAGATGGGGCAAGTGGAGTTGTATGAGGCTGTGGAGGATATGCTTAATGAGGATGAAGAGGTGATGGAGGCTGGAGTCTGATGGCTATGGTAGGAAGACCTCCAGAAATGGAGGATGTATTTCCTGGTTACGGACAGAGAAGGAGAGAAGGAGTAGGCGAGGTTCTCCAGCAAGCCCTTCTGATGCTGATAAATCCTGCTGTTGGAGGATTAACAGCCACCGACTTAGTTAAAAGAAGATCTCGGGGAGTCTTGAGTAAACTAAGAGATCTTAAATTAATGAATCGTCCTGAAATAGATGATTTTATTGGAGTAAGAGAAAGAAGTATAAATCGTGCTTTAAGAGATTTGGTGGAAAGTAAAGGTAATGTTGGTGCTGAGGCGGATGTTAATTCTTGGCTAAGGCAAACAATGAGAGATGTTGATAGGTTAAGGAAGGGAGCTACAATTAGGTATGACTAATAGAGGAGTTTAAGTGATTGATTATCCTAAAGATTCAGCAGAAAACCTTAGGTGGAGAACCAAGATTCTTAGGAGAGCTCGGGTCAATCTAGAATTTAGAGAAATGTTGAAGAGGCTCTTTTATGAAGATATCCTGTTTGCTTTTAATACCTTCTTCTACACTCTTGACGTTAGGCAAAGGCCCTTCCACCACCAGCCGTTTTGTACTTATCCTTATCAAGACAGAGAGATTCTAGCACTAAGGGATGCTATAAATGATGGAAAAGACAAATGCTTGGAGAAATCAAGAGACATGGGAGTCACGTGGATTGTCCTCGGGACGATGTTCTGGTTCTGGTGCCAACCCTCAGGCGGAGCTGATTTCTTACTTGGCTCACGGATCGAGGATTACGTGGACAAAAAGGGAGACCCTAGGACTCATTTTGCGAAGTTGCGATATCTCCTTAACAGGCTCCCCAAATGGTTGAGGCCTAAAGGATTCAACCCTAGAAGTCACGACACCTTCATGAAGTTGGTTAATCCAACTACTGAGAGTAGTTTTACTGGAGAGTCTAATAACCCTAACTTTTCTACCCAGGGGAGATATCTTGGAATTTTCTATGACGAATTTGCCAAATGGGAAGGTTCTGATGAATCTGCATGGACAGCTGGAGGTGATGCTTCGCCCTGCAGGATTGCAGTTTCTACTCCTTTTGGTGCAGGAGGGCAATTTTATCGGCTGGTTACCGATGGAAGAACTCAAAAGACTACGCTCCACTGGAGCCTGCATCCAAGGAAAGCAAGAGGACTTAGCTGCCTTTGGCCAACTCCCAATGAGCATGAGCGTGGAGATAGAGGGGATAACTGGAGACCAGAAGAGAAACTGACGAGTCCTTGGTATGAAGGGGAGTGTAAAAGGAGACTTCCGAGTGAAATTGCACAAGAGTTAGACATTGACTACCTGGGAGCTGGACGCCCAGTCTTTGAAGGAAAGTGTTGGGAGTTTTTAAAAAGCTGGCATAAGAGAGAAGATGTTCCTATAGAATTCCTTGTACCTGTTCTTCACTCTAGGAAAACTGAAGTGATTGATAGTCCGACTGACTGGGAGGGCTACATAGTTGTCTACGAAAAATGTCAAAGAGAACATAGCTACACTCTTGGTGTTGATGTGGTTGAGGGAGTCGAAGGAGGAGACTACGCATTTATTGTTGTGCTTGATAGAGGGACTAAAAATGTCGTGGCGACTTACCTCAGTAGGCTGGACGAAGTTCAACTTGCTTACGTTGTTTCTATTGTTTCTTTGTTATACACTGGGAGTGAGACTGATGGTTTTTCTCCTTGGGTTGGCATTGAGACTACTGGCCCTGGTCTTGCAACTTTTGACAAAGCGGTTGAGTTGGAAATCGCCAATCTCTTTATGGCTCCACGCTATGATGTTTCAAAACAAACAGTCTCCTTTAAGAAAGGATGGAGAACAGACACAAGTTCGAGGAATGAATTAGTTGGAGGAATTAGAGAATTCTTGTTGGACAAGGTAGGAAACCTAAATAGCCAAAGACTAGTAGGAGAATTAATGACCTTTGTCTATAGTAAGACGGGAAAGCCTATAGCAAAGAGTGGCTGTAGGGATGATGGAGTAATGGCCTTTGGGATAGCACTCCAGGTTGATGCTATTGCTCCGTTGGAAGAAAGGGCAAGGAAAGCAAAAGCAATTGAACTGAGGAATATAATTGAAATGGGAGTGAGAGAGCCTAAAGAGATGGTTTCAAAGACTATAGAGGAAATGTGTCTAGAAACTATTATTGAAAGAAAGACTTTTATGGACGATAGCGATTTTCTAGAAGGAGAAATGTCATGGCTATAAGTGTTGCAAGTAGTGAAACAAGTAGGACTCCTGAGCAAGAGAGGACCGGAGTTATGATGAGTAGAAGGAGAGGAAGTCTTGGAGAGATGGATGAATTACAAAAGCTCTTTGAACAGTTGATGGGAGGAGAGGGAGAAGATATTGAAGGACTTGAGGAATTTGATTGGGAGAAGTTGTGGAGTAGTTTTGCTGGAGAGGAGGAAGGTTTAGGAAATCAAGAGTACGAGTCTCCAAGTTCTCGTTATCCTACAATGTTTGGGGCTCCTATTAGGCCTACTGGATTTAATAGAGGTGGTGGTTTCAATTACTACTAAGAGGAGAAAAAGAGATGCCTAGATTTACAAGACCTATGGAAAGGAGACTTAATGTTCTTGAGAGAGAATATGATGTGGCTCCTCAAGAGCAGGAGGAAGAAGGACTTTTTGGCAGGAGAGGATTTCTCGGAAATATCAGAGACTACTACCAAACTGATAGTTGGGGAGACTGGTGGAGAGGACTTTTTGGTAGACAAGAGGAAGAGAGAAGAGGAGGAAGAGAAGAGGGCTATACTGTCTATCCAGAATGGGGAGAAAGTAACCTTAGGACTCTGCGAGAGATTATGAGAGAGGACTAAGGAAATGCCTGCAGCTTTTGATAGATGCCTCCGGAGAGGCGGGAAGATAAGAACAAAGAAGCTAGCTGACGGAAGTTATATGAAAGTGTGTGTTCTTCCAAAGGGAGAGAAAGGTTCTAAGGGTGGGAGAACTGTAGGTGGAGAAGTTCACAAGAAAAAGAAGGAGTAGAGAGATGAAGAAGCTTACCTATATAACTGTTAAAGATTATGAGGAGATGAAGCGTCTAGCAAAGAAATATAATCTTCCTCCTCCGTCTCAAATACAGGCAACAATTACTAACATAACGGAGGCAAGAGATGAGACTAAGAAAGAAGGTAGATAATTTAGTTGCTCTGGTAAACGACAGATTTAATGAAGTAGATGAAGTGAAGAAGAAACTTCTTGGGAGAGCAGAAATTATTGTTATTCTTCAAGAGGAAGTGAAGAATCTAAGAGAGGAAAGAAAGGAACTTCTTAACAGACTAATGGCCAGGGACTTTGAAAGCTATCAGATTTACACTACAGAGGGAAAGGAAGAGACTGTAGGAGAGGAATTGAAGAAAGAAGAAGATCCTGACATGGCTGGGGAGATCTTTAGTGTTTCAGAGTAGAAAACTATATTGATTCAAAAAATGAATCAACGGAGAGAATTATAATGCCTGACTATGGAGAAACACCAAAGATAACAATAACGCTAGAGGGAATGAAACTAATACTTCGTTATCAACAACTTCTTGGGCAACGAGCCATAAGAGCAACGAAAGCCAAGGATTCTATTTGAGGAACTATAGATGGAACGAGATGACTTGAGGACAGATAAGGTTACTGTAAAAAAGTGGCTTCAGAAAAAGAGTGGGAAAGAGAAAGAACAAGATATTGACTGGGCTTTCTTGAAGAAGAAGTATGATTTGGTTCTTACTGTAAGGAGACCTTTTGAGAGAAGGTGGCTTATTTGCCTAGCCTTCCTAGCTGGTAGGCAATACGTTTTCTATAACCAAAGTGCAGAAATGCTACAAGCTATTCTCCTAAAGAAAGGGAAGTTGAGGATTGTAGATAATAAGTTGCTCCCGAGATATAGGAAACAAGTCTCTAGACTTATTAAGAATAATCCTACTATGAGTGTTGTTCCTTCTACTAGTGATCAAGAGGACATTGAAGCGGCAAGAAAGGGGACTAAATTCCTTACTCACTTTTGGCGTAATGCCAAGATGAGGAAGAAAATACGAGAACTTGGTGGCTGGATCTATGCTACCGGGAATGGATTCTTAAGTGATTCTTGGAATCCGAGGATTGGACCTACGAGACTTGATACAGAGAAAGGAGAATTAGTCTATGAGGGAGATGCAGACTGTGGAGTTTGGAGTCCTTTTGAGGTAGGATTTCCTATTGCTGGAGTTGGAGATACTAATCTTCATGAATTTCCTTGGATGATTAGGATGAAATATAGGAGTCTAGAGTATTTAACTGCTCACTACGAAAGAGGAGGGGACGTAATTAATGAAGATAGACCTACTGGCTCTTTTAATGTTGCTTCTTTGTGGAATCCTTCTGGAGAGATAGTAACTGAGGTGGAAGGAGCTACGCTGATTGAACTTTATGTAAAACCTAATGAGCAATACAAAGAAGGACTTTTTCTTGCTGGAGCGAATAAAGTTATTTTAGAAAAGAGTTCTTATCCATTCAATCACTATCATATAGAACAATTCAAAGATATTGAAATTCCTGGAATCTTCTACGGTGTGGCTACACTGGAGTCAGGAATTCCACTTCAGAAAATTCATAATAAAACGTTGAGTGACATTGTAGAGTTTAATAAAACAATGGCTAGAGGGAAGTATCTTGTTCCTAGAGGGAGTAAGATGGAAGTGGAGCCTGATGATACTCATGGGCAGAAACTTATCTACACTCCTGTCCTTGGACATAAGCCAGAAATAATGGACTTGAAGGGACTTCCTGCTACTTATGATAGAGCATTAGCACTTGTGGCAAATGGACTTATGGAACTCTTCCACCAGCATGAAGTGACACAGGGAACTAATAAGAGCGACATTAGAAGTGGGGATATGGTAGAGTTACTTCTCGAAAGTGATGATATGGGTAATATTCCTACTCATGCAGTCTTTGAAGAATCGTTAGAGGAAGTTCTCCATAGGGTACTCCTAAGAGTGCAAAAGGGTTACTCTACTGAAAGGATGATTAAAATAGGGGGAGAGGCAAATGTCTATGAAGTTCTAAGTTTTAAAGGGGCAGACTTGAGGGACAATACTGATGTCTTTGTGAAGAAGGAAAGTAGTCTCCCAGACTCTAGGGTAATGAGAAATAAGAAAGTGATGGATAGATACCAGGCTGGACTTTACGGTATCCCTCAAGATCCGAAAGTGCAAAGGAAAGTCCTGAAAATGCTGGATGATGCTATTGTGGAAGATATTTATGGAGAGACTCATCTAGATGAACAAAATGCAGAGATTGAAAATAGAACTTTGCTAAGTAGTCCTGGGACTGTGCTGGCATCTAATGACTATGACAACGATGCAGTTCATCTTCAATCTCATAGGACATTTAGGAAAAGTAGAACTTATCAGAAAGTGAAAGAGAGTGATCCTAAGACAGGGTTAATTCTTGATGCTACATTCCAGACTCATGAGTCTTTCCATATAAAAGCTCTTGAGGAAAGGATGAAGATGCAACAACAAATCGAAGAGAAAAGAAAATAAAAGGAGGGAGTGAAGATGGCAGTAACTAGGGAAAGTGTCAGTAAAATGGTAAAGGAACAAAACGAGAGTCCTGATATTGATTACGGGAAGGTGGAGAAGTATCCTGCGGCAAGAAAGTGGAACGAATTTGTCCGCTGTATGGAAGAGGCAAGGAAGGAATGGGAGAGTCTTCAAGAAGAAATCAACACTATTGGTAGGAGAGAGTTGGAGAATTATCCAATTGCTGCACAGAAACATCTTGGGAGATTCAGGAATGTTAACTTTGAGTGGATGGTAAGTATGTTTGTGGACTACTATCGAGGAGCTGGAGGCCTTGATAGTATGTATATTATTCTTCCTCCGGAAATTAAACTAAAAGGAGAAAAAGAAAATGACAGTGAAGATTAATGAAAGTGGCGAGTCTGATAGAGAGACTAAAGTTACTGGAAAAATCGCGGTAGGGGATAAAGAATATTCTGCAGAGGATGTTCAAAATCTAATTAACCAACAGGCAACTGCAACTCAGAAGACGCAAGAGGTTGCAGCGGTACTGGCTGCGGCGCAGAAATATGGGGTAGATCCAGAAACCTATATAGCCCAGGCAGAAGGAGCTTTTGGCGTTATGAATCAACTAATTAATGACAAGATAATTGACGAAAAGGGAAACATTATACCAGTGAAAGCACCAGTATTACCTAAGAAGAATAAGGGAGAAGGAGATGACGAGTTGGCAAAACTCTTTAATTTATCCGGAGGAGACACAAGTGGCCTGAAAGGAGCCGATAAAGTGGCTGCGATAGTCGCTAAGGCTCTTGGTCCTCAGTTTGATGAGATAAAGAAACTGGGAGAAAGAGTAGCTGCTGTGGATAAAACGCAAGGGGATATGATTCGACTTAATCTCCAAGAAAAGGTAATGGGTAAGTTTCCTGTGCTGAAACCGAGTGACGTTTCTCAGGTCTTTGGAAGTGCTATGAATGATAGGTCTAAGAGCCTATGGGAGCATGCAGAGGCCCTTGCAGGTGTGAAGGCAGCTGAACTCAGTGAGCTGAGGAAAACTCATGCGAAGGAGTTTGGTGTTGATGTAAGTAAATTTGATGAAAATAAGCTAAAGGAGCAAGGAGCTGGTGGCGGAGCAGGAGTACTCTTTAAGGGAAAGAAGTTTTCCTTTAATGCTAGGAGTGATGATGGAGAGAAAGTGGATCCTGCCAAGGCCTCAATGGAGTATCTCGAAAGAGTTCGTTCTTCAAGCTAGAGGCTCTTTGAGCTAGGAGGGAGAAATAAGAAATGGCAACTGTAACATTGGATACTTATGCTGAAGTATTGAAAACTATTTATCTTCCAGCAATCCAGGAGAACTTGAATCATTCTACGATTTTAAGTGACTTGATTGACGTGAATGAGACGGATGTTTCTGGAAAAGATGCAAAGATAGAAATGCATTATGGTAGAAGTACTGGGATAGGTGCTAGGAAGGATAATGAAGCTCTTCCTGCAGCCAATTACCAGAAATTCATTCAGGCTACTGTTCCGATGAAGTATCAGTATGGTAGAATCCAGGTTTCTGGGCCTACTATGGCAGCGACAAGAGATGAAAGGGGAGCGTATGCTAAGGCTCTTGATGCTGAAATCAAAGGGATTGTGACTGACTTGAAGAAAGATGTGAATAGGCAACTGTGGGGTGCTGGTCATGGACTTTTGGCCAGGTGGAATACTGGTGCAACTACGGCTCTTACTGTGCAGAAGATGTATAGGGGAAACAGTGACGGTGTAGATGGCTTTGGAAGTACCTTCGGAGCTAAGTATCTTCCAGTAGGAACTGGGGCTACTCCGGTAGTGGCAACAATTTCAAGTGGTACAGTAGGAACTTATGTAGTTGATGCTACAGATATTGCTCCGACCGTGTTGACGAAGGGTACTGACTATGATTCACTGACTGTTTCTAATGCTGGCGTAGATGAAGCAGTGGGAACTTTCTATGTCCGCTTTAGTGCTGCGGTAGCTTCTCTTGGAGCGGATAGCCTGACTGCGGGGGTTAACAGGAAGGAAATGATGGGTCTTAGGGGGATTATTACTAATACTGACTTGGACGAGATCTCCTTTAACAACGGGACCTATATTGGATTGACTGTAGTTGATCCTTTGCAGGGATTGCTCGTGGGTACTTATGATTGGTTCGCAGCCATTGTGAATGCTCATTCAAGTGGGCGATATGAAGGCCAGAGGGCACTTTCTCTTAATCTGATGGATAAGATGTTTGATGATGTAGAAGAAAGTGCTGGAAAGGATTACGGTCCTGATTTGATTTTAACAACAAGGGCTCTGCGAAGAGAATATACAGATCTCTGTAGGGCTGATAGGCGCTATGTAAATACGATGACACTGGATGGTGGCTGGAAGGCTATTGACTATAATGGCGTTCCTTTCACGGTAGATAATGATGCCATTGATGGAGAGATTTACTTCATTACTACCAGGGATTTGGCCATTTATCGTATGAGCGACTATAACTGGATGGACAAGGATGGGGCGGTCCTTTCGAGGGTGGCAAATTATGATGCCTATGAGGCAATTCTGTTTAGGTATGCAGAGTTGGGTTGTAAGCGTCGAAATAGTCACGGAGTTTTGTGTGACTTGTCCTACACGCTCTAGGAGTGATTCATTTATTGAATCAATGAAGTAAACCTTTTTCTTTCCTAGGAGGATGACTCCTCCTAGGAAACTAGGATGGATGGAGGATTTAATTATGAGGTGGCAAACACAAGAAAGATATTTAAGGAATTTATTAGCGCAGGCATTTGGGATTCCTGTATTAGGACAAATCCATTTTGCCGTACCTGCCGGTTCTTCTACTTCTCTTTATGAAGAGTGGGCAAGAACCGAAATGGATATTCCAGCGAATTTACTATTCACTGGATCTCAAGCTCCTGCACTTGCATTCAATGCCTGTAGTGCAAATAGGAATGATGTAGTGTTGGTATTTCCTGGTAACTATGCTCTTACTAGCGAACTTGCTTGGAGTAAAGCACAGACTCATTTAATGGGTCTTGGCGGACCAGCACAAGGCAATGATTATGGAGAATCTAATAACTCCATATACACAGAGACTGCAGACGTAAATTATGCTGTGAATGTAACTGGAAATCATTGTCGTTTTCTCAACATAGATTTTACTAATTGTGCGGCTGATGCCGATGGTTTGGCAGGATTGCTTCTTAACGCTTACGCCTGTCAATTTAAGGATTGTAGTTTTCAGGGTGTCTTGAATTCTACTCAGGATGTTGCTGCTAATGCTTCGCTCCACATTGCAGGTCTCGCAAGTAATTATCGTTTTGAGGATTGTCATATTGGAAACAATATGTGGAGAACAAGAACCGCAGCTCTTAGTGGTGCTCTTTCCTATATTGCTACGGCCTATCCTTATCCCCAACACGGAATTTTTAGGCGGTGTCAATTTGTAGTGTGGTCGGAAACCTCTACTGTAGGTATTGTTCGTCTGGCTGATGGAAACTGCATGGGTATGCTTCATATATTTGATCGCTGTCTCTTTCATAATGTGTCCACAAGTTGGGCCGTTACTCTTGCCTCTGTCTTTGTTCGAGAGGAACAAGTAAGGACTTCTACCATTGCCTTACAAGATTGTTTTTCAATAGGTTGCGACGAATGGCAAGTCGGAGATACAGGAACGCAGTTTCAAACAAACAATGCCAATGCAGAGGCTTCTGGTGGTTTGGGTGCTGAAGCTACAGCTTAAGTAGGAGGTTGCTATGGCTATAGGTGGACCACTTGGAGAAAATAATCCTTGCTATTTGTGCGGAGGGACTGGATTAATTGATGGCGAGTTTCATTATGCTTGTCTCGGTACTGGCCTTAAAGCAGGGCTTGAGTTAAATGTATATCTCAAAGATATGCGAGACGAGATTGATGTTATCAACGAGAGCTTTACCGAACTTAAGACTTGGTGTCAAACAGTAAATCAGAAACTGGCGTATCTTAAGGAAAAAATAGATGCGCTGTAGGAGGTAATTATGATCGAGGTAAAACACTGTGAAGACTGTGGAGCAAGGTATCTTGCAAAAGAAAATATTTGTCCTAATTGTAAGGGCAAGAAACCTGTAGTAAAAACAGAAACCAAGAAGGTAGAAGGAAAGGGAAAGTAGGATGGAGGAACTGCATTGATTCATTTATTGAGTCAATGTAGGTTGGGTGCACCTTGGAGAAGGTGGGAGGTTTATCCTTCTTTCCTTCCACCGACTCCAAAATTCAAAGAAGGAGAAAAAAGATGAAATTTGAAGACTTACAGAAGGTAGACATAATTGATCGCTTGATGGGGGACTTTAATAGTGGACTAGCTACTATGGTGGATGGAAAGATAGTCTATGAGTATAAAGCATTGAGTCCCTCGACTCCCTGGTACTTTCATGTTATTGAGAGAGAAAGAGAATGTACCAAGTGGATTAAAATTTACTTTGAGAAATTTCACATTCTTCCAAAGAATTGTTTTGGCTGTTGGAAGATTGTTTGTAGGCCAAAGAACCTAGATGCACTCTTTGAGCTGAATAAACTTCAAGAGGAAATGGAACTTCCCTCTAAGTGTGGGGTAGACATTAGGCAAACAGAGACTTATAAGGGAATCTATCTAGGTTTCTGGTACTGTCCTCTTGGAGATTTGAAAGGGGCAAGAGAATTATATAAAGAGGTGAAGAGGAAAGTGAGGGGAGCTTTAAGTCTTGATACTCCAGTCATTCTGAAGAGGGGTTGCACAGAAATGGAGAATGCTTTTGGTCCCTCTAATTTATGGCAGTATACTCCTGACATGAGACTTATGGAGGATTTGCTCGAACCAAGTATTGTGATAGATGAACTGAAGCCAGAGCAACCAGCATTTGCTAAGCTTCATGTAACTGCCTTTTGGATTCACTACGCCCACAGGATGGGAGACCCGACAGCAAAGAAGTATATTAGAAACTATCCTTGGAGTATGGGAAGTGTACCGACTGTTACTTATCATGATGTATTGCCAGAAATAAAAGAGGAGGTTGTAGGTCATGAGATTGGTATACAAAGACTACCGAAGGACTAATGACTCAGTAATGGTCGCTGATATTGGCTTCAAGAAGCAGTTAATGGCTCTTGATGCTGAGTTGGATGTAGTCTGGAATGGCAACAAGTGGGAGATTTGGAGATTTCCAGGACAGGGAAAGAAGAGAAGAAAATTAGCTGATCCTAGGGCTACTCAGGTTATGACTGTGCAGACTCAGGGAAGGAGTTTCAGGGAAGTGGGAGCAGACATTATCCTTAAATTACAAGAGGGAGACACCAGGAGATTCTCTGCTAAGGAAATTTGTAGCTACTTTGATGCTATGGATGACAATATCCAGAGAGCAAAAGCGAAGAAGTTTGAGGATATGCTTGATGGTAGGAGGAAGGAAGTCGACTGGTACATGAGAGGACTTCGAGTAAGTATTCCTGAGAGATTCATGGTAGGAAGTCTCTTACTGGAAGGACCTACAAAGGACATAAAGATTGGGAGGGCTATTGCAAATGGGTAAGAATGTGAAAGGAAAACAAGTGGAGAGTTATAAAATTACTCCTGAGATGCAGGGAATGCTTGGGAAGTATAGGCAAATCAAGAGGATAGAGGGAATGCTTCGCTACGGGACAGAGGTGGCTAAGCAGAAGTTTGAAACCTTGAGAGATATGTGGGAGTCTTTGCAGATGGAGGCAGGAAAGTTGGAGAAAGGAATGCCTAAGGAACCTCTTAGAGAACTTGAGGGAATGGAATTTCCTCAGAGACCAGAAATTTCTGAAGAGCAAGGACAAATAAGATACTAGATTGATTCAATTAATGAATCGATGGAGAAATTAAATGAATGCTTATAGTATGTTACAACTCCTAAGAGATTATGTTGATGAGGCTAGTGCTTCTCACTGGACTGATGTTAATTTGATTCACAGGCTTAATGTAGCGCAGAGGATGGTTGCTGTGCTTGTGGGAAATTATCCAGGAAGTTGGCTAGTGAAAAGCGCAGATTTGACTCCAGTTGACAGTGTCATTACCCTTCCTGCTGATTGTTCCAAGCCACTTTATTTAGAGGAGACTAGTAGTGGACAGCCGATTGCTTGGCTTGGGAATGTCAGGAATAGGAGAGTCTCTAGGGAAGGAGGAGCCTCACTTGATTGGGTTTCTTCTCTAGAAGCTTATCCTCTTAGAAATACTCTTGTTGTCAATAGAGCTTCTTATACTACTGGAGTAACTTTGTGGTATGATATAAAAGTGCCTGACTTGATGGCTGGTACTGCAAGTGCAGGTGCAGCAACTTCGTTGACTTTTCCAGTCAATTCTAACGTGAAGCATATAGATGACTACTATAATGGAGTTGGAATAGAGACAGATAGTGGAACTGGTGTAGGTACTGTGGGGGATATTATTACTGACTATGTCGGGCTAACTGGAGTTTGTGTAGTAAGTGGAACTTACGGTGCTACTAGTGTCTTTGGAACAATTTCTTTCCTGCCTGAAGAAGCCCATCCTCTGATTGTTCTAGAGGCTTCTTTACTTTCTCTTGCAAAA
>Ga0307379_10007527_pt1 | contig 14787 bp, 10 predicted proteins | sample UN2MG_FD_202237 | JGI IMG/M metagenome (GOLD analysis project Ga0307379, IMG submission 202237) | Soil microbial communities from Risofladan, Vaasa, Finland - UN-2 | ecosystem: Environmental > Terrestrial > Soil > Coastal area > Acid sulfate soil | place: Finland: Risofladan, Vaasa | collected... | reverse complement strand
CATTCTATACTTTGGGGATGGCGGAGGGCATTGTGATTATGGCTCTATTCGAAAATGAGCGTACCGAACTTTTCGAACTCGTGAAAACTACCTCCTACCCGGGCCCAGTCCCAGCTTGTGCTCTTGCCTTCATCGTAATCAACGCGATAGAAATTGGCTCGCCACTGCGTTCCGGGCTGTGGGGGAACGTTTTGCAAAGGTTTGAGTAAATCGTACGGAACAAACACCTCGGCCTTCCAGCCCGCTACGCTGGCACCTGATTGCTTCGGGCCGCCGACAGTCGTCGTGGCCGTTTGCGTTTTTCGTTTACCATCGTAATGCCAGGGTCGCCAGCCGAGGAACTCGCCGCCGAAGTTTGGTATAAGAATCGGCAGCTCAAAACCAAGCGGTGAAATTTCGTATTCGAAGTAAACCGGGTACCGCTCGTCCGGCCACAAGAAGAATTCAAACACATCTTCATTCCACAAATCGAGAAAGTCCGCCTTCATAGTGGCGGTAATCGTACGGTCCTCGGCCTCCATTAATACGTACAGTCCGGTCTCGGAGTAGAGCATCTTTACCCGGGTCTTATACTTATGACCGTTGGTAGTACGCAGGTTCAGCGGCTCCCAGTCGGTTTTCTCCCAGGCGGATGCATCGCCCCGGCCGTTTACTACAAAATCTTCCGCCCGCCGGATCCGCAGTACCTTCACAGCCGGTTCGTGAGAAGCAGCCTGCTGTCCGAAGAATATTCGCTCGGCGTTCTTGTGATAGATCTTCTCCAGCACGTTTTTGGGTAAGAACAGCCCATAAATCATCCAGAAGCCTTGCCTCTGGTGCCCTCCCGCGCAGTCGAAATACTCATCGTCAGTTTCCAGAAAGCGGTAATACATCCGATATGCGTCGCGGCGGGGCGTAGTATCGGTACCGAACATAATGCGGTCCTGATACTTCAGGAAAAACTTCCGTGCGGTATAGGGCTGCCGGCCCAGTTCTGAAATCCGCGCGTCAACGTCGATATACATATTGGGATACTTTTCCAGCCACTTCCCGACGGTGTCAAGGTCTTCGGGATTGTTGCCGAAGTGGGCACAGATGAACGTGGTTTTGGGATGTCTGGCGATAGCGCGATTTCGCTGCATAAGGATTTCGTCATGGGAGGGGAACCGGTCTCCGTGGAACAGCCAATTCGGATGGTCGCCGAGTTCGTGCCAGCGTTCGTTAAAGCGATCCAGCGGAGTGAAAAATGCGGCCGGGTCGGCAACGTGAATCACCACGGGTCGGTTATACCTGGCGCACATTGCCCATACAGGGTCCAGCCTGGGATCGTCAACCGGCATGAGCTTGCCGTTTCGGTACCGGTAGGTCAGGCCGAGTGACTTGTGGATTTTCAGCCCCTTCGCACCGGCCTTGAAGCTCTCTTCGAGTCGACTCGCCTCGCGCCGGCCCCAGTTCTCATTGTCAATTCCGTCGAAATCCAGCAGCGCAAACGTCAGGAACCGGTCCGGATAGGTCTCATCCAGTGCCGATAGTGTCTCCTTCAGCCGTTCGCCCCACCCACCGTCGAGGTTGACGACCGTGCGAACACCGGCGCCATCCATCTCGGCAAGATACTGCTTAACGCGGTCGGCTGTGAGACGGTCTTTGCCTCCGCCCAAATGATTGTGAACGTCGATTACCGCATAGGCCGGCTTTTCGACCACGCTCTCTTTTGTCTTGAGCATCGAGCGTGGCTCCCAGTCACGAAGTTTGAGTTCTCGAATATCACCGGACTGCGGCTCGACTGAGCTCGCCGAAGTCCCGCCGAATACCAATGAACCGAAACCGGTCATCCCGGCCAGAACTAACCCCACAAATACACGCATTTTCATAATGATTTCTCCTCTTATCTCATTTTACGGATACGAACCTTTATATCCTTTGAGTCTTTCAGCAAATTAACGAGTTTATTCGGGTCTGTTTGCCCGTAATGATATGGGTACACGATTTTGGGCTTAAAGGCCTTTGCCGCATCAGCCGCCATCTCCGGCGTCATAGTATAGGGCAGGTTCATCGGCAAAAACACAATATCGATGCCCTCTAATCTTTTCATCTCAGGTATGTTCTCTGTATCGCCCGCCACATACACCCTCTTATCACCAAAAGTAATCACATAGCCGTTACCCTCGCCCTTAGGATGAAAAGCCATCCCGTTGGAACGCTTATTCACAATATTGTACGCAGGTACCGCCTCGATTTTCAGCCCCTGAACATTCCGCTCATCACCGTTCTGCATAACAATACCACCGGCCACTCTTTCGGCGCAGGCTTTGGTTAATATGATTTTCGTCCCTTCTTTTCTAAGAATATTGATGGCCTTCGGGTCAAGATGGTCGCCATGTCCGTGCGTGATTAAGATAAGATCCGCTTTGGTAAACTTTGTATAGTCAGCCTCTCTGCTCACGGGGTCCACATGAATGAGCTTGCCGTTAAAGTCAAACATCAACGTTCCGTGTCCAATCAAAATAATCTTCAGCTCACCGGCGCTTGTTTGGAAAATATCTTGTTCGAATCCAAGCTCTGTGATGGACTGCTGCTGCTCAGCACCGGAGACACGCATGCGAACGGAATAAAGCGACGTTCGTGCTGTGATAAAGAGCGTACTGTTGTCCTTTCCGCCGAAACAGACATTGGCCGGCCCCTCAGGGACCTTAATCACTTCAATCTTCTCGCCCTTTTTGTTATAGACCGCCACTCCCCTCGTAGTCAGGTAAACATTGCCTTGGTTGTCTATGGTCATACCATCCGAACCTTCCGGAGCAAAAAGCTTCTTATTCGACAACGTTCCATCTTTATTGATAGTATATACAAAAGTCTTGCCCCCGCCGTTATCCGTAACGTAAAGAATCTTACCGTCAGGAGTCCCTATTATTCCATTCGGCCTTACCATATCGTCAATAACCCGCTTGATTTCTTTACGGTCGGGCGTCAGATAATAGACATGTTCACCACCCTGCTGCATATTATCTCTGGATCCATAGCGGGGGTCGGTGAAATAAATCCCGCCTTTCGGGTCAATCCACAAATCGTTGAGACTGTTGAACGGTTTACCCCGATACTTCTCGGCCAGCGCTTCAACATTACCTCTCGGATTAATGGATACTAATCTCCGCCCGCCTCCTTCACATGCCAGAAGATTGCCCGTTTTATCGAAGAACAGGCCGTTGGCTCCACCCGAATTTTCGCGAAAAACCGAAAGCTTGCCGTCCAGTGACCACTTGTGAATTCGATTATTGGGAATGTCTGTGAAGAAGATATTCCCGGCAGCGTCGCAGGCCGGCCCTTCGGTAAAACTAAAGCCGCCTGCGAGCTTTATTACCTGTGCCCCGAGGGCCACTACACTTTGTTTTTCGCCGCCGTAGCCTGTTGCCGCAGCCACCAACATAAACGCCGTCAGACTAAACAATTTTCTGTTCATTTGAGTACCCTTTCCTTTATTAAACACCCTTACCAAATTTGAATCAGATATACAGCATTTGATGAGATTGTTCTTTGATTTCCCGGCTAAACTTTCGACATATTATACCACTGCATTACTCCTCCGGCTACAAAAAGTAAACTGTCACTATTTAATCCGTAGAAGTTTATTGACTCGGCATTGACAATTTCGGTGTAATTTCAAACGTATCACTGTCCAGATCAATAGTAACCTGTGTTCCATCGGCGAAAGTTGTCCGCTGTTTTCGATAGGACTCATCCAGAAATTCGTGATTTGTCATTTCCGACAAGCCCACTCGTTCATGCAAAGCCAACATCGTACGCACGCGGGCCAGTTCCTCTTCTGCGGGATTAAGCGAAAGATAAGGAAGGCCCGCATTGGCCAGGCCATGTAGATATCCGAGGTCTTTTTCAGGAATCCCCCAGGCACCTTTTCCGAGCGACCAGGGCAGCAGGAGTGCATCGTGATATACGAGGTTGAAGAGCGGCACAGGTATTCCCATTGCCGGGCCGCGTCCGGGATTCGGCACCAAAGCGTAAGGACCGTGATGAACCAGATCGATATGTGGAACAGCCCAGTCGGCCGGCTCTTCAGAGCTTACAACGCCTCCGTTCGCACGAATGAAATCCAGGCATGTGCCGCGATATTTCAGACAATCAATACGGCTGACAGGGTGCTCAGGATTATAACATTCATCAGGAGGCACAACAGCAAAAACATCGAGATAGGCGCCGCGTACTTTTACACCGTGATTGAGCAGGGACAGGTAATTCTTTTTAACGTGTCCTAACGCCAGCGAAGAGCAAAGTATAGATTGATTGCCGCCGTACCAGGTACTGCCATGAGGACGATTTCCCTTTCTATCAAGGATGGTATGGCGGGCATCGTATGATTTTGCATCAAGATAATAGTCTCTGTATTGGTCGTGGATTGCAAAAACATAGCCTATCCGGTCACAGGTATCGGCTAAATTCTTCATGCCTTCCCAGCCGCCCGCATCGGGACTGGGAGGTATGATATCAGGATGCAGATTGTCATATCCTCGAAAACCCCATCCGTCCAGATGAACATAGGCACGCTTTATCCCTTTGCCGGACAATTGGCGGAGCTGCTTGGCGCGTTCATTAAAGCTGACCACTTGATGGTTCTTAGCTGGGTCATCTTTATGATAATAGCTGGATTCAGGCTGGATGTGATACAGAATGCTGGTGTGAACTACGGGAGAGCCGACCAGTTTCCCAACGAGAGGATTTCGGGCGATTTTCTCCTTCAAAGAAACGAAATGACCTGTCCGGCGGACATGCCGGCGGTATCGCTTGGCCAAATCAACATAGTCGGCGTTTTCGAAAAAACAGAGTCTGACACGCCGTGGATACGCCAGTTTCCCCAGAGAGTGAATCCACCGTAATTCTATTTTGGTCGGGCCTCCGGCTGGATGCCTGAAACGACAGCCGCCGTCTTCAGGTGTTTCGAGCAAAAAGAGCATTGCGGATTTGTCTTTTTGATGACCCCACCACGGCATGTATAAGCCGCGCCCATAAGTGACAGTATTATACAGCCAGACCTTCTCGGCCCAATCTTTCGGAAGCAGCATGCCCTGCATATAAGGAACCACCGTATAATCAAAGCAATCGTCAGCCACGGCCTGAGGCCAGAAACATTCCAGAATTGTCGTGTTTTTCTCGGCGGCAATGAAGTCGCAAACAAGCTCTTCATCCTCTCCTTCGAGGCAGATAAAAAGCTGGATTTGTACATCTAACTTTTTATCTTTAGAGGCAAAGTCTTCCAGGTTAATTTTGATTCCGGTTTTGAAGCCCGTCTGGTATGGCAAGATTTCCTTTTTTCCGGCATCGGCAAGGCGCAGCGACAATCGCGCCCCAGAATTCTCAACGATAAGGTCGCCGGAAAATGAGGGAATCATCGACCATTTCCCGCTCCCGGCATAAACTGTCATTTGCAAGTCCGAGAGATTTAGTTCTACTCGATTTTTCAATCCCTTAATAGTCCACTTTCCCTCTTCCTGAAGTACTTGAACTTTTGGAGTACCCCAATCATCCTGCTGGGCCGCCATTGTAGTCGAGCCTGCAGAAAAAAAGTACAGAGAAACAATAAATAATAACACGAAGGACAGGGCTCTCCCGCCACTAACAATTCCACAAAGAGAGAGCGTTTTTTTCTGCTTTTTGTTTACCATAAAACCATATCTCCAAAATTCCAACTCAGCTTTTCTAAAGGATGCAATTCTTAACAGAAACGCATGTAAGTGAATCGCTCATTATCTTAGCAACCGCCGCAATTGGTCAAGCAATTGCGTGCCCAGTCTGGAGCGTGCCAATTCGCCGGAACCGTTAAGGCGAACCTTTCGGCTTTCCATACGGCCGTCAGGAAGCTTGAAAGCGGCATTCACACAGGCAGCCCCGTTTTCATCTCGCCACACCTCCCCGACTGCAATAGCCAATTGGCTATGAGCCACATCAGCCGTCGCTCTTGCCAGTTGCTCTATCTGTTGGATGCGGGACATGCCATCAGTCTTGTTTTCACTTTGCACGCCAAGCAGGCGACGCAATTTCTCCATAGTCGGTGCAATATAGGCCCCGACTAATACTCTGTGGTCCCCGTCGGCTTCGCTCAAAGCCGCAGCCAGGCTGCCGCCGCTTCCTGCTTCCGCCAGCGACAGCGTTGCGCCGTGCACTTCGAGCATTTGAATCACACACTCCTCCAGCGACGTCTCATCGTCCGCATAGGCATTTTCACCGAGGTGCTCCAGAATCTTCTGTTTCAGCTCCTGTAGCCGCTTTCTATCCTGTGGTGTATCGTTGCCAAGCGAAAAGGTAAAGTCCACCCGACTGCCCTGGAACTGCGAGGAAACTATAATATCGGATGCCAGCGGTACATGGTCTCTTAACGTCTGGGCGATCTGTGACTGACCAAGGCCCACGAACCGCAGTGTTATTGAACACCCGGGCAGTCGTGTTCCAAAACGCTTCTTGAGATAAGGCACAAGTTCATCGCTGACCATGGCCTGCAATTCACGCGGCGGCCCCGGCAGCGCTACTATAACAGCCTCGGCCGGTGGCACGGCCATCCTGGCCGTGTTTTCACGGGCTTCAAGCCCGTCCCACACAAGTCCGAAGGCTGTTCCATTGGAATTATTTAGATATGTGCCGCGGGTTGGTATCCGGGTCTGCCTGCGCAGGTTCGCTCGAAGCTTATCAGGAGATACACGGAAACGCTGCGCCATCTTCTGCAGCACATCCGGGTCTTCTTTTAACGTTATTCCGGTAAATTCGCTGATCGCCTCTCTGGTGATGTCATTCTCGGTTGGGCCAAGGCCTCCCGTAACGATGACCAGGCCGGCTTTCTCCGTGGCATAGCGAAGCGCCTCTTTGAGGTCGGCCTGTTTGTCATCGACACTCATCGACCCGACACATTCCATGCCTAACGGACGGAGGGTCCGTGTGAGAAAGTAGGTATGACCATCCGGATAGATACCTGACAGCAGCTCCCCGCCGGTAACTATAATCATGTATTTGGTGGGCTGACCGGTTGAGGAATTAACGAACCGGCTAATCCAGTAACTTGTACGGTCCAGGTAGTACTCGGGATAATGAGGTGTATAATCACGATATTTAAAATCCGGAATCTCTTTGGGATCTGCCGGTTCTATCTGGGTACCTTCATGCCATTCGTTAAAGCTGGTGATACTGACGATTTGCGGACCGGCAGCTATGGCGGCAGCAAATTCACGGTCGTAATAAGCGCCGTTCAGGCGGCCTCTGGTATTGACATTGTTCCACGGCCGAATTCTCAGGTCAATATATCCCGGCCCGACGGAGGGAATAAACAGCTTGTTGTTTTGCTTCGCCCATTCTGCAAGCCCGGGCCAGTTTTCGATAGTAGAGCCGTAGGTAAAGCCGTCGGTCGCGAAATACGTATAACAGCCGTCGAAATGTCCTTCGGTCATAAAGGCCTGTTCGTTTTCTTTCACCCACAGCCCGATGACTACAGAATCGTATTTTGTGTTTCGTATAGTCTGGCCGCCATCAGGTGAAAGTATTGTCTTCCATTGCCTGGCCGGGGTAAGGTAGGAGTCATAGACATAGAACATTGGACGCGGGTTGTCTTTTCCATAGCGATAGAAGGCCTGATGCGGGCCGTACTTATCGACGATATAGACGATGGCATCTCGAGCAGTTTGGGCATTGCGGCCGGGAAACGGCTCGATATGAAAACACACCTTGACATCATGATTCGCAGCAGCATCGAGCAGCCGTGGAACGGCCTTGTCCGTATATGAGTCTTTGCCCCACCAGGATGTGCAGATTACACCCACCTGCGCCCTGCGAAGCATTTGCATGTGGGCATTCAGGTCTTCATCACTGTTGGAGCTGTAACAGCCGAGTTTCGGATAGAAATCGGCGCCGATGTCATCTCCGCCCGGATAGTTTTTGGGTTTGCCCTTTTTTACAGATTGCTGATGGTTCCAGTGATAGTAGAAATTGTCGGTCTGGGGATTACCGTACCATGGGTAATAAAAGGTATGAATATTATAGTTTGGCTGTGGTTCACCGGCTCGAACCCCGGCTTGCCCGGGGCCGAAACAAATGCTCATGACAATTGCAATCGATACTGCCAGCCGAATCTTTGTTTGTTGTTCCATCACGCTTTAGCTCCTTGATTCGTTGTTGAAATTGCTGAATTCTGCGTCCATCATTCTACACTATTTTATCGCTGTGTCTATGAGCAACCTCAGTTATATAGTAATGTTTAAGTGAAACGGGGTTTATGCGATTCTCAGAGAATATATTTGAGCTTTTGCTCATATTTCAGTGGATTTTTTTATAAAACCGCAATAAATTAGGACGTTGAATCGTCTTTTTTTGTAAGGACAAGGTCTGGATATATAAAAGGACAGACAAGGACGAATCCACAGTGGTATTCTATTGCCGGAGTAGAGGTTTATTGTTAGCTTCTCACCAAAAAACAAAAGGAGTTTACCTTGAATAAATTAACTTTGTCGAAGACCTTGCTGGTGCTCTGTGCGATTTTTATTTACTCAGACCTTCTTGAAGCGCACAATTGGCCCGGCTTCAGAGGCGACGGGCAGGGCATCTCATCTGAGACGAACCTGCCCCTGAAATGGAGTGATGATGAGGGCATCAAGTGGAAGACCCCCATACCCGGCGCCGGTCACTCTTCACCAATTATCTGGGAAAACCGCGTCTTTGTCACAACCGCCGTCGCAGATGACCCAAACGTGGAAACGTTTCGAGGCGGCATGTATTTTGGAGGCGACCGCAATAAACCCGACGATTCGGAATATACATTTAATGTAATCTGCCTCGATGCCGAGAACGGAAACATCCTTTGGGACGAAGCCGTTGTGAAACAACGACCAAAGACACGCCGCCATACGAAGAACACCTATGCCTCCGAAACACCTGTAACAGACGGCAAGTACGTCTTTGCCTCGTTCGGTTCGGCGGGCCTGTACTGTGTGGATTTTGACGGCAACCTGATATGGCAACGAAACCTCGGGCTTATGCGCAGGCGGGCCGGCTGGGGTACGAGCTCCTCCCCGGTCATATTCAAGAACACTGTCATTGTTAATTGCGACAGTGACGATGAATCCTATATTACAGCTCTCGACAAAACCACCGGTGAACCTCTCTGGCGTACCGAGAGGAATGAAAAAGCATCCTGGTCAACTCCCTTTCTGTTTCGGTCCGGCGACCGCACAATCGTCGTCACCAACGCCATGCGACGCATGCGGGGTTATGACGCCTCCACGGGAAAACTCCTGTGGGAGTGCGCGGGTGGTTCGATGATAACAGTTCCATCTCCTGTCGCCACCCGGGAACTGGTGTTTATCTCATCCGGGCATAACTTGTTCAGGAGACAGCCAATCGTTGCTGTCCGCCCTGATGCCTCGGGCGATATCACCCCGGATAAAGGTCAATCTTCGAGTCATGGTGTAGCCTGGATGCATACCACGGGCGGCCCATACGTAACATCGCCGATTGCTTTGGGAGACTATCTCTATATACCCATGGATAAGGGATCTTTGACCTGCTACGATGCCCCGACGGGCAAGACAGTGTACGAAAAGCAAAAACTCGGCGACCGCAACACGATCACAGCTTCACCGATAGCGGGAGATGGCAGGATTTACATCCAGGCTGAAGACGGTGAGTGTTACATCATCAAGCCGGGCCCGGACTTCGAAATCCTCGCTGTAAACAAGCTCAATGAGGTCTTCTGCGCTTCACCGGCCGTATCAACAGGCAGGCTCTTTCTGCGTGGTCGTAAATATCTCTATTGTATTGGAAAATAATGATTTTGTAATGATGGTTTCCGGGCCATTGACAACCGGAATGGATTAGAGTGTAATTAGAGTGTAATAGGCAAAACCGAAGCGTTACTCTGTTGCTGTTGGTGCAGCTCGGTGCGGGTTTCGAAACAAAATTCTATATGGAGGTCACTATGAAAAAAACAAATCAATTGAGTGCGGTTATGGTCTGTGTAATCCTGATATGCGCAAGCTGCCTGTTCGCACAGGATTGGCCTCAGTGGCGCGGACCGAACCGGGATGGCAAGGTCAGCGGATTCAAAGCACCAAGCCAATGGCCGAGTGAGCTGACGCAGAAGTGGAAAAAGACGGTAGGTCAGGGTGATGCGACGCCCGCTTTGGTGGGCGACAAGCTTTATGTCTTCACCCGGCAGGGCGATGAAGAAGTTACTTTATGCCTTGATGCCAGCAGCGGCGATGAAATATGGAAGGATAAATATGCCGCACAGGCCGTAACCGGGGCTGCTGCCAGGCACCCCGGGCCGAGAAGCTCGCCCACAGTGGCAAATGGGAAGGTCCTGACCATAGGCGTAGGCGGAGTATTGTCCTGCCTGGATGCCTCCGCCGGTAAAGTCCTCTGGCGTAAAGACCCCTTCCCCAAGGTTGTGCCCAAGTTCTTCACGTCTACGTCTCCCATAGTTGTTGACGGAATGGCCATTGCTCAGCTTGGTGGACAGGGCAACGGCGCGATTATTGCATACGACCTGGCAACCGGAAACGAAAAATGGCGCTGGTCTGAAGAAGGTCCGGAGTATGCTTCGCCCGCTCTGCTGACCGTAGCAGGCACGAAGCAGATAGTAACGCTTACCGAGAAAAAGGTCGTCGGCATCGGCACGGCTGATGGAAAGCTTCTTTGGGATCTGCCATTTGTGCCTGTAAGAAGGTCTTATAACTCAGCAACTCCGATTGTAGATGGGCAAACAGTAATCTACACGGGTGCTGGCCGGGGTACCAAGGCCGTGAAAATAGGAAAGCAAGGAAATGCCTTTATCACCAAAGAGCTATGGAGCAACCCGGATCTCGCCCCACAGTTCAATACGCCGGTGCTTAAAGACGGCTTTCTATTCGGCCTCTCTAATAGCGGTAATCTCTACTGCATAAACGCCGAGAACGGCCAGACAGCCTGGAAGGATGAAACACAACGAGACCGAAGCGGCTTCACCGCCATTGTTGATGCCGGCTCTTGTCTTCTGGCATTGCCCAGCAGCTCCGAATTGATTGTTTATAAACCGAGTAAAAATCAATACGAGGAGCTGGCTAAAATAAAAGTGGCAGATACACCGACTTATGCGCACCCGGTTATTGCAGGCAGCAGAATCTTCATCAAGGACCAGGATTCGGTTGCGTTATTAACGATTCAGTAAGGTCTGTTTTGATTGAGTCGGCAAAAGAGCAGGCGGTTCTGAGGAATCGGCCTGCTCTTTTTTGGGGGATGGGGGCAACCCCATCCCTAAATCGAGTCCAATTCTTTCCTTTTCGTCTGCCATTTTAATTTCTCTTTTTAGCCATTTATTCATTTTTTAGCTAAAAAACCCGTTTTATAAAGAATCTCCTTCCTGTAAGCTCTCAGAATTGCACAAACCATTTCCAAAACCAGCCTTCTAATAGTAAAAGCGTTCCCCATAAGCTAAATATTGATAGAAAAAAAAGAAAAATTTGCTTTATTTTGCTATTATACACCCGTTAGACGGATAAATTCTGTTTCTCGCAAAATTATTTGCAATAATTGGACTTTTATTGGTATAATTATGCGCAGCGAAATAAAGCGGCTGAATGTCGATTGTTTGTTTGACTGTAATATTTCTTTCTTGCGGTTTTGAATACCTTTTGAGAGGAACAAAACCCCAATGGCGTTACCAGAAACAACTACGTGCCAAAATAATGTAGGTACCGCAACCGCGGTTTTTACTGAATACAGAGATTTTATTCATATGGTGATCTGTTCCCAGGTTAGGAATAAATCTCACGCGGATGATCTGTTCCAGGATTTCTTTCTTTCTCTTGTTTCCAAACCCATACCTCAGAATGTCAAAAATATAAAAAGCTATCTCTATAGAGCTATAAGCAATGATATTGTCGATACTCGACGCCAGGTAGAAAGACACAAAGAAAAAATAAAAAAATATATAGAAAGATGTGATTTTTCTATCAACAAATCAGAGCCGGAAAACGCCTTAATTAAAGATGAGCAGATGAATAAAATGTTCGATCTTATTAAGGGCCGATTGACGAGCAGCCAGTCTCAGGCGATCACTTTACGGTATGTGACTAACCATACCATAGAAGAAGTCGCTGAGAAAATGGGTGTAAAGAGAACCTCTGCCAGCAGGTATATCTGTACAGGGCTCAGAAAAATACGTCAATCTTTTAAATTTAAGTGAGGTAACGACAGTGAACACTCAAAACCATAAATTATGTGAAGAAGCTAAGCTGTATTATTATGACTGTCTATGTGACGAAAGCTCTGGACTCGTCCCGCAATCTATCAGTAACCACATAGAGCGATGCCGGAACTGCCAAAAGCAGATAAACCAGCTTAAAGTTGCCTTATCGCAAAAAGAGTGTATCGGATCAGAGCAGAGACAAGACCGTTCCGCTGTTACTACCATGCTTCAGCTTCATTTCGCATTTATTGCTGAACGTGTAACCTGCGAAACAGTAAGGCCGTTTCTTCCCGGCTTGTTAGACCCGGCTATAGAGATTAGAATACCTACACCGATAACAGTTCATCTGGACAATTGCCCCAGGTGCGCCGAAGATTTGAAAGCAATCCAAAAGCTGAATCTTAACAGCACAAAATTATACCGCTTAAGCCAGTTCTTTGCGAAAGGGCCTTCACGCGACACCGCGGAATTTTCCGATATGCCTGCAGCAGTTACAGCTATGGCCCAACGGGCGGATTCTGAGGTCATTACAATATACCACGTAGATGAATCCGCCAAAGCCCGTAAACTCTTCAAATCAGATGACCTTTATGCCGGTTTTCCGATAAGTGTGGAAATAATACATAGTGAAGATAAGGTTAATCAACCGGTTTCAACTGTCAATTTTACTCACGCCCTGAAAGAAAAAGTCTCAGCAATGAATCTGAGACCTTTTCTCAAACTCGGCGTTGCGGCTGTTATATTATTAGGCTTTATACTACTTCTAAATACCTCCTCTGCCAAGGCAGTTACTTTAGAGCAGATTTACAAGGCTATCGAGACCGTTAAAAATGTCTATATTTCAAGTTTTACCGCAGGCGGTACAGAGCCGACGCAAGAACTGTGGGTGTCAAAGGATTCAGGTCTCTATATAACCAGGGCAAGTGGGCAGTTAGTCGCTTTTGATATTCTCAATGGAATACAGACAATAAAGCGCCTGGATACTGCCGCACCTGAGACAATTCCATTGTCAGATGATGTCGTTGCCAGTATCGAAAAGAAGATAAGCGGTTCTTTAGGTCTGATGCCATATAATGATATATCCGAAATTCCCCCGGGCTCTCAATTGCATCGTGTAGATGATGAAATTCCGGAAGCGGCTGAAGGAATCGAGATATACGATTTGAATTTGACTAAGGCAACATACGGTTCATCAGTATTTAGGAAATGGCGGGTTTTTGCAGATGCAAAGACGAGCTTGCCTCGAAGAGTCGAGTGGTATAAGAAATTTACCGATGATGCTGAGTTTGAGTTGGAAACAGTAATGGTCGTTGAATATTTGGATGATAGCAAAATACAGAAAGTTATTAAAGACGCGGGGTTTTAGTCATTGTTGTTTTTGATTGGCCGCCAGAGTGGATGGCGATTATCGTAGCCGGTCTCGGTTTTTTCAACAAATAAATCATCAGCTTCTGTGCGTTCGACGTGTCCATCTGCAAAACCGACGTTTACGGTTTTGTTCGAATGGCGGCCTTTGATAGCATCCCATTCCAGGCCGGGCCATAAAGTCTTTTCTTTGTTAATATTAAGGCCGGGCACATACGCGGCATCTTCGATAGAATTACCCAAAGGTATGGGGGGAACATCCGTAACATGCCACCAGCTTATCATGCTGTAGCCGCTGTCGATTATCAGCAGGGTCCGGCTGGGATGTAGTATATTGCTGCTGGATAAAGGCGTTCCGATAAATTCAGCCTGGCTTTTTCTGCCGCTCGAACTTTTACATATAGACAGGTTCACACCGTAATTTCCGCACAGCACGTTATCTTTAAGCCTTATATCATTTATCTCTTTGGATGGACAACATATAACTGAATCTTTGTCGGAGTTTTTTCCTAAATAATCAACGATATAATGAAACCACCACCATCCCGTTCTATCATATTGAAGGTCCCCGGGATAGCCGCCGGGGGGGGGGTTCCACGGGGCTTGTTCCAAAAGAGTGTCATCAAAAGCTTGTGGGAAAGTTTCGTAGTCGTATTCATACATAGTCATACTTAAGAGCAGTTGATTAATATTAGATTTGCACAGAACAGCTTCAGTTTGCAGTCTCGACATTCGTAATGAAGGTAATAATATGGCTATCATCAAGGCAATTACCGCAATAACTACAAGCAGCTCGATAAGTGTGAAGCCCTCGCGTTTCATAACTTTTTATTATACGGCTGCTTTTGCGAAAAGTCAACATAGACTGCCAATAAAAAAAGCAGATGGTAATTTGTCCCACCTGCTTTATTTGCTGCTTTTAACAAAACAGTTAATCACATGCCCGCGTATAATGGGAAGTCCAGTCGCCTATGTCACAGCTCCAGGGATTATAAGGGTCATTAAAACATGGGGCTTCTACATATCTCGTCATAGAAGTAGTGCTGCAGCTTCCGCTCGGGGCGGATTCGCATCCCCACCGTTCAAAGTACAGCTCGTAGTCACCGCCGCACACTCCGCCGAATTCTTCGCAAAATACAACATCGTATTCCTGTTGGAGCAGGGTGCAGGAGTAGCCTGTGCCTCCGATGATATTTCCAAGCTGGTTATCGGCAATTTCAACGAAGCTGCCT
>Ga0307379_10007522_pt1 | contig 14790 bp, 10 predicted proteins | sample UN2MG_FD_202237 | JGI IMG/M metagenome (GOLD analysis project Ga0307379, IMG submission 202237) | Soil microbial communities from Risofladan, Vaasa, Finland - UN-2 | ecosystem: Environmental > Terrestrial > Soil > Coastal area > Acid sulfate soil | place: Finland: Risofladan, Vaasa | collected... | reverse complement strand
ATGGTCGGTATGGGGACGCTCATGGGGTTCTATTCCCAGGAGGAGGCGCTGCAAGCCATCGACTTCAATACGCTGGGCTTGCTCCTGGGCATCATGATCTGGCCCTTCTATTGGAGAAGACTGGTTTCTTCCAGTACACCGCCATCCTCGCGGGCAAGCTCTCCCACGGAAGTCCGTGGTTGCTGCTGATTGTGCTGGGAACCACGACGACGTTGCTCTCCACTGTACTTCCCAATGTGACGATCATCGTGCTCATCGCTCCGGTGACGATACTCATTGCCGAGATCCTGGGTATCAGTCCCGTACCTCTGCTCATCGGGGAGGCGCTGCTGTCCGATACTGGCGGCGTGGCAACACTGGTAGGGGATCCGCCCAACGTGATGATCGCTTCGGCCGCCGGCTTCTCCTTCAACGATTTCCTGACCCATACCGCGCCCCTGGTGGTCATGGCCTGGGTGGCCGCCCTGATCATTCTGCGCATTGTGTTCCGCTCGCAGCTCAGGGAGAGGCCGAAGAACATCGAGGCCTTGATGCACCTGGACGAGCACGAGGCTCTGACCGACCCGGACAGCATGAAGAAGACCCTGTTTGTCCTGGGGGTGGTCATCCTGCTTTTCTTCGTACAGGGTCAGCTCGGACTGACGCCGGCCTTCATCGCTCTGGGTGGTGCAGCCGTGGCTTTGCTCTGGGTGCGCCCCAGCGTGGAGGAGACGCTCCAGCGCATCGAGTGGAGCCTGTTGATGTTCTTCGCGGCTCTATTCGTCACCGTAGGCGGCCTGGAGGCAGCGGGAGTGCTGGATCTCCTGGCCGCAGGGGTGGTAGGGCTGGCGCAGGCGAACCTGCTCCTGGCGAGCGTCTCGCTGCTGCTGATCGCCGCTGTCGTTTCAGCTGTGGTGGCCAACATACCGTTCACCATCGCCTTGATCCCGGTGATTCAGCGGCTGGGCGGTCTGGGCATAGCGACCTCACCCCTCTGGTGGGCGCTGGCCCTGGGGGCGGGGTTCGGCGGCAACGGGACAATCATTGGCTCAGCATCGAACCTGGTGACGGTAGCCCTCAGCGAGAAGACGCACGCGCCGATCACATCCCGTATCTGGATGCGCGCGGGGCTTCCGGTGATGATCGTGACCTGTGTGGTGGGTAGCATCCTCTTCGGGATTTTCTTCGCCTGAATGAAGACGCCCTAGGGTCTACAGGGGTCGCCTCCGCTTGGCCGCCAGCGCACAGTACCGCTGGAGGGCACGTGGCGGGACGGTGGACGCTACCGGCTTCAAGACGCTCGCTATGGGGGGATTGGACCCCTAGGGCGAAGCGACGGGCAGAACCCAGGGTGTCTTTATCCTCAACGTTGTCCTCGCCCAGCAGCGTAATCTGCCGCCAGCAGTGCGCTGCCCAATTGCACCCGCACCAGTCTCTGGATAGGGACCACGGTGTAGTCTAGCTCAGCCTGAAGGGCGGTGCTGTGCGCGTCAAAGGTTGCTTCGGCCTCCTCGCGCGCAGACGACAGCAGAGGTGATTCTCCCGTCACCGCCGTCTGGGCGTCGAGCATGCGAACCAGCATACCCAGCTCAGCCAGCCGGTGATATTTGTGGATCACCAAGCTGTCAAACTCTTGGGCCACCGTCGCCAGCTCAGTGGCCCTGAGATCTGTTTGCACCCAGGTCTCCTTGGCGGCCAGCTCTTCCAGAGAAGTTCTCAACTCCTCCTCGATCGCATCGCGGAAGGGCGAGGGCGCCGTTAGTTCGCTCTCCACCGCGTCGTACAGCCCTTGCACAAAGCTAACGTTCTCTCTGGTCTCTGCTATCGCTTGCAGAAGCACATCTCTGCGCATCATGTCTGATGCCGAAGTGTCGTTGATCGCCGGGTTATAGAAATAGGGCATTTCACATATCAGGGTGAAAGGATCGCAGAACTTCCGGGCATACTCAAAGCTGAGTGTGCCCCCCTTGATGATCTCGGCTGGATCAGTGTTGGTCTGCTGTGCCAGGTAGTCGTACTCGGCGGAAATCGACGAATCCTTGTAGATGGCAGCGGCGTACTCCGTCTCGTAGGGCCTCTCTGACTCACCCAGGTGCAAGGGGAGACCCTGGCTTTCGACCAGTTGGTGGAACGGCTCGTATAGCGACGGCGCCTCTTCCCAGATGTAGAAATACACTCCGCCAAAGTCCGAGTTGTGCAATGAGTACATGAGATCTGGCCGCACCTCTTCGATCAGAGCCATCAGCGCCTGCGTCTCGGGCATGGGGTCATGGAAATGAAGGGTCCTGTAATCAATGGGAAAGGTCCATGCCACCTGCTGGAAAGAAGGCGGGCGGTAATAGTGACGAGCATAGTTCTCTATCGAGAATGGCCCCTTGAACCAGCCCTCGTTGAGGCGGGTGCCGTCAGGGTCGATGCACTTGATCAGATACCAGGTATAGCCCAAGGACTCACGCAGCGCGTCGTCCTCTGCCAATCGAAGCGACCAATACTCTAGCATCATGCTGCCGATGGGCTCATTGGGGTGGGGCATGGCAAAGAGCAACGCCTTCTTTGGCCCATTGCCTATCTTGATCGCCTCGATGGGATCGCCCTGTCGCGACTGGCCGATGGGCAGGATTTCCACGGTGTTGGGATGCCTGTTCGCCAGCTGGTGGGTGCTCGCTTTCAGTTCGTCTACCGTGAGGAAGACCTCATAGTCGGGAACGTCGTGGATGATGTTGAGGACATCGTCGAATCTCATCTGAGTTGTGTCTCCTTTTGTTGCCTGCACAGAGAAGTGAAAGCCGTGCCGCCCCGTTGGTCTTGACTCACAGGCACGCCACCTGGTGGTCGCGGCCCACACTCCGCAGCTGTGGCTCGATCTGAGAGCATCGGTCAGAGGCCACCGGACAGCGCGGGTGGAAACGGCAGCCAGAGGGTAGATCAATGGGGTTGGGTGTTTCGCCCACAAGGATCATGCGCTTCCGCCGGCGGCGAGGGTTGGGAATCGGGATCACCGAAAGGAGAGCCTGGGTGTACGGATGGCCAGGATCGCTCAACACCGTCTTGGTGGGACCGATTTCCACGATCTTGCCCAGGTACATCACCGCCAGCCGGTCGGTGAAATGCGCCGCCGTCGCCAGATCGTGGGTGATATATAGAATGGTGATGCCATGCTCGTCGCGCAACTGGCGCAGCAGATTGAGAATATCGGCCCGGATGGAAACATCCAGCATGGAAACGGGCTCGTCCGCTACCAGCAACTCCGGGTTCAGCACCAGCGCCCCAGCGATCACCACACGCTGCCTCTGGCCGCCAGAAAGGCCTTCCGGATAGCGCTTGAAGAACGTCTCGGGAGGCTTCAAACCAGCAGCATTCAGGGCCGCCTTCACCAGTTCCACCTTCTCCACTTTGTCCCTGGTGAGCCGGTGAACCTCTACAGGCTCCGCCACAGTCGCAAACACGGTCTCGCGGGGGTTCAACGATTCGTAGGGGTCTTGAAAGATGAGTTGCGCCTGCCGGCGCAGCCCTAGACGCTCCCGGCTGTGCGCCAGCGCCGGCACGCTCTGACCATTGAACAGAATCTCCCCCTCCGTGGGCTCCAACAACCCCAGCGCACATAACGCTGTGGTCGTCTTGCCCGATCCCGACTCGCCTACCAGACCCAGGATCTCGCCCTGGGCCACGGAAAAGCTCACCCCATCTACGGCGTGGACGTAGCGGCGAGGCCTGGACAGCAATGTACCCACGATGCCCGGCGGAATGGGGAATAGCTTGCGCAGATTGCTGACTTGGAGAACGATGTTATCCTTACCGGTTTGTTGCGCCATTCAATCGACCTTTGTCCGGATGACAGGCGACATAGTGACCGGAATTGACCGCCAGCAACGGCGGGCTTTTCACAGCACAAATGTCCTTCCTGCGGTGGCAGCGGGGTTCAAAGCGGCATCCCGGAGGCAGAGCGTCGAGCGGCGGAGGGTAGCCAGGGATGGAGGCCAGCGTCGACGCAGGGTTTTCAACGTCAGGAAAGGCCTCTAAGAGGCGCTGAGTGTATGGATGCAGTGATTCGTTGTAGATGATGTCTGCGCTGGCGTACTCTGCGGTCTTGCCGCCGTACATGACCAGGACATCGTCGCAGATCTCGGCTACGACACCTAGATCGTGGGTCACCAGGACAATGCACAACTCCAGTTCCTTCTGCAACTTCTGCAACAGATCCAGGATCTGAGCCTGGATCATGACGTCGAGGGCAGTAGTGGGTTCGTCGGCGATGAGGATGTTGGGAGTGCAGGCCAGGGCCATAGCGATCATCGCGCGTTGGCGCATCCCACCACTGTATTGGTGAGGGTACTGACTTGCCCTCTCCGAGGTGATTCCGACCATCCCGAGCAGCTCGTCCACCCGTCCGCGCGCTGTCCTCTTGTCCACAGACTCGTGCAGCATGATCGCCTCGACGATCTGATCCCCAACCCTGCGCACCGGGTTGAGGGCGTTCATGGCGCCTTGGAAGACGATGGAGATCCTGCCCCAACGGTACTCCCGCATCTCTGACTCGGACACGTGCAGCAGATCCACCCCGTCGTACACAACCTCCCCGGAGACGATGCGCCCTTCGGCGGGAAGCAAGCGGAGGATCCCGAGCATAGCTGTCGTCTTGCCACACCCGCTCTCCCCCACCAGCCCCAGCGAACGTCCCTGCTCCAGGCTGAAGCTAACCCCCTCCACGGCGCGCAGCGCGGTACCTTCGTCGGTCAGATAGTTGACAGAGAGATTGCGTACCTCCAGAATTGCCATTTCCTCTACTCCATCGCTCCCTCTGCCTCCGCTCTTGGCCTCACTCCTGCTATCAGTGCCACCATGTGCCGTGGGTCAAAGAGGTGGTGGGTCCTGAGCCTGGGGTTGACGATCTCCTCTAGCGTGGTGCCCATCATGATCAACCCCACACTCACCCAGACAATGGCGAAGCCAGGTGGCAGCAAGAACCACCACGCCATGCGGCTGATGGCGCGCTCGAAGGCGAAGTTGAGCATCATGCCCCAACTGACCAAAGTGGGATCGCCCAGTCCCAGGAAACTGAGCGACGATTCGGCGATGATGGCCCCCGAGACGCTCAGCACCGCCTGGGCGAGGATCAGTGGGAGTACCTGGGGGAAGATGTGGCGTAGAATGATGCGCAGGCTTCCAGCGCCGATGGCCCGGGCGCGTAGAACGAATTGACGCTCCTTGATCGAAAGCACCTGCGAGCGCACCAGCCGCGCGTTGTAGGTCCAACCCAAGACGCCGATCACGAAGATGATCTTCCAAAGACCCCGTCCCCAGATGGAGATGATCACTAGCATCAGTGGCAGGTCGGGAATGACCAGCAGGAAATCCGTCAATCGCATCAACGCGTTCCCTATCCGTCCGCCAATGTAGCCGGCGATCAGGCCAACTGTGGTGCCGATGAACATGGACATGAAGGAAGCGACGAAACCCACAGTCAGCGAGACCCGAGCGCCGTAGATGAGCTGGCTCAAGACGTCCTTGCCTGCATCGTCGCGACCCAGCAAATGCTCGACATCCGGCGGAGCCAGGAGGTCCTCGGGATCGATATCTATCTTCACATCGGGATCGTAGGGGGCCAGCCACGGGGCAAAGATGGCGACAAACACCACGGAAAAGAGCATCAGCGCGCCGACGATGCCCATCGGTCTGCGTCGGAAGGTGCGCCAGATCTCTCTCAATTGTTGCATTGTGACGCCTCTCTATTCTGCTTTCACCCGGGGATCCAGCACCGAGTACAGCAGATCGGCCAAGAGATTGGCTACGATGACGCTGAGGGCCAGGAGCAGGAAGGTCCCCTGCAGTATGGGGTAATCGCGCAACTGCACTGAGTCGTACATCAGCCGGCCGATACCGGGCCAGGAGAACACGGTCTCCACCTGGATCGCACCGCCGACAGTGTATGCCAGGTTGAGTGCGACCATGGTCACCATCGGCAACATGGCGTTCTTGAGCGCGTGGTCGCGCAGAATCTGAAAGGTGTTCAAGCCCTTGGCCTTGGCGGTCAGGATGTAGTCTTCGCTCAGCACCTCCACGACGCTGCTACGCATGATCAGTACATAGGAACTGGTGTAGACGATAGCCATCGTGAGCGTGGGTAGGATGAGGTGTCTCCCCACGTCAGCCCAGTAGGCCAGCCCGTGCTCTGGTTTCAGGCCGGGGGTAGCCATGCCACCGACGGGCAGGTGGCCCCGGGCCAGGAGGAGCAGGATAATGCCTAGAAAGAAGTTGGGTAGCCCCCAGCTGATCAGCGCCCACAACAGGATCGTCATCTCCAGCCGAGTGCCGCGCCGCCACGCGCTCACCAATCCCAAGACCACCCCGAACAGGAGGGCCAGCGTTTCAGCGCCGGCCACCAACACCACGGTGCGCCACACCCGTTCGGCCAGCACTTCCGCCACGTCCCGGCGGCTGCGATAGGAGATGCCCAGGTTGCCGTGCAACAGGGCACGCACATAGGCGGTGAACTGGGTGTCGAACGCTCCCAGCACATCCCCCTTCCTCAGCCGCTCGCCGTCGAAGAAGACCGGCTTGTCCAGCCCGAAATCGACTCGGAGCTTCTCCCGTGCCTCACGCGTTAGCCGTGGACTGCGGGCGATCGATTTGATGGGGTCGCCTGGCAGAATGCGGAACAGAAAGAAATTGAATCCGATCACCACGACCAGGGTGGCCAGGGCGAAGAAGACCCTGCGGATCAGGTAGTCGCTCCGTTGCATTGGCACCTCAGATGGAACCCAGTCGGCCCGCCCTCCTGACGGGCCGACCGGATGTTGAGCAGCTCGTCGCTACTGTACGGGCTGAGGGTCCTTCACGAGGGTCCACTTGATCAGAAGGTCTCCCGCGGAGAAGTCGGTGAAAGTGAAGCGGTCGCTGCGCCAGGCCTCGATCACCGGCTGATAGTGCAGGTTGATGTAGGGTCGATCGTTGAAGAGCATCTCCTGCGCGTCCCAGATCAACTCGCGGCGCTCGTCCTTATCCATGGTCATGCCCTGCTCGCGGTATATCGCGTCGTACTCCTCTTTGCAGTAGCCGCAGTCGCTGAGCCAGGCCTCTATCGAGTCGCAGGTGAAACAGTACACGGCGAAGTCGGGGTCTGGATCCCACCCCCAGCCCCACAAGATCATATCGTAGTCCCAGTCCGGCTCTAGTAAGTCATACAGCGCGTCACCGTCCATCAGCGTGGGCGGGGCCGAGATACCGATCTCAGCCAGGCCGTCGGAGATGATCTCCAGAACGCGGGCCTCCGTGGCGAGGTCCTCCGCATAGAGGCGATACTGCAGCGGATTGCCGTCGGCATCCTCGCGGATCCCGTTGCTGTCGCTGTCCAGGTAGCCGGCCTCATCCAGAATGCGGTTGCCCTCGTCTGTGTCGAAGGGGATAGGCTCCAGATCTGGGTTGACCCAATCGCCCATGACCGGAGGGAGGATGCTTGCAGCTACCACGCCGTAGCCCGCGTAGGCCACGTCTATGATCTCCTCCTTGTCGATGGCATACTCCATAGCCAGCCGCACCGCTGGGTCGTTGAGGCTCTCGGGCTGGGTGCCGTTCACGTGGGAGTTGATAGCCAGGTCTGCTAGCTGCAGCGAGTCCATGATCGCCACCTCGACGTTCTCCGCTGCCTGCAGGGGTTCTACCGCCGTAGTCGGAACTCCGTCGATCAGGTCAACCTCGCCGGCCAGGAGCGCCTGCACCACGGCGTCTTGGGTGGCATACTGCTGGATGACGATGCGGTCAATCGCGGGCTTGCCACGATAGTAATCCTCGTTGGCCTCCACGATCATGTACTCGTCCTCCACGTATTCCACCAGCTTGTAGGGGCCGGTGCCGATGACGGCCGCGGGATCCTCGAACTCCATGATCTCGTCGTAGGTCATGCCTTCCCAGACGCTCCGCGGCAGGATCCAGGCATAGTGCAGCCGGGCAGTGAGCATCAGCGCCGTCGGTTCCGAAACGGTGATCTGAACGGTGGTGGGGTCCAGGGCGACGACTTCCTCGAAGCCTTCCGTGTAAAGCTCTAGCGGCCCGATCATCCCTTCCATCAGGAAGTTGAGGCTCCAGGCCACGTCCTCGGCGGTACAGGGGGTGCCATCGTGGAAGGTCAGCCCCTCGCGGACCTTGAAGGTCCACACCAGGCCATCGTCGGAGACTTCCCAGCTCTCGGCCAGACCGGGCTCAAAAGTCTGCAATTCAGCCCACTCTATCAACCCGTCGTGGAACCAGTAGCGAATGTTGTACGATTCCCAGCCGGTGGCCGGGTTTATCGCGTCCCAAATGGTGGTTGTGCCGACACGCAGGGTGACGGGCTCGGCTGGCGGAGGCTCGGTGGCCTCGGGCGGCGGTGGCTCAGTGGCCTCCGGCGCGGGGGGCTCGGTGGGCGCTGTCGGCGGTGCTGGGGTCCCGCAGGCCGCCAGGCCGCCAATCAGCATGTTCAGAACGACCACTACTGCCAGGAGCTTCCAGAAGTTGGCTTTCACGGCTCTTCCTCCTTCTCTGAGAATGCTTGGCGTAGGTTTGTTCCTCAACAAGCGCTCATAGTCGACTCTTGCTGGCATCACCTCCTTTCAGATGACAATCAGTAGGATGCACCGTCACTGTCACTATCCGAGTTCTCGGCACCCTTTGTGCACGGATGCTCGCTGTGTGCATAACGACTACGGTGTAGACGTACGATAGTAGTCGCCACACGAATAGCTTGCGCGAAGCGCGCGGCCGTCTAGGATGGTGTCGAAGCGGATGCGTTCGGGCGAGCGATCATCCTCTCCCACCCGAAAAACGCCCCTACCCAAGGGCACCAACGCCTGCTCATCCCCTGATGGATCGACCAACGCCAGCGCGCCCTTGAGCAGCACGACCCGGAAATTGGAGAGCCACGGGTTATGGGAGACGTAGTGACCGGGATAGGCTTCCCATTCCTGCGGATAGTCGAAGGTCGTCTGGTCCGAGTACCGCTCGTTGGTGTACCAGTCGGGGCCGTGGTGTGCCTCCACCACCTCCCCGTTCTCGCGCCCAAAACGGAGCAGGAAGAGCGCAAAGTCAGGATGATCTACGTAGAAACGGTCGGGGCCGCGCCGTTCGAGGCCGAATCGTTCACCGCCAAGAAGCAGCATCAACCGTTCTCCCTCTGCTATCAGGCTGAGCACCCTGGGGCCGACCCGTCCACTGCGTTCAGCACACGCCTCGTAGGTTCCGGCGTACTCGGCGGCGTTCTCGATCCTAGACGGATCGAACATCGGCGTGGGTGGCAACTCTTGATCGTGGAGCGAGGCACGCAGGATTTTGAGTGCAAACATGGCGATTTCTTCATCGCATCGGCCCCCCGGCCCATTCATCAGCACGATCGCTCCGAGACCGTCGTCCATGTCGGCCAGTACATACGAATAGTAGCCGACCATCCCGCCTCCGTGGCCGACATAGGTGTGGCCATCGCTCTCGAGAATCTCGAGACCGTACCCATAGAAAGAGTCTCTTCCTTCTTCCTTGGCCTCGATGACTTGCTGGGTCATCAGGTGAAAGCTGTCCTCGGAGAGGATGCGCCGGTGCGGCCCCTGGCCTTCGTTCATGAACATCCGCAGATAGGCAGCCATGTCGGCAGGCGTGGACGCGACACTGCCGTCGCCGCCGGTGTATTCCAGCCAGGTCGCCGGGGCAAGCGGACAGCCTGGATGCAGAGGACGATCGCCGTAGAAGCCCTCGTAGCCCACCGCCAGCCGCTTGCGTGTCTCGTTTGTGATGATGGGCTCGGTTGCCGTCATCCCCAGCCCATCGAGGATGCGCTCTTGGATGATGTCCCCGTAATGCTGACTCAGCAAGTCCTCGAGGACTACTCCAAGCGCCTTGTAGCCGACGTTCGAGTAATGATAGTAGGTGCCCGGAGGCGCAGTGGCCTCCGTCTCGCGCAAGGCCCAGACTTCATAGCGCACCTCGCCTGTAAACTCCATCCCCATAATGATGCCGGCCGTGTGGCTCAACAGGTGGTGCAGAGTGATCGGCTCGTGCTCAGACTGTACCTCGAACCAGGGCAGATAGTGGGTGACCGGCTCGTGCAGGTCCAATCGCCCTTCCTCCCACAGTTGCAGCAGTGCGACGCTGGTGAAGGACTTGCTGATCGAGCCGATTTCAAAGAGCGTCTCCGGTGTGACAGGGGTTTGCGCAGACACGTCGGCAAAGCCGTAGGTTGATACACGGATCAGTTTCTCACGATCGGTCACCGCTACAGCCATGCCGGGGACGTTGGCGGCCTCCATCTGTTGTTCGGTGAACTGGTCCAGTGTCTTGAGAGCTTTCTCGAAGTCTGTCATTACATGGACTCCCTCAGAGCTTCTGCTCGGCGTCGCCACCCCTGGTGCCGTGATCTTGAGCGATCTTCAAGAGTAACGGGATTTCCACATTGCTTCCACTGACGACAACGGCTACGTTGCGTCCGACCTCTCTCACTTTCTGGTGCAGAAGGGCTGCGATAGCCACAGCTCCGGCCCCTTCCACAACCAAATGATGCTTCTCCAGCGCGAAGACCATGGACTCGGCAATCGCTTCCTCTGACACCAGGACCACCTCGTCGACATAATCCTGGACCATGCGGAAAGTGTATCGGTTGTCCTCACCAAGGCCGCCCGCGAGGGCATCGGCGATGGTCTCCTCCTCCTTCATCTCTATCGGCGCGCCCGCCTGCAAGCTGTAGTACATCACAGGCGCGCGCTCCATCGAAACGCCGATCACGCGAATCGCGCGGTTCGCCGATTTGAGGGCCATCGCAACCCCGCCCGTCAACCCACCCCCAGCGAGGGGTACGAGGGCAGTGTCGATCTCAGGGAAGTCCTCCAGCAGCTCGAGGCCGATGGTAGCCTGCCCGGCGATGACCAAGGGATCGTCGAAAGAGTCAATCATGGTCAAGCCCCGTTCCTTCGCCACCTGCAGGGCGTGAGAGACGGATTCGTCATAGCTATCGCCGTGTACCACCACCTCAGCACCAAGTCGGCCGATGGCAGCCACCTTGTTGCTCGGGACCCGCGCTGAGAGACAGACAACGGCTTTGATGCCCAATAGGCTGGCCACGTACGATACCGCCCGGCCGTGGTTGCCGCTGGAACCCGTAGCGACGCCTCGCCTCTTCTCCCCATCAGTCAGGTTGAGCATCTTGTTGGCGGCCCCCCGAATCTTGAAAGAGCCCGTCTCCTGTAGGCTCTCCAGCTTCAGGTAAACGGAACCGCCGGCGCGCTCCGTCAGCAGGGGTGAGTGGATCAGAGGCGTCCTCCTGACAACAGATGCGATCCTCTGCCTGGCCAGGTAGGCATCGATCAGTGTCACGTTGGCAGTGGACATAGATCCTTCTTCAGCACAGCGATCTGCGTCTGCATTGGCCTCACCATCAAGCGGTTCAGCCGGTTGCTGCCCGGGATTATCCCCTCACGGGGAAATTGCTGCTCCAACAGAGGGCAACGTTATAGTATCGTACGATTAGATTACCTGTCCGGGCAGAGCGCCGGTGTGCTGACCATGGTCAATCACCACCTCGCCTCTGACCAAAACATAGGGGATGCCCACAGGGTACTGATGAGGGTTTTCGTAGGTTGCTTTGTCGGCCACGGTGAGCGCATCGAACAAGACCAGGTCGGCCCACGCGCCTTCGCGGATCACCCCCCGGTCGGCCAGACCGAAGCGCTCTGCGGTCACCGAGGTCATCTTCTTCACCGCTTGTTCCAGCGAAAGTACCTTCTCCTCGCGTACGTAACGGCCCAGCACGCGTGGGAACGTGCCGTAATTGCGCGGATGGGGCTTCCCCAGAGCGAGCACGCCGTAGGGAGCCAGGGCTTCGCCGTCGCTGCCTACTACCACCAGTGGATGGCGCATCAGGATGCGCACGTTGTCCTCCAACTGGCCGAAACACGCGCACTCCACCTGCCCGCCGCTGATCACGATCAGGTCAAGAGCGGTGTCGAGAGGGTCTTTACCTTCATCCGCGGCGATCTCCGCGATATTCCTCCCCTGTACTTCCGGTAGAGGAGCACAATCGGTGATCAGGAGATCGGTCCAGTCGCGCATGCCGCCGCGATTCTCCCACTCGGCGCGGTTCTCGTCCCAGTCCTTCTTGAGCTGGGCCCGTACCTCGGGGGTGCGCAGGCGCTTCACTACAGCTTTGGTCCCACCGGCCTGGGCCCAGTAGGGGAGTATGTACGCCAGCCAACTCACACCAGCGATGTAGGGGTACTGATCACATCCGATTCTCACTCCTCGCGAAGAGGCCTCCTCGAGCATGGTCAGCAGCCGGTCGGCGCCTTCCCAGTTTCGGTAGCCCTCTAGCTTCACGTGGGAGATCTCCACCTCAACGCCGGCCTGATCGCCGATCTCGATGGCCTCGGTCACCGCTTCCATGAGGCGATCGGTCTCGCTTCGGATGTGGCTGGCGTAGATGCCGTCATGGCGCGCCGCCGTTCGCGCGAGACCGACCACCTCCTCGGTGCCGGCGTAGAAGCCAGGTGGATAGAATAACCCCGTCGAAAGCCCCCGAGCCCCTTGCTCCATGGCCTCTGCCACCAATCGCTCCATCTCGGTTTGCTGCTCAGGAGTAGGCTGGACATCGTCAAAGCCCAGTACGGCGCCGCGTACGGTGTTGTGACCGACCAGGGGCACCACATTCAGTGCCGTTCCTTGCTGGCGCAATCGCTCCACATACTCAGCCATTCTGGTCCACGTGACGTCTAGGCCGAGAGGGTGGGCCTCAGCCCGGGCTTCCTCCGCCGCTGCGTCCAAGAGCGGGGCTGGTGAGCCGCCGCAGTTGCCGACGACCTCCGTGGTCACCCCCTGCCGGATCTTGCTCTCGGCCCGGGGGTTGACCAGCAGAGTAAGATCAGAGTGGGTGTGAGGATCGATGAAGCCCGGGGCCACGTGCAACCCCTGCGCCTCGATGGTGCGCTTCGCGTCTTGCTGGATGTCCCTGGCCACCACGGCGATGTGGCCGGCCGCGATCCCTAGATCGGCTTTGAAAGCCGCTTTGCCTGTGCCGTCTACCACAACACCGTTCTTGATCAGAGTGTCCAGCATGTTCCGCTCTATTCCTGCATCAGAATCAGAATGTGCCCGGAAGCCTTGTTTTCCTCAACGAACCGTGGGAGGAAACCTCGGCAGGCAGACACAGACTCCCTCTACACAAGGTTGTGCTTCTCGACGAAGTCCTCCAGCACTTGGGGCAGGTCAGGCCTTCCGATCTCCTGCAGGTTGTAGTAGACGCGCGTTGAGGGCTTGTCGATCTTGATCAAACGACCTAGGTCGATCGGTGTCCCGATGACTACCGCATCACATTCCGTGTTGTTGATCGTCGTCTCGAGATCTTTGAGTTGCTGTTCGCCGTACCCCATGGCCGGCAAGAGGGTCCCGATCTCGGGATAAGTCTCGAAAGTCGCGGACAGCTTGCCCACCGTGTAGGGCCGCGGGTCAACGAGCCCGGCCGCGCCGAACTTCTGGGCCGCAACGACCCCCGCACCGATCTTCATTCCCCCATGGGTGAGGGTCGGACCATCCTCGACTACCAGCACCATCTTCCCCTTGACCAGGGAAGGATCGTCGATGTCGAGGGTTGAGGCAGCATCGATGACCACAGCATCGGGATTCACGGCTGCGATATTCTTGCGCACAGTCTCAATGCCCGCATAATCCGCGCTGTCGATCTTGTTGATAACCACCACGTCGGCGACCCTCAAAGTGACCTCGCCTGGATAGTAGCGTAGCTCATCCCCTGGGCGATGTGGATCTACGACGGTCACGTTCAGGTCGGGCTCGTAGAATGAGAAATCGTTGTTGCCGCCATCCCAGATAATCACATCGCAGCCGCTGGGATCTTTCTCGGCCTCTCTGAGAATGGCCTCATAGTCCACACCGGAGTAGATCACGTTTCCGCGCACGATGTGGGGCTCGTATTCCTCCATCTCCTCGATGGTACATTGGTGCTTCTCCAGATCGGAGAGCGTGGCAAACCGCTGCACCTTTTGGGCGGCAAGGTCTCCATAGGGCATGGGATGACGAATGGCTACGACCTTCAGGCCCTTCTCCATCAGAATCTCGATGATTCTCCGCGAGGTTTGACTCTTGCCACAGCCCGTTCGAACTGCACACACTGAGATCAGTGGCTTGATACTCTTGACCTGGGTGTCCTTGGGACCGAGCAGCAGATAGCTGGCGCCAGCAGATTGCGCAATGGCGGCGACGGCCATGACATGCTGATAGGTGACATCGCTGTACGAAAAGGCGCAATCGGCGACGTCCAGCTCCCTGATCAATTTGGGAAGGTCCTGCTCGGCGTAGATGGGGATGCCTTCGGGATAGAGTTTGCCAGCCAATTCGGGCGGGTATCTCCGTCCCGCGATGTCAGGGATTTGTGCGGCGGTAAAGGCGACAACGTTGTAGAGTTCATTGTCGCGGTAGTAAGTGTTGAAGTTGTGGAAATCTCTTCCAGCTGCGCCTATGATGATCACATTTCTCTTCGACACGATTCCCTCCAGTTCTCTAAGATAGGATCCATCAGTCTCCTAAGGTTGCTACCATGATGGCTTTGATAGTGTGAACTCGATTCTCGGCTTCGTCGAAGACGATGGAGGCCGGCGACTCGAATACCTCTTCGGCGACTTCCATCGACTCGAGACCGAATCCCTGGTAGACGTTCTCACCGACAACTGTCTGGCGATTATGAAAGGCCGGGAGACAATGCATGAACTTCACATTAGGATTGCCGGTCTTGGCCATCACTTCTCCGTTGACCTGATATGGCTTTAGCAGGTCGATTCTTTGCTCCCAGAC
>Ga0307379_10007521_pt1 | contig 14792 bp, 14 predicted proteins | sample UN2MG_FD_202237 | JGI IMG/M metagenome (GOLD analysis project Ga0307379, IMG submission 202237) | Soil microbial communities from Risofladan, Vaasa, Finland - UN-2 | ecosystem: Environmental > Terrestrial > Soil > Coastal area > Acid sulfate soil | place: Finland: Risofladan, Vaasa | collected... | reverse complement strand
ATCCTTCTTCTTGAAGTCGGCCTCGAGAAAGTCGATGCCGTATCGTTTCGCAAACATCCGGCCCATGCGGTTCATGACTTTTGACTTCTTCCATGGGCTCAGACTCATCACTGTGGTAAATACATCGAATCCATCCTCGGCCGCCCTTTGAGCAGTGTGCTCGAGCCTCATTGCATAACACACATCACACCTTCGGCCTTTCTCAGGTTCGTCCTTGAATTTTTCGGTCAAGGCAAACCAGTTTTCAGGAACATATTCATCTTCGATCAGAACAAAACCGAGAGTTTGTGCCACCTTTTGTGTTTCCTCAAGTCTGAGCAGGTATTCCTCCTCGGGATGGATGTTGGGATTGCAGAAATATCCACTCACGTCATAGTCCTTCTTGAGAAGGGCCATGACATAGAGGGCATCCGGCGCACAACACACATGCACCAACATCCGTCGTTTTTTCATGACCTTCTATTTTAATGAAATTAATAGAGACATTAAAGGGGACAGGCTACTTTTTTAATGTGTAGGGTCCGATCCCCGAACGGACCGTTTCCCAAACGGTCCTTACTTTTTTACAGAATAGGTGACAGTCCCCTTTTTTGTTTACCTCTGGCAATAGGTGACAGTCCCCCTTTCTTAGGGCTTGACAAACCAAATCGAAAAAAACAGAATATTGGGACCACCCGGTTGGCAGTCATGATAGAGCCTTTTTCGGACTTATTTTCCCAACAAGCGGCGAATACGGCAGCCAAAGATGGTCTGCCATACTGGACTTTTTGGCTGCTCATCAGTTTTATCCTCCTTCTCCTTGCGTTCATTTTCCTAAGAGATAAAGAGCTACGCCGGAAGATGGATGAATTCTTTTTCCGGACGAGAATAAAGCTGATCAAGTATCGGCATCAAAAGCGCATGGCCCGGGAGAACAGAAGAAAAGATCGCCTGATCATGGGGCTTGGCCAAAAGGCTTGGGAAAGGCGGGTCGAAATCAAAAACGGGAAAAAAGCCTTCCGCGAGCTCCAATACCTTGAGGAGAAAAGTGAAAAGCTTCAGAAGGAAATCGCTGATATCAAGACCAAGATATCTTTTTTAAATGCGAGCCAGGATGAGAACATCAAGAAGTTCGATACACGCTTAAGCGAAAAAGAAGATGAGAAATCTCCTTATGTTGAGGAGCTCCTTGAATTCAAGAGCAAAGAAAAGGAAATTGAAATAGAAGTCATAGAAAAACAGAAGGAATCGGAGACCGTGATAAAAGATATCAATTCCACCAAAAAATACCTTCACGATTGCGAAGAGGACGGTTTAGAATGGGACGACGAGAAAAAAGCCGAGGTCAAAAGCATCCAGGAGAGGCTCGACCAGATGGAAAAAGACAAGGCAGCGTTCGACAACAAGATCAAAACCCTCGTGGAAAAGAAAGCGGAGTTAGAGGAACAAAAGAAAGAACATGAGAAGTCCATTGGAGCGATAGAGAAGGAGATTACAAAAATCGAGCACGATAAAAGGCATCAGACGAGGGAATATCAAAAAGAGATCAAAGAGTGGGAAAAAAACCAGATCAAAGTTAGCGATAGGATCCAGAAGGTAGCCAAAGAGAGAGAGCCGCTGTTTAAAAGTTATGGCAGCCTTGTTGAAAAGGAGAGAGTGATCGATAGGGAGCTCGAAGTGTTTTATTCACAGATAGATAGGGTGACGGCGCGGATCCAGGAGATCGGAAAACAGATCGAGGCCCTCGACTGATTCAAAATAGGGGACTGTCACCTATTTTCAGGGGTGAACAGAAAAGGGGACTGTCACCTTTTATTTCGAACCGTTCATAGAGCGACTCCCACATCGACAAAGTTGCCTGTTTTTTTCCCCTTTATTTATTTGCAATCGCCCATTCGATGACATAGAGCATTGCTGGGATGTTTTCGCGGACGATCGACGGGATGTCTTCCTCGGGATTGTAGAAGCCGCCTTGCTGCTGATCCACAGGCGGAAGCTCAATCGTGAACGCCGGAATCCCATGGACTCCCAAAGCCCAATCTGTGGCTCCACCATTTGTCACATAGAGCTGGTTCCCTGCATGGCCATACTCATAAACGCGGCCGTTCACTCTCTCAATCCGTACCGCCATCTCACCGGCCATTTCCTCGAGTAAGGCGTCAATTCCCGATGGTACATTGGTGTATCCCCACGGGTAGATGATCACCTGGGAGTAGTTATGATAGCTGATGAAAACCTGAAAATCTCTCCCCGCAAAGAGGTCTCTAATGGCCTGCGTTTCTGGTTCGGAAAAGGGCGCTGGCCCTCGATACACATACGAGGATGAGATTGGGCTCGACCCCTCATTGTCGTTACCCCACATGTAATCATAGTTTCTGTTAGGATCGACTCCATAAGTGCGGTTATCATTATCGCGCATATTCTTCCGCCAATACCTGTAGAAATGGATGGTATACTCCAAACCATCAGGATTGAGGAGGGGCACGATCCAGACTTCGGAATGATCCACAAGATCGCGGATGTGAGAATCGGTCGCATAATTTTCGACGAGGTGTTTTGCCACATAGAGAGGGACTTCCACAGAGATCCATTCTCTTGCGTGGTGGCAACCTGTGATGAGGACCTCCGCCTCGCCCTCCTCATCGGCTTGAACATTGTCGCTGATTTTGAGGGCGTAGAGATTGCGCATCTCGAGGCTATTACCGATGATTTGGACCTGGACCAGGTTGGGGTAGGCTTGTTCGAGGGCATAGACCTCTGCCTCGACCTCTCTGTAAGAATGAAAGGCCCCATTGATTGAGGTCTGAATGGAGATGGTCTTTTCACCTTTGTGAAGGCGATTGTCGGATTCGCTTGTGTCATCGGATACGTTTTTGTTGTTATTATCAGATTTGTTTTCGTCATCAGAAAAAAGAATTTCTGCATCCTTAAGCTTGCGGATATCATCGGGTGAGGCAACGATGTAAATTTTGCCCTGCCAATCCATCAATATGTCGAGGCTCATTGTCCTGAGTTTTGCGACATTTTCGGGGGTTTTTTCCACCCAGACGACTGTGTTAAGCCAATAATTTTGCGCCATAAGTGACAGGCCGACCAATAAAAAACATATTAAAAAAATGGTGATTTTTGTTTTGGTCATCTTAATGTCCTTAAAGGTCCATTCCGAAAAGGGGACTGTCACCTTTTCGCTTCACCCCTGTAAAAAGGGGACTGTCCCCTTTTTTGTCCCCATTTTATATCCTATAACTCAGGGTGAAGACGACTTTTTGCGCGCTGAGATTGTCGCCCGACCCATATTCCTTCCCGAACATCCCGGATAGATCCACCGAAAATCGCCCCACCCGAACACCCGTCCCCACAGAGAGATAAAGATAATGAATGCTCGGGTCTTTTATCGGTTGCGGATCGTAATTGAATCCAAGCCTCAAAGGATATCGCCACTCCTTGCCGAAGAGTTGGAAATTGCCCCAATACTCGGCCCCGGCGCTCACTTTGACGACATCCCTAAAATCCCGGTCCAGCTCCTCCTCATAATACTTCACTGCGTAGCTCGACCAATCAAAATAGGTCAAATCAGATGCCACTACAAAGCTATCCGATAACTTATAATTCGCACCCACCCCGATTACCAGCGGTTGCTTGTAGGCGTTGTCCTCTGCCTTGGCCTCCGTCCTGATCTCCATGTAGTGGGACTCATACCGGATCAGGCTTTCGCTCACCGCTTTCTTGGTGTAGGGCGTGCGGATCATGGCCGCCACCGTCACTCTATCCGACACATCGTAGACGACCCCTCCATTGACATAAAATCCCGAATACTCGCTCGAATCCTTATCCTCTTGCGTGACCTCAGTGACGTAGTACCGCTCTTCCACCGATTTATCGAGGACGCCTTTGATGAAATTGGCTCCAATCCCAGCAGAGAGCCGATCGCTTATTTTGTAAGCCAACGCAAAATTGATGGTTCGTAACGCTCCATCTTGATCGAACTCCAACGTGTGATAGAGATTCCCTTCGTAATTGCTCTCCACACGAACTCCTGGGCGGTAGTAGTATTCCAGCAGTCCAAAGCTCAACGCTAAGGTAAATCTTCTAAAACGCACAGACGCCCCCGCATAATCCAGGGCGATGATGCCGACATCGATCGCCCCTGTTGTAGTAACAGCGCCCGTATTGATGAGCGAATACTTGAGGAAAGTGGCCCTCGTACCAGACCCATTCAAACTTACCGTAAATTTAGGTAGCCTGCTGAGGAGTGCAGGATTTGTTAGGGCCACAGAGCTGTCTCGCGCAAGAGTGAACTGTGTTTCCCCCAATCCAACGGCAGAAGCAGTCAGAATGCCGATGTTGTTCCAGGTTCTGACAGGAGCTTCATCTACGTATTGGCCGATTATGACTTGAGACCATCCAGAGGAGGGAAGGAGGAGAAGAAGGAAAAGGAGGGAAAAGAAAATGCCGATGAAAAAAGCCCAAGAAGCCGCACATGAAGCACATTTCATTTTGTCTTGCATAACTAATAATTTTAGCTCTCTTTCCCTGTTATTGCAAATTCCGGATAAGTATGTTATTAAGTATGGCTTTGGAGAAATCATGGAGAACAAAGCGAAAAAAGGGAACGCCACAAGTAAAAACAAGCAGAAGATCAAGATTGTAGGCATCGGATCCTACACACCCGATAAAGTCCTGACTAATGCCGACCTCGAAAAGATGGTCGACACTTCGGATGAATGGATTGTGTCCCGGACGGGGATCAAGGAGCGGAGGATCGCTTCGGACGATCAGGCCACATCGGATTTGGGGATAGAGGCGGGTCGGTTGGCCCTGAAAGATGCGGGGCTGACGGCTGATGATATCGACTTGATATTGGTGGCCACGAATACGACGGATACGCCTTTTCCGTCGACCGCGTGCTGGATCCAAAAAGCATTGAAAGCCGACCATGTCCCGGCCTTTGATATTTCTGCAGGGTGTACGGCTTTTATATATGGGATGATCATTGCCGAGAGCTTGATTGTGAGCGGTACGAATAAACGAATTCTTTTACTCGGCCCTGAGACGTTGTCGAAAGTCACGAACTGGAAGAACAGAAACACGTGTATTTTGTTCGGTGACGGGGCCGGAGCTGTGGTGCTCGAAGAGAGCCTTGATGATTCGGGGATGCTTTCTTCCTATTGGGGAGCCGATGGAAACCTTGCAGATCTTCTTTCGTTGCCTGGCGGCGGATCGCGCATACCGGTCACTCATGATATGGTGGATCAAAACTTACATTATCTTCACATGAAGGGAAACGAGGTGTTCAAACATGCGGTCAAGCGCATGGGGGAGGCGGCTGTCGAATCTCTGAAGGAGGCCGGCCTGACCACAGATGATGTGGATTATTTGATCCCGCATCAGGCTAATATCAGGATTATCGATGCCACTGGGCGGCGTCTCAAGCTTCCGCCGGAGAAAGTCTTCGTGAACATCCACAAGTACGGCAATATGTCGGTGGCGACGGTCCCTGTGGGATTGGCCGAACTTTACCAGGAAGGCAAGCTCAAGAAGGGCGACATCATCGTGATGGATGCTTTCGGCGCCGGCTTCACATGGGCCGCCCTCGTCTACCGCTGGTAAAAAAGGGACTGTCACCTTTTTCCAGGGGTAATTATAAAAGGGGACTGTCACCTTTTTTTCAATCAAAACACAAAAATGGACTTTTCTGTACTACTAATCAACTTCGGTTCAAAGAAAGGTTCAAAGAAATTTATTGAAAGAAACTCATAAAAATACTATAATTACTATATATTCAATATAATTGTTTGAGGAGATTGTTATGAAAAAAGTCACAGTGTTAGTTTTTCTGTTGGCATTCGCAATAACTACGAGCGGGACTTTATCTATTGCCTCCGACAAAGAAGCTCCGGATTTTACATTGACCGACCTGTCGGGGAATTCGATCTCGCTATCAGACCTCAAGGGAAAAGTCATTTTCGTCAATTTCTGGGCTACATGGTGTGGACCATGCCGCCATGAAATTCCTGATTTCATCGAGTTCTACAAGGAAAACAAAGATAATGGTGCTGTCATCCTTGGCGTGTCTGTGGATAAAAGTGCCAACAAAGTCCGCGATTTTGTGGATGAATATAAGATCAATTATCCCATTGCTATGGCAACTAACGAAATGATCGGTGATTATAAACCCGGCAAGTTCATCCCCACGACCATCATCATCGACACGGATGGAATGATCCAGGAGAAAAAAGTAGGGGCCATGGATAAAGCAACCCTGGAACACTATTTTAAAGAGTATTCTGGGAAATAACTCGATATCTTTTGTGAAGTCTCTTGTGAAGCGATCCATTTTTTATTATTTGCGGTTAAGCCCCGTCTAAATTAATTTTGGAAATCATAAAACCTCACTTCACAACGTCTCCATTAATCTGATAGAATTCTTCCAGCTTTAAAACTGGACAAGGATGGAGTTCAAATGCCTGGATCAGAAAACATAAGCTTATTAGTTGCGTTTACGGCAGGATTGATTTCCTTTCTCTCGCCGTGTGTGCTTCCGCTCATCCCTTCGTACATGGCTTTCATCACGGGGGTGTCACTCGAGGAATTGGCGGAACAGGAAAACTTGAAAAAGGTTCGGATGACGGTCATTTGGAACTCTTTGTTCTTCATCCTCGGTTTTTCGAGCATTTTTATTGCGATGGGAGCATCGGCCACGTTTATCGGAACTTTTTTACAGGATAACATCCGCTGGTTTGAGATCATTGGCGGGATCGTGATCATCATTTTGGGGCTTCATTTTGCAGGTGTTTTTAAGCTCAAGTTTCTTGAGCGGGAACGAAAGATCCACGTAAAGAACAAACGTCTCGGACTGTTGGGAACTTTCGCCGTTGGGATGGCGTTCGGCGCAGGTTGGACGCCCTGTGTGGGGCCGATTTTGGGATCGATCCTGACTTTGGCGGCTACCACGCAAAATGTCGGCAAGGGGATTCTTTTGCTCGTGTTCTACTCGCTTGGCCTTGGGCTTCCGTTTTTCTTGGCAGGGGTCCTCATTCATAAGTTTTTTGAATACTTCAAGGCCATCCAAAAGTACTTCAGGATCATCACTGCTGTGGGTGGAATCCTCTTGATCATCGTGGGTGTGCTACTCCTATCAGGATATTTCACCGCCATGTTCTCCTACCTCAGCCATTAAATAGGGGACTGTCACCTCTTTCCAGGGGTAGAGAAAAAGGGGGACTGTCACCTATTTTTGTCCAGCTTTGTTGTTTCAAGTTTTTTCTAAAAATTTTCATCCAAGTGATAAAAAATTGGCATCTGATACGTCCTCTGAATATAGAAGGATTGAATTTATGCCAAGAGTGCCTCGAAATTTCCAAGATGGATTGATTTACCATGTTTTAAATAGGGGAAATTCCAAAAAAGTTGTATTTCATAACGCATGTGATTATCACGGATTCCTAAAATTGATCGAAGACACTGTGAAAAATTTTGCAATTGATATTTTTGCCTATTGCTTGATGCCAAATCATTTCCACTTCGTTGTGCGCCCAAGAATAGCTGAACATCTGAGTAAATGGATGCATTTGCTTATGACGAGTCATGTCCAACGCTATCGGATTTTTTATCAATCGAGCGGACATATTTGGGGGGATAGATTTAAGCACTTCATTATTCAGCAAGATGAACATTTCTTGACGGTTTTACGCTATGTCGAGAGAAATCCGGTCAGCGCCAACCTCGTCCCATCCGCTAAAGATTGGCAGTGGTCAAGCTTCAGAGGAAGAATGAAAAAAACATCAAATTCTATAATTGATATTCCTCCAGTTGATTTGCCCAATGATTGGGGTGAGTTTGTGAACCGACCTTTAACGGAAAAGGAATTGGAAAACATTCGATATTCAGTGAATCGACAAGTACCTTTTGGGAGCAAAAAGTGGAAGAAAAAGATAAGCAAAGAATTGGGATTAGAAAAAACTCTGAAGCCAAGAGGTCGCCCTAAAAAAAAGAAAAAAGGTGAAACAGAATAAAAATAGGTGACAGTCCCCCTTTTTCTTCAACCCTGGAAAAAGGTGACAGTCCCCTTTTAAACTAGGCTCATTCCGATTTCGATTGCTTTTTCATTCAGGGGGATCAGATGATGATATCGCTCTGGAAGAGTCTCCCTGAGGGCGATCATCAGCGATTCTTTTTTCACGATATTATTGATTTTTGTGAGGGACCCCAAGAGCAGCATATTCATCACTCGAACATTTTTAAGCTCGTTAGTGGCCTTGTCGACCGCAGGAATTGGATATATATCGATGTCCGTCCGAGTGGGAGGATTTTTGATGTTTGTGCTTTCCCAGATGAGGAAACCGCCTTCTTTGACGCGGGATTCGAATTTGCGGAGCGAAGGCTGATTGAGCACAACAGCCACATCATATTCGCTAACGATAGGGGAGGAGATAGGTTGGTCGCTGATGTTTACGATGCAGTTTGCTGTGCCGCCTCGCATTTCGGGCCCATAGGACGGCATCCAGCTGACCTCTTTTCCTTCCTTCATGGCTGCATAGGCCAAGAGTGTCCCCATCGACAACACACCCTGACCGCCGAATCCTGCAAAGATCATTTCCTGTAACATTCTTAGCTTCCTCCTATAGGACGAACCCAAAAAAGGGGACTGTCACCTTTTTTCTTCACCTCTGGAAAAAGGGGACTGTCCCCATTTTCTCATTTAAACCTCGTCACCGATTTTTTGGTGGCTCTTTGAACACGCCGAGCGGGTAATACGGAAACACTTGCTCCTCCAACCACCTCAACGATTCTTCCGGTGTGCACTTCCATCCCGACGGACAATTGGACGCCACCTCAATAAACGATGTTCCCAATCCCTCAATCTGATACTCAAAGGACTTCTTGATCGCCCGCTTGGCCTTCCTGGTATTGGCTGGCGTGTTGCAGCTCACTCTTTCCACATACGCCACCCTCTCGAACGTCGCCACAATCTCGGCCATCTTAATCGGCATCCCTGCCGTCGCCGCATCTCTTCCATAAGGACTCGTGCTCGTCTTCTGCCCTTCCAGCGTTGTCGGCGCCATCTGTCCCCCTGTCATCCCATAAATCCCATTGTTGATGAAAATAAACGTGAAGTTTTCGCCCCTATTACACGCGTGCAAAGTCTCTGCCGTCCCTATCGCAGCCAAATCACCATCACCCTGATACGAAAAGACGATCTTATCTGGAAGTATCCGCTTGATCCCTGTAGCAACCGCGGCCGCTCTCCCATGAGCCGCCTCCTGCATATCAATATCCATGTAATGATAGGCGAACACCGAACAACCCACTGGACAAACCCCAACGATCTTGTCCTGGATGTCCATTTCGACGACAAGTTCCATCATCAATTTATGAATAGTCGAATGGAAACATCCCGGACAGTAATGCATCCGCGTATCAGTCAGCGCAGCCGGCCTCTCATATATGAGCTCGAATCCGTCTTTCATCGTCGCGCTCCTTTGAATGTTACGTAATCAATCATTCCAAAAATAGGGGACTGGCACCAATTTTCTTCACCCCTGGAAATAGGTGACAGTCCCCTATTTTTTACCATTTATACATGCTCCTTGATGGCGTCGAAGACCTCTTGAGGGATGGGGACAATGCCTCCCAACCTCCCAAAAAAATGAACAGGTTTTTTCCCGCATACCGACAGCTTCACATCCTCCACCATCTGACCGGCATTCATCTCGATCGAGATGAAAAACTTCACCCGCTCTCTCCCCGCGATCTCCTCGACCTGCGGCGCCGGAAACGGCCACAACGTGATCGGCCTAAAAAGCCCCATCTTCAGTCCTTCCGCCCTTCCCATGTCCACGGCCCTCTTCCCGATCCGCGAGCACAACCCAAACGCCATCACTACGATCTCCGCATCGTCCAACATATATTCCTCATACCGCACTTCATTCTCAACGATCGTCTTGAATTTCTCCTGCAGCGCCAAATTGACCACTTCCATGTCTTCCGGCTTGATATACAACGACGTCAAAATATTCCGCTCCCGATCCGCCGTCTTCCCCGTCGTCGCCCACGGTTTGTTGGGCTTATACTCAATCCGCTCCGGCAATTCCAGCTTCTCCATCATCTGCCCAGTCGCCCCATCCGACAGCAACATCACCGGGCTCCTGTACTTATCGGCCAGCTCAAACGCCAAAGTCGTGTGGTCCGCCATCTCTTGCACTGAATTCGGCCCCAACACGATCAGATGATAATCGCCATGACCACCACCCTTGACCGCCTGAAAATAATCACCCTGACTGGGTTGGATCGTCCCCAATCCAGGTCCCCCTCTCATAATATTCGCAAAAACGGCCGGGATCTGTGCGCATACCAAATAACTGATGCCTTCCTGCATCAGCGAGAACCCAGGCGAAGACGTCGTGGCCATCACTCTTCCCCCGGCTCCAGCCGCTCCATATATCATATTGACCGCAGCCAGCTCACTTTCGGCCTGGATCAGAGTATAATCATACTTCGGCTCCTCCTGTGCCAAATACTCGATCACCTCACTCTGCGGTGTGATGGGATATCCAAAATAGCCCTGCAGTCCTGCCCTGATCGCCGCCTCCGCCAGCGCCTCGTTTCCCTTCATCAAACGTGTTTCACCCAACTTTGCCTCCATCCGAAGCTCCCTCAGCAGCAGCCTCACTAGCGCCTTCAGCAGCGTTCTCCGCAGCAGCCTCACCGCCAGCCTCAAAACCCGCCTCATCCACTTCCTCCACCTTTTCCTCTTCCTTCGCCGGCTGCTTTACCTCTCTATACACCGTAATCGCCGCATCCGGACAAATGACCGCACAATTCAAACACGCGATGCACTTATCTTCATCCGCCAAATATGCATAATGTAAACTATAACTGTTCGTATCAGAGGTGTTCAGAGCCAAACAATCGGTCGGGCAATTGAGAACGCACAGGTTGCACCCCTTGCATTCCTCAATATCTATCTCGACATAACCCTTTTTTGGCATTTATTCCTCCCTCTCCTCCAAATCCTCCCTATGCTCTCAATTCTCTGTATCATCCCTATCCCTTATATCATCCGCCATATTAACATCGCTTATTTCGTTCTGTATCCGCACATACTGCTCGTTTAATCCATCTCTGCACAACACCATAACACTATCAAGCCCCAATAGTCTTTATTGCTTTTTTAACCAGGAGTATCACATAAGAGATCGCCATAATGACCACAACAGCCAATCCCTGGAAAAAGACAACAAGTCCTTCAAGGAGATTTTTAACACCTGAACTCATATGACTCATTGTATTCGATGATTATTTAATCAAGCATAGTTGACGCAATTATTTTAACCGATCCATCCGATATATCAACCTCAACTGCTCAACAACCACTCCTGGTCGACTCTTATAACTGGACTTCACATCTCAAACGACATCACACGATGGGAATGACACTGGATATTGACAGCCGCCGGCATCGATGCAATATGACACGGAAAAGCCTCCACGTGGACTGCCAACGATGTCACGCGACCACCCAATCCCTGAGGGCCGATCCCCAGGTTATTCACGCGCTCGAGCAGCCTGATCTCCATATCCTTATAGAAAGGATCAGCATTGTGGGACCCCAACGGCCGCCTCAGCAGCGCTTTCTTCGCCAGCAGCGCCGAATACTCGAAGTTCCCACCAACCCCAACACCCACAACTGTGGGCGGACAGGGATTCGAACTTCCTTTCTCCACCGTTTCGACCACAAAATCCTCGATGCCTTCCTGACCGGCCGCCGGAGCGAACATCCTAATCTGACTCATATTCTCCGCACCGCCCCCTTTGGCAATAAATGTCACCTTAAAGACATCTCCGGGCACTAATTCCCAGTGGATGTAAGCGGGCGTATTATCCCCCGTATTCTTCCGCCGAATTGGGTCGGACACAACAGATTTCCTCAGGTAGCCCTCCTCATATCCAGCCCTGACACCTTCTTCGATGGCTTCCCTCAGGCTTCCCATATCCCCGTCCTTCTTAAGGTCAACATCCTCTCCGATCTCCACGAAGAATATTGCCAGTCCGGTGTCCTGGCAGAGCCCCAATTTTTCGGATTTTGCGATCTTGGCATTCTGGAGCATCTGATCAAAAACAGCCTTTGCTACAGGGGATTCTTCCCGCTCCTTCATGTCTTCGACGACTTTCACCACATCGTCTTGGAGGACGAAGTTGGCTTCTTGGACGATGTACTTGATGTTGTCTCGGACTTCAACAAAACTTATGGTTTTCATATAAGACCTCCCGGTGAAAAAATGTATGAATGTTGATACGTACGGGCATGAACTAAATAGTTTAGAACCGAATCCAAAACCTGTCAAGTAAAAAGGCCCAAAATAGGGGACTGTCACCTTTTTCCAGAGGTAGAGAAAATAGGTGCCAGTCCCCCATTTCTGTTACCCCTGGAAAATAGTGACAGTCCCCTTTTTTTTTAAATAAAATCATGCATATTTTCCCAAACTGAGAAAATCCTCCGCCCCGTTCGTCTATAAAGTCAGGAGGATAACATGAACGAATTTTACGGCTTCGAAAATCTCGAATGTTGGAGGCAGGCCAAGGACCTTGCAGTGGACATCTACAGACTGCAGGATGATGGCAAATTCAGCGACGATTACGGCCTCTTGAACGATCTCAGACAGTCGGCCATCTCTGTGGCATCCCTCATCGCAGGCGGCCGCGAAAGGGGAGGGGCGTCTGAATTCATCCGCTACCTGTCCAAGGCCAAATCTACGGCAGCCCTTCTTCGGACACAGCTTATCATCTCGCGCGACATCGGCTATCTCGCCGAAGGAGATTACCTCGATTTTGAGGACAAGCTCAACCGCATCACGGCCATGGTTGGCGGCCTCATCAAAGCCATCCGCAACAAGAGCAGAGGCACAGGGAGTGGCTCAGGACCAGGTGCTGGCTCAGGATCAAAGACCGAATCAAACAAAAGCTCGAGATTAGGGACGGGGGTAGGATCAGAGACAGGTTCGGGCACACACACAGGCTCAAACATAACCAAAACCAAAATCGACAAAGCGGAATCCAAAGGCTCAAAAACAGACTCTAAAAACGAGGAGAAAAAAACAGCCCAGCAGCCGGACTTCCTACAATAGAAGCCTTCTCAAGATGCAATCTCAAGTCACCATCCCAAGTCACCATCCCAAGTTACGAACTCAAATTCCTATCTCAAAAAGCGATCTCAAGCATCCATCTCAAGCTGCCATCCCAAAAGGCCACCTCAAAAAGTTACTGGAATGTCGATCCATACAACATTAACCTGGCTATTTCAAAGGCCGTCAATATGGTAAAATAATTATGACTAAAGTAAATTCATTACGACATTATAGAGAGACGCCAAAAATGACTGAAGAACGGCGAAGAGAGACACGCAAAAAAGAGGGGAATCGGGTCACCATCGAGACTGTTCCCCAAGACCAAGCTGATACCGAAAAAGCTACCACACAAAGAATCAGCTTTTCCCTCACAGAGGATATATCGCTCAAAGGAATAAAGGTGATAGCCGATGCATTTTTTCCCATCGACACCCTATTAAAGATCGAGCTCTCTCTGGCGGAGTTCCATGAACCCCTCGTCATACAAGGCAAAGTCATATGGATCAGATCCCACGAAGAGGACCTCTATGAGATCGGAATCGAATTTATCGATGCCGCCTCCAAACACATGAAAGCCCTTGTCAATCACATGTACAAGTACGAAGAAGAGTTTTAGGGGGAACGCCTCAGCCACCTCAGATCTCCTCCACTTTTTCTATTTAGATATTCTGAATAAAACGAATAAATCAACAACCGTACCTACCCACAAAAAATCTACTAAATGTAAATCATAATATACAAAAAGTTAAACTATTTGTAAGTTAGTAATTGGCAAAGTCCGGTATGGCTTCTCGATCTAGATGTAGGGTCTGCTCCCCAAATGGACCACCATACTGAAGGGTGCGTTCTCAGTTTTGATGTAGGGTCCGTTTCCCAAACGGACCGTTAGTTTGTAAAGTCGGCTCCCCGAATGGACCGTTCGGGGAACGGTCCCTACAAAATAGGGGACTGGTGCCTTTTTTTATTACCCCTGGAAAAAAGGGACTGTCCCCTGTTTTGTCCCATTTTTGTGTTAAATATTCAAATTGATCGCCATCAACTTCATCTCGGTCATCTCTTCGATGGCGTATTTGAGGCCTTCGCGGCCGAATCCACTCTCTTTGATGCCGCCGTAGGGCATGTGATCGATACGGAATGTCGGGATGTCGTTGACGATGACGCCGCCGACATCTAGGGCTTCGTAGGCTTGGAAGGCTTTGTTTATGTCACTCGTGAAGACACCCGCCTGCAATCCATATATAGAATTGTTCACACCATTGAGAGCCTCGTCAAAATCCTTATAGGGATAAACCACAACGATAGGTGCAAATGCCTCCAACCATGATATCCGAAGCTCCGGTTTCACCTTCTCCAATATCGTGGGCTCTACCATTGCCCCATCTCTTCCTCCGCCACACACAATTCGTGCCCCATTCTCAACAGCTTCGTTCAACCATTCCTCGATCTGTTCGGCAGCACCCAAATTGATCATCGGCCCCACATCTGTCTGTTCGTCCATGGGGTCTCCCATTTTCAGTTTCTTTGTTGCCTCCACAAAATCCGCCATAAATTTGTCATAGATCTTTGCGTGGAGGAAAATCCTCTGGATAGATATACAGACCTGCCCCGAATAGGAATACGCTCCCAACAACACCCTAGGCAACGCAAACTCCAAATTCGCATCCGGTTCGATTACCACAGCCGCAT
>Ga0307379_10007519_pt1 | contig 14793 bp, 1 predicted proteins | sample UN2MG_FD_202237 | JGI IMG/M metagenome (GOLD analysis project Ga0307379, IMG submission 202237) | Soil microbial communities from Risofladan, Vaasa, Finland - UN-2 | ecosystem: Environmental > Terrestrial > Soil > Coastal area > Acid sulfate soil | place: Finland: Risofladan, Vaasa | collected... | reverse complement strand
TTGTTGTACTACAGGAACGTCTTCTATATTAGAAGGCATGATAGAAGCAATCGCATTATTTGTACTTGCTGCTGCAGTACCTATTGTTGCAAGACCAACATTAAGGAAATATCCAAAAGTATCTAATGCTTCAAATGAACTAAATCGTTTATATAATATTCCATCATAAGAATATACATTAGTCTTAGATCCTGCAGTACCTTCATAAGTAACTATAAAAAAATTATCTATTGTTCTTACTATTATCTTTGTTGGCTTTTCTATCAATATCCAATTAGGATCAATTAATACGCCATTCAGATCAAATTTCATAATGCGATCATTAGCATAGTCGCCTACAATAATAAATATCTGAACTACAGCAATACTTCTTAAATCAATAACTCCTCCGGGAGTAGTTTCTGATATTAAATCCCAGCCTATAGGATATGGTAAATAATTATAATTTGATATTATAAGTAAACTCTCACCTGTTGTTACAGCAAATTTATCTCCTGAACTATCTAATTGTACGATATCCCAAAGAAATTTAGCTCCTCCACTTAATGCACTTATTTGTTTACGTTGACCACCAGTAATTCCTGCTGACAACCACCAATTATTAGTAAAAACGCCAGGATTAACAGAATTGATAATAGTAATTTTATTGGGAGAAAGCCAAAAACTAAATGCTTGAGTAGGTATCGTTGGTCCCCTGTCAATTTGAATTACTTTATGATAAGTATCAGGGCCATCATTCGTAATAGCTGTTACTATAGCAGCAGTCAATGGTATATTTGCTGCACTTGCTTGAGTAGTAAGATCTACCAAAGGTTGCGGTGCTGTCATTTGTATAAACGAAGGCCCCGAAGCAGAACCAGTAACAGTTTCTCCATCAATAAATTTTGTTTGAGAAGGTGGAATAGCATTCCAATATCCAGTAGTAGTAAGTAAAGTAGATCCAGTGACTACTAGTTGTGCTCCTGAAGTATCTCCTGTTAAAGTCTCAGCCACGTCAGGAGGATTCCCTGATGTAGTGCTATCTGTGTTAGCTATCGTAATTAATGTATCGAATGCAGCTGTAACTATGAATGCAAATTCTCCATTAGTTTGATCTGCAACAAATAAACCTCTTCCTGTAGGGTCCCAAAATGCTAATCTAGGAGTTGTAAGAGGAGCTGCCATAAGTGACAGGTCTATAAATCCAATTTTGAACAAATCATGTTGATTTACTGCACCATTTTCAATTATAAATCCATCTAATGTATCAGTATCTTCCTCTGCAATCCATATGATATTTACAAATGGACTTGGACTTGCTCCAAATTGAAAAGCATCAGTATCTAGGGTAAGCATTCTATAATCGTCTGTATTAGACTGCTTGCCAACTGTAACAAAAGTCTTAATAGACTGTGCTAGAGTATCAAATTGAGTGATAGCAGCAATACTCTGGTAATTGCTTATAATTATACAGTTAGGTTGATAGTCAAAGTAAAATACTCCAAAACCTAATCCATTTAGCCATGCTTCAAAAGAGTCATTCTGTGGAAAAATTTTATATCCTGTAACTTCATTATAAGTACCAGTACCACTGATTGCGGTTAAACCATTATCTGTCTGGAAAATATCTCCTACATTGTATGTAATTGTATTGTAAATTATAAATCCAGCTGACACATAGTATTTCTTAGCTCCAAGGACAGTTCCTGTTCCGGGTTCTATAATATCTACACCAAGAATTGCAGGGTAATTTACCCCATCAATCTTCACACTGATAACAGTATGTGACAGATCTACAGGACTTAAAGAATATTTAAAAGTCGCTATATAATTACAATATGTAGCCATTTAACATCCGCATTTTAAATCATTCGAAGAACAAAATTCTTGTAACTCCGTAAGAACTACTGTTGCTTTATTCCATTTTTTACAACTTATAAGATCAATTAATCCATCTAATTTAGCTTGTGCAAATAAGAAAATCTTCCAATTTCGATCTTTACATGGGTCTGCAGTTACATCTACATTAGCAAATGCTTGCTCTACGCAACATTCTACATTTTTATAAAAAAAATGTGTAGCCTCATCCAAACTAAAAAAAGCATCAGGAATTAGATCTCCTGTAGTGGGATCAATCCACTCTCCATCAACACGATATTGTGATCTAACTAATCCATCAGGATAATTAGTCTGCGGTAATATCATCGCTGTACTCATTAAAAATGCTGGTACATCTAAAGCATTAGGAAAAGGCGTAGAAGGATTATAAATATTATTATTTAAACTTACTGATCCATCAGAAAAATAAAAAGATATTTGTGCTGCAGTTACCTCAGTAGGTAAAGGGTTTGTAGTTCCATTTCCCCATCCATCAGGATTATCAATAGTTTTATTACCAGTTATATCGTATATTTTGAGTTCGGATCGTAAAGATCCATGAACTAATTTATGTCGTGCGTTAAAGGCCATATTATTTAAGATTATTATTTTCCATTATTGCTTTAATTCCACCTGTATCGATAATTCTATTTACAATAGGGATCTGCTTTGGAATCGTCCGCAGGAATTTATATTGGCCTCGCTTATAACCTCTGCCACTTCGCTTGTACTGCTCCAAAGTTAGTAAATCTTTTAACGCATTAGCTGTTTGGAAAGCATAAGATACTGGTGGGGCTACTGTCCCTCCAATAGTTTGCTCCCAACTATCTAAATCATAGAAGAATGCCACTTGTTGTAATAAGTAATAAGATGTCCTTGTTAACATATCATCATCATCATCATCATCAAAGTTAGCTACAGCCCATATTAAGCCTATAAGTACCATTTCTTTGAATAACTTCCAGTGATTCTCAATATCAATTTGCTCTCTTTTAGGCAATTGATGAAATACCTTTTTATCGCTAAAACGCCACATAAAGTTGATTAAACGTAACATTTCTTCATGTGTACTACGAAGGATTCCCTTCATATCTTTATCATATACATCCCTTTGATGTTCACCTACATGAAGTTTCCATACTGCAGGCAACCATCCTTTAAACATCATTCCCATTTGAGCAAACAAATATCTAGAATATGCCCCTTTATTATTTTTATCGTAATAGCCTAATACAGCATCTTTCCAACTTTTATATTTAGCTACATCATCCGGTGTCAGGAAGTTCTGCTCATATTCATCACTCCCCATTTGGCCATCTTCTTCTAATGCTTGTTTTCTTGCAAGAGGACTTCCCGGCGTTACATTCCCTTCACTATCTAATCCCTTTACTTCTCCTAATTCATTAAGATTTGCATACTGTTCATCAGTTAAATATGCTATAAAAGAAATTCCTTGATTAAAAAGTTCTCCATATTCAATCATTATAAGTGCCATATTTTGAAGATTTTCAAGGTTACTTTTTATAGGTACTGCTACATCTAAGTTTTCAGGACTATAATTAGAAATTCTTAATCCTTTAATTACACCTACAAATTTTTTAGGATCTTTCATAAACCTTTTTAATCCAACCATATATCCATTATTTACTTCTGGATTTGTCATAAATCTTTTGCCTATATTATTAAACCCTTGATATATCATTACCGCAGAAGCTCCCTGAAGGAAATTAACAACTGATAAAGGAACATTTAATGCCATTACCTTTATAAAAGTAAGATAACGTAACCCATTAGCTATTGTGCGTACTGTTGGATCAACACGTTTTTCAGTTTGTTTTACTAATATATCTTTTTCGAAATGATGCATTAGCCATTCATTAGCATTTCCTATAGTTTCTCCTCTCTTTTCAAGAATGCCATATACAATAAATGCAGATATCCATTTAGGAAGAATTGGGGACATATGCTTAATATGTATTCTTTCTTTAATCTCAGTTGAAAAGGCAGCATCTAAATCTTTACTATAAAGCATTCCCGGCTTTCTTGGTTTATCAAATCTAGTTTCTAATCCTGTTTGTTCAGTAAGCCTAAATCTTGGAGCTATCTGTTGTTTGCTTTTAACAAGTTGTCCTCCAACTATCGTATAACCAGGATCTGCTTTTCCATAATTTCCAGATGTTTTATTTGGTTTTTCAACTCCTTTATAATTAACCGGCATGCTTTTTTCTTCAATTTGTCCTGCTTCAGCTAATCTATTTGCTTTGTCAGAAATTCTTTTAAAATCTTTTATTGCCTGATCAACTTGCTTCTCTTGATATCCTCCATTTTGTAAATATGCATCATATAATTCTACTGCATCTTCGTAATCACTATATAGCCATATGCCATTAGGATTATTAGGATCTTTATAATAAAATTGTGCAAGATTAGCTCTATGAGAAATTAATAATGCCTTTGCTACATTAACAAATTTGCTTTCTGTAGCTAATTTTAATGCCTCTTTTAAGGTCATGGCCTGTTTAGTGTAATCTCCTGTTTCTTTTCTAGTATGAAAGTTTTTTTTGCGATTTTGTGCTTCAGTATCAACTACATTTTCGTCTACTTTAGCTCGTTCAGCAATTATAGGGTTATCCCATACAGCAGCTTCTTCAAGTTTATCCCAAGCAAATTCAATCCAAGCTCTTTCATTAGGAGTAAGATTATTGCTCATGTCAGCATAATCTTTTAATCTCTCATGTTCTATCCCATCTGTTTCAGTTGGTTCAAGCATATTTGTAAACAATACACTAAAATCAATTCCACGATCTTTATTAAATGGTGTCAATGATTGAAGAAATCGTGCTTTTGGCCCTGCATCAATGTTTTTATTTTCTTTAATTAATGCAGCAATTAATTTTTGTCTCTTTTTCTCATAATTTGCATATTCGTGATTGATCATACCATTTGCAGCTAATTTAGCTCTCATGGCCTCTCTCATTAAATGGAATTCTGCTGGTGCATTAGAGGGTACTCTAAACCATACATCTGCTTGATTAATATCTTTCCCCCAAAGTTTATTACCGCTTCTTTTAACAATTTCAGCTTGTTCAGCAGAATATATCTGCCATATTAAATTAATTCCTTGACTTGCTGCCATAGCTTGCTTAGTGGCAATAAAATTTAATATTTGTTGAAATTCATAATCTACATTTGCTTTACCACCTTCTCCTCCACCATGAGCTTCTACATTAAGTAAATTATCTTGTAAGTTCTTTAATGATTTTTCATTAAAATAACGTTTCATTAATTCTTTATAATCTACGAGATACCGATTATGTTCTGTCCTCCAATTATTTAAAAGTGTTCTTATCTTTTCAGCTTTTATTTTTAAATTTAATTTTTTAACATCATTTGCTGTTAACATCTCTTCTTCGATATTAGCTAAATTTTTACTTTGAGCAATAAAATTTTGATCCTGCCCCATTTCTTTAAGAAATTCTTGAAGAGTTAGAAATCTATTTGTTTCAGGATTAGTAAATGTTCTTTGTTGTGCTTTAGATACTCCTACATCCCAAGCATTTTGAGCAATTTGATTGCCTTTATTCTTAACACCGTTTTTGCCAGTAGATACATCAAGAGCTTTAATTTTTAGATTATCATCGGTAATAGTTATTTTTTTAACTTCTCCTTTACTGTTTAAATCTACCGTCATTGGTAATGGAAGTACTACCAGTCTATTAACATCCATAGATGGTTTTCCATTATCTGTTGATGAATTTAATTGTGTTTTTTGATCAGGATCAGTTTCACGAACCATTTTCTCTTGTAAACGAAGTTGTCCAGCAGCATAATCATATTTTGAATATCCGCTTTTATCTTTATTATTGATAAAAGAGTTGGTAGTAGAACTTGTTGTTTTAAGATCTGCAAAAGTAATATGACCTGTTTCTTTATCCATAATCACCAAATCAATCTTAGCAGCTAATCCACTTTTTATACTTGCAATTTTTACTTCTGAGAATATCTTAAAATTTTCTTTTGGCTTTCCTTCAAATAATTCAGTTACAGAAGCATCAATTATTTTATGCAGTTTAACAAATGTTTCAACTGACATAACTTTTCTAATATCTACTCCATCTTTTTCTTCTATCAATACAGCTACAGATTCATATAAATCTTCTATAGATTGTACTGGTTTCTTTTCTGCATCTAAATATTCACTACGCTTAGTTTCTCCATTTACAATTTCCATTTCACCTTTAGCGATATATGTTAGAATATGGTGAATTGCAGTACCTATTTCAGTCTGTTTAACAAAAATCCTATCTTCATCTTTCGCGATATCTAAAATATCTTCTTCATTTCCACTTCGCCATTTTTTTAAAATATTGGTTATCCCTTCAAGAATTGCTATTTGATCCCCATTTTTAGTTTTTATCTTAAATCTATTAGGTTCATTCGGAACATCTATTAATGATGGAAGGATGTTTTCAAACATCCATTTTTCAGTTATTCTAACATTTTCAGCTACATCTCCTGATAATTTTATTTCATCACCTAATATTATAGCTCTTTTCTTTTGACCATCTAACATGCCATGAGCTGCTATTTCAGCAAATTCGCTTTTAGCATCAATACGAAGCATAGTTTTTATTGCAGCCCAAAACTTTTTAAGAAGTAATATAAATTTAGTTGGAGATTTTCCTTCTTTACGCATTTTAAGAATATTCACTCCAGCTTTTGCAATAGCATCTACAGCATTTTCCTCTCCTCCAAACATTTTTTTGAGATTATTTTTAATATAACCATCAGGAAGTATCGCCCAATAGATATGAGCATGTTCGTGTAAGCTAGTACGCTGTACTGCTTTATCTGGATTAATATAAACTGTATCATATAATGCAGCACCTAAAAATTCTGGACTGAATTCATCTATGTTAGGGATAAATCTATCCATAGCTTTTAAAAATTTTTGATATTCTTCAGTATTAGTAAATACCTTAACATCTGGAAAATTTTTAGCTAATTCATCAGTAATATATGCATCCAATTCAGGATTACTTGAGGCTAATTCACCTTCAGCTTCTTTTTGAAAATTTAATAATGATCGTTTTTCTCCTGAATTAGCAGCAGTCCCTTTTCTTTTTTGTCTTACAAAATATTCTTTCTTATCATATTGAATATTATCTAATTTTTTTGCAGTAGAATCTTCTTCAAATATATTTAATAAGCTTCCATTAGTCGGTCCAACATATTTAGATTTTAATTCAGCATTATCCCAATCTACTTGACCGCTATTTGTAACCTTAGCTATTTTTAATCCCTTTTTATCTTTAAACAAAACAAGAGGGATCTGCTCCATGTTATAACGAGATCCTTCTTTACTCCAACTATCTGTTACAATAACACTTTCAATCCCATTTAAATCAATTCTAGTTAAATTATTTTTGTCTTGTTCTGACTGAGGAACGATATCAGGCATTTTCTCAAACAACCTTTTATATAATAAATTTTTAATTTCTTGTGCTCTATATTGATCACTAGTAGGATCATTAGATATTCTTTCGCTTGATAGATGAATATCCAAATATGTCATAAGATTAATTAATCTTTTATCTACTATACTTCTAGTCTTATTATCAAATAATTCTGAAAAGCCTCCTTGTACCCCTGTAAGTGGATCAAAGCCAAATACAGAAATATGATATTTAACTAATTCTATTCTTGGGCTATAAGATTTATTATTAATAGTTATCTCATCAGGAATTTGATTAAATTTCTCTTGAAGTATTCCTAAATCTGAAGGATCCATCCCTACTAAAGATTGTCCTTTATTTAATTGTATAGGAATATTTTTAGCTCTAGGAGTAAATTCATTAGAATCAAAATCTTTAAAATCAAATATTAATAAAGGTTCTTCTCCTTTATTTGGATTTCCCTTTAAACTTTCAAATGCACCATTTTCGTCTAATAACTCTAATCCTTTAATTAATTCTTGGTGATTCGGATTTACATTCATAGCTGTGCCATATAATGCATCTTTAATAATCCCAAATGCTTTTTGTACGGACCTTCTACTGTTACCAAAAAATACACCACTAGAATAATTCCCTTTAGGATCTTTAGCAAGATTAACTTGATCTACTACATCAGAAAGTACACTAATAGCAATATCAGATCCTTCTACCGTATAAGCTTGATAAAAATCATCAACTAAATTCATGTTTATTCTTGCTCTTTTCATTTCATCACTATGCCACCATTTGTTAAATGAGATAACGTAATCTACCTCTACATTTCCTTCAAGAGCCTTTTCACTAAATTCAATTAAAGTATTTTTTGTATCTTCTGCAGAAGCATTGTTATGAGATATCCCTAATGTTTTTAAATACCCTTTTGCTTTTTGAAAATCAGCTAATGTTTTTGGTGGTTTATCTTTTAAATTAGATAACATGGCAATTGCATGTTTTTCTCTGCTTACAGCACCGATATATTTAAACATATCTAATAACTTTATAGCATTAAGTTTTTTCTCAGCACCAATAAAAATATATTCACCATCTTTATTAATAGCAGGATAACTTTTATTAAGTTGATCTGGCTTGATCATCCATACTTCTTTGTTTGTTGAATTTTTAGATATATTATCATGATATGTACTTGGAGAAGATAATGCATATTTTGATCCTTCTAAATCTCCTTTTATTTTTTGTAATACTACATCGAATTCATCATGGCCGGTAGTTTCAAATAATGGAGATTCCATTTCTTTTTTAGCTTCAGCTAACATTTTCGCTATAGGATGTAACATTAAAAAGGCCCCTTGCTCTTCAGAAAATCCTGCATGATACAAAGTATTTAATAAAGATCCACTCCATCTGTTATAACCTAAATCACTAAGTTTTCCATCTTTTACTGAATCTAAAGCATGATTAATTGCATTAAAAATTATTCTATCAACTCGTTCTTGCCTAGTTAGTCCTTTAGCATTAGGTTTTCCATTATCATCTACTTTTATTACATCATTATGGGTAAAATGTTTTACTAAATTAGCTCCTTCTTCTGATGCTATTACTACTGGTGATCCATCCTTACTTAGTTTATTATTTCTTTTTAAAGAAGGGAACTTCACATTATCTCCAAATGCTCTAATTTTACTTTTATGAGAACGTTCAACAGCATATCCTCCATTACTTCTAGCATTTACACTAATTAAAAATTCTCCATCAATAGTTTCTTGTTCTACACGTTCTCTTGCTCTTGGATCCATTAAAGCAAATTGACTTCCTTTTTTACTTTTATAATCTTTTCCATGAACATTACGAAGTGCTGAATCTGAAACCTTTGTATCAATAGCAGCAAGTAACTTATTTGCATTAGCGGGATTTTGATATATTTCTACAATTATATCAAAAATATCATTGGATTTTTCCATTACATAATTTTGAAAATCTCCCTCATATTCAATTCTTTTTTCAATATCATCCTTCATAGAATCAGCCATTTTATTATACTTTTTAAGTTGACTGATTCCCTCTTTTGATTCAGGATCAAATATCTCATGAAGCATTTCACTTACATCTGACATTGCCTTTGATAGACTATTTTTTTCTTCTTTGGTAATTGGTGCTATTTTAACATAAGCATCTTCTATAATTCCCTTTGAAAAATTAGTTACTTTTTTATTAATTAATTTTGCAGTTATTCCTTCTTCTTTATATCCAATAAAAATATCTTTAACTAAACCAGGAAAATGCCTAGTAATTGATGTCATTATTTCAGGAGAAAGACCTTTTATTTTTGCTAGTTTTTCAGCTAACTTAAAATGATCAGCAGAAACCGAATTAAGTTCTTTCTGCGTATTCCATATTCTTCTTGAAAGAGTATTAATTTCTTCAGCAGCTATTGTAACTTTTATGTCTTTTTCTTCGTCACTTAATTTGGTCCAATCTTCATCAACTTCAGATTTCATCCATACTTGACGTTGATCTCCATCATAATCTGCACCAGCAATTTGAGCAATGCCTTCATGTGTCATTATTACACTTCCTAAGCTATCATCATCAGGGAGAAACCCTTTAACTTGAACTAATGATGTAGAATGTGAATCAGAAGCTGGTACACGAGTAATTAACATTAATTGCCCTGGCAATGGTTCTCCATTATCATCTACTTTAAATTTCTTTCTCCATTTATTAGGGATAAGTACATCAGTAGTGCCTAATTTTTTACCTTTTTCTATTAGTTCATCTATTTTTTCTTGTGAACTAATATCACTTAAATCTCCTAATTTTCCTGCTCCTGCCATATTTGGAGTTTCTACTAATATTCCACCAGTAATTTTTAATTTAGCTACATCACTTTCCATTAATGACAGAATAACTCCAATCGCCATTTCAGGCATATCAAAAACTGAAGTTTTATTATTTTCTAATACAGTCTTAATAGACTGTCCATTAGGTGTATTTGGAAGTCTTGCGATAATAGCATCTTTTATAAAATCAGTATCAGTAAAATTTAAAAAATTAGCTCTAGTTTTTAAATCTTGTTTTATTGCAATATCATTCCATAATGAATCTATACGAGCTTTTTCTTCAGGAAATCTAGTAAGATGTTGCCCAATTTGAACTGAAGCATCTTTTTCAAATGGAGATTCTTTTCCCCTTCCCGCTTGTAAATTTTGTTGATAAAATAGATATTTAGTATCCATCTCGATAATATTAGATTCATCTACAATATCATTACTATCTAAATCTTGTAATTCAATGTTATTAGGTTTAATTTTAACAGAACTATCAAATGACAGTACATCTAAATCACTTCTTTGCATAGCATTATAAACCTTAGTCATTGGATTGTCCTCTCCAAAGTGATTTGAAAAATAATCAGAAGCCTTTTTTGTTACTACTACCCAATTTGCTTTGTTATATGTTCTAGCCCTTCCTTGATGTCCTGAATAAACAAATTTAAAAGTATGATCAAAATTGTAGACTGATCCATATGTAAGATTCATTTCCTTTGCCATCGTTTCTGATATAAATATTACTCCATCAGATCCTATTTGTGGTGCTCCATTAACATCAGTTCCATTAATATATCTATTACCTAATTTTCCATCAAATAAAATATCATTATATACAGCTTGTCTTGGTTTTCTCCCTTTATATAATGAAGCATTCATACCATTACCAGATATTTTTCTTTTAATGATTAATCTTAATATCTCTCCTATAGAAAGATCATCTTTAGGATTATAATTATTTCCAATTTTGTTTTCCCCATAATTATAAAACATAGGTTGTAAATACTCTTGAATCATAAATTCATTCAAAATAGAATTATTCCAATAATGAGTAAGAGCTATCTCTTTATCTGATAAAGAAAGATTACTGTAATTAGGTATATGGCCTATATTAATTTTTTTAAAGTGATGTAATGATTCTTTTACAATTTCTTTAATTCGTTTATCAGAAGGAATTATATCATTTTCCTTTTTAGCATTATATTGTTTTCTAAGTTTTTCAAGTCTATCTTTTGCTTCTTCTATTCCATATATTTTAGCTTCAGTAAATAATCTTCCAGGATCATCAGCTTGTTGTCCTACAAATTGTAAATAATGCTTTGTTCGAACTTTCCCTGCAATAAGATTTTTGAAATCTACTTGGTCTTTCATTTTTTTTGCTACATCAACAGTTACTCGTACATCTTCTTTAGCGTCATGAAGTTTTTTATTTGTTACTTCTACTCCATATTTTTTTGCTAATTCCCCTAAACTATTTCCTGTTGATTGCCCCATATACTGAGCGATAGCAAATGTATCAGCACTTTGAGGTAACTTAAATTCAGGCATTACTTTACTTGCCTGATTTAATAAAAGCTTATTATCAAATCTTATAATGTTATGTCCTGAAACAATAGTTTCTGGATTTTCTTCTAATCGAAGTATATCATTAAACTCTTTAATTGCTTGTGCTAAAGGAACTCCTTTTTCTCTTTTAGCTTTACTTATTTTATGTTTTGCTAATGCTTCTTTATTACTTGTCTTATCTCCTTTTACTAACCATGTTTTTTGATCAAATATTTTTCCGCTTTTTACTACAGTAGCATGCATCTGTACAATTTCATCATTTTCTGTATTTAATCCTGTAGTTTCTAAATCATAGAATACAATTCTACCGCCGGCTTTAAGTCCATCACGAAGTCTTTTTGCTGTAGCAATAGCTTCTTTAGCTGGAAGTGCGTTTTCTGCTCCTTCGCTAAATAAAATAAATCTTTGAAGATCCTTATCTATGGTTGACATAGTTCCCGGATTCACAAATAATTCAAAATGATTTTTATTTCCAGAAATACGAGTAAATCCTCCGCTTCCATTTCCTGAATACCAATCACCCCAATCATTAGTTCCTTGTTCTCCATACTTACTTATCATCGTAAGTCTACCTTCGGCTTGATTTCCTGACACTAAATCTTCTAAATCAATAGTCATAGAACTATTTAGATGTGAATCATTATCTCTATTGCCATTTCCGCCTTTATGTGAAGTAGCATAATCTTTTGAAGTAATTCCTGTAACAGCTAATCCAAAAATCCGTATTCCTAATGCTTCATATTCTCCTTTTGCCAATGAACGTTCCATTGGTTTACGGACTTTTTTCCCTTCTTTAGAATTACCGATAAAACCATTTTTCATTAAACTTTGTAATACTTCACTATGGCTATTAGCGATTGTAAATTGTACTTCAGCTCCTTTAGATTTATTATTAAGAGATGGATCAAATTGTTCTATATACCCTACCGTATTTCCTTCTGTGTCAATAGCTACAATTAATCCAGCATACGGTTTTTTGCTATCAGATATTTTTAAAGCTGTTCGTTCTTCTCCTTTAGTAGTAGTTACTTTTTCTATAGAACTTAAAATAGAACTTATTCTTGGATCTTCATCTACAATCAATTCAAACCGATCAATCTTTGGTAAAGTTTCCCCTATTTTTCCTATTGGCTTTATTAATGTAGCTGCATCTGACTTAGCTGAATTATATCCTGTATAATTAAGATAACCTTCATTACCCTTTATTTTAGATTTACTAAGTGTGCCTTTATTTGTATCAACATTATTATCGTTAAAAATTTTTCTAAAATTCTTATAAGGGGCAAATGTTGTTGTACCAATAAATAAGTCTAAAAATTTATTTCCTTTATAAGAATCTGTCATTTCATTCCAGTTCGTAACATCAAATAATAAATCATTAGAAGGTGTAGCCTCTTTACGTTGGATTACATTCATGTATAGATTATCAATAGCAATTTCCATATCAGGATTATTTGCTAAACGACTAATTAAATCATCTTTAGTTTTTGCTGATTTATCTATTCTAGCTTGTAACATGATTACTGACCACTGCCACCAAGTATCTTCAGGTATTCCTGTATATCTACTAAGAAAATTAATCGTTTGATCTAAATATTCTGTAGCATATTTTTCTGATTTAATATCATTTTTTTTATTCTTTGCTGCCTTTAAATTGCCCATTAAGAGTTTACGAGATTGTTCTACTTTACTGTATTCTCCTAATATAATTTTGCCTTTCTCCCTAGTATCATCAAAACTTTCCCATAATTCTGTGTTTTCTAATTGAAGATTCATTCGTCTTCTTAATTTTGCACGACTATCAGAGAATCCAAAAAACATATTTTCTGTAATACTAGACCAAGAAAAATCATCTCCTCTTGTCATTATCAATTTACTTGGTTGAATAATAGTATTATCAAAATTGGTGTACATACTCATTAACATAGAATTAGGATGAGTTGCTAATCGATCATATAATTCTTTGCTATATTCTTCTATAGGCTTATAAAAAGCTAATACGTTATTAAAATCAGGCTTTACCCCACGTTGAGAACGATGATTATCATATAACATCCCCCAAACAGTACGAAAACTCATTTCCATACCATCATCGTCTTTTAAATTCTCACCTATTTTATTTCCATCGCCATCTCTTACTACTGGATCATAAATCGCTCTGACTGCATTAGATAAACGTGTAAATCTTTCTGAAGCAGCATAAGCTCCTTGAAAAGATTCTGATTCGTAAATTCTATTTATATCATTTAATGCATCTACTATGATTTTATCATATAAAATTTTCTCAAAATTGAAAATATCTTTTGCTAAGAAATCTAAATTTCTTTGTACTGGCCCACGACTTTCTTTAGGCATAGAATCGTGTTTCTTTTGAAGTGCAATATGTTCTGCTATTTTAGCATGAAACACTTGCATTGGACCACTAATCTGTGTAAATAGTTTTTCTAATTCTTTTTCTGCAAGAACTCCATCAAATCCGGCTTTCATTGCCTCTTTTACTGATTTTTTAATTCTGACTTCTTCATTAGTTATACCATGAACTCCAAAGAACTTATGTGCTATTTCACGTAAAGCATCACGCATTATCTCATTAATCTGAATTCCTCCTATCAGAACTGCCGACATAATATCTGAAGGACTTAAATCAATTAAATCCTTTGATGCATACCCTAGTGCTGCTGTAAGTCCAGCAATAAACCATGGTCCTAATTTATCTTTTGCTTTAATTTTTAAAGCAGCATAATAAGAAAGTGCAATAGATTTACTTTCTGTTCCTCCTTCTTCCCCCTCATCTGGTTTAATATCGGATTGAACTTCTTTTTCTTTAGATTCAGAAGTATAGTCGCTTTCTTCTAATGATAAATATAATGGTTTAGCTTTTTTAGTAGGCCTTGCTTTATAATAAACAATACGTTTTGCTCCTTCACTATATGCATTAGACATTACAGGATAAAAACCTTTATCTAGTAATTCCTGTACCTTTTTTCTTGCTGGTTCTTCAATGTATTCTTTAATATCTTTTTCCCTTTGTGATAACCATTCTGATTCAGATAAAAAAGAATATTCACTGAATGGTACATTGACACTTT
>Ga0307379_10007515_pt1 | contig 14800 bp, 16 predicted proteins | sample UN2MG_FD_202237 | JGI IMG/M metagenome (GOLD analysis project Ga0307379, IMG submission 202237) | Soil microbial communities from Risofladan, Vaasa, Finland - UN-2 | ecosystem: Environmental > Terrestrial > Soil > Coastal area > Acid sulfate soil | place: Finland: Risofladan, Vaasa | collected... | reverse complement strand
CTCCTACCTTGACTTATGGTACTGGCAGGAAAGCTAAAGTATCTGCTACTTAATTCTGGTGTAAATGTAGTAAAACCGGAATGATAAATGAAGGGGTAGGTATTCCGGTATCTACCCCTTTTTTTAGGAGGTTTTTTATTATGATGATTAAAGTAAAATTGTTAGATCGGAATTTAATAAGATCTTTTGGTGGTGTTATTCAGATGATGGAATCTGATAAAGCTGAACGTTTTGTTAAACGGGGAAAAGCTATTTATGATAATTTTTCAGATAAAAAAAAGATGCAAAGTGGCCCACCTAACCATAAAGCAATATTTCATTCACCAGAAGATAAGCTAATGGAGGATTTTGATAATCATAGATTTCCTGGGCCTGAAGATAAACTTTTTCCTAATATTAATAAAGGAAAATAAAAATGGGTTTAAATGAAAATGCATTAATGGATACTACTTATTTTTATCAAATGTATCCTGATGAAGATTGGATTGAGGATGAAAAGGAAAAAACGAGAATAGAAGATTTGATTAATGCTGTATCTTCTGAATTTGAGAAGTTTTGTAATCGTAAGTTAAAGGCAAGAGATTATACTTATGATTCAGAGTCAGAAGATTATAATATTGATAATCTTCACTATGCTCTTTTTGATGCACCTTATGGTAGTACTTTTTGGTTTCCTACATATCCAGTAAATTCATTGTCTGAATTTTTAGTAACTGATGTTGAAGTTTCAGCAGCAGCATCAGATGATTACGATGCTTCTGATGGGTATAGACTTTATTCTCGTAGAGGGAAAATAGTATATGCTCAAGGTTATGATTATCCATATCTACAAAATGTTAAAGTTAAATGGAACGGTGGATATGATGAAGATCATGAATCTATGTCAGATCTTAGATACCTTTGTTTTTCTGCAATAAAACAATTTTTGAATGCTCCTGATAATGAAATGATGCAATCAGAACGAATTGGAAATTATACCTATAAATTAATGTCACCAGAATTTCAAAGAGAGTTGAGAGGATTAGCCCCAACTATATTTGAAAATTTGATGCCATATAGAAAGGTAGCATTTGGATAATGAGTTATAATAATCTATTAGTTCAAAAATGTGATCATTACAGAAAGACAGTCAATAAAACTGAAAGTCATGGTTATACAGCAGAAGCGACCTGGACTTTGGTTAAGGAAAATGTTCGTTGTCGTGGTCAAAATTTATTTGAAAGTTCTGCCGGAATAAAATTGCAAACAGCAGGTATTTCATCTGAAAATGATTACTTATTTTTTTTTAATAAAAGTTATGACATAAGAAGGGGAGATAAGATAATTTGGAATGGAGATACTCTTTTTGTAAAACCTGTTCAACAAGTATTTGATAGAAAAATAATGCATCATAAAGAAGTTTATTGTGGATTAAGTGAAACTTAATGGCATTAAGAACTGACATAAAACAAGAAAAAGTTGCCCTTGATACTATTGTGAAAAGGTCTGTATTGGGCAAACATATTAATGAAACTATTCTTAGACCTATACTTGATTCAGTAGAATATGAATCAAAAATTATATTAGATGATCTTGGTTTTATGATTGTATCTGAAATACAACATCGTTTAGCTACTGCTCCTAATGGATTTACATATGAAGTTTGGGAGGTATTTCCTGGAGCAGAAAGAGGAGACAAATATCATTTTGTTGGTCATTATACTGCTTCAGCAATACAAGGGCCACCCATGTCTGGTAGTCAAACAGATTCAGGAATACCTACTGGAAGTCTTTATGAAAGTATTTGGTATGGTGTCAATAGTGAAGGATCTTTGTCTGTTACTATTGATTCTCCAGAAGGAAGTGAAAAAACTTATTGGCATAAAGCAGGTAAAATATTTATAGGTTTTGAAAAAATGAATGATGTATTACCTGTTGGTAGTTATTTTCAGATTTTAAATAATCTTGATGGATCACGTCCTAATTGGTGGGGAAATATAATAGATAAGAAAAGAGAATATTGGTATAATTGGATGACAGGTAGATTTCAAAAAGCAGTAAAAGAAGGAGTAGGAAGAAGATGGTCTGTTCCAAGAGCATTAAAACTTAATATTTATTGGAAAACAACATAATGATTGATATAGATGGATACATTGTGACTACAGTAATAGGGGATGCTACAATGAAAACCCTTATGGGTATAGATACAAGTGATAATAGAATCTATGCTTGGTATCCTTCTCATGATATTGTTTACAGTAGTACTTATCGTGCTGCTTTGGTTTTTAGAGGATCGTCTGGATCACGTCCAGGCAATAATTTTTCTTATCCTTCTCAAATACCAAATATAAATTATCACTTTAGAGCTTTGTCGAAAAGTCAATTGGTACTTGGACAAGTTTCCGAAAGGCTAATGAATTTATTTGATGAAAAGTATAATGTGATATTAACTAATTTTGGTATTAAGAAGATAAGTATAATCGGGAAATCTGATGCTCCAACTGAAGGAGATGCTGGAAATCCCATTTATGTAGAAGTAGTTTCTTTTAGTTTTTCTAATATAGTTAGAAGATATCCTTAAAGGTGGTTAACTCTGATGAATGATATTTATAAGTATCGAATGATACGAGTGGTTTGTGCGGGTAAAATTAAATCTTGTAACTTTTGTAAAGATCTTGATTATGGAACTGAAAAAAATAAAATTATGCATGAAGGGTTTTGCAACAAGTGTGGAAGACCACTTGATAAGAAACCTGGGGATACATGTAATTTTATAGTTGGTTATCAAGATCGTGGCTATAAACAACAAAACAAAATTCATTTTAAATGTATGAACTGTCAAACTTTAACAACTATTTAAGGAGGATTTAAATTATGCCACAATATCCGCTTGTATTTGATTCAGATAACATATCCATTGGCCCCTGCTATGTTTACTTTGCAGGAGTACATATTGGACATACCTTTGGTGGTGTTACTGTTTCGATTACTCAGAATACCTACGAACTGAAATCAGATCAATATGGTGAAACTCCGTTAAGGGTTTTGGACGCAGGTTTGGTTATGGAAGTGACAGTCAATATGACTGAATCTACTTTTGCTAATCTTAAATTGCTGTTTGCTTCAGCAGTTGATGAAACAACTTATCTTACTTTTGGTAAACCTGTTGGTGAAGTTGTTTCAACAGGTGAGCTTGTACTTGAACCTATTGATGGATCTGAAATCTATCAGGTTTACAATGCTGCTCCCAATGTTGGTGGTGCGGTTGAAATCGCATTTACTACTGATAATCAACGTGTGTATGCCTGTCGTTTTATGGCATTGATTGATGATCAGCGTGTTTCTGGTGATCAGTTGTTTAGAATTGGTGGGTTTTCGTCAACATAACAGGTCTGCTTCACCCACCTTTGGGGGAGATCTGTGCCTATCATTAACTTCAATTATTTAATAATGCGTTAATGGCAGGTCTCCCCCTTGTTAAAATTGACAGAGGGATACAAAATAGTAAACATTATAATTAACTTTTAAGGTGTTTTTAAATAATGCAATGTGATGGATGCACTTTATGCTGTAAACTTTTAGATCTACCTTGGGTAGATAGTCCATCTGGATTGTGGTGTAAACATTGCAATATAGGTGTTGGTTGTAAAATATGGAATGATGGTATTCCAATTGACTGTTTCAATTATCAATGTTCTTATAATGATCTTGATAATCCTCCAATAGAATTAAGACCAGATAAATGTAAAATTATATTTGAAAATGTGGATGGTAGTATAATTCTTGGTACTATGCATCCTGATCATAATGAATCTTATAAAAAGAAAATAATAAAGGATCAAGTTGAGATTCTTTTAAAAAAAGGAATATCTGTTGTTTTTACTTCATCTACAATAGATAAATCTTTAGTGTTTCCTTCTCATGGAAGGGAAATATCAGAAGTATGGGAAACTTTAATTGTAAGATGGAAAGAAAAAAATGACTCAACCATCATATACAACTGATCTTCAAACTGTAGATCTTGCAGAATCATTAACCAGTTGGGCAGAAATCCCAAGTCGTAAAGCTGGTGGAGCGCAGACTTTGGAAGATCGTGCGTATATACAGGGAAGTTATAGTATATCACAATCAACAGGTGGTGCTACTGGAAAAACTGCTGGATTAGAATGTGACTATGGTAGTAATATTAGTGGTTGGACTTCTGGATGGGCAATATTTATGTGGCAGTATTGGCAAGCTCCTGGTGCTGTGGATACATGGGCAAATGGAGGAATGAGAATTGGTATTGGTTCCGCTACTACTGCTATTAATTTATTTAATGCTCAAGGAAATGATACAAGAAGAAATCCTTATGGTGGATGGGATAATATAGCTATTGATCCTGAATTTACTCCTGTTGATGAAGCTGTTGGATCTCCAACAGCAGGAAGTTATCGTTATTTCTGGTCTGCTCCTAATATACTATCAGCAGTTAGTAAAGGTAATCCTCATTGTGTTGATGCAATTCGGTATGGTCGTGGTGAATTAATAATTGAATATGGAGATGCAACAAATGGATATTGTACATTTGGAGAATTAGGAAATTATAATGATGCTAATGATATTTCTTTTATAGCCAATACAACTAATACTGATGCTACTTTAACAAATATTTCTGCAACTGAAGTAGATAAATTATATCCAGGCGCACCTTTATCAGGAACAGGAATACCTGCCAGTACATATGTTCAATCTATTGTTAGTAGCACTTCAATAGAAATGACAAATAATGCAACTGCTACTAATACTGGAGTTTCAATTACTTCTATACCTGCAAATCGTTTGGGTTTGTTTAAAAAAGAAGGTGTAAGTTATCTTTGGAAAGGGTTAATAAGTATTGGTACTTCTACCAATGCTGTTGATTTCAGAGATACCAATAAAAATATAACAGTTGATGATACTCCCCGAACTTATGCTGCCTTTAATAGAATAGAAATAAATAATGCCAGTTCAAATGTAGAATGGACAGGCATAAATATAACTGCATTAAATCCTTCCGGTTTATCCATCGGTCAATTTGAAATGATACACAATGCAATATTGTCTTGGACAACTTGTGTATTTACCGATATGTCCACATGGGTTTTTCTTTCTAATGCAACATTGAATAAAATAACTTGGCGTAGATGTGCCTTAGTAATTCAAGGTGGAGGAGATTTTGATAATTGTATTTTTGATGAAGCAACTGGTGCTGTTGCTTTATTAGTAGATAATCCAGACAACGTAGATAACTGTACATTTAATTCAGATGGTACAGGTCATGCTATAGAATTAACAACTGCTTGTGCCGGAAATTCTTATACATTAACTAATTTTTGGGTAAATGGATATGCTGCATCCGATGGGTCTACTGGAAATGAAGTTATTTTTAATGACTCTGGTGGAGCAGTAACCATTAATATAGACGGTGGTAGTGGTGTCTCTAATATTTCAGTTATGAATGGGTCAGGAGCAAGTACAAATCTGGTAGCTAATTATTCATTTACAATTACAGGTTTAGAATTAAATACTGAAGTAACCATTGTTACGGCAGGTACAAGTACTGTATTACATCATACCGAAAATGCAACAACTTCAGATGGAGAAGGTAAGTATCAAGCTACCTACTCTCATTCAGGTGGTGCTTCTGTTGATGTGCTAATTCACCACGTTGACTATTTGCCGGATATATCAAACATTTATGGATTAACTTTGCCAAGTACTAATTCATCAGCAAAGGCATCAATGTTTGAAGATCTTAATTATGAAAATCCAACTTAATAAAAAATTTAATAGGAGGAATTAATTATGGCTAAGATTTTTGATCCTGATCTGATCACTTATGATGTTGATGTTGCTCAAACAACGGAGCAAATGATTATAACTACAGGAACAAAGAAATTAAGGTTGTATGTACAATCACCTTTATTAGATGACAGTCCAGGGGCAACTTCTGGTGTTACTGGTAAGTGCATCTATTCCAAATGTAAGGAAATTTGGAAATCTGATAATGATTTGAATAAATTTCGATTTCCAATTCAGATGATTTATGAAGCATCTTTTGTGTGGATTAATGGATGGGGGCCATATGATGATCAAACCAGGGATCTATTTAGAGATGCAGGTTTTAAAGAAACAGATGGTCGTGAAAATGCTTGTATTATTTCTCTTGGTGCTATGTTGAATTCAACAGATCAAGGTTATTATACAAATGATTTTACTTCTGAATTTGCTGAAACTAAAATTGATCTTGATAAAACTGGAGAGATTAATGAAAACATTCAGATTAAAGGTACAGGTGGAACACCAAATAATTCTGGATATTTGAAAGTTTTCTTGAGAGAAGAACAAAGTACATTTGCTTCTTATGATCTTCTTACCGAACAGGGTCTTGCTGCACTTACCTATCAGGCTTATCGTTTACCTCTTGCCAATGGCAATGATGCTTTGAAAGCAATTGATGATGATACCACAATTGTAGGTGATGCTGGATCAGAGTCAGGAGTCACTTATTCTGAATTGACAATTGATTATCATGTTGGTTCATTGTTTGGAAATGCTCAAAATCATCTTACTACAATTAACGTGGATGAAGTACTTCAGGATGATTTGGGGAGATGGTATAGATGTACCACTCAAGGAACTATTGATACAACTGATGCTGGAGATCTTGGAACAATGGGAGGAGCAGGAACGGCTGTATTTGAATCTTATCCTGGGGAACGCCAAATTGGTGCAAACTATTATGCCTTTAATAGAATCCTTGACGCAGAAGATGTAGGTAATACCAATGCAAGGTTAAAAGAAATTCATTCATGGGCGCAATGGAAGTTAAGGCAAGCAGGAGATATTAATGATGACATTGCAGGAGATGCTTTTGGAACGGTTTATGGAAATATTGCTTTGCAGTTTACTGATTTTATTGGTGATACTCTACACACTAAACCAGGAGTTTTTATCGATGGGTATGATGCCAATGATAAAAATGATATTCGTATGTGGGATATTACAGTTGAATCCGGTGGTCTTGATGCTGTATATGCTCCTATTGTTTCAACTCAAAGACAGTTTCCATTTACTGCTGCCGGAAATTTAGTTTTCTCACAAAATTTTGTTGATGAAGTTGATAATACAACCAGATATACTATGTACTTTCAGTATATCAAATCTCAGGCAATGACAACTTTGAAAGTATCTGGTTCTTCTGGTGCAGACTGTACTTTGGATTGGACAAGTCAAACTGGATTGTTAGATTTCTTACAAAATGGTGATTATATCTTTATTTCAGGTTTTACTACTGAAACCGGAAATAATGGTATGTATTCAATTACAGGTGCGCCAACAACAAATACGATTACAGCAACAAAAGTTGATGGAGTTAATCCTACTGATGAAGCTGTTGGAGATGCTTGTACTGTCCTTGAAAATCCATTTGGATCTCCTAAAGCAACAATTGTTGATAATAACTCAGCAGTAGATATTGACGGTGAAATTAGTGCAGCATCAATTGGATTTGATTTTGATTATACCAATAATAATCAAGAAGGAAGAACCGCAAATTCTGATGCTCCGGTCTATGTGGTAGCAATTGCATATGATGGAGCGCAGTATGTTATTGCTACTCATATCATTACAGAATCAACTGGTCAGAGTATTCCAGTTAATGCGGTTGATGAACTTAACTACGAAAATCCGGTTTAATAATATTAACTATGGTATGTCTAATCTGCTTTTATAGAGATTAGACATACTTAACTTTTAAGAGGATATATGGCTAAACCACTTACTATAGTTCAAGAAATAAAATATAAATTGGCTTTACTCAGGGAAGAAGTGAATTCTGGTATTAAACCTGAAATTAAAATTAGTAAGATTTTTAAAGAATCGTTTAAATCTCAAAAAGATTTTATGGGATGGGTAAACTTTGAAAAAACTTGGTACATTGACCAAGATAATGATCCCTGGAAAGTGATACCTTTAAAAAGACCTCTGGTAGAAGAATGGCATGATGTATTAAGAAAATTCGTTCCTGTCATAACTCCAGAAGGTGAAATATTGGAGCCTGAAGAATGGGAGAAAAGGTCACGTTCAATGAAATAATAAAGGTTATCGAGATTGATGAAGCTCCAGATGGAAATGGGGATATAATAATTGATGTTAAAGTGGATCTGTATAGTGATGGTAAAGAAGATTGGGTTGCTGCTGAAAATTTACGAAAATTTCATTTCCCTATTGAAGCAGTTGGTGGGAAACCTCTCCCTGGAGAAAAAGATCTTGGTTCAAGTTTCTTTTTAGCATCTGATTGGAAGATTAGACCATACGATGCAAATCATCGTTTAATCATTAATGGTAATCTCTATTCTGTTGATGGTTCTGATCCTTTCATTGATACCATTAGTAATTTTCCTGTTCGTGTTATGCAACAAGTCTCTGATATTGTGTCCACTATAACTGTTTCTTCTGGATCAGGTTTATCTACTGAAGAACATAATCAATTATTTGCATTACCAGATGAAGATATTATTGCTAATGAAGTATGGGAAGAAGAATTATCTGCTCATAATAATCAGGGAACCTTTGGTCATGAATTAGCTACCAAAGCAGATATTGCAGCAAGTGCATCTACCAGTTATAATACAGCAATTAGCGGATCAGTAATTGAGGGAAGTGAAGATTCTGGAACTTTTGCTTCAGTTCAAATAAGAGATAATAATTATTGGCAGATAGGTGAAGTTGTAGGAGATGGTCTTACAGTTGAATTGACTTTTAATATACCTGATGATCATAAACCAGGACAAATAGGAGTCTTTGGTAGATATGTGGGAGTACCATCGACAACTCATTTTTTAAATTGCCTTGCTTATAATTATGAAGCAGCAGCATGGGAAACATTAGTTTCTAATTTTATGCCTGGAGGAATGACTTCAGATGTACAATATTCTCATGAATATTATGAAAGAAACATTGACCGTATAAATAATAATGAAGTTAAAATTCGATTAGTTCATAATGTTACAACTTATAATGTATCTCACGCAGTATATCTTGATTTAGTAAATTTATCTTCTATTGAAATAATTACAGCAGAAGATATTTCAAATGCCGTATGGCAACATACAACTGGAATGAAAATACTTGGTCTGGTTCAGGAAAATTTTGTAATGGATCAGCAGGTATATGATGATTATAATGGTGCTAAACTTTTAACAAGTGCCAGGATAAGAACATATCAGGATAATGCAAAGACACAGTTAATTGCTACATATGCTGTGACAGCTATTTGGTCTAATGGTCAATGTACATCATATGAGATGTTAATAATATGAGTTTAGGATTAGCAACTAAAGGAATATTACCAGATTTTACAGGTACAGGTGGTTCAGGGCCACCTATATATGTATTGGAGGACTTCAACGTGGAAGTATCACATGATGATTTGGCTATTACAGTCTCCTTATTGGACGATGTATCAATTATTGTGTCTGATGTAGGGGTCAATATAGATCTTGATGAAGATCAAGCTGAGATTGTTGTCTCAGAGGATGAAACTATCAATGTTGAGGTATAATCATGGCAAATGCAATTAAATTGAAACAAGGTGAAGCTAAGACTGTTAATTTTCATATTACCAAAGGTGGATCTCCTGTAACAGATGCAACACTAACCCTTCAAGTAAAGGAAAAAGCGTCAAGTGCTATTATTGCAATAACAAAGGCTGATGTTGTTTTTGATAAGTCAGATAAAGCTAATGGTAATTATACGGTTAATTTTGTTGTAAATGATACGAAAGGGCTTAAAGCCAAAACATATACAGCAGAATTAAAAACGGTTATTACAGCAGACACCGATGTTGATAAAAGTTATGATATACCTTTTGTCGTAGAACGTGCGGTTATCGCAGATACTTAACTAAAAACTAATTGTTAATTAAGGAGAAATTAAAATGGAAAATGTAATTGATTTAAATGATTTGGTAAAATCAGTTAATTTTACAGTATTGGAAAAGAACTATGAAATTCTACCTATGAATGATGTTAAGATGAAAAAGGTGATGGAACTCAGTAAACACATTAGCAAGATTACTAAATCAAGTGAAAAAGAGGAAGGAATGTCTGTAGAGGAGGAGGAAGAACTTTTAGATACTCAAAATACAATCCTCCATGAATGTGTTAGTTTAAATGATGATAAAACTAAGGGATTGAAACAGATTCCTAAGAAAGATTTTGCTGATTGGCCTATGCGATTAAAAAATAAGGTGTTGGAATTAGTTTTTAATCAGGTAGGTGGTGGTGAAACACCAAAAGGAGAAACGGAAAAAAACTAATTGCACGTTGCAAGGAATTTGCAGCAATAATCAATTTCCTTGGTGGGGCATATACATTTGAAGAACTTGATAGTATGCCATATAGCAAATATTATTATGTTAAGATGGCAGTTGATTTTGAAATGCTCCGACAACGTAAATTAACAATAAGCGATATTGCTTCAGCTTTTTCTGATCCGAAAAAAGGTGTAACGCAGTTAGAAAAGCAAGAAAAACAATTAGTCATGATTTATAAACGATCTCAAACTGGTGCTGTTGCTGAAATAAATTGGGATTTTCCTGATGATGCAGCAGATAGAATGAGAAAATGGCAAAGGTAAGGAGATAACACAATGCCTGGTGGTTCTGATGCAGGAATGTCATTAGAGATTTCTAAGATTGTTTTAAAATTAGAAACTAACTTTAAAGAAGTCTTACGACAACAGATTACTTCTTTTGATAAATTTACAAGAGATGCTAATCAGTTGACCCGACAAGTTGGTACTAATATGAATCAACTTGCCAAGACTACTTCACAGACGTTTAGTGCTATGTATAAAGGCAATCGAAGGGAAGTTCAAGAGTTTGTTTCCTTCAGCAGAACCGCCTTGCAGGGTGTTCGTAAAGAAACAGTGGCAATGCAATCTTTGCAGAAAAGATTTGAAAAAGATACCGTTGCTCGTTATAGAAAAATGCGTAGTGAGTTAGCACAGATAAAGGGCAAGTCTGATACTGTTGGTCAATCTAAAAGATTGCCAGAAGAAACTAAAAAGAATCTTATGGCAATGTATAAAAAGCAAGCTGAAGGGGTAAAAGCTGAATATGAAAAAGACATTGCCAGAATGCAAAAATTAACAACTTCATTACTCGTTAGGAATTTAGCTAATGCTGTTAATGAGACAATGAAGACCATTTCCAGAGGATCAAGAGCAGCAGCAGTTACAGTGAATAATGTTGTTAAAGATATGCAGAGTAGGTTTAATCAACTTTATTCACAAAGAAAGATGATGGGTCAAGGTGATTTTACAGTAGCAGGTACAAATTTTTTAACACAACGTGCTACTCAAATAAAAGCATTAGAATCTTTGATGATCCAACATCAAAAGAAACAGATACAGGCTGAACAGCATTTAGAAAAACAAAAACAACTATTATCTGCACAAACAAATAAGACATTAATTGCTAATCAAAAATTGATGGTTAGTGAAGCAAGATCTGTAGTTAGAAAACTTGGTACAGAATACGAGTTTATGTTTAATAAGATTCAAAGTTTTTCCAGAGGACAAACTGCAATTACAGGTGTATTTAAAAAACAAGCAGAACAAGGTATTGCAGCAATTAAGCAAACTCTTAGAGGAGTTAATTTAAAACGTGATTTTGATAAGATGTGGGCAAATCTTGAACAAACTGCAAGACTTGCCGGAGAAAAATCGGGTGCTGCTTTTTATGATGCTGTTAGAAAAGGTAAAGCATTAGATACAGCTTTAATTGAAAAACGAAAACATCTTGAAAATTTATTAGTAACGGCAAAAAAACTTCATGCTACAGGATTAATTGATGCAGGTAGTCAGATTGAAAGGTTAAAAAAAGTTATAGGTGGTCTTAAAGAATTTAGAGGAGAATTTTCTAAAGTTAAAAAGGAAATGTCTTCTATTCCTCAAGTATCATTTGGACAATTTTCTAAAGGTGGAGCGCAACAAGCAAGAAAATTAGCAAATGAAATTAGAGGATCAATTGCAGCATTAAAAGGAATGGGCAAAGTAACTGAAGATAATGTTCTTCAGATTCAAAGAGCATTAGGAGAAATTCAAAGTTTATATAAACAACATGCAAATAAAGTTATTAATACTCAAAAAACTATTACACTTTTAAATGCTCAAGCTGTTAGAGCAAGATTTAATGCTACAAATGCTTCAAATACAGCATCTATTAATGCATGGCAAGCATATGAAGCAAAGGTAGTGGCAATTATTACACGATTGGAAGGAAGTTTAACAAGATCAACATTGCCAAGAAAACCTTTTGATGAATACCAAAAAGAATCTCTTGCTGTGATGAAAAAAATTAGGGCTGAAGCTGCACGTAGTATGTTACCTACAACAGAAATTAAAAACCATGCAAGGATAATGATTGGGGAATATAATAGAGTTGGTCAAAAAATGGATGAATTGGGCCAAAAAAGATTAATTAAACCGGAACATTTAAAAGAAGGTGTAGGATATATTGAAAAATTAAAAAATAAGGTAAAGGAATATAATGAACAAATAGTTATATTAGGTGTTCAATATGATAGATTGCGTGTAAAACAACGTGCTGCTGTAGGTACTGAAGGTATGTCAGCACAAATGTCAGCAATGAAAAAACAAATGACAGAATTGCGACAGCAGGTTAGCCAGTATGAAAAATTGCAAATGCAAATGCACAGTAGAATGGCAAAAGCCAAAGCACAATCTTTGAAAAGAAGTACCACAAGTGGATGGGAAATGATCCGAAATTTTAGATGGCAAGTTGCATCAGTTATTTATTTGATCACAAGAGCAGTATGGTTTGTAAATCGTACTATTATAAAGATGCTTGATCAAATAGGTGAATATCGTAAAAGTGCCATGTCAATTGCAGCAGCAATAGCTTTTCAGATGATTGATACAAATGAAAAAGCATTTGATAGAGCATATGCATATAGTCGAAAATTAATGAATCAATTAGAAATGGTGGCAGCAGAAACTATTTTGACTCTTGAAGATATGTTAATGCTGACTAAAACTCTTGCACAGGCAGGTATCATTCCTAAAAATGAAGAAGATGTACGAAGAATAGCAACTATTGGTACAGCTATTAAGGCATTGACTGAAGGTATGGCTAATGCTGGAGTACAAATGAGACAGGAACTTTATGCTGTTATCCAGGGTAGGCAAAGAGTAACTGATCAGTTAGCTAAAATGTTTCAGGTAATGGGCATCAATATCACAAAGATGATAGAAGATGGTAAGAAAGAAGGTAAGGACATGATAAAAGTTCTTTCTGATGCTCTTGCACCATTTGGTGAAATGAATAAACGAATGGTAAATGAATGGGAACAGGTTAAAAATAGAGTAGGTGTTGTTTTGAAACTTATTCAACGTATTGGTGGTGAGGATTTCTTGGTAGCTTGGTCAAAAGAATTGAATGCATTAATGGATCAATTTGTAACTAAGGGAGAAGATGGATTTTATAGATTAACAGCATCAGGAGTTTCACTTTCTGCTTGGGTAAATGCTACATTTGTCACTTTTAAAGCTACATTTGATATAGTTATTGCAATAGCAGATGTACTTGGATCTCTCTTAATGGTTATTGGTAATATTGCACAAGGTTGGGTTGATATTGCAGCAATAATGTTGGGGTTTGAAGATTCTATAAAGAAGAACAGATCTGAATGGGATGGATTAATAACTCTCCTTCAAGTATTTGTTCAGGGTTTAAATATGGTCGGTGTTATATTAAATTTTGTTGCTGCTTTAGTAAGATCGATAGCTATTGTATTTGGTGTTTGGATAGATAGGGTTAAGAATTGGGTTGGAATAATGAAATCATTAAAGTCTTTTGATTTAAAAGGTGCAAAAGGTTTTTATGATAGTTTTGTTGAAGGAGGAGAAAAGGCTAATGAAGATATAAGAAAAATATGGTTGGGTGAAAATGGATGGATTCGGAAATCATGGAAAGGATTGGATGGTGTTAATCAACAATTTGATGAATTGAGAAAGAAAGCATCAGGTATATATGATGATGTAGGAAATCTTGGTGATATATTTAAACTTCCTTATAATGCAGCAGTATTAATGGAAAAGGCAGGGAAGTTAGCCTCTGAGTTAAAACAATTAACTCTTGCAGGTTTGGAAGGGCCAGAGAAATTTGCAAAAGAAAAAGAATTTTCTTTGGCAGATCCTAAAGAATTTAAAAATCAATTAAATGAAAATTTAGCAAAATTAAAATATATAGTACAGGGAGCAATTAAGGGAGAATTTAAAGTTGATCCTAAAAAGTTAACTTTTTATACAAATTTACTTAAAGGTCACGAAGAAACTTTAGCTGATTTGGATAAAATTGTTAAGGCAGCTACTCAAAAAGAATTAAAACAATTAAAAGATTGGAATAAATCAAGAGCAAATGAAATGGCAGGATGGAAAAAAAGTTATGAAGATATGTGGAATTCTCTTGCTCCAAAAGATGATACCAGATCAAAGAAAACTGAAAAATGGCTCAAAAATATGACCGCTAAGTTAGAAGAACTTAGAGTTAAGAATCCACTTGTTAGAGCCGAATTTAAAAAGTTTCAAGATCAATTGAAATCTGCTTTTGGAGCAAGGCAACAACAAGATATAGAAGAAATAAATAAACAAATAGAAAATATGCAATTGAAATTAACATCGCATCGTCCTGTTGATGCTATTTCAAAAATAAATGATGAATTTAAAAAGATGGAACTTTCTATTATCTCTAATAAAGATTGGGTAGAGAGAG
>Ga0307379_10007514_pt1 | contig 14800 bp, 16 predicted proteins | sample UN2MG_FD_202237 | JGI IMG/M metagenome (GOLD analysis project Ga0307379, IMG submission 202237) | Soil microbial communities from Risofladan, Vaasa, Finland - UN-2 | ecosystem: Environmental > Terrestrial > Soil > Coastal area > Acid sulfate soil | place: Finland: Risofladan, Vaasa | collected... | reverse complement strand
GCTTGTCGGAGAGCTTCTGCCTTCTTTCCCCAGTTTCCGGAATCAACATTTGGAAGTCTTCGCTTTCTCCCAAAGAGATTTTTAACATATCCATGTTTTGTAGCAAACCTTTGTTGCCGTGTAATGTGTTGTGTAATAGCAGGGAATTGATCATTAAAATTATCAAGAAATTCTTGTGCCTCAACAAGTGAGACCCTATGATCATCAGTGGATAAACTACCTGCGAGCTTTTTTGCGGTTTGTCCGTAAACAATACCGAAATTAATAGTTTTGGCTTGTTTTCTCCGAATCTTCCACTTTTCGAACTCTGGATTTGATTCATCTTTATATATCTTTATAATATCATCATAGTCCTTATTATATTTAACACAGGCAGAAGCAAGGTGAACATCCCTACCTGTTTTAAACCAGTGGATCATCATATCTTCTTTGGCAGCAGCAGCAAGCACACGTAGCTCAGCCTGAGAGTAGTCAAGCTGCATAATAAGTTTTCCAGGTGGAGCGATGAACATCCGCTTGATGTCTGAAGAAGTTGTATCTCGTGGTATGTTTTGTAGATTTGGGTTACGGCTGGACAACCTGCCGGTAACTGTACCGTGTAATAAGAAACTACCATGTATTTTATCATTTGAATTTAGTCTATCCCACATACCAACAACGTAGGTAGAATTCATTTTTGTAAGCTGCCTTAGCTCGAGAAGGTTTTTAATAAACCCGGTATCATCTAATTCTTCTAATTCTAGAAGTACAGACTCATCGGTTGAAGGAGTATCTGTTTGTTGCTTGGTTTTCTTATCCTCTGTATATCTAATCACTTCAAGCTCAAACCCATCTTTAGATTCGAAAAGTAGATCTATCATTTGTTTGGGGCTATTAAAATTGGTTGGGGCCATTCTATCCCTTTCCTTATTAGTAGTCCAATCTCCAGCAATAAACCTTGATATCTTTTCTTCTCTTGAATTGATCATTCTCTCACTACCATTTTCTTCTTTAAGGATAGCTATTTCCGCTTTGATTTCCTTAATCATTTGTTTCTTAATATCCTTAGCCCTGGACTTTTCATATTTTACCAATAGGCCTATGGATCTCAATCGCTTTTCGCATTCCTCAATTTTGGATTTATAATTTAGGGCTAGGTCTCTAAGATATTCTCTATCCACCAGCATGCCCCGATATGAAGCCTCGCATAGTACTCGAGAAGCCATCATCATCATGTTCCTAAATAAAGGATAAAAACCATTCTCTATTAATCTGGATTCAAAGAATATCCATAACCTAAAGGTAAGATCTGCATCCAAAGCACAATAAAAAGAAAGCTCGTCAAGGGGGACATTAGACCAAAATTCTATTAGTCTTTCGACTGTAGCCTTTGGTCCCGGTGACCCCGGTAACTCATAACCAGCAAATTCAGGAATGAAACGACTAACCATTTCCTTTAGCCCATGTGGGCGCTCTTCATCTAGAAGATACTTGGCTAACATCGTATCAAAAACCCTGCCTAGCATAGTTATGCCATACTTAGTCCACCAATTCATTTCGTATTGAATATTTTGTCCGATCTTAACCACGTTTGGGTTTGAGATTACTTCACGTCCAAAATATTGGAGAACTTCTATCCATTCTCCACGAAATGGTGATTCCTTATGACCCAATGGAATTATCCATGAGCTGCCTGGTTGAAAGGAAACACCTAAAATGGTGGGATAACTACCAGGATACATGGCATTTGTCCCCCATGACTCGAAGTCAGTCGAAGCATACCCCGTCTGTTTGCAGTACTCAACTAACTGCTTAACCTCCGACCAATTCGTGACGAGCTTATATTTATATTCTTTGGATATCATCAATACATTGTTTCAACTGAGGCCAGTCCTTTTTATAGGCATGAAGAGAACCTATGTTATGGAATAAATACCCTGGCTTGGTACTTATTTCCTGAGCAACATATTCCATGAGTTTAAAGGCAAGGAATACATCATTTCCAAAATGGGTTACTACATCGGCAGAACGTTGATTATATATAATATTAACTTGTCCACTTCTTACCAAGATCTGGTAGTATATAGAGCATGGTATCCTTTTTACCCCTCCTAAATTAAGTGGATCAATTTGAGAATCCCATACATTTATAATGGCTTGACGAGAATCGGGGTTCTTTCTCAATTCCTGTATGGCCATGCCCAAGGAAATAGCCATTCTGGTATTATAAGCATAATCAAACCGACCCTTTTCATTTATAAATTCCTTCCAAAGATCCTCCCTAATATGCCAGGCTGTACCAGGATTAACATATAAAGCACTAATCCTTTCCATAAATTCTTCTTGAGCCCAATGTCTTGACCTACCATCGGCAAAGAATAGATAATCTAGTTTATTAAGACTGGTCAGAGAGTAGGAGTAATTAATTATTTCCTTAGTAGAAAAATTATCGTCATCCTTTACCATCTTATTTTGCATGGAATTAGGATGTGCAATATGTCCCATCTCCCATACTTCACGAAAGATTTCTGACATTAACTCGTAACAATTAGCATAGATTCTCATCATTTGTGGATTTTAAGGGTTCCCATGATATCAAGCTGGTTCATAACTTTATAAATCCTATGACCATGACCTACTAAGTTTAGCTTAATATCTAAACCAGAATACTGGCTATATATTACAGTTTGTCCCACGGTAAAATTCATGGGGTGATCTTCAGTTCCAAAACCAACAGCAACTACCACTCCTATACCGGGTTTAGATTCATCGGTACCTTTAGGAATGATGATCCCACTGTTGGTTTTCGTTTCTTGTTCTTCTTGAGGAAGAACCATAACCCTCTGATCAGAGGGTGAATAAATTACTTGTTCCATAATATAGATTTAATTAATAATAGTATTCCCTAACTAAAGTAATAAGTCTTTGGCCTTAAGTGGGGTAGTATCTACTTTTTGTAATCTCTTTACCGCTCGAAGGTGAACTTTGTAATTGATATTAAGAGCTTCTGGTTTCATAAATTTCTCATAAATATCCATTACCCTTTTCTCCATGACACTGTGTTCTGGATCCACCCAGGTAGTTATATCTTTATGATTATGGTACATGATAAAGTTCTCAGCCGATAGATACATATTACCACAGAATAGTTTAATACTGGCACTAACATCATCTCCATATATATACTCTGTTATTCTTTGTACCAATACAAAGTCCATAAGTAATCTCTTAGTTACCTCAGATGATCTAATGTTTATTATAACTACGGGGTTGTCCTGTGAATGACGGCGTTGAAATACTAATGAGATTAAGCATCCGTGTCCATGGTGGTGTGTGTTAGAGAACTTAAAAGCAAGATTATAATTTGCCATGTTTTTATGTTCACGTTCCAATACCTCACTTTTAACTAGGTCCACCATATTCATATCCACATAATTGGATTTTAAGATAGACCATTTCTGCTTCTTGTACCCAAACATAAACCCGAAGTCAAACTCCGGGTCTACCCACATTTTATTAATCTCCATGAAATGGTCATAAGATATCACCTGAGCTCCACTTCGTACCCCTCCTTTACTCTTTACCTTGTCTTCTCTGGTGACAAGGAATTCATTAATCCATTCCCAAGCCTCGAGGCTGGTCGCATGTTTAGAATGGATCATTAATATTTAGATTTAATCCTGAATTGATTTACGAGATTTTTCTTAAAGTAGATTACGTAAATAGATTCCTTAGTGAATCCCGCAAAGTAGAAAAATTTAAATAGGGCAAGTGTTGCCTTCCTCATGGAATCCTCGTACTGTTTGAAGTCTGTCATCATCTCGGTTTGTTTCCAAGGTTTGTTCTTCAAAGTATTTCGGGCAATTTGTATATGATATGTTATATCCCAGAGATATTGTTTCATAACATCCCTACGGTTGGAACCTAGTTGACGTCCTCCCCTTAAAAATTCATCTTCCAATTGATGGTCGTAGATAACCCATCTACATGGGACCTTCCTACCAGCTTGAGCAAGATCTTGTTCTACATGAGCTGCTGCGATTTGGAACCATGAATGCAAGGGGTCAAGCCCTATAACAGCCTCCCTATCCACGTATTCCAGCATCCAATTTAACATATGATTTACTTCATACCCAGAATAAATCATTAGTTCCAACCAGAAATGAATGGCATCCGAAGTCTCTTCATTAAAATTCTGAAGATGGGGTATCATTTCAGCTTCATCAATTCCCTGATGAAACATGCTCATCATAATTTCATAGGATTCATATCCTTCACCAAGTTCTTCGATAATCCTACCGGTAAAATCTTTAGCCCATACCTGGGACTCTTTAGTATTAAGATCCATTGGGTAAGGGGGTAAGCTTTCGATATCAATGTATTGACTAAGGAGTACTTTTTGTAAGGCAAATATATCTGCCAGTGCAGATACTCCAGGGTACTCTACCTTTTCTTTGATGTCTCGAATGTCCATGATAATTTAGATTTGATCATATACTTGTTTAATAATATCCTTTGTTATGGCTAGCTCCTGTGAGACCTTGATAATAGTCTTCAATCTTTTCCAACCCTTTTCTCTATACCCCGCTATTAAAACCTTAGCTTCCTCACGTTTTTTAAGTATTTCTTCATCCGCCTCTTCTATATCCTTAAATCTTTGTTTGGTTTCTATATTTAACCGGTCCTTATGCAGACCTTGGGCTTTTACTATAGCACAAAAATCTGAGTCACCGCATGATTTACATTCTGGGGTCAACAGATCATGATGTTTACCAAAGCAGGGATCATCAATAGAACCCAGCGATAAGATATCAATTGGTTCTAACAGGTCATGATCCTTTTCATCGATCTCTTTTCTTGCGGTTCTTTTGTTTCCCATTTATATATATTTATATATAATAGTCATCTTCGTTTCCAGAGTTCTATTACCTTAAACCCTTGGTGTTTATAATATTGTAATCTATGCTTACTATGTTTCATTAGATAATGACCCTCATCCCAGAAATCATCATAGTATACTTTGTCTTTCGATTCATGTATCCTGATGGCTCTACCAATTAATTGAAGAGCGTTTATTTGTGAGTCTCCAGATGCCGCATTTTGCATGTACCTAATCAAAGGCATGTTTTGTCCTAGCTTTATAATTAAAGAAGAGATGAGTATATCAACTTCCCCCCGCTTAAACTTGTCAAGAATCTCCTTCCTATTTTTGACTTTGTGGTGGATGAATGCGATTCTATAACGATCTCCGAACCTGGCTGTGTAAGCTCGGTAGAGTCGTTCAACGTGCTCATGATATCTACCGACGATGAGCACAGGATGGATTCCCCGCTTGAGATAGAATGCCGTACGATTGAGACTAGCTCTTTCTCTTTCTCGATTACTCGTAATAGCTTGTCTGTATTCTTCATCATAATCTCCTTTAATTTTAATACCCGTACTACCCTTTACCATTTTTATTATAATGGGGGTGGACCACCCCATATCCATGAGTTCTATATTTCCTATGGTAAAAGTTTGCTCCCCGAAGAAAGCCCTTACGTCCATGTTTTTAGTAGGATCTTTATGACCGAATGCAGTACCCGATAGTCCCACCCTAATCAAGGTGTTGTAAAGCATTGTCATAACCTTCTTATTGGTTTTACTGGTTATAAGATGGCATTCATCGAAGACTACCATATCATACCTAGCCAGCTTATGGGAAAACTCTGTCAATCTATTCCGTAAAGTGGGGGTCATGCATACCATGATATCAGCCCATTTAACTTTCTGACCCTGCATATAACCCCAATCATCTCCGAACATCTTGGGCATATCATCCAGGAATTGTTGATAGAGATCTGTATTGTTAACTAGGATTAAACATTTTGCATCCGGATAAGATTTATATATCATGGCAGCAATTAAAGTCTTACCTGCATTAGTAGCAGCTCCAATGATACCGCGTTGAAATAGTGTATCCCCTACTGTATTGGTTAGGATACTATTGACTGCTTCTATCTGATAGTCTCTGGGTATAAATTCCCCTACTTTAAGAGGTATATCGCTTACTTCTAGAGTATTGCGTCTATCTATCATATCATATTCTTCATCGTACTTTTCTATTAAACTAGTAGCCAGAGGTAATAGGCCAGCCTTAGCATAACCAGCCTCTGATAGGTATTTGATTTTACCGTTCCAGCCTGGTTCCATGTAAGGTCTAAGATACCATTGGTTGGGGTGTCTGACTTGCATATCATTATACACCTTGGTCAGCACCTTAATATTCCCGGTGAGTTTAAACTTATTATTATTTAACTCAATGTGTATCACTTAGCCTTGGTCTTTATATTATGTTCATAGCAATATCTAATAACTCTTTCTGTTGCCTTGGGCCCAACCAATTGGGTTGGGTGTGGTATACCCTTGGTAAAATCCAATCCCTCAAACTGGGCTATCATATATATCCTTACAGATACATTCATTTTTTCTGCCTGGTTCCTAGCTCTAGTAAACCATACGTATTTATCTGGTAATTCTTCTAATCTATCATGGATACCTGTATTTTCTATAACCCTTTTGGAATAGATACCATACATTTCCTTAGTTGTCTCTGAATCTGGGTCCTCTTCTATCTCCAGTAAGGCTTGATAGGTTAGACAAATACCCTCATACATATTTAAGAACTTGGGTAAAGCAAACTTTTGCATCTTAGATATACCTATATCTATATATTTTATAAACCCATACCTACGTGCAAGTCCGAATTCATTGGTAAAATTCAAGGCGTGTGCAGCTATCTCCTTAACCATCGGCCAATCCCTACTGCTAGGTAGGGTTTGAGATATCCCACGGTGTTTCATGGTTTTCCGTCTTGCATAAATTAGTTTGGCTAACAGTGCCGCATCACGCCTTGAAGATTCTAATAATCGCTTTGCTTTCTTTTCCATTCTATCGTTACTGATAGTAATGGTTCTTGTATGTAATGAATAGGGTTTGCCCCTGAAGAATACCTCACTGGCTAACCCCTCCAGTTGATCATCATCTTCCCAACCAAGGACTTCTCCTATGACTTTCTTAAAATCATTCCAACCTATATGTAACCCCGGTTCTCGTTTCATAAGTTAAGTGTATGATGGTATTTTAATAGTTTATTATAGCTTAACCAGTCTGCTTCTTCTACTAGTCTCATAGTTTCTTCTCTTCCAAGATCATTTACATCGGTCTCTTCTGGTAATATTATTAGTTTTATTTGTTTATGGTGGGACATCTCTAACCCAACTCTAATAGCATCTTCCATTGCATCGGGATCTAATAAAATAACCACCCTATTTACAGGAGATTTGTTTATCATGGATAACTGATAGTGAGAGACTTTCTTACCACCAGTTGCCACTCCCTCGTCCCCAATAGTTTCGGCATTAATTGCCCCCTCTGCTAGGTATATAGTATCATAAATTGAAAGCGCATCCATATTATATAGAATCAAAGACTTACCTAATCCAAAGTCTTCAATCTTAGGGTTAATATATTTAGGACCAGCCCCCATAAATAGTCTGGCATTATAGTATATGAGTTTTCCTACTGCATAAAATGGGATAATAATATAACCAAAGTATTCATCTTTAGTTCCATATCCCCATCCCTTAAGAGCCATGTCTTCTACATCAAAACCCCTACCTTTAATATATTTTCTTGCTGCTTTACCTAGTTTACCATCCCCCAAAGCTAGGTTTTTATATCCATCTGGGAGTACTGTATCTATCCTTTCAATCCTTTCGATTAGTGGTTCTAGATAGGTCCTACCTTCATATGTATTTAAGAATACTTTAACATCATTGTAATTCTCTAACCCCTCGTTATCCATAATAAGCCTGATGGGTGATGGGTGATATCCACAAACGAAACAATTAGTTCTATTTTGTGATATATTAAATCCAAACTTATCATGTCTCCCGCAATCGGGACAGGTTCCTTTAAGCCACCCCCTACGATACTCCCTTAGTCCCATGGTTTTTAAACCATAAGAGTATAACTTAGATCTGAAATGATTGTTAAGCATCTAGGTCTCCTTTCTTACTTTTATACCCTGTGTCTTCTTCATCGTCCTGTTTAGGTCTATAGTTTCTATAATAGGCCTCAAGCTCTTTCTTTCCTTTTAATGGGGTAAGCCTTTGTCTTTCTGTATCTATATGAAATATAACATGGCCCTGAGGAGGTCCGTCTCTTTGGTCTACTATCTCCAATCTTTGAAATCCACCTTGCTCTTCTCTTTGGGTTCTATTTAATCCAAAGATGGCCTGTACATGACGGGTTATATCTATAGCTCCTGCTAGATCAGTAGAGTCATATACATCTTTCATCCTAGCTTTAGCAGCCTCCCTAGTTACATGATGAGCAGTCCAGATAAGATCTATATCTTTAGCCAAAGCTAGGTTAGACATATCTATATAAGCTTCTGATATTCTTTCATGCATAGAATCCTTACCTGAAATACAACCCATCTTTGAAATATAATCCACTATTATAATATGGGGTTGAAATCCATGTTCACGATATAAATAATCCATATATCCAGCAACATCATTAGCAGTAGTAATAAGAGAAGGGAATCTCTTTACTATAATCTCCCCTCCTTGATTTTTACTTTTTCTTAATTGTTCCCTAATAAGTTTATCGTAGTCCCCATCCTCATCTAACAGTTCTGCCTTAGTTATATTGGCAACCGATTGTTCTATCCTCAACATGAATTCATCCTCTCCATTATCAAGGTCTACAATAAGAACATTCTTCCTATGGTATTGCATATACTTAAGAGCAATATTAACTAAGGCTCCTGTCTTAAATTTCTTAGCCTTATCTAAGATAACCATTATACTACCCTTAGCATATCCTCCAGCATTGGTTAGTCTGTTTAATTGTGGCCAAGGCATGGGTATTATTGATCCATGTTCTTTTCTTCTAACCTGTCTATGTCTTGCATCCTTTACAAGAAAAGATCCCCTCTCTTCTATTGCCTGAAGACGAGGGGATATGGCTTTTTGTATTTTCCTGGAGAAAGTATCATAGTGATCGTAATCTAATAGGTTTACATTTTCTACCTCATGTTTTAGATCTACATACTGGGCAAACTTCTCTGTGCTTGCTAATATTTCATCACCATCTTTAACCACCCCTTTATATATACCATCTGCTATAGATAATATTTCTTTGCGATCCTCCTCTGTTAAATTATTAACAAATTCTCGATTGTCAAATGTCCTATGTAATTCCTCTACCAGTATGGTTTTACCTGGTATACTTCTCTTTCTCTTATAGAATGCTTTTAATGTGTAAGCTACAACAGCATGTTCAGTTAAAGTAAAGTAAGAATCATCATATAATTCTATTGCTTTATATCCATTCTTATCCTGGACTGTAAATCTTAACAAATCAAACTGGAAATCTACTGTGAATTTGAATTTCATATACCTGTCAACTAATTTATGCGAATTATAATAGTATTCCCATATTAAAAGGATTTGTACTTTCTTTTATTCTTGTTCTGTATTGACCAGTTAACCCATCTTATATTTCCTGGTTCATAGTTTCCATTATTATTTTTCCTATCTAAAGTATACCCCTTTTTATCATAATTGGGTAATTCCGATATGTATTCGTAAAAAGCTTTAAAATCCCCTATCCAAGGTTCATATAAGGTTATGCCACGGCCACCATATAAATGGTATTTATGGAATAAAGGGTTATTACATCGGGATCTTATACTTCTCCACCTATTATAGATAGAAGTTCTAGACAATCCGTGTTTATAATTGCCATTGGTATAATTACAACCACATGAAACCCTTTGGTTAGCCTTGATCTTTGCTATGATTTCTATGAAAGTATTTTTACAAGAGCATTCAAAAGATGCTCTTCTATATTTTATCCCATTATTTACATAAGGTTCTACCTCCTCTATAAATATTAACCTGGTATTTCCTAAAACATCACCGGGTTTATATTCTACTTTCTTCATATTATATTTTTATTTACAATAGTATTATAGGGCTCTAGTAATATATCTCTTGTTAATAACTTTTAATCAATAGGTATTTGCATATGTAAATTATTATTATTATATTTGATATTCAAATCAATACTAATTCTTGGGGAAAATGGAAATACACCGACTAAAACCTATGAAAGATGGGTATGATCAAGATCTATTCAATCGGCTCTACAAAGAAACAGAAGGACTCCGCAATCTACTAACTTATCAAATCGACCATCGAAGGTATGGTGTTACACAGGACATAATCAAGTCCTGGTTTGATGATAAGTTTATTTTTGTTTTCAATAAGTACTATGGAGAGATCACTAATGACCAGCTTAAGGGGAGAATTATTAATGCCTTGAGAACCTTTAAGTTTAGAATGCTACGCAAGGCATACTCTAAGTATAATATTTATAATAACGAGGTAAGATTAGAAGGAGAGAAAAATCTTATAAATATTATACCCATTGATGATGGGATATCAAACCATCAGTTATTCTTAGAACTGGCATTAATTTATCTTAAGAAAAATCTTTGTGATGATTCGTTCCTGGTTCTACAGGTTGATTTAAATCCTCCTCCTTACATCCTTAATAAAATGGTTAACCCAAAAACAAAAATACCCGCCAAGTTAATTGCCGAGTATCTTGATTTGGAACCATCCAGGGATAGTACCTTATATATAAATGACCTTAGGTCAGAAGTTAGTTATTGGGTTAGTCAAGCCAAGGAATACTTTAAAGAATATAACCAGCCAGCTTAATAGTTAAGATAGTAAAATCCCCATTAGTACAACCCCAATCAAATTCACCAGCCGCATTAACTGGAATTATCCATTGAGCCTTAGCCAATGTTGGAATATTTTGTGCGTTATTATCATCTGCAGACCATAGACCTGGTCCATTAGTATAAGAATAATCAGCATCCCACATATTAAAATGATTAGACCCAGAACCGGTTACTGTATTATATTGAAAGTCTACGTTTACAACAATCGCTTTAATACCTACAGGAGCATAGGTTGGAGTTACATCCACTGTACCACTAGTAGAAGCCCCATTGGTAACCTGTAATATGGTTGGTGGAGAAGATCTTAAAAAAGTAAATTCATCTACATAAGTATGTATGTCTTTCCATGTTCCAACACCATCAAGGAAATAGGCAGCATTATTAGGCAACTTAGGAGTTAACCCATGGGTAGTGATACTAGCATTATGATTAGTATTATCAGCAAGAGCTCCCCAACTTGCATTATCAATTCCTCTTGCCCCAATAGCATCCCTCTCTGATTCTGCAGTAGAAAGCTCAGCATCTAAATCTGATAAAGCTTTAGTGATAGAATTATAGTCTGTTAGGAAATTATTAGTTGTAAAATTTCTGTTTCCGATAACCCCTTCCGAAGGTATGGTACCCACGTTACCTCCTGCAACATCATCCAATACCTCAGCATCTCCAAAAAGTTTTTCCCCAATTTCTGCATCTCCAAAATGATCTGCACTTTGATAAGGATGGTATGTCAGGTCGCTAAAGCCAGATGGGTCAATAGCCTCCCATATATAACCAATAATAATCCTATTTGTAGGAGAGGTAAGAGCTGGCTTTCCACCACCATCGGTACCCGTAATAATACCATAGGTAGCAGGGTTAGCCCCTTGGACCTCAGTGTACTCATGCTCCATATAAATTAGATACCAATATCCACTAGATGATCCTGGGTGTATTACTGTAGTAAAATCTACATTACTATCCTCTGCTATAATAGTCCCTTGTGTTGAGACAGCTACTCCCCTATTGGCTTCAGATACTGGTGGGCTAGCCTTATCATATTTAGTAATATGACCAGTGTGAGATATTCTACAATAAACATTGTTTCCTGACTGAGCCTGGTATTCTGTCATGGTATCAAACCCGATATACCTACCTGGTTTAACTAACCCAAGTAATGCATCCCTCAATTCAAAAGAGAGGATGTCAGCTTGGTATGTGGTATACTGTTTTTGCGCCATGGCTATCTAGTTTATATTTTTAATTAAAGTTGTAGTATCTATTAAAAAAGACTTGTTGGTTACTAGACGGTAATTATATTGATGCGAGAATGATACCTATATGTATTACTTAGAGAATATAATACCAAGGGCAATACCAAGTAATCCAATTAAGGTTGTAATGGCATATCTATTTCTTATCTTTCTTCGCTCCTCAAGTTTTTCTTCTACCATTACCTCATCCTTAAATCTAACCAACCCACTTACTGCAGTAGTAAGATCTGGAATATCCTTACTAAGTTGATCTACACTCCTGGTTAGTTTGGGTACTGAGTATATTAATGCCTCTTGTCCGTTTCCATCCATGACAACTTTTTCTACACGAGTAAGTTTAGTACTGATTGCTGAGATTTCAGTCTCCTTTAAACAACGATTGTGACCTGGGGTATTTACAGTCTTAGCCATGGTTGGTTATTTTTTTGTTGTAAGTGTCTTACCCAGTCTATCCCAACCCATACCAACTATTAATGAAGACCATAATGTTAATTCAACCGGAGCTTCTGAAGAGAACATGAAACTTAATATCTCTTTGTTAAAAATTATTCCCAAGGCTATAGTAATAGCTGCGATTATAATCCTTCCGGTTTTTACTTTGAGAGCTCCCCAACTAAACTTATTAGGAGTAGTTGTATTTTTCCGGATACCACTTTCTACAGAAAATCCCAGAGAAACTATCGCCCCAGCTACTCCCATTATATAAAAGGCAATAAAGTTGGGAATAGATATTCCATTTAATAATATTTTTGTTACTTCTTCCATGGCTATAGGTTTTTAAATAGGAGGGGATTCATGTCCCCTCCTATAGAATTAGAATTAAGTCCGTAATTCTTCCAGCTTCTTTCTGGCTTTGATATTTCCTAATAAGGATTCTATCAGGTACAATAAAGCTTGCAATCCTGGTACATCAAATAATCCATTAGCTCCCAGGCCTCCAAGTGCAGCAGTTATAAATGCCATAAGCCAAGTGAGTTCTCCTACAAAACCAATAGTGAATAATTTTCCAATGACTACAAGAATAACACAAACCACCCAACCTATCAGTTTTCTTATAAGGCTTTTCTCTACCTTAAACAAACCATTAAGGAATGTAGTAAAGAAAGTGGAAACCCCGACAAGTGCAGCAAAGGTTAAAAGCCATTTTTGTAGATTCAGAGCATCGAATACATCCACAGGAAGTGTGGGATCAACGGGGACTATTGAATCGCCTTGAGAGAGTACTGGTATCATTAAAAATACCAACCCGATTAAAATAAACAAGAGTCTTTTCATAATAAAAATTTAAGGTGTATAAGTAATGGTTCCTAGTTGTGCCCAGATAGGACTAATAAACTTCTCGATAGCCGGTTTTACATAGTCATCAAGCCATCCCTGAGTTGGGCTCTTAGTACCCGTGCCAGGCTTATCTGTGATCACCAAATCATATCCGGAATAAAATGTGAATCCGAAATCATATTCTGATGCACTATCATATTCTAATACAGTAGGGGTTTCGTCATAGTGACTTGCAGTTACAGAGCTTTCAGTTAATGAATCAACCTCATATCCATAGATAGCTAAAAAATACATCAAAGATCTAGTAGTACCTTTTGTTTGTAGGATATGCCTTATATATCTGATAAGAACTATGTATTCTGGTTCCGGATCAGGACCACCGGCATAGGTTGCTGTGGTTCCAATATCTGGAGGATTGCCAAATAGTTCTGCAATATGTCGTAAGAGTTCTGTGGGGTTATCCCGAGTCAAACTAGATAAGGCTTCAGCATCTGTGATATCAAGGAGCTCATCCACATAAGGACTAACCTCGTTATCTATTTCTGCACAGAATATCTCCATATACCTTTCCAATAAACCCTCACCATTACCATCCTTATAGGAATCATTCTCCTTAAAGAATTGTGGTAATTTACCAAACAAATGGTTTGGCTTAGTAGCTGTTTTACCAAAAGTTATCATACTCCTACTTGTTCGTTAACTGTAATGGTTAACTCATCATCATCATAAACTGGAATTGTAAAGCCATCGAATTCATGGTCCTCATTATATGGATAGGTTTTCCATTGCCATTCATCACCAAGAGTAAATGTTCCCCACATACCTATGGAAAGTTCCCCGCCTGAAGAATCATAATCTGTATCACCAGGATCTGATACATTAATAGTTACTAATCCATCGTATTCTTCTGTTCCTGAAGGACCTGTCTTATATAGACGGGCTTCTGTACTACTGATTACTGCAAGTCTCCAAGATATGATCTGAGTAGAACCCGATAGTACATCTACATACCAATTATCCTCCAGTTGGTTTAACCCCAGGGTAATTCTAGGGTATGGCTTAGTGGTAAGTACATCTAGGCTTAAGAAATCTACTTTATCCAGGTTATCTACAAGGGCAATGATATCTGATCTGCGTATTTTTCTATTTACTTCTGAGTTATTAAAACCGAATCCATCCTGTAATGCTGATCTAATATCGGCTTCAGCTTCTGTTGTGTTCCTTCTAAATTTTACTGTTACAGTCAGAGTTATCCTAAGAGAGGTTTCCCCAGCAGCATAAGCCTTGACTACAGTGGAAATCATTCGTTTATCATCGAAATAATTTATGACATCGGTTAGTAACTGAGAAGGAGCAGTTCCCCCTTCATCTGGGGCTATATAAAAGATTACCTCTTTGGTTCGTTGATCAAATTCTACAGCAGCCTTACCAACCCCCGGAACCAGTAAGCATATATCCTCATGATCTTGTAGGGTTACTGCTCTGTCTA
>Ga0307379_10007513_pt1 | contig 14801 bp, 13 predicted proteins | sample UN2MG_FD_202237 | JGI IMG/M metagenome (GOLD analysis project Ga0307379, IMG submission 202237) | Soil microbial communities from Risofladan, Vaasa, Finland - UN-2 | ecosystem: Environmental > Terrestrial > Soil > Coastal area > Acid sulfate soil | place: Finland: Risofladan, Vaasa | collected... | reverse complement strand
TCTGGCCGCCGATGCGCCCGAGGTGCACGGCGAAGTGGTCAACATCGGCTGCGGCGAACGGATTGACCTGAACGCGATGGCCGGCGTGTTCAATGAGGTTCTCGGCACCGACCTGGAACCGATTTACAATCCGCCGCGGGCGGGCGACGTCAAGCACTCGCTCGCCGACATCCAGGCCGCACGGAGCCTGCTCGGCTACGAGCCGCACGTCCAATTCGCCGACGGCCTCCGACAAACAATCGACTGGTATCGCTGGGCCCTGGAGACCGGCTACGGCGGCTGGGGCTAGACCGCCTGTCAGACGCTGCCGGCAACCCTCGCTTTCCCGCCACTCCAAAACGGGTGTTCTCGAGTTTGATTTTTTGACACGGAGGCATTTTCGTGCTATAATGCAAGGTCAAAGCGAGTGGGTTCTACTACGGATGCGGAATGGGTACGTATTTTAGTTAGGGGAAACATAACATGCTCAGTTCCCGTGTTCGGCTTACGGTGGCGTTATTTGTGTGCGCTGTGTTCCTTGGCACAACCGCCCAAGCATCAGTGATCGGCATCAACTTCATCGGCAACTGTCCCGCCAATGCGGACCAAGTCGGCTCCAACCAAGCGGGGCTAGAGGCCCAAACGCACTGGAATGACCTCAACTACTGGAACGACGGAACCAACCTGATGGCCTCCGACGGAGGAAGCACCAGCGTAAAGGCCACCATCGGAGCGACTACACAAGGCTATGCCGGCTACGTCGCCATACCGGCCGCCAATGCTGGGAACTATCTGCTGATACGCGGCTACCTTCACGCCGGGGGCAGCGTATGGACAGTAACTCTGACCAATCTGACCTCTGAGTACACACCGGGCGGCTATGATCTTATCGTGTACTATGATGGCAACAATAACAGCGCCGACTGGGTCACCGAGTTTGCCCTGAGCAGCGGTAGTACCACCCTCGCATCGGTCTTCGCCAAGGACGCGACCGACACCGCCACCTGGAGCGGAACGTTCGTACAAGCCACTGGCACGAGCGCTGCCACCGCTACCGACGGGAACTATGTCCGCTTCACCGGGTTGACGGCCGACAGCCTCACGCTCACCACCACGCCAGAAAGTGGCGATGGCCCGATCAACGGCATCCAGATTGTCGCTGTTCCTGAACCGGCCGCTCTCGCCCTTCTCAGTTTGGGACTCGCCGCCACGCTCGCGCGGCGACGTCAAACACAGCCTGGCCGACATCGCCGCCGCACGCAACCTCCTGGGCTATGAGCCGCAGGTCCAATTCGCCGACGGCCTCCGACAAACGATCGTCTGGTATCGCTGGGCCCTGGAGACCGGCTACGGCGGCTGGGGTTCAACGTAGCAGCGCCGGACTCAAGAGAGACACGGCAAGATGGCCAACACCGTCACGCGCTTTGAGGATGCATTTGCCGCCTGGCTCGGCGTGCGGCATGCTTTTGCCTTCTGGAAAGGCCGCGTGGCAATGTATGCCATCCTGAAGGCCCTCGGCATCGGTGAAGGCGACGAGGTCATCCTCCCCGGTTACACCTGCGTCATGGACGTCAACCCGGTCAAGTACCTGGGTGCCAATCCCGTGTTCGTGGACATCGAACTCGCGACGTACAACATGGACGTCTCACTACTGGAGGCCAAGATCACCTCCCGCACGAAGGTGATCGTCGCTCAACACACGTACGGTTACCCGTGCGAGATGGACACCATCATGGGGATCGCCGGGCGCCACGGCCTGCCGGTGGTCGAGGATTGCTGCCTCGCCCTCGGCTCGACCTACAAGGGCCAACGATGCGGCCGGTTCGGTGTGGCTTCGTACTGGTCTTTTCAGTGGAACAAGCCGTTCACCACGGGCATCGGCGGCATGGCCACGACGGACGACCCCGAACTCGGCGAAAAAATCAAGACACTTTGCCGAGAACTCCGGCAACCTCCGACGAAAGCGGCGCTGATGCTGTCGGCCGAACGGATGGCCTACCGGCTTTTCATCTTCCCTCGCACAACGGCTCTTGCGACGGCGGTGTTCCGGTGGCTGACGTGCAAAGGGGCGGTGGTCGGATCGAGCAACACCTGCGAATTTGTCCCCGAACAACCCGAAGGCTTCTTCACAGGCATGAGCGCCGGCCAGGCACGCGCAGGCCTGCGGCAACTGAGGAAAATCGAGAAGAACCTCGCGCACCGCCACAAGATGGCCCGGCTGTACGACCAACTCCTCCGGGAAGCGGGCTGGGACGTGCCGCAGATTCACGACGACGTGGACCCCGTGCTCGTCCGGTATCCGGTGCGCGTGGCCGACAAGCAACGGGCCGTCGCTGAGGCGCCCGGACACTTCATCGAGTTGGGGACGTGGTTTGAGTGTCCACTTCACCCCGGCGAAACCCCGATGGAAATGTACGGCTATTACGAAGGCATGTGTCCGGTGGCCGAGCAGGCCTGCAGGGAGGTCGTGAACCTGCCGACGCACGGCCGCGCCGGCCATGCCACCGCCCGGCGCAGCGTGGACTTTGTCCAGCGCATCGGACCGCCCGTCGCGTAACCGCCCGCGCGCCGCGCCAGGGAGACGGAAACCTATGGCACGATCCCTGGAACTACCGGACGGCCGCAACGTCGACCTCGACTACTTCGTCGAGTGGCGGCCTTATCTCTGGCGACGCCCGCTCGAGCACGCCCTCAAGTTCATGGGCGACCTGAGGGGAAAGCGAATCCTGGAAATCGGCGGCCGGTCCGGGCGCATGACAAGCCTTTTTGCTATGCAGGGGGCTCAGGTGACGATGGTTGAGGTCGGCGATCTCGCGGCTGCCCAGGCCGAGGTGGCCAAGTGGGGCGTGACCGATCAGGTGCGATTCATCCAGACCGCAGGCGGGTTCGATGAGATCGCCGGAGAGACGTTCAACGTCATCTTCACCAAGAGCGTGCTCTGGTGCATCGAACCGCTCGGTGAGTTCCTGGACGCCATCGACTCGCACTTGGCCGAGGGAGGAAGGGTAGCCTTCTTGGAGAACTGGCGGGGCGGCCGTGTACTGTTCTGGGTCCGCCGCAACCTGATCCACAGGAGCCGTTTCGACTGGGAATCGCACTATGTCGGCATCCACCCCGACCAGATTCCACTGTTCGAGGAACGATTCGCCGACCTGCACGTCCGACGCCATCGGTTTCTCGTGTACGAGATCTTCGGGCGCAAGCGGCGGGCGGGGTGAGAGCGTCCCGCCCTCCCGGCGACGGGTCACACCGAAGGCCTTTCCTTCCCGGGCTGGTCCTCAGGCTCGGCAAGCGGCCGAAGGCCGAAACGAAAGGCCCCCACCAGCGTCCCAAATCCGTAGCAAACGTGGGCGCAGAAGAAGAGCCACGGAAGCACCGCAGTGTATTGCCACCCGTGCCGCCAAGCCGCCGCCAGGCTCGCCGCCGTATCGGCCACCGCGTACAAGGCCAGGATACCCAGTCCGAACCACCACGCGGGCGTCCAGAAGCATCCGCCCACACCAAGCCCCAGAAGAGCGCAAACGAACACCAGCGGGACAAAATGCCGCAGTGAACAGCCCCGAGGGTTGACTTTCAGCGTCAGGATGTGATACAGACCGTTGCCGAACAGTTGCTTCATAAAGCCGCCGAAGGTGCCCCGCGCGTAGTAGGTCGAACGGATCGCCGGATCGAAATAGACCGTCATCCCGTGGCGCCGGATGCGGGCGTTGAACTCGTTGTCCTCCCCCCGCGCAAGGCGCTCATCGAGCAAACCAACCTTTTCGAAGACGTCTCGCCGGAAGGCGCCGAACGGGACGGTGTCCACCGGCCCCGCTTCGCCGCCGACGCGGAAGCGGGCGCCGCCGATGCCGAAGCGCTGCGTACAAAGAATTGCGATGGACCGGGCCATCCGCGTGTCCGCGCCGGGCGCGGTTTCCCACATCCCGCCGACGTTGGCGGCGCCCGTCCGGCGCAGCACCTCGACGCACCGGCGGATATAGTCGCGCGGGTAGGTGGCGTGCGCGTCGAGCCGGACGATGACCTCGCCTTTCGCTTGCTCGACGCCGAGATTAATCGCGGCAGCCTGGATGCGCTTCGGATTGTCAATCAGGCGCACCTGCGGATGCCGCGCCGAGAAGGCCGCCACTTTTTCCCGCGTGTCGTCGGTGCTGCGGCCGTCCACGACGAGCGCTTCAAACCGGTCCGGCGGGTAATCCTGCTCCAAAAGGCTCGCCAGACACGACTCGATGAAGTCGGCCTCGTTCAGCACCGGCATGACGACCGTCACAAACGGCTTATTTGCGTTTTCGGCCACCGATATCATTCCCGTACTTATGTCGCGGCTGCCAGTGTTTCGCAGAGCCGGATGTATCGCTCGTACTCGACCTGGCGGTCGAAGCGATCTTCGGCCAACCGGCGGGCCCGCTGTCCCATTTCCCGCCGCAGGCTGGCGTCGGCGAGGAGGCGGGCAAAGGCATCGGCCATTGCCTCCGCCGAACCGGCGGGGTAGTTTAGCCCGATCCCTTCGGTTTCGATCAGGTCGGCGACCTCGCCCTCGACGCTGTTTACAATGGGCTTACCAGCGGCCATGTACCCGAACGCGCGGTTCGGGAAGGCCGCTGTCGTCTTCACGTGCAGCGCGTTAACGGTAACGTCCGCATGGCAAAGGGTGGGCACATACACCTCATACGGCTGAAACCCGAGTAAACGGACATGCTCCTGGATGCCCCGGTCGCGAGCCCGTTGCTGCATCGCCTCGACGTCGGGACCCGTTCCCATCACGGCCAGCAGGAGGCCTGGATACTGCGGGACGAGCCGCGCGACGGCGTCGATGACGCCGGGCCAGTCGGTTCCGCTGGCGATTGTGCCGCCCCAGAACAGAACGGGGCGATGCGGCTCGACCTCATCCGCCAGGAGATTCCGGCCGCGGCGGGCCGCCTCGTCGAAGACGGCCACGTCCACACCGAGGTGGACGACCTCGGCGTGCTCGGTGCGACCGAATCGGCGGGCCTCGGCCAGATATGCCTCAGCCACGCCGACAAGGGCGTCGGCGCTGCGGCAGGCGCGCTGAAACGCGGCACGCATCCACCGGAACACCAGTGGGTTTAGCCACTTCAACCCCCGGGGCCAAAAACGTTCGAATTCCTTAGGCCAGAGGTCCTGAATGTCCACAATGGCACGGGCGCCCACCCCATGAGCCGCCGAGACCACCCCGTCGGCCAGTTCGGGAGGCGGTGAACTGGCGATCACGACGGCCGGCGTGAGTTTCTCAAGCAGCCGAGCCGCGTCTTTCGAAAACCGGGCGTGGCTGCGAAGGCGGCGGAGAGAAACATTCGTCGAATACGGAAGTGTCTTCACGAACTCGACCCGCACACCCACCGCCTCGGCCGCACGCCAAATCGCTTCGATGTCGCGCGGCCGCTTGCGCCGGTGCGACCAATCACTTGTGATCCAGGCGACCTCAAAGCCGCGCTCCGCCAGCCGGCGCGCAAGATACATATACCGTCCCTCGCGGCTCTCTTCCCCGTGCAGCGGGTCGAAGGGGTTCACTATCACAACGGACGGGGCGTTCATCCGAGACTTCCCCTTCGAATCTTCAGACCCGGCGATAAAACCGGCGTAGAACCTCGCGAGCCATCTCTTCCGCTACGTCCTCCGGTGGCCCGGACGCGGTGTTACGGTTGGAGATCACGCATGCTCCTTGACGAACTGGTCCCGGACGGCGCCCATAACCTCAACATTGTGGACGATCCAGTGGTCGTAGTCGAACCTGTCGCGGCAGATGGCGTTGCCGTGGCGACCCATGCAGTCTCGCAAGGTAGCGTCGGTCGCCAAGCGCACGATTGCCGACGCCAGGGCCTCAGCGTTCTCGGGCGGAACAAGGAGGCCGCTCTCGCCGTGCTCCACGGCCTCGGCGATGCCGCCGACACTCGTCGCGAGGACTGGCAGAGACGCTCCCATCCCTTCGCGGATGCTCAGGGGCAGCGACTCGTAGCGGCTGCACAGGAGGAAGACGTCGGCCGCCTTGTACAGAGCAGGCAGGTCGTGGCGGAACCCGCCAAAGGCCACCTTGTCCCAGATGCCTAGTTCGACGGCTAGGGCCTCGATGGCCGCCTGCTCCGGCCCGTCGCCAGCCAGGTAGAAGTGGACGGGCAGCCCGTGGACTTCCGGCCGAGCGATGGACTGGAGCAAAATATCATGACCCTTTTCGCGCCGCATGCGGGCCGGCATGATAAAGACGATGCGGTCGTCAGGCCAGCCCATCTCGCGGCGGATCTCCTCGCGCGACTTGGCAACAGCCGCGAGTTTCCCTGGCGGAAAACAATTGGGGATGACTGTGAGCGGCCGCTTTAGGCCGCGCGACTGGAGGCGGTCCTGCTCGCACTGCGACTCGACGATGACGTGGTCGGCCACACGGTTCAGAATAAACGCCCCCAGCCGGTAGTACCACCAAGTGCACCGTTCAAGCATGTGGATCGTGACGATGTTCGGCACTAAGCTGCCGCGCCGCTTCAACCGCCGCGTGGCCAAGTACCCGCTAAGGCCCGGGTACACGCCCTGCGGGTTAAAGACGTCAGACCGGTGCTCTTCGAGGATGTCGGCAAGGAGTCTGCCGTTCTTCCAGAGTTGGACCGGTGCGCGCGAGTCGACCGGGCACCGGACGATGGGTACTCCCTCGGCCTCGATGTCCTTGCACAAGCGTCCACCCGACGTGACAACGAGCGGTTCATGGCCGGCCTTTTTCAAACCTGCCGAGAGGTTTACGATGTCGTGCTCGGCACCGCCGCCGAGTTCAAGGCTCATGATAGCAATCGCAATCCGCATGCCGCTTCCTTACAAGATAGGCCAGTCGGTCCGCCTCCCCACCCACGTCAGAAAGTCCGGCAATCGCCGCGCGACCGTCGGTCGCTCGAAGGCTGCTACCCAAGCGCTGCGGCGATCGGCCGGAGCCCGTCGGCCAGCGCCCGGCAGGCCGATGCCAAGACGGTCTCAAGTTGCTTCGCCAAGTCGTGCCGAGCAAAGCACTGTTGCACCAGCGAGTACGCGCGCCGGCCCATCCCGTGAAACAGAACGAACAAAAGCGTCCCCCAGTACCGGAGCGGCCGGCGGATTGCCGTCTCAATGTTCGCCCACAAGAGCCCCGTGGAGAGGAAAAAGGGGCAGTACTCGGTTTTCCCGACGATTTCCTCCGCCGCCTCGTCATACCCGGCATCCGGGTTGCTCTTGAGGGAATACACCTGCACCTCATGGCCGAGGCGCTGAATCTCCAGGATTTCCCGGACGACGAACGTCTCCGAGAGGGCGGGGAATCGCGATACCAAGTAGGCGAGGCGCATCAAGCAAACCCTCCCATCCATGCAGCCGGCACATCAATCCCGACGCCACTCGGCGTGAACCTGCCGATAGACCTCCATGGTCTGGTCGGCCACGCGCTCGATCCGGTAGGCCTGAGCCTTCCGGCGGGCCTCGCGGCCGAGGTGTTCGGCCAGGCCCGGGTCCTTCAGAATCCGAAGGACGCGGTCGGCGATCTGGTCGGGACGGCGCAGGTCCACAAGAAACCCGTTCTCGCCATCCTGGACCCGCTCTGGCACGGCCCCAACAGCAGACGCAACAACAGGTACGCCAGCCGCCATCGCTTCCGCAATGGCAATCCCGAAAGTCTCCAAAAATGATAGCGAGACTAAGCAATAAGCCTCCGCGAGTTCCCGGCAGAGTTCCTCGCGGCTGAGATTGCCGAGAAATTTTACATGGTCCGCCAGGCCCAGTTCCGCCGCGCGCCGCCGCTGCGCCTCCAGGTAGTCCTGCCGATCCGGCCCGCCGGCAAGATGCAGCGAGAACTCCGGCGCGCCCTCGCGAACGATTCGGGCCGCATCGAGCAGGCCCGCGACATTCTTGATGGGGATAATCGGACCCACAAAAAGCGCGCGTCCCGGTTGCGGCGCCCGCGCCAGGTCGAAAAACACGTCGTCCACCGGGTTCGGAATGAAGTGGAGCCGGCCCCACAACTGCCCGGCCAACCGCCGGCGAACGTAGTCACTGATGCATATCACGTGCTTGTATCGTCGCCGGTCGCGCCTCTGGGTCAGGTGCATGAACCAACTCCGCAAGCGCCTGAGCGGCCGGTGCGAATACAGAACGTCGATCTCCGGGATGCCTCGGATGGTCAGGACGGCCGGCCAGCGCCGAGGGTCCACCCAGCAGGCCTGGGCCTGGGTGTGGACCACATCCGGCTTCAAGGTCTTCAGAATCTTGGCGATCCGCCACCGCATAACAGTTGGAACAGCCAGAAATCCGGGCATCCACCAGGGATGCGGCACCGGATGAACCGTGCAGCGCGGATCTTCGACGGCGTAGGATTCCTTTCGGGGGACCCGATCGGTGATGACGTGGAGTTCGACGTCCGGGAAGCGAGCCAGGCCCCGCAGGAGGGCTATCGACCCAACGGCCACCCCTCCCACCGGCTTCACAAGGTCCAGGGGGAAATGCGTGATCATCACAATGCGCATACTCAGAGTCTCCCTCCTGTCAGGCTCCCCGCCGTGTCCTCGATGCCCTGTTGCTCGGTGTGGCAGTATTTGAACACCATTCCGAGCAGCGCAAAGAAGGGTTCCCCCAACCGGAAAGTCTGAAACGCGATGGCCGTGATGCTGTAAATGAAAATGACGACAATCCCCCCGAGGGCGCCGAGGGCCATAATCCGCGCCCATTGCGACTGGCCGGTCTTGTGAAACCGCCAAGCCTTTACGAACACCACCGCCATCACCGCCAGAAGAAGCGAGGTAGCGATGATGCCGCCGGCCCGATAGGCCCACAGGTAATCGCTATCCACGAACCCCGCGCCCCGATAGAAGAGCGAAGCCCCTCGGCCGATGAAGGCCCAGAGGCCGACGTCCTCAATGACTCCGCCCCATGCCTGTATGCGCGCCAGCAGCGAGTTGAAAAAACTCTCTCGACTAATCCGCATTCGGACGGCTAGGTCCGTGAATTCGACCGCGTAGATGCCGAGTGCCGCCACCAAGATGAGACCAAACACCATCAGGCCGACCTTGCTGCCGTGCCGCCGTCTGAGTAGCGCTAGAGCTACCCCTCCCGTCGCCACGACAATCGCCGCCGCCACGCCCGTCCGCGACCGCATGCCCACCAGAATCATCAGAACAACCCCCGCCAGAAGCAAGCCGACGAGGATGCGGCGAACCAACACGCGCGAATACATGATGTATCCAACAAGAAAGGGAACAAGCAGGAGCATGTGGGCCGAGCCATAGTTCGCATTGGCCGTCGTGCCCGTCGCCCGGTACCCCCAGGGCTGCCATTCGAGTTCTGCACGCAGGGGGTCCCGGTAAAATGAGGGGATGTTCACACGCAGTCCGCCCACGTCGTAGAACTGAAGCAGGCAAAGCAGCAATTCCGCCACCAGCAAAAAGACGACCACCACAAAGATCTTGCGGACCGCGGAGGCGTCATAACGGAACGCATAGAACACGGCAAAGACGGCGACATAGCGGAGCATGCCGAACGGCGTAAAGAGGTCATGAAGCACAAACATACGGGTATGGGCCGCCCCGATCACCGTCGCGATGGCCACCCAGAAACAGAACGCGATAATCAGCGCGTTGACCCAGCGAACATGTCGCCCGAACAAAAAGCCCTCGGGCGAACCCGTCCGCGTGAAGAAAAACAGCACAAGAAAAAGCAGGATGATCGGGTCATGAAACCGCAGCGTCGGCAACAGAATGAAGGCCTCCCGACCGAAAGTGATCGGCGGCCCCCAATAGATAATCATAAACAGCAGTGCAATCGCCCACGGATGCGTCCGCACAGCGCCTGCGCCGTTGCGATCCGCTGCGAGCCCCGGATAAAGAAGCGCCCCTGAATCCGCCGTCACGCTCATGTGCCCTTGATTCCTGTCCGTCCGCCGGTCCGGCTCGGCCCTACAGCCTACGCGTCTTCACCGCGCCCGGCCAATTCAAACGACTATTCGGCCGCACTCCCCTGCCCGACCTCATCCTCGGTAGTGCTGGTCTTGCAAGTAGGCATCGTAACTGAAGGTGAACGCGCGCCCCAACAAACTCATCAGCAGCTCGATGGCCCTTTTGGCCGTCATCATTTCGCGGTCCCTCACGGGGCTGAGTCCCACGATGTCAATCGACGCGACGCGGCATTCGGCGGCGATGCGGCGGCAAATGTAAACGGCCTCCCGCATGTCGAAGCCCGACCGCGACGGCAACCCGACACCCGGCGCAATATCCTCCCGAAGCACGTCAAGGTCCAGGCTCACGTGCACGCCGCGGGCCCCTTCGCCGACGCGACGAACCGGGTTTTGAAACAGCCTCTTAGCATGCCGACCCGCCTGGCGCGAAGCACAACGCCAGCTTCAAGGCTTTCCCTTTAGCTGCCGGCCTGCACCCCAACGGTATACCCCAGCGTTTTCAGCAGGGCGCGGACCCGCAGGTCACAACAGCCGTTCCTGGAAAAATCACCCTCTTCAAAATGCCACGTAACCGTTTCATCATCACAAACATAGCGACCCGGCTTGCCCCCAACGCGCATCTGCACGTCGATTGAGGTCCCGAACATTGCCTGAAGCTCGTTAACCAAGTAATCGCGGCCCCCTACTTCAAAAATATCCAACGCCATGCTTGTGAAACCCCCAAGGCGTGTAACATTTCGAGTGAAGTTCAGAAGTCTTTCAGGAGGATCCCTCCATACCCGTATATGCGACCCACTGTGAAAATCGCCCAACTTACCCTTTTCGTAGCCAAAGTAAGAGTCCCCAATCCGAACCATCCGCCACTCCGCCGCATCCGCCAGATACTCCTGGAGCAGGACGCAGCCCCACTGGCGGTCGCGCGGGTCGCCATCACAGCGAACCATACCCTTCTTGAAACACCGATTGACAAAGCGGCGCAGTGCTAAGCGGTTACGAAAGATCTTCACGCCCGACGCGCCTGCACCCAGGTCCGCTTTGAAGACGATCGGCAGTTCGACCGTTCGGCAGAAATCCAGGGCCTGCAGGCGATCATAAAACACCCACGTCCGCGGGTGCGGCACCTTGTTGGCCTCCAGCCAATAGTGCATCCGACGCTTGCTCTCGTAAATCCACAACTCCTCGTAGGTCGGGTAGATAATCTTGCCCAACTCCTGGGCCATCACCCTCAGCCGCTCGTCATACATCTGCTTCCAGATCGTGAGGTGAGCCGAAGGGCGAACCAGAAAAGCATCGCACCCCGAGTTTTGGATGACGTTAATCCAGTCCGGCCCGGAGATATCGAGCAGTTTGTAAGGCACGCCCAGGTCGCGGCAGGCGCCGACGTACCAGCGGTGCGCGTGCGCGAACTCCTTGACGATACCCAGCGTCACGTCCACCTTCGGCGGGTAAGTGGAAACTTCCTCCGCGTCCGCGTACTGGTCGTCGATGTCCCACAGTTCACGCTGAAAATTCTCTCGCGGAATAAGCCGGAGCACCAGCCGCCTCAGCGGCTTGGGGAAAGCCTGCCGGAATCGCTTGGCGCGGGCCAGCCAGGCCAGAAAACCTCCCCGGCCTGCGCTCGCGCCGCCCTTGTCCACCGTGGTCGGCTTTTTGTCGGGCAGAGAGTCGGCCATTGCACCATACCCTTTATTAAACCAAAGCACCCGGCACGCATCCAGCGTCCGAAGACCGCTCCTGAGATGCGCCGCGGCGCTCTCCCAGTATATCGGAACGCCGCCGCCATTTGGTCACGTTTTTTGGCCCAACCTGCGACCACCGACTACGCGTCAGCATCCGACAACGTCGGTGGGGAGCCCGCGTTGCGCGACTCCCGGCAAACCGTCTCAATGACCTCCCGGTGCGATTCGCAGCGAACTACATTCAGCAATAATCTTCGCTTCTCCCATGAATACAAATGTCTCAACCAGCCAAGCCGCGCGTTGAGCCTTTTGAAGAAACGCCCGTGACCGCGAAGCATGCTGAGATAAGCATTCTCGCGCGTCTTGCAAAAAGCCTCCCATTGTCGCTGGACGAATTGGGGATCCTTAATCTTTTCGGATCTCTCTTGAAACGTGCGACGGAAAGAGTCCTCTTGATCGGGGTCCATGCGCCTCGCCCCCACGCGTCGGTCACATTGAACGTAAGGGACAAACTCCATAGAACACGCCCCGTCCTCCTCAAGTGTAAGCGATACCAGCGCCCCCTCATGCCACGCCGCATTTCTCAGAGGGTATGCGTCGAATAACAAGTTCCCCTGGCCATAAACGATGTAACCACCCCGGTATTCCTCATAACAGCCGGGACAATGCGAATGCTGGCAAATGACCGCCTTGGCGCCCTCCTCGACCATGAAGCGGCACGTTTCCATCAGACGAGGGCTCGGATAAGGATAGTGCTCGATACCCCCATGGAGCAGTACCACCAGGAAGTCATACTGCCCCCGGTGCCGTCTGACCGTTCGGATGAACTGCGCGAGGTCAAGTGGGTTGGCGCCCCACGAGTTTCGGCCCGCAATCGAAAACTCGTGTTCCGCCATCGCCACAAAGCCCACTCGTGTACCGGACACATTGTGAACAAGCATCCGGCTGGCGGCATCAAGGTTTTCGCCCGCCCCCACCGTCCCAAGGCCCGCCTTTTCGCAGGCCTCCAGCGTCGTCTCCAAACCCGCCGCCCCGTGGTCCAAAATGTGATTGTTGGCCAAGTTGACGGCGTCCACATGGGCGTTCTTAATCGCCTGAATACACGAAACGGGGGCTCCCAATACAGGACCTGTTTTCTCAATTGCGCTTTCCTCCACCACAAGGGGACACTCGAGGTTCACAATGGCAAAGTCCGCCGCCTCAAAGTCTGCAAGCAGATCATTAAAGAGTGTTTGCGCATCACCCCCCGCGAAGTAGGATAACATGCGCCTTCCAGGCGAAACGTCGCCACCCACCAGGATCTTCGGCATGGTTTTCTCCCCGTGTGACATTCGACAGGCACTTCGGCGGTTCTAGCGCCGGGCGCGCCCCCCTGTGGCTAAGTTTTCCTGCCGAATAAGGTCCGGCGTAACGTGGCCGCCGCTTCTCTTGCCAGCGCCCATTCGCGGCGCGTCAGCAATGGCAGCAGAGCCAAGGCAAACACAACTTCACCGGCTCCCAGCACGGCAATCAGGCCACCCCAGGTCTCCGGGACAAAGAACATTCTTAGCGCAAAGACTGATGCGACAGCAACCGTTATCGCAAGAAGCGGTTGGATGTATGCTTCCCACGCCAAAGTCGCCCACGAACCACCGAACCGCCTCATACTCATCCAGATTAGGAGGCCCCAACGGGCCAACTGCTGCGTTCCGATTCCTGCAATGATACCGACAAACCCCATGTTGAAAAGACCCATGCTAATCAGCATGGTTCCCAGGCCAACGACTGTGGAGATGAGCGTAGCGAGAAAAGGCCGCTTGGCATCGCCGACGCCCTGAAGGATCTGGTATGAGCAACTTGAGGATGCCGTCAAGGCAGCAACGCATCCCAAAACGATCATGTGCGGAGCCAGCCAGATATATTTCTCGCTCATCCACAGGTGCAAAAACAGGTCCATCATCGGCAGAACGACACACAGCACACCGGCAGCCATCACGAAGGAATACCGACAGCCCCGTCGGAACACCTCCTGGAGCATTGGTTTGTTCCGGGCCGCCTCGTAGCGTGCGGCTACTGGCACCAGGACCACCGTAATCTTTAACACCAGCCCATAGGCAAGCATGACGAGCAACGTGCAGATCCAGACGTAGGTGAGAAACTCAACGCCAAGGAACTTACCGGCGATCCACTTCCCGCCCTGTACACTTATCTGCGCCAGCGCCTGGGTCAAGAGCACGAGACCGCCGAATGTAAAGAGCATCCGAAAGTCATCCCTGCGCAACCCGCGAAAACGAACGCGCAACGCCGGCATGGTACGATACGCAAAAAGCATCATGAAAACCTGTGTTCCGATCAGCGTCAGGACCGTCAGTGCCATCACAACTATGACGCTCTGGCTAAAGAGCAGAAACACCGCCACGATAAGCCCGGCGCGCAGAACCTGATGGCCGGCGATTATCGCATAAGCGACATCGTGCCGCTGCCGACCCCAGACAACACCCTGAAAAGGAAAAAGGGGAAAACTGCACAATTGAGCCACCCCTGCCAGAATCAACACTACAAGCACCTCAAGATGAAGTTCCGCCTTTACATCAAAGAAGCGGTAAAGAACTTCACTCCCGCCCGCCAATATCGCGAAGCCAAGCACCGCCGGCACGGTCGCCAGCAGCACGGCCGCGCTGATCGTGCGGTTTATGCTATCTTGCTGCCCACTTTCAATCCCCTTGGCAACCTCCACCGTGCACGTGCGGGCCACCGGGTTGCGCAGGAGTTCGAGAAAATTAACAATGCTCAAAGCCAGCAGATAAACGCCGTAGGCGTCATCCCCGACACGGTGGATGATAAACGGGGAAAGGAACAGCGCAAGAACTATGTAAATAAGTTGCCCCCCCAGGCCCGCAGCTGAATTGCGTAATGCCACCAGCGATTGCCGCATAACATATCCGTCGTTAGCAGAAAGCCGTGGCTTGGGCGAACCCCCGCTAAAAAGTGCCAGCCACACTTCGAGCACCACAGAGAAAACGCTCAGACTTCAAGGGCCACGAGCACGGCACTGACGACTTCGTCCTGCTGCTCGCCGGTCAGTCCCGGATAGACCGGAAGGGCCAGGATCTCGCGCGGCCTGTTCGGCGTGGGGGAAGTCGCCCTCACCACACCCTAAATCGGCAAAACATTCCTGGAGGTGCAGCGGAACCGGATCGTAGATCGCGTTTCCAACACCTTTTTCATCCAGATGGGCCTTGACGGCGTCGCGG
>Ga0307379_10007512_pt1 | contig 14802 bp, 15 predicted proteins | sample UN2MG_FD_202237 | JGI IMG/M metagenome (GOLD analysis project Ga0307379, IMG submission 202237) | Soil microbial communities from Risofladan, Vaasa, Finland - UN-2 | ecosystem: Environmental > Terrestrial > Soil > Coastal area > Acid sulfate soil | place: Finland: Risofladan, Vaasa | collected... | reverse complement strand
GAACCCGACTTAACAGGTTGCCTAAGGCCCCACCCAATTGTAAGCCCAAGGCAACCCTGTAGAGTTGGTGCTTGCCTGGGAGAATCTGATTATAGATTACGATAAAAATTGAGACGACAACAGCCACGATCGAAAACAGCAAGCTCCCGCCGGGGAAAAATCCAAAAGCTGCACCAGTATTACTCACATGGGTAAAACGGAATAGATGAGACAATTCTGGTATTGGCACCCAGGTTGTATAAAGTGCTAAGTTGTTCTCGACAATGACTTTGCTCGCATAGTCGGCCAGGAGCACGATAACCATAACCAGGAAAAGAATCGCCTTTTCGCTCCCGGTGGCTGGCATTTCATCAACGTTAGATCCTTCATTCTGTTCCGTACCTGTTAAATCATCAGTCATAAGACCATTTTACCAGTAGCGAACCAGATCAGCCAGACAAATCTCATCGATCTCATTCGATTCCTACTCCATTCTCTGGCCGATCAATAGTGTTACGAGAGTTCCTTTAACTGAAACCTGTTCCAGAGAGGGGTCAAAGCCTACTGATGTTAGTCGTTCCCTGGCGAGATTCCATATGCCTGTGTAATCATTGCTTGCCGTGGTTCCGGGCCCTTGACCCGTAACGGTGTAAAGCCATTTTATCAGGGATTTTACTGCTCCTTTGCCTGACAGTTGGGCGCCGGCAACAATAACGAATCGCCCACCGGCCGGCAGAACACGCCAGACCCCCTGCAAGGTTTCTGGCTCCAGGATGAAATCACTAGGAAAAGTGGCCAGCACGCTGGTAAAGGACCTATCAGCAAACGGTAGGGCTTGGGCCTCACCCTGGATCACAGAGACAGTGGAGTCGTTTCGTTCGATTCTACGATTTGCCAGCCGGCCCATATAGGGCGAGAGGTCGAGACCAATAACATGCAAACCGGTTTGTTCAAGCTCTAATAACATGTGGCCGGGACCATGAGCGAGTTCAAGGATTTGTGTCCCCTTTAGGAAGGGAATCGCTGATCTTTGCCAATCTCGCCAATGGCCTAGAGAAACGGTCCAGCTAACAGGATCATATGTGAAAGCAAATTCATTGTAGAGTAAGCGAAATCCAAACTGGATTAGCTTGACAAAAAATCCCTCTTTTTGTGGAGGTTGAGCATTTTTATCTTGGCCATAATCAAGGCTTTGACCTTGATGATTATTCTTAGATTTACTAATATTACACCTTCACTATGGCAGACATAAGCATTGCTCTTCGCTAACGATCTCAGGAGTATACTACATACTGGGTGGGCAAGATTCTCCTGGTAACGCCAGGGCAGGTACCTCCACCAAGCGACTAGTCAAAGGTTGTCTCGGCATTGGATGAAGTGTAATGCCCAAATAGCCACTCGAGATCCGTCAACTGTGATTGATACTCCAAGGCCGCAGAGACTCGAGATGTAACGCTCGTTCCGTTACCGGCAGCGATATTACTCATGCGCCTCACAATGGCGATATCTCCTTTGGCGATCAAGTGTCGGAGGTTTCCGGAAAATATGCGCCGGGTGAATAGATCCGCACAGCTTTGATTCTACAACCGCGGTCCAGGACTAACTTTGATTGAAGCTTCTCCTGGCTGCGACTTGCGCCCACTGCATGGTATAGAGTCTGAAATACCGCCCTTTCATGGCCAGCAATTCCTCATGGGTACCATGCTCCACGATCCGTCCCCGATCAAGTACAACAATTTGATCCGCCTCAACAATCGTACTTAAACGGTGAGCAATAACAAAGGTTGTCCGTCCCTCCATTAATTGTCCAATTGCTTGTTCGATATGTTTCTCAGTAGTCGTATCAACGCTGCTAGTCGCCTCGTCAAGAATCAATATGCGGGGATCTGCCAATAAAGCCCGGGCGAAAGAAATGATTTGCCGTTGTCCCACGCTTAAATTAACACCCCCCTCGCCCACCTCGGTCTGATACCTTTGGGGCATTAGCTTGATGAAGCTATGGGCTCCAACAGATTTGGCTGCCTTGACTACCTCTTCGGCAGTTGCCTCAAGACGACCGTAACGGATATTGTCACCGATTGTGCCCGCAAATAAGAAGGTATCCTGCAAGACAACCCCCATCTGAGATCGTAAGCTGGCTCGGGTAATCTGCCTCAAATCAAAGCCATCGATGCACACTTCACCTTCACTGACGTCAAATAAGCGTACAAGCAAACGAATGATTGTGCTTTTTCCTGCACCAGTTTCACCAACCAAGGCAATGCGCTCCCCGGGCTCGGCATGAAGATTGATGTTCTCTAGGACAGGCTCACCATCATTGTAGCTAAATGAAACATGGTTGAAGTCCACGTACCCTTCGATGCTTGGTAGCGGCTTTGCACCAGGGGCATCCGTAAGATCCGGTACTGTGTCAAGCAGTTCAAAAACCCTCTCACTCGCAGCCATCGTAGATTGAAACGTGTTATATCTTTGAGCTAACTCTCGGATCGGATCAAAGAAGCGTTCCACATATAATACAAATGCGACCAGCGTCCCTGCAGTCAGCACATCTTCGAGCACCAGCCAACCCCCAATGCCGATTACAATAGCCGTGGCCAATGATCCCATAAAATCAACTCCTGGGAAGAATATCGCCGCCAATCTTGTCGCTTCGATATTAGCATCCAAGAACGAATGGTTTAAATCCTTGAAATGACTGAAATTAGTCTCTTCCCGCACAAAACTCTTAATTACCCGAATCCCAGATATCGATTCGTTAAGATAGCCGTTTATGAGTGATAGTCGCTGGCGACTGGATCGATAGGCATGACGCACTTTTATTCGCCAGTAGTTCGTCAGAATGGCAATAAATGGCAAGATTGCGAAGGTGACTAAAGCCAGTTGCCAATGTAGATTGACCATCGCCAGAATGATTCCTGCAAGTATAAAAGCGGATCGGAAAAGACCGGTGATTGACCAGGTGATAAAATCCTGCAGTACACCCACATCACTTATCAAGCGGCTCATCAGCCGGCCGACGCTATATCGATTGTAGAAATTCAACGAAAGTCTGTGTAGGTGACGATAGAGGTCGCCGCGAATATTCGCCACCACCTTCGTGCCAACGTAAGCCATGATGGAGATGCGGCTTCTATTTGCCAACCACTCCCCAAGGGCAACCACTAAGAAGATGATGGACCAGCGACGTAGTTGGCCCAGATCGCCGGCCGCGATGCCCTCATCAATAGCTTTCCCAATAATCCATGGCCCGGAAACACTCAGCAAAGCAGTGATAACCATCAAGATGATGGCAAGAATTAGTCGCGTACGATAGGGATAAGTGTATTTTAGCAGCCGGTTAACTAGGCGGCTGTCATAAGCCTTGCCAAGGAGATCCTCCTCGTCATCGGCCAACAGATCGATAATCTTCGCCTCACGAAGAGCACGATATTCCTTACTGTCGATATCATCCACATCTATTACAGGAGGTCCAACACTTTCTATTTTGTATTTTGCTTCTTTATCACCGCTCATGAATAGCCTTATTAACGACAGATGACTGGTATCTTTCGGTCCTGAGAGCAACCGACCTTACCCAAGATTCGATATTCAATCTTCAGCTGGGGGCCTTCTTTGGATCTTCGCGAAGTCTTCCTGGTCTCTCAACTGCAAGTCGTATATTTGTTTGTACAATCCCCCACTCTCGAGTAGCTCATCGTGAGTGCCGCGCTGCACAATTTGGCCATGATCCAAAACAAGAATTCTGTCTGCGTGCTTAAGTGTTAGCAGTCGTTGGGCAATCACAAAGGTTGTGCGATTTTCCATTAATGTTTCTAGGGCCAACTGGATCAAGTGTTCAGTTTCAGTATCTACACTACTTGTGGAATCATCCAGGATCAGGATACGTGGGTCTTTTAATAGCGCCCGAGCGATGGCCACTCTTTGTTTCTGCCCACCACTCAGGGTCACACCCCTTTCGCCAACCTTTGTATCGTAGGCATCAGGAAAGGTCATAATAAAATCATGAGCCCGGGCGGCGTGCGCGGCACTTACGATCTGCTCCATCTGAGCGCCAGGTAAGCCATAGGCAATATTTTCGGCGATGGTCGCTGAGAAGAGAAGTGAGTCTTGTAAGACAATGCCTATATGTCTACGTAAATCGGCCAGTTCCCATTCACAGGTATCGATATCGTCTATTACAACCTGGCCCTCACTGACATCATAGAATCGAGGGATGAGGTTCGTGATAGTTGATTTTCCGGAACCGGTAAGTCCCATTAAAGCAATCGTCTGGCCTGGTTCCACGGAAAAGGAAATATCTTTTAGTACGGGTTGTCGACCGCTGTAGGCGAAGCTAACTCGATGGAAATCGACTTTACCTTTTAGGCGTTCAGCAACATGGGCGCCCGGTTCATGCATCTTCTCACCTGGCAAATCCATCATCTCGAAAACCCGACCGGCACTGGCTCCGGCCGTCGCAGCAAGATTTACGAGGAAGCCTAAGCGTTGGATTGGTCCGTTTAACATGAGGATGTAGGAAATCATCGCGAATAATGTGCCAACAGTAATAACCCCGGCAATCACCTGTGGTCCCCCAAACCATAGGAGCAAAAAAATGCTCAATGAAAGAGTAAAGGTGAAGAATGGCCAATTGTTGGCCCACAGTTGAATGACCCGGTATCTCCTTTGAAACCAAGTTTCGTTCTCACGCTCAAATTTTTCTAATTCGTAAGGCTCGCGGGCGAATGCCTTGACAACCCTAATTCCTGTTAGACTTTCCTGCATAGTGGCAGAAAGAACAGCCACTTGTTCTTGAATTTCTTTAAACCGTGGGCGTACCAATCTACCAAATCGGAGGGTCGCGGCTACGAGAAAGGGAATAGGGATTAAGGCCATGATGGCCAGCCGGGCATCAACAAGGAGCATGGTCACGATAACGCCAACCAATAGAAGGATCGTAGCCACGAGGTCCATAAGACCAATACCCACGAATTGTTCTGTCTCGCCAATATCACTTGTAGCACGGCTCATCAGATCGCCTGTCTGAGTACGATCATGAAAGGAAAATGGCAAACGTTGCACACTATCATAGAAATCATTGCGCAGATCGTAGGCGATCCGATGAGTAAGCCACTGACCATAATAGCGCTGTCCGATCCCGGCTATGGCCCGAACCAAGCCAATTGCCAGGATTAGGAGGCTTGCTTTAACCAGGGCGCTAACTTCACCACTGGCCAAACCCATATCAATCGCAACCCTTATTACTTGGGGCACTGCCAAATTAAGGATGGTTACCAAAAACATGGCAACATAAGCGACACTCGCTTGCCGCCAATAGCGTTTTAAGTAACCAAGCAATCGCCCATATTCAGCGAATCGTTTATCAGCCTTTTTGTTCAACTTTCACAGCATCTCTTTGAGGGAAAAGGTTACTTTAACAAAGAATGAAAATGGAGCAAAGACTGCGGACTGCGGACGGTCCTTTCATATTGGCTCCATGGTTCTTCTCTATGATTCGCATCCTGTCTTTTACCAACTCTTGCTTATTACCTTCAGCGCGAGGGTTCGGGTAAACTCAGCAGGAGGATAAATAAAACAACATTATGACCCTGGCCCGAGAAAGGCGCGCTATACGCCAATTACTAAATGAATATTCCCCAGCCGATGCCCAGGCTGTCTATTACGCGTTCCACCATCCAGATGAGAAGACGACCCTGGTGCCAATTCAGGATGATGAAAAGATTGTCTCCGGTTATGTTTGTTTATCCAGGACCGGTATTGATCTCTTTCGTCCACTCATCACCTTGCGCTTGCCCCTAAGGAGTGGTGGAGTTGATCTTGATCTTTCAGCAGGAGCCGAACTCATCAGGCTCGCGATACCTCCAGGTATGGGTGCGATTATTAGTGCGCCGGCGCACTACCTTCCGTTACTGGGGGGTCTATTTGACATAAATAGCATCCAACACATGGACCTTTTTGTTCTCGATAAAAACCTGTATCAACCCATTATCAATGTTCTGGTTAGCAAAACGGATTCTTACAACGGGTTGCCGCGCTACGTCATTCGCCAGTCGAGCGATGGTCAGCATAGTTCCAGAGGGGAGATCGTTGCTTCGGCCGGACTAAATTGGCGCTCGGACCGCTTTGCGGAGATGTATGTTCACACCAAGTCTTCTTACCGGCGCAAGGGTATGGGACGAAGCGTTGTTGCTGCCCTTGTGCAATCAGTTCTAGAACAAGGGCAGATACCCTTATACGTTGTTGGAGAAGACAATGCGCCATCCAAACAGCTGGCAGAATCAATTGGCTTTGTAAAAAGTGACGTGAACGAAATCCTCATCGAAGGAGTGCTCAGAGTCCGTCATTAGTCCATCAGCAGCCGTTCAGATTCTCCTATCTATCTTGCAGCGTGAATATTACGAAAAAAAGCCCGCTAAACTATGGACACTGCTCCTATGCCATGGTAGATTTAAGATGTCTCTAAGTAGTATTCAAAATGGAGGTAGTACCCATGGAACGGAAGCTCGGTAGCGTCAAGTGGTTCAGCCGTATCAAAGGCTTTGGATTTATTCTCCCTGACAGTGGTGGATCAGAGGTATTTGTTCACTATTCTGCCATAGAGGGGGAAGGCTATCGTAACTTGTACGAAGGCGATCGGGTAACCTTTAGCGAAATTGACATGGGTAAAGGCCCACAAGCAAAGAATGTAAACCCCCTTCGCTCCATTTCCTAGTCTTTATTAAGCAGTAAGTGATATTTGGAAGGCTCACTCCTAATCGTGAGCCTTCGTGTATTTACAGCTTATCGATAAAGATCTTGGCTACGCTGCTGTTTGACCCGCCGAACCGCAGGAGCAAATCCACCCAGGCCGGAAAGTATAATAAACTGCGTTGAATAAAATATGATTTACGCATATTCTGTTGGGTAGCCTGATGGACAGCATCGTCATACTTGGCTAACTGGGCAAAAGAGAAGTCATTCTTCACAATAGCTTGATCAACGACATCGGCCGCTCGCAGTGAGGATATAAAGCCATTGTGGATACCTCCTCCGGTCAAAGGATTGATCAGGCCGGCCGCGTCTCCAATAAGCAGGGCGCCATCATAGGCTCGTTGCATATCTTGGGAACCAAAATTCAGCTGCCAAACCGCCGTATCGTTTAGTTCACCGCCCCGGTTCAGGCGCTCCTTGATTGCCGGCATCTCCAGGAAAATATCAACCAGATCTTCGAGGCTCTTATCACTATCACGGAATCGGTCCAGGCGCATACCCAGCCCCAAGTTAGCTGTGCTTTCTCCAATAGGGAAGATCCAGGCATATCCGGGAAGAATCCCTCTATAGAGATAGAACTCCACTTCATTTGGCAATACTTCGATGTCAGTAATATATGTCCGCAAGGCGATAGCCCGATGGCCATCTTCGTGTTTATCCGGCCGCAACCCCCTGGCGACTACTGAAGTAACCCCATCAGCGCCTATGACGACCTTGGCCTTGATCTCCTCATCAACACCATTTAGCCGGGCGCGGACACCGACCACTTTGCCATCTTCGATAAGGATATCTTTGACCTGAGCTTTCTTAAAATCGGCGCCAGAGTCAACTGCATGTTCCTGGATAAGCGCATCAAATTTCAACCGGGGAACAACGTGAGAATCCGCACCAGTCACCCCTTTATTCAACTGTGCCCGAAGAACATAACCTCGCGGGGAGGAGAGCAATAATTTGGTAACAGGGTAAAAATTAGCGTCCTTAATCTTTTCTCTCATACCTAGCGAGTACAAGACCTCGATGGCTCCGGCCGGAATGCCGTCGCCGCAAGTCTTATCTCGGGGAAATTCTTGCCTGTCCAACAGGAGAACATCGTGTCCTTTCTGCGCCAGTGCGATTGCCGCAGTGGATCCGCTCGGTCCCGCACCGACGACAATTATTTCTCTCTCCATTCCTATCTCCTAAAACTGTAATACATACAAGCGGTCATCTTGGCGCCAATTAAATATATTGGCCGGACGACTGAACGGAATAATCATATACCTTCATTTTCCCGAATTATCTTGAGCAAACCAGTGCAGCCATCCTCAACCAGTTGGTACACCTGTTCAAACTTCCCTTGGTAATAAGGATCGGGTACATCTCCCAAGTCATTTCCGCTGGTAAATTCAAGAAGGCGAAACATTCTGGGATGGGTGCTATTTTGGGCACGTAAATCAGCGAGGTTACTGGCATCCATCGCGATTATATAGCTGCTATCATCGGCAATATCGTCAGGGTGAATACGGCGTGCCCGGCCACGGTATAAGATACCATGGTTTGCCAGGGTGTTTCGGGTGCCCGAATGAGCCATTTCGCCAATATGCCATGAACTGGTTCCGGCAGAATCAATCAGAAATTGACCGGCCAAACCGGCATCATCGACCATATTTTGAAATACAGCTTCAGCCATAGGCGAACGGCAAATGTTGCCAAGACACACAAAGATTACTTTTACCATTCTTTTCACTTATTCTACAAAAATGAAGGATGGGCGATGTAAATCCACACATCCTTCATCCCTGTATTCACTTGTTCGTCAAGCCGGCCTATAAGCCGCATTCTGTACCTGTTTTATACAGGTGGCGATCATCTATCTTGGCGAGCCATTACTGGCCCGCTCACGCGATCTACCCGGATGTCAAACGGAGCGAGCGACTCCGTGATCGCGCCTGGCGCAACCTCCATCCTGCTTGATCTTGCTCCCGGTGGGGTTTGCCAAGCCATAGACATTGCTGCCTATGCTGGTAGTCTCTTACACTACCGTTTCACCCTCGCCGGTTTCTAACACTAGGTATTGACCGGCAATACACCTCTCTGTTGCACTTTCCGTCGGGTCACCCCGCCCGGCTGTTAGCCGGCACCGTGCTCTGTGGAGTGCGGACTTTCCTCGATTTGAGAACTCAAACCGCGATCGCCCAGCCAACTTGATCGCACGATAGTAACATTGGCCATTTCCTGAGTCAAGCAAACCCTGCCGAACCCCTTTATATCTCTTCGAAGACTCCAATCGTGGCCCTGGGCAGCTAATTTCGATTCAGTTACGGTTTGCATGATTCGGTCAATGGAGTATCCTAATATTTGAACTTATTTTTGGCATAATTCTGCAGCCGTATGTCGACGATTAAAATGGACAAGTTCGTAGAGTTGGTAGCGAAAAATGCTGGAATTTCTTATCCCAGCCCAAGTAAGTTATTGACATGGTCAAGGATGTTTCTGATTCTAAGCTGCCATACTCCCCAGACCGCCAGTTGAGCCAGGTCCTTTAAGGGGTCCAGCCGTTGGCGATGTCGATATCCTTACAGCAGGAAGAGGGAAAGTGTCTGGGATAAAAGAATGAAGATTGTATGAATACGGCACATCTAAGACCATGGTCACGGCCATTTTCTCAGCGGGCATTTCTCCTGTTGGTTGTGATTATGGCGTTGCTAATCCTGGGATTTTATACCGTCACAGATAGCGGCCGGCTCGAGCAGCATACCATTCTCGAAGGTGCGGATTACGCCGGATATGCCGTCTGTCACCGAATAACTGATCGATCCTTTACCATTGCCGGTCGGCAGTTACCCTTATGTGCCCGCTGTACAGGGATGTACTTGGGTGTGGTCTTAACCTTTGTTGTCCTTATCTTGGCCGGTCGGCGACGTTGGTCAATGATGCCCCCCTTACGAGTCATCATAGTACTTCTCGGCTTCATCGTATTATTTGGAGTCGACGGGCTAAATTCATACAGCCATTTTTTCCCTGAATTGCCCCATCTTTACCAACCACAAAATTGGTTGCGGCTAATTACCGGTGTTGGTGCAGGCTTGATGATGGGCATTATTCTATTTCCGGCTTTGGCTCAATCCTTATGGCGGGATCAAGAACAGAAACCGGCCATTGGCTCGCTGCGCGAGTTGGCTGGCGTAGTTTTTCTTGCGGCCATCGTCGTGGCCCTGGTGTTGGGCAACGAACCAACGATCCTGTACGTATTGGGTCTTGCCAGCGCCGGTGGTGTTGTAATGGTTCTAACTGCAATCAACGCCACGGCCTTGCTAATTATCACTCGTCGTGATGCCCAGGCTATCAATATTCGTCAGGCCATTTTACCATTAGGCATCGGTCTGGCTTTGGCGATCATTCAAATTGGCGTTATTAGCTTCATTCGTTATAGTTTTACCGGTACAATGACGGGGCTTCCAGGCCTGTAGATCGCGGTCCAAATCAGTCTATCCGAATAGAGAGGAAATCAATAACATGGAAAAAAAGAGTAATCGTACAACAATCATCGCCATTGTCGTGGTCGTGCTATTATGCTGTTGCTGTGCGGCAGTGGCTGGTGGCTGGCTTTGGGGTGACGCGATTTTGGAAATCCTGGGTATTTAGCGAATATTCTGGGCCGAGTGAAACGGTTGCCGGCGACTTAAAGTCGCAATTTAGTGAGCACCTTGAGGCGCTTGAAGTTGATTGCGCAAGCCCGTAATATGGGCTTCGGATTCGATAAGCTCTGATTGCTGTTTTTCTAGTTTCTCTTGTTCTGCCCTGACAAACCGGGTGTAAGGGGCAACTGTGTCCTCGATCCGTTGCGCGCCACGACGCATTTCCCGGTTAAATTGATCTGTTAGATTACCGACTAAATTTTGCCGCAATGTATTCAGCTTGGTCTCAAGTTCTTGATTTGCCTTCCGCCGCCGGGCCGGTAAAACTAGCAAGCCCAAAGCCATAAAAGTCACACCAAAGGCGATGCCGGTCATGTCTAACCAGGTTGCCGTGGCCAGGGCAGCCACGACTGCTCCTATCCCCAATCCGCCAATTTCTAACAGCGCGACGCCAGCGACCGCAGATCGAGCTGATTCAGCCATTTCGGTAGCTTCTTGTTCTTTATCGAATCCGGCAATCGCCTGGTTTGTGGCCAGGCCGATCGAGTCTATGAGCCGCTGGCGATCATAGGCCAGGGTTCCTTCTTTTGGGCCGGATTGACCGACGATCCGGTCTTCATGCATTTGTTTTCGGCGAGCTAGATGTTCGGAAACGGCCATCCATTGGCGAAGATCTTGCTCAACCATCCAATCCACCAATTCGTCAATCCGAGCTTCAATTTGATTTGGCATATCAGCAACAACTTTTTCCTCGAATTCGACCTGGATTCTGTTGGGACGGACCAGATCAGGAATCCGGCCAAAGCGTATGGTGTCATCGAAAAATGCCCGGCCACGTTTCTCCATTCCGAAAAGAAGGCTATCGATCTCCCCGAGTCGGGCCTGAAAGTTTCGTTGCATATCGTCGTTATAATACGTCATTTGGTCGTGGACGTCATCGAGTAATTGGCTATCTTCCCCGATGGCTTCAAGGTCTTCCTCAATAATGGCCAGTTGACGTTTAGCCAGGCGGAAACCGACTCCCAATGGGTTAAGCAACTTCAAACGAAACCGGCCTTCATCATCCAATGTGTCATGTATAAAATTCTCCAGTGGCTCAAATCCACTCGCTTCCCAGGCTCTCGGCTCACCGGCCTTGGCTTCTTGAGCCAATTTTGCAGAAACAGGGAAAACCCCCTGGATATCGCCGACAAGACGGTGGGCAGAAGAACCGGCAAATTCAATTACTTGGTCAATCGCACCTTGATCCTTTAGAATGTCAATCTTATTCACAACAAGAACGATCTTTTTGCCCCAATCGCGAATTTGGACCAGGAAGGCCCTCTCGCTTTCAGTAAAAGGTCGATCGGCCGAAGTGAGAAACAACACCAAATCACTGCGCGGTATGAACTCCGACGTAAGCGCTTCATGTTCACGCATGATCGCATTGGTCCCCGGCGTATCGACGATATTTACATTTCTAAGCGTTTCGACCGGAGCGGTCTGGATGATTACCCCTTTCGGGCCTGGAGTTTGAGAAACTTCTTCACCATATTTGAGCAGATAGATCTGGTTTGTCGTGGGCGTCACACCCTCTGGCAAGAGTTGCCGCCCAACCAGGGCATTAATGAATGCAGATTTCCCAGAATTAAACTCCCCGGCTGTTACCAACAAGAACAACTCATCAAGTTGGCGAATTGAGTCGGCCAGAGCCGCCCGTTCATCCACGGGCGCTTTGGCATCCGCCAAGGTATCACGGAGAGTTCCCAGGGTGGTTCGAGTTAGTTTGAGCAATTCCTGTTGCTGCTGATTTAGTACAGTTTCCATAGGTGAAAGTATAGCACATCCAAACCTGGCCAAATAAACATTGACAGGGTCCAGTTCCTTGGAAAAAGACGGGAGAGATCGAGAACCTGACTTTACCAGTATTCAATAACTTGGGATCAGCAAGAAAGTATAGCAAATCTATACATTTGGTGTTATAGTTTTCATCGCTTTGCAGACACACGCATTACATGATCCTCGGTCAATAGAACCTGGGTAGGTAATAAAAATTGGCATGTTTGTTAAGAGATTTGGCCAATTCGATTCAGGGCAATCGGGAAACTTTTTCGTCACCAACCCCATTATAAACCATCGGGGATTTGAGAGACATAATCGATGCACTTAGGCAGGATACAGAATATTGGAAGAGAATAGAGCAAAGCAACAAAAAGTTCCCAAGAGAACGAATAAGATGCCCGAAGATTCACTGTTTTATGATAAATTAGTTCCTATACTACTGATTGTCCTCGGGGTGATTATGGCGCTGTTGATATTAATTGCCGCCGGGATTCTACTTGGCTTTTTTTAGGCTTTACCAATGGGTTCAGATCTAGCCCGGGCGTCCAGGTCTTGATCTGAGCAGGAGAGAGAATTTCATCATGTCGTTAAATCTGGTTCTGTCGTTCCTATCAGCATTCATCATGGTAGTCTTTACGATCTACGTCCTCCAGCGCTATTTTGTGCGCCGAAAGCTATATTTTCTTTTTTGGGGTCTGGGTCTTGCCATGTTCGCCATTGGCAGCTTTTCGGAAGCCTATCTCGCTCTGAGCTGGAACAAGTGGGTATTTTTTTGCTGGTATCTATTTGGGGCTGTATTGACAGCAGCCTGGATAGGCCAAGGAACCGTATATCTACTCGCAAAGCAAAGAACAGCCCAAATTACGACGGTCGTCTTAGTTACGGCGAGTCTTATCGCGACCATCCTACTACTAACGACCATGGTAGATCTCACGGAAAGCATATTTTCAGTATCTGAGCCAATCAGCGAACAGTATCAAGAAATCATGCCTGCTATTGCCGAGGGAGGCATAGTACGCCTGACGACCCCCTTCTTCAACATTTATGGCCTGATTACCCTGGTCGGTGGGGCGTTATATTCGACCTATTTATTCTGGCGGAAACGTATATTACCTAACCGCGTGATTGGCAATGTGCTTATCGCTGTTGGGGCTCTAACGATTGCCTCGGCAAGCACCTTGACCCGCTTCGGGTATGGCTCTTACCTCTACCTGGGCGAGTTATTTGCAGCAATCCTGATGTTTAGCGGCTTCCTCGTTGCCGCTGCCCCAGGTCCAATCAGGTCAAAGAAGGATTCAACAGGCACAACGCCCGTTTAACATCCCCTGATAGTAGTCCATGGTTCAAATCACGCTAACTGAGCTCGACCAAAAGAAATTGGATGGTGTGTTCGGTCCGGCCACCCAAATAGCAATGTCCATTCTGGCGAAGATGGCACCAGTCTATGGCGCGACTGAACTTATGGACATCTCCGCCGCCCATATAGACAGCACCATTTACATTGGCCAGGCCGGCCTGGAGTTCGCCGAACGACTGGCAGGGCTTGGAGCGCAGGTAGCGGTTCCATCCACCGTCAATGTTAGTGGCCTTGATGAACGCCACTGGCAGGAATGGTCCGTGCCGACAGATTGGGCTCGCGACGCCTATCGCCAGATGGTTGCTTATCAAAAGATGGGGTGTATTCCAACCTGGACCTGTGCACCATACCAAACAGATCAGCGCCCCTATTTTGGCCAACAGATCGCCTGGGGCGAATCAAACGCCATCGTCTTCGCCAACTCGGTTATTGGCGCCCGAACAGAACGGTACCCCGATCTGTTGGACATCTGCTGTGCGATCACCGGGCGTGTCCCAGCCAGCGGTCTGCATTTAACGGCAAATCGGGCCGGCGATTTGCTTTTGAAACTGGTTGAGATACCGCTTTCGATTAAGAAGGATGACTCTTTTTACCCTGTTTTCGGTCATTTGATGGGCAAGATCGCCCAGGATCGAATCCCGGTAATCACTGGGCTCGAGCGCCAACCTACCGAGGACCAGTACAAGGCTCTTGGCGCCGCGGCCGCTTCATCGGGTACTGTCGCTATGTTTCACCTGGTCGGTTATACACCCGAGGCGCCAACCGAGGCGGCCGCGTTTCAAGGTCGTCGACCGGCTGAGTCCTTTGACATTACGATGGCGGATCTGCGCCAGGCCAGGCATGATTTAACGACGGCAACCGGGAAACGCCTGGACATGGTTGTATTGGGCAGTCCTCATTTTTCCCTAGCCGAGTTTGCCAAATTAGCTCCCCTGGTCAGCGAGAAAAAAGTCCATCCTGATGTTCGATTGCTGGTAACGTCAAGCCGGGCTATGACTCACCTGGCCAGCCAAAGGGGTTATCTGCAGGCGTTAGAGAGCTTCGGCGGCAAAGTTACGGTGGATACCTGCATTTTGGCAACGCCAATGTTGCCCCCAGAAATCAAGACTTTGATGACCAATTCGGCGAAGTATGCTTATTACGCACCCGGATTGCTCGGTACAGAAGTAACTTTTGGCAGCCTGGCCGATTGTGTCACCTCAGCGGTAGAGGGTCGCGTTATTCGCGATGATTCACTATGGGAATAGTTATCCAGGGCCAACCTGTCATCAAAGGAAA
>Ga0307379_10007511_pt1 | contig 14804 bp, 11 predicted proteins | sample UN2MG_FD_202237 | JGI IMG/M metagenome (GOLD analysis project Ga0307379, IMG submission 202237) | Soil microbial communities from Risofladan, Vaasa, Finland - UN-2 | ecosystem: Environmental > Terrestrial > Soil > Coastal area > Acid sulfate soil | place: Finland: Risofladan, Vaasa | collected... | reverse complement strand
CTCCTCCTTTTCTGGCAATAATAATTTCTTTCTTATGCAAACTTAAGAATCGTGAGTTTTTTTATGTTTTACTTGATGTTTTCCCTGATGGGTTAATAAGGCTGAATAAAGTTTCATCTCGCAATATTCTTATTAAAATCTGGAGATCTTTGCATTTAAAAGCTTTTAAACGTTGCAAAAGGATAGTCGTTATCGGCAGAGATATGAAAAAATGGCTTTGTGACTTCTATCCGGGCGGTTATAAAAAGGTTGAATACATTCCATTATGGCAAGATAAAGAACTTATTACACCAGTTGATTTCAATGACAATCCTTTCGTTTCCGACTTGCATCTACAGGATCATTTTGTTGTACAATATTCAGGTAATATGGGTTTGTGGAATGATATGGAAGCACTTGGGAGGGCTATCAGCAAAAGTCCCGATGGCATAATGTTTGTTTTTATTGGCAATGGAATGAGAAAGAAAGAACTTATTGAATCCATTAAAAATGATAACCTGTCAAATGTTCTCTTCATCCCCTTTCAATCAAATAGAAATTATTCATTATCTGTTTGTGCGTGCCATGTAGCTTTGGTTAATTTACGTGAAGGGCTTGAAGGAATCGCTGTGCCGAGTAAAATAATAGGAATTATGGGAGCCGGAATACCCGTAATTGCCATGGTTCCCAAAGATTCTGAAATTGCTTATATTGTTGAAGAAGAAAAATGCGGGTACGTCCTCAAACCATCCGATAGTGATGGATTAATTAATACAATCATAAGACTTAAAAGTGATGAAGTGTTAAGAAAAAGTATGGGACAGAATGGACGGAGAGCTTTTGAAAAGAAATACACTTCAAAAATTATTGCTGAGAAGTATAGTGCTATTTTTGTAAGCTGAGTATTAGTCATGTTTAATGAATAAAATCTGAGGGATTCCAATAAAGAGAAATGGATAAGCTAAAATTCGCAATTGTCGGATGCGGAAGAATTGCTGACAGGCATGCTGAGCAGATTAACCGCCTGGCTGTTCTGAGTGCTGTTTGTGACAGGATCGAATCGCGTGCCAATCATTTAGGGCAGAGGTATGGAGCAAAAGTCTATACAGATTATGAAGACATGTTATGTAGTGAAAAGGATCTGGATATTATATCTGTCTGTACTCCGAATGGATTGCATGCTGAGCATTCTATCAGTGCATTCCGTCGGGGTTTTCATGTTTTATGCGAAAAACCTATGGCAATAAATGTACTTGATTGTGGTGCGATGATAAAGGAAGCTGAAAAAGCTAACAGAAAGTTATTCGTAGTCAAACAAAACAGGTACAATCCTCCTGTGAAGGCTGTAAAACAGGCACTTGAAGAGAACCGGCTGGGAAAGATTCTTAGTGTTCAGCTGAATTGTTTCTGGAACAGAGGCGTTGAATACTATTCTCAATCTGACTGGAAAGGCACAAAAAAACTTGACGGAGGTACTCTATATACTCAGTTCAGTCATTTTATTGACCTGTTATACTGGATGTTTGGGGATGTAAAGAAAGTTGAAGCTATTATAGGAAACCTGAATCATAATAATATTATTGAGTTTGAAGACTCAGGAGTTGTAGTTCTGGAATTTTTCAACGGTATAATCGGAACAATAAATTATACTGTCAACAGCTTTGAAAGAAATATGGAAGGCTCTTTAACAATTTTTGGCCAGATGGGAACAGTTAAAATAGGTGGTCAATATCTGAATGAATTAGAATATCAGAATATAAAGGATTATAATATTAGCAACTTGCCTGCTGGAAATCCTCCAAATAATTATGGACAATATATCGGTTCCATGTCCAATCATGATAAAGTTTATGATAATGTTATTGATGTACTGATGAATAAAGGGGTTATTGGTACCAATGGTTATGAAGGATTAAAAACAGTAGAAATAATCAATAAGATATATAATGCTGCAGGTATCTCAGGTATTTAATAACGTGAGTTAGTAAACATTATTTAACATAAAGTAAAATGATTCCTTTGGCTGATTTAAAACTGCAATATCAGAGTATTAAGAGCGAAATTGATGAAGCAATTCACAATTGCATTTCTCAGGGGATATTTATTAATGGTAAAATAGTATCTGATTTTGAGGATGCTTTTGCAAAGTATATTGGAACAACTTATTGCGTGGGTTGCGGAAATGGTACAGATGCATTGGAAATTATTTTAAGATCATTAAATATCGGGCATGGTGATGAAGTAATAGTTCCTGCACTGACATGGATTTCGACAGCAGAAGCAGTAAATAATATAGGAGGGGAACCTGTTTTTGTCGATATAAATCCACAATCCTACACAATTGATACAAAAAAAATTGAAGAAAAAATAACTAAAAAGACCAAAGCTATAATACCAGTTCATTTGTATGGTTGCCCGGTTGATTTAGATGAATTAATGCGAATTGCTGAAAAGAATAATCTTTTTGTTGTTGAAGATTGTGCACAAGCACATGGTGCAGAATATTTCGGTAGAAAAGTAGGTACTTTTGGAATTGCTTCTGTGTTCAGTTTTTTCCCCAGTAAAAATCTCAGTGCTTTTGGTGACGGAGGCGCAATTATCACTAATAACAAAGCATTGGCAGAATCGGCAAGAAAAATTACAAATCATGGGCAGCTTGATATTAAGCACAGGCATTTTATGGTTGGAAGAAACAGCCGTTTAGATACTTTGCAGGCTTCAATACTTAAAGTCAAATTAAAATATCTTGATTCATGGAATGAAAAACGTCAGCAGAATGCATTGTTTTATCTTTCCAGACTTAAAGAAAATACTGATTTGATTTTGCCATATCAGGAAAATGGGAAAAAACATGTATATCACCTATTTGTAATAAGATGTAAACATCGTGATAAAATTATTGACCTCCTGAAAGAAGAAAACATTTCATGGGGAATTCATTATCCAAAGCCGGTTCCACTTCTGGATGCATATACTTATAAAAGGCATAATTCCGAAGATTTTCCTGTTGCTTCAAGTGTCACTGATGAAGTAATCTCTATCCCGATATATCCTGAAATAACTAGCGATCAACTTGGTATAATCTGCGACCAGTTGCTTAAATACAGGTGAAGACATACTGCTGTAAAATATCATTTAACTGATTGTGATAACTATAGGGTTCCTCTATGATTGACAACAAAAGTTCTATAATTAACAAAATTATATACGAAAAGAAACTGACCTTTATCTCTTGCCTCTTGTCGGTAATAGTTTTGCCTGTCTATGTATACTATTTACCGCCTTTAATGATTTTATGGGGATTATCGTGGCTGATAGAAAACAATTTCAAGTTTAAGAAAAGTATGTTTCTTCATAATAAACCTGCAGTGCTCTTTATATTGTTTATTACATTAGTCTTGTGGCAAATGGTGGGATTATTTTATGCACATTCATTATCCTCTGGTCTTGAAAGGATGGTTAAACGGTTATCCTTTATTTTGTTTCCTCTCGTTTTGTTCTGTCCGTCTGATATTATTGTAAGAAAAATAAAACTATTTATCAGGTTATTCGCAATATTTACCCTAATCCATATTGCGTTTTGTTTTGGCAATGCAATTCATAACTCATTGCATATTCAGGAAGCTATATGGAAATTCAATCCTCATCCGGTTGATTATGACTATGAGAACTTTTTCTTTGGAAATCGTTTTTCTGTTTTGATCCATCCTTCTTATTTAGCTATGTATGTTTTACTGTCTCTGCTGATTTCGTTCGAATTTGTCACTGATAAAACACTAAAAGTTTATAAACGAATGCTCTGGTCAATTGCAATAGTAGTATTTCTTATTGTCTTATACTTACTTTCGTCCAGATCAAGTTTTTTGGCAGTAGGCATTGTTATTCCGCTATTCTTTTTTTTAAAGTATTATAAAAAACTTCCCAGAATAGTCACCTTACTCTTTGTTATTCTTCTGATAACTTCAATTGTATTTGCCATCAGACAACATGATAGAATAAAATATTCAAAGGATGGAGTTACAAAGGGAAATATTACTGAAGTGCTGAAAAATGATATCAGATATTCTATCTGGAAATCTGCTTATGGTGTTATTAAACATAATTTTGTCCTGGGCGTCGGCACAGGAGATGCATCAGATGCACTGAAAAAAGAATTTATAACACGAGGTTATGTTAATGGATTATACGATAATTTAAACGCTCATAACCAGTATCTGGAGACATTACTGGAGAATGGAATTATTGGTCTGTTCATTTTTTTAAGCATTCTGGGGTATATGATCTATATTACGTTTTCGGAAAAGAATTTGCTCTTTGGGATGTTCATTCTTATGATATTAATATTCTTTTTCTTTGAGACGATACTGAACAGGTTATCAGGGATTTCTTTTTTTGCGCTTTTTTCATTTCTCCTGATTTATTTTAAAACAAAGGTAAAACCCTGATTATAACCAGGATAGATTGTTTTTATACTAATAAGAAAGGGAGTTGTAAGCTCCCTTTTTTATTTCAGTACTTTTCGAATATCTCCCTTATTTTCTTCCTGTTATTAATTGTTATCAGGATTAGTAAAGTCAACAAGAAGAATAGTGGAACATATCTTACACTATAATACATTAATCCGTTTTCTCTTTCGGCCGGAACAGAATAATCACTGAGCACAGTAACTATTTCTCGATACAGATCTCTTTCTGTTTCAAGAGTCTGTTTTCTGGAAAAAAGTGCATATATGTCCATATATACAAGTTGTGTTTTCTGCTCCTGGAGAAAGATCATCTGCCCCCCGCTTTGCGGCTGTCTGTTCCTTGTCTCTTCAAAATACTTGACCTTTTGAAGGCTGTCCAGCTGAAGAATATCATATTCCAGCCTGGTGAGCAATTCGTTATTTTGCCTGATGCGGAGTCTATTCCTTTGTTGAAATAAGGAATCAGAATTGATATAAGCAAGTATTCCGTTTTTAAGAGTACCTAATTCCTGGGGTGATTTTATCCTGACGCTCAGATTAAGACGATCCAACATCATAATATTGACAGTATCATATACATTATGTTTATCCCTGTAATCAACATAATCAGGAATGCCATCCCTGTTCCTGTCAATAATCCAGTGGCTATTTATATCTATAATATTATCAATCGTTGCGGAATTTAACGCCAGGGCATTTGATAAAGCCTCTTTGTTGTTCTCATTACAAAAAGTGTGAAGACGGTTAATATAGGACATCATATCGGCAGTAGACACAGCATTGTTCCTCAAAACCATATCGGAGGTGTAAAACGATGGTGAAGAGATTTTTAACAAATATGAGACACCAACTCCCACAATCACACTGATTAATAGTGGCAGCCAGTTTCTAAAGAGAAAGACTATTGAAATAAGTACGCCTCTTCCTAAGGCTCTGAACATCCTTCCGAGCGACCTGCCCATACGCTTAAAAAGATCCAGCAGATCAATTTCATCATCCCTGACATTCTTTGTGTTAGTTTCTTCAGCCATTTTTCAGTGATTTTAACCGTTTATTCTGCAAATATAGCTAAAATTAGATTTTATAGAGAGATGTCATCAAAATTCAGATCTGCCTGAAAACCTTACGGGCAAGATCCATGATGATAGGTTTATAATCATTTATGAATTCTCCGGTTACCCGGTTTCCGATTACGGCACAAAAAGTCAGAGCCTTATGACCCAAAAGAGCGGATAATCCATATATCGCCGAACTCTCCATCTCATAATTGCAGATCTTCCTGCCCATCAGGTTAAACTCAGCAAGCTTATTGTTGATCTCGCTGTCAAAGGTCTCAAGCCGTAACTTTCTTCCCTGTGGTGCATAAAAGCCGGGCGCTGAGATAGTTATGCCCTTAATAAAATCTTCTTTCTCAAAAATTGAAATGAGCTCCTTGTTCGCGTTTACAGCATAGGGAAATGAGAGAGTATCGGGCCATTCCAGGTATTCGGCAAGTACTGATGCCAGTACGGTATCAAGGACCCAGTCGTGACCTTCATAAAAGTGTATAAGTCCGTCAAAACCTACTGCAGTTTCAGTCATTACAACTGATCCGGCAGGGACATCGCTTCTTAATCCGCCTGATGTGCCCAGCCTGATAAAGGTAAACGGTACCGCATCCTCTTTAATGATTCCGGTCTGCAGGTCGATATTGACAAGGGCATCAAGCTCATTGATAAGTATGTCAATGTTGTCTGTGCCGATACCGGATGAGATTATTGTTATCTCATTGCCCTCAAAACTGCCTGTAACGGTACGAAACTCCCTGTTCTCCTTCCTTACTCTTATATCTGTCAACAGGCTGGAAAGCATATCAACCCGGCCCGGATCACCTACAATAACTATTATGTCGGATATATCACCCGGTAGCAGATTCAGATGGAAAATGCTTCCGTCTTTATTTGTTATAAGCTCAGTTTTCTTTTGCATGAAGAAAAATTGAGGAACAAATTTACAATAAATTTGTAACCTTGCTACTGGTAATATTCCATTATTCTTCCCGAGATCAGGAGTAAAGATATTTCGGCAAGCTTAGCCTGGAATTTTACTGACAAAAGGCTCTCCCTGGCTTCAAGGAGGCTTAACTGCACCTCGCGCAGGTCAATTCCCGATAAATTACCCAGTCGGTAGCGTTCCATTGCTATAAACAGGTTCTCAGTGGCAGTACTCAGGTTCTGCTCTTCAAGGATTACCAGCCTGAGGTAATTGCTGTAAGCGCTGTATATCCTCATCAGATCGGCTTTAACTCCCTGTTCAACTTCCTGGAATTTAAGCTCTTTATTCATCACTTCAATTGATGAATTCTGCAGGCTCCTGCGCTGGTTCCATCCATCAAACAAATTCAATCCCATTGTAAGACCGTAGTTCATACCGTTTGTGAACTGGTTTTTTGTTGTGCCGGCTGAATAGGTGTTGAGACTGTAACTGTAACCAGAGGATAAATTAAGGTAAGGGTATGAACGGGATGCAATTATCTTATAATCATATTCTGAGATTGTCTTGTTTGCTCCTGCTATCAACAGGCTTGTGTTACTGGTTTGCGTCTCTTCAATCAGCTTTTCATAAAGAAGATCAGGATTTACCGCTATTGACGTATCCATGGAAACAAAAGACCTGCCCAGATCCTCAACAGCCATCAGCTCATTGAGCTGTATTTCTGTTTCCCTAACCGTCTCTGACTGACGTGATAATCTTGAACTGTCTGAATTCAAATAAACCCTGGATTGCAGAACGTTCAGCTTGGAGCTTGACCCCAGCAGATAGCGTTCTTCATCAATTCTGAGCCTCTCCCTTGATAAGGTTAAAGCATATTTCAGATTATTCAACTGCTGAACCTGATTTATATAATTATAATATGCAGATACTATGTTTGAAACAAGATTCTCAATAGCCATCTGGGTATTCAATTCACCAATCTGCTTTAATTCATTCAGTTTTTTATAGGTTGTCTGAACATTAAACCCGTTAAATATTGTCAGGCCCAGGGTAACGCCTGCAGAAGAAAGTGTGCTAAGTACATCTGAAGAAGTGGTCTGAGTCCCGTCAGTATAATTGTAGGTAGCGTTATTAAGAGTTCCGGAGTGTCTCCCGCTAAGATCCAGTGTTGGCAGATATCCCGCATTGCCGGGTGTAAAATTGTTTTTTGCAATTTCTTCGCTGTTCCGGGTTATCAGCAGAGAAAAGTTATTTTCAAGGCTGGTTTTAATACAATCTTTAAGATTATAAACCATTTGCCCCTGGGCACTCCCGCTTAAAATAACAGCGGTGAGACTAAGAGACAACAACCTTATTTTCATCGGGGTTCTTTTTTGTTTCACTTGAAATGTAGGTATAAATTGCCGGTACGACATACAGGGTAAGGAATGTTGAGAACATCATTCCCCCGATAACTGCAATACCCATTGCAACACGGCTTTGTGCACCTTCTCCAAAACCGAGGGCCAGCGGCGAAATACCAAGCATAGTTGCCAGGCTTGTCATCAGGATAGGACGGAAGCGAGCAGCAGCTGCATATTTTATGGCATCAATTTTCGACATGCCTGCACTTTTTCTCTGATTGGCAAATTCAACGATAAGAATACCGTTTTTCGATACCAGGCCGATAAGCATGATAATACCGATCTGGCTGAATATATTCATAGTAATATCAAAATACCACATAAACGCCAGAGCACCGGTAATTGCCAGAGGTACGGTCATCATAACAATAAACGGGTCTTTGAAGCTCTCAAATTGAGCTGCCAGCACAAGGAAAATCAATATAAGAGCAAGCATAAAGGCAAACATAAGGCTTGATGAGCTCTCCCGGAAATCTTTTGAATCTCCGTCAAGTGCTGTTCTGAATGATTCATCGAGCACTTCATCAGCAATTCTGTCCATCTCTTCAAGCCCTTCACTCATTGTTTTTCCGGGGGCAAGTCCTGCTGAGACAGTTGCTGCCACAAATCTGTTATACCTGTAGAGCTGCGGGGGGGCTGTCTCTTCCGTAAGAGTAACCAGATTATCAAACTGTATCATCTCGCCATGATCATTTCTGACATATAAAGATTTAAGATCCAGTGGTTTATTTCTGTCTTCACGTGCCAGTTCCCCAAGGATCTGGTATTGCTTTCCATTCATGAAAAAGTAGCCGAAACGCTGACCACTTAAGGCAAGCTGAAGTGTCTGTCCTATATTTTGTGTGGATACTCCAAGTGTTATTGCTTTTTCCCGGTTTATATGGATTCTTAGTTCCGGTTTTGAAAATTTAAGATTCACGTCAGCCATTTGCAGTACATCGCTTTCCATCACCTTTGTCATAAATTCAGGAAGTATTTCCCTGAGTTTTTCGATTGAAGTTGCCTGAAGGACATACTGAACGGGCATCCCCATCCTTCGGCTGCCAAAAGTCGATTGCTGCATAACAAACGCTCTTGCTTTTGTCTTGTTCCTGAGATCTACTGACAGCTTATCGGCAATAGCCTGCTGAGCTCTGTCTCTTTCATCAGGCTTCGTGAGCACTATTCTTATATTCGCAAAAGTTCCTCCCCTTACCATTGTAGTATAGCGTACACGTTCCGGTATTGCTTTTTCAACCAGTTCTGCAAGGTCGTCAGCGTATGCCAGCATATACTCATATGTCGCACCTTCTGTAGCTGACATGTTAATTGTAACCTGCGAACGGTCTTCAAGTGGAGCCATCTCAGCAGGGATCGTATTCCAGAGGAGAAATATCAATCCGACAGCAGCAACCAGGATAAGAAGAGAATATCTGCGATGTTTAAGGAATGAACTCAAAGTATTCCTGTATCCATTATTAAGGTTCTGGAAAAAATGTTCGGTCTTCCTGTAAAACCAGGTATGACTTTTTTCGTGTCTTAACAGTTTGGTGGAGACCATTGGTGTCAGCGAAAGGGCAAGAAATGCTGAAATGGCAACCGTCCCAGCCATTACAATGCCGAATTCCCTGAAGAGACGCCCGGTAATACCCTGAAGAAAAACAATCGGAAAGAAGACTGATATCAGGGTTATTGTTGTGGAAATGATGGCAAAGTAAATCTCTTTTGATCCTTTCAGACCAGCTTCAAAGGGAGTCATTCCTGATTCAACTTTCACATAGATATTCTCCATAACCACTATGGCATCGTCAACCACAATACCGATCGCGAGCACCATCGCCAGCAGCGTAAGAACGTTTATGGAAAATCCTGCCAGGTACATTATAAAGAATGAACCGATAAGCGAAACCGGAATAACAAGTATCGGTATAACAGTTGCTCTCCAGCTGCGAAGGAAAAAGTATATGATAACAACCACAAGAGCAAAGGCTATAAAAATTGTATTCTTGACTTCGGAAATTGAGGAACGAATATATTCAGTATTGTCATAGTTTACATTCACTTTAACATCTTCGGGAAGGTCCTTCCGGATGTAAGTGAGGCGACGGTAAATTTCATCAACGATCTCAATGTGATTGGAGCCTGGCTGTGGTATTACTGCGATCATAACCATGGGTACACCGTCATTTTTCAGTATCCCTCTTATGTCTTCCGGCCCCAGTTCCGCTCTTCCTACATCCTGAAATCTTACTATCTGGTCTCCCGATTGTTTGATGATCAGATCATTAAACTCCCTGGGAGTAGTCATCAGCCCCATAGTTCTGATGGTCAGCTGGGTTGTCGTACCTTCAATAGCACCGGAAGGCAATTCGACATTCTCACGGCCTATTGCGTTCCTGACATCCATGGGAGTCAGACCGTAACCGGCGAGTTTATCCGGGTCAATCCATAGACGCATTGCATAACGTTTCTCGCCGAAAATATTTATAGCGCTTACCCCTGATACTGTCTGCAACTGCTCTTTTAAAGTCAGCTCAGCTATTTCTGACAGCTCAAGAAGTGATCGTTTCTGACTCTCGACAGTAAGGAACAGTATGGGATTAGCGTCTGCATCAGCCTTGGTCACGGTAGGAGGATCGCAGTCCCTGGGCAGTCTCCGCTGAGCCTGAGATACTTTATCCCTGACATCATTGGCCGCTGTTTCCAGATCAACGGAAAGTTCAAATTCAACAGTGATTCTGCTGTTTCCCTGACGACTTACACTGGTCAAAGTCCTTACACCCGGAATGCCATTAATAGATTGCTCAAGAGGTTCTGTTATCTGTGTCTCAATGACATCAGAATTAGCGCCCGGGTATGATGTACTGACAGTAATTATAGCAGGGTCAACGCTCGGGAATTCCCGTATGCCGAGGAATGTTGCACCTACGATACCGAACAGGAGAATGATAATGGCAAATACAGTCGCCAGAACCGGTCTGTTTATACTTAATGAAGATAGGCTCATTTTTGTAAGTTTGCTGGTTTCTAGTTAGTTATCAGAGTATCCAGCACAACCGGCAGACTCTCACGGAGTTGCAGAATGCCTGAAGTAAGCAGGGTGTCACCAAATTTAAGCCCTGATGTTATCTGGATCAGCGATTCTGTCCTCAATCCTGTATTGACCCTTATGACCGAAGCTCTTCCTTTCCTGTAGACATAAACCATTTCCCCCTCCATTTCGGGCACCAGAGCTTCTGTTGGTATCGCTATCGCATTATCGATCTGTGCCAGCTGAAGAGCTACGGCCGCATAACGACCTGATTTCAACTCTTCATTCTTATTAGGATACAGAGCCCTGATGACTATTGATCTTGTATTAGGTTCTATTTTAGGATCAATAGCATAAACATTTGCCTTGTAAATGTTGTTGCTGCCATCCATCTTAAAGGTAACAGGATACCCGATATTTACTTCATCCATATATCGTTCGGGTATTGAAAACTCAAGTTTGATAGGACTCATCTTTATCAGCCTTGCGATTTTGGTATTCGGATTTGCATAAGCTCCTTCACTCAGGTAACGCAATCCGATAATTCCGTCAAAAGGAGCACGCAACTCAGTTTCAGAAATACGTGCTTTTATCAGGTTTATATCCGCTTCTATTGTCTGAAGCTCAGTAACGATCTGGTCATAACTTTCCTGGCTTATAGCATCTTTTTCAAGAAGGCTGCGTTGCCGGAATTCTTTCTCCTCTACAAGCTTCTTCTGAGCCTGAAGCTTTTGCAGCTGAGCCTGCAAAGGTCTATCGTTGATCTTTGCAAGCAGATCCCCTTCCTTAACCCTTGTTCCTTCAGTAAAATTTATTCCCACAATTTTCCCTGATGTCTCAAAAGAGAGCTCAACCTCTTCATCAGGCATTAAAGAGCCGGTACTGTTTATCATCTCGCTCATCTGGGACGGTTTGATGAGAAATCCGCTTACATTAAGCAGCTGACGACCTTGCATCCCACCCGGACCTGCACCCTGGCCTCTTCCGGAAACCTGACCGGATTTCCTCGATTTAGCTGTAAACAACGGTTTGATTTTCGGATAAAAAACTATAACTGCCAATACAACTATCAGCAGTATCGTTATTGCCACCTTTAATTTTTTATTCATAAATCAGAGTTATGATTGACTGGATTCTAAGCAGTTATAATTCAATTAATAAATCATATTAATATCAGGCTGCAAATGTAGATATTTTGAATATCATTGAAACATTTGTGTTTTGAAAAAAGTGTTAAATAATCATAAATCAACATGCGCTCAGTTTGAAGAAAACACGCTATTTTTACATGACCAATAATGAGAAAAAAATATGATCCAGCGCCTTCAATCAGTTTACCTGCTACTGACAACTCTGTGCTCCGTTTTATTCCTGAGCGGAAATATGCTCAAGTTCACTGATGATTCCGGAGATCTGTTAAACTTAACATATAACGGTCTGAAAATAATTTCTGAAGGAGAATCACCGGAACAGCTTGCACGATTATCGCCTCTGATAATTCTGATTCTTCTGATAGCAGTAGCTGCACTTATTACAATATTCCTTTACAGGAACAGGAAACTTCAGATAAGATTTACAATCGGATTATTAATTCTTATCCTAATACTGGTCATTGTGCTGGCAGGCTATTCGTTTTTCATGATTCAGAACTTTGATGCAGAAATCAGCTGGAGTATTAAAATGATTCTGCCTCTGTTGATGTTACTATTTACATATCTGGCATACAGGGGAATCAGAAAAGATGAAGATCTGGTAAAATCATACGACAGGCTTAGATAAAAAGGGACTAAAGTCCCTGAATAAGAGGGAAGAGCCTTCACCCGTTGGCTAAAACCAACGATTAAAGGTTCTGAAAAACAAAGGATTCTTCAATTGCCGTTGGCTTTAGCCAACGGATATATGAGCCACACTCTCTTAAGGGCTTTAGCCCAATTATATTATGTGCAAATTCTCCTGGTTCGTTATCTTTTCACAATAGTGGCACTTCAATGCAACATTTTTCTTTGATACCACCTTGAACCGGGTGGTGACATGTTCAAAATTTGTAATGCACTTTGGATTCATACATTTGGCAATGCCAACGATGGTGTCGGGAACCTCAACCACCTTTTTCTCCACAACCTCATAATCCCTGATAATGTTAAGTTTGGCATCCGGTGCGACAAGCGCTATTCTGTTAATGTCATCATCCTTGAAGAACTTTTCAGATATTTTGATAATGGCTTTCCTTCCCAGCTTCTTGCTTTCAAGGTTTGTACCAAACGTTATCTGATTATCAATATGATCCAGTCCGAGAATCTGAATTACTTTAAATAATTGTTTTGCAGGTACGTGATCAATGACAGTCCCATTCTGAATGGCGCTTACAACCAGCTGTTTCGGTTCTTTCATGGTTCACCTCTTTTTAATTGATCCCTAATAGTGTACAAAGAATAGCCTGACGGGTATATACTCCGTTGAGAGCTTGTTCAAAATAATAAGCTTTCGGATTGGCATCCACATCGGTATGAATTTCATTTACCCTCGGGAGCGGGTGTAGTATACGCATATTTTGTTTTGTATTTTTGAGCATCGCATTCTTCAGAACATATACATTCTTTACTTTTTCATACTCCATCGGATCGGAAAATCGTTCCTTCTGCACTCTGGTCATGTAGATAATATCGGCTTTTGATATTATGTCAGAGAAATCGGAGTGCTCATAATACTTCAGTCCCATGTTATCCAGATACAGCTTGAATTCATCAGGCATCATAAGCTCTTCGGGAGAAATAAAGTTGAATGTGGCATTCCATCTCGACATAGCCATCATCAGCGAATGTACTGTACGGCCGTATTTAAGGTCTCCGACCATGAAAATGTTCAGATTATCAAGCGTTCCCTGGGTTTTGCGTATTGAATAAAGATCCAGCATTGTTTGGGTCGGATGCTGATTGGCCCCGTCTCCGGCATTTATTACCGGCACTGAAGCTACCTCGCTGGCGAACCTGGCACTTCCTTCAACAGGGTGTCTTATTACGATCAGGTCGCTGTAACTGCTGACCATTTTGATCGTATCATGAAGTGTTTCACCCTTGGTAACACTCGAGCTTGATGAATCAGAAAATCCTACAATTTTACCACCGAGCCTGTTTATAGCGCTTTCAAAGCTTAACCTTGTTCTGGTCGAAGGCTCAAAAAACAGAGTGGCAATTACTTTCCCTTCCAGCAGCTTCCGTATGGGTTGCTTTTCAAAATCTTCAGCCCGGTCCAGGATCTTTACTATTTCCTCTTTTGAGAAATCATCTATTGAAACTAAACTTCTGTTTTTCATTCGATTGGCACTATTTAAGAGCAAATAACTGTCTGATACCAAAATTACTCAAGAATAACCACAACACGGGTATCTGTTAATAATTTATTTAAAACTTTAACTGTCCCAGCCGCGTTATCTGACAGATATGAATTTATACGTAAGCCCCTGGACTCTGGCCAGCCTGTTTAATATCCTTTCTTTAGCAGATGACCTGAAATTCAAAATGATCCTGCATTCGAGATCAAAAGTGTGCTCAGATTGTATGATATTCTCCTCCTTGATGATCTTCATTACGTCATTCATGGCAGGATAAGGATATTTTACTTCATAGCATTCATGGATCACATGGTCAATAATCTCTGCATTTGCCAGTGCAGTCGAGGCCGCTGTTTTGTATGCATTTATCAATCCGCTTACTCCCAGAAGTGTCCCGCCGAAGTACCTGGAAACAACTACCAGTACATTTGTCAGTCCGCATGACCTTATTTGTCCCAGGATTGGTCTGCCGGCTGTTCCTGAAGGTTCTCCGTCATCATTGGCCCTCCAGGTAATACCGTCCTGCCCTAATATATAAGCGTAACAATGATGTTTCGCCACATGATGTTCCTTCCGGATTCCCTCGATAATTGTCTTTATTTCAGTTTCCTGTGACACAGGCCGGGCAGAGGCAATGAATTT
>Ga0307379_10007509_pt1 | contig 14807 bp, 16 predicted proteins | sample UN2MG_FD_202237 | JGI IMG/M metagenome (GOLD analysis project Ga0307379, IMG submission 202237) | Soil microbial communities from Risofladan, Vaasa, Finland - UN-2 | ecosystem: Environmental > Terrestrial > Soil > Coastal area > Acid sulfate soil | place: Finland: Risofladan, Vaasa | collected... | reverse complement strand
CAGCGGCAAGTTCTACACGACCATTGATCCGCTGCGGCCTCGCTTCGATGAAATCGCCGCAGACACAGTCCCGCTCGACCTGTTCTGTTGGGAGACGCCCGACTGGACGACCGACGGCATCACGCCTCCGCCAGGCCCTCTGCCGGACGGCACGAGCGTCGAGGATGCGATTGGGTCACAGACACAGGCCATGCCGGTCATCAGCGCCACAGACCTCACGGGCGGGCGCTGGCGCGTGCGCGTGGGCCCGGCGGACATGGACACGGTTACCGCCATCGGGTTCTGGCATGCCGAGTTTCCGGCCATCCCGGGGGTCAGGCATTTTCTGGAGACGCAGCCGGTCGAGGTGCTGCCGGGCGCGTGGGAGTTCGAGATCCTGGCAGGCGACGCGCCGAGCTTCGGTGCCACGGTCAACGTGGGCTATCAGTGTCGGATCGCGGCGAGCTGCGATTACTGCCGGGCAAGCGTGATCCGCGTCGAGGTCGTGCCAGTCGAGGTTCTTTCTGATCCAGACGCTCTGCTGGATGGCGTTCTGGAGCGGTTGGCCGCGAAAATTCTCGGCGTCATTCCGGCCCATGTGCGCGTCACCGAAGTCGTTCATATTGTCGGCCCGGTCCAGGTGACAATTGGCGTGTCGGTTCAGGCGAGCGTGTCCAAAGCCGTGACCGCCGTGGCGAGCATCGGCTTCTACTACGATCTCATTCCTGGAGATGAGCTTCCGATTGACCCCTCGCATCTGGTAGTCTCGGGCAGCGTTTCAACGACCCCGTAGGGTCAGAGCAGGAGAGTACGTGGCGAGCGTTCAGGCAATCGTCCAAGAAGGGTGGCGCGAGGTCCTTGCGCGGGTGTACGCGCGCGATGTCGCCGACACTCAGTCCGAGATCACGTACTACAAGATCGGCGAAGGCGGATTCATCGATCTGCCGCCGAAGACGCCGATCACGCCGGACCCGACTTTCCGCGATTTGCAGTCCGAAGGCACACCGCTTGCCGGTGGTGGTGTCTGCGAGTTCACAAATGGATTGGCGGCCGTGGCCGGAGTCGGCACGACATTCTTGGCCGATGTCGCCGTGGGCGACTGGATCAAGCCAGGCCCGCTACCCTCGGCATTTGTGAACGCGGCCGGGCAGCCCGGCTCCGAGGAAGACGGCTGGGGCCAGGTTCTGTTCGTGAACAGCAATGTCTCGATCACGCTGACTGCGCCATACGTCGGCGGGACGCACTTGCTCGCTGAAGCGCGTCGGTGCCACAAGGCGAGCACGCCGCTGTTCACGTTCCGCAAGGCCATGGCCAACGCGGACGTGTTGTTTAGCTCGGGCGTGCCAGCGATCACCGAGGTCACAGCCGTCGTGCTCGCGGCCGAGGCGAATGCCACTCAGCTCGCCGTCAGTCCACAGTTCTACGAGCTGGGCCTGTACGATGCCAACAACGTCCTGCTCGTTTACATGACGTTCCCGCTAGAAACCAAGACGTTGGCAATTCAGCTCAATCATATTTTAGAATTGGTCTGGTAGGAGAAGGCCCATGGCAGCGACCATTATTCAGAGCTTTTCCAACACTGACGTCAAGATGCGGTTTGCCGAGACCTACGTCTCGGAGGGGCTGAACGCCAAGCTCGCTGGCGTTGTGCCTCGCGGCATCTATCGCGGGTTCGCCCTCGTTCCAAGCCTCGCACCGAGGACGGCCCAGCTGAATCCAGACTCTCTTGGCCGACACCTCGCCATCTATGAATCGCTGCTCGGATTCTCGCTCACATTGCGCAGGAGTGGCGGCACCATCGCGGTTCCGCTCGCGCCGTTCGCTGGGACCACGGTCTACGTGGTGCTGTTCGCTGAGTACACGACCAGCACGCCAACGGTGGCGGAGCTTCGTGTCTATTCGGTTGCCGACTACAACGGTGCGCCGGAAAAGAACGAGTTGATCGTTCTCGGAGTCGTGGACGTGCCAGCCGCTAACGTGGTGATTCCAGCATCGGCCGTGAACACTGCGGAAGCGACGGTCCCTTGGAAGGATAGTTCTTCTGTTGCAGGGCGGCCTTGGGAGCAGATTGTTCGTAACGGCAGCTTCGATGAAGCCCAAGGAGCTGGTCCGTTCTTCTCGGGTCTCGAAAACTCCATTCCCGGATTTCACGTAGAGCGCGTGGTAGGAACGCCAACTTTCGGCGCGTTGCCTGGAGTAGGCCGAAACGGAACTAATGCGCTGACGATGTTTTTTGGCAATGCCGCCCAGATTGGCCGTATCGGTCCTGGGCAGTTCACCAGCGCAGATAAGTTGAGCGGTGGCATCGTCCCCGTAGCTGCCGGACAGCTCGTGGATGTTTCGTTCTGGCTGTCGGGACTGAACGTGACGCTCTACACCGCAGTCACCAACGGCTTGCGATTCGTCTTGAATTTTTACGACACCGCGACGGAAACGCTGCAAAGCACTGAGGTAGTCTACAGCGATCCCACGATCCATATCGGGACTTTCGCGTACACGCAGCTCACCGGGCTTTTTGTTGCGCCCGTGTCAGGTTTTTTCACTTGGTACATCGAAGGTTCGATGAACGCAGGGTTGCCTGTGGCAGCCGAGTTCCGGGTGGACGACGTCCGCATCTTTTTGGAGCCTCGTGACACAGCCGTTGAGGATGGGGATAATCCCGTCACAGTTCCTAACTTGCGCTCGCTGGCGCTTGACCTGCTTTCTAGCAACGCTCCGGGTGATTCGGGGCAGCAGGGCTTCGAGGCTGCGCGCCTTACTGTTAAGAATGTTGTGAACGATATTGTTGTAAGCCTGTCTCGCGCAGGCTTGACGGGTAACGCCGAGATTCCACGGTGGGACACGCCGTTCCACTGGTCGAAAACTGATCAAAGCTACGACCAGTCTGCTGTGGGTATCAGCGGTACGGACTCGACGGCGGATCAAGACACGATCCCGCACACGTACAAGCTCCTGCACTCCTACCGTCTCTCGCAGACAACGCAAGTACGTGCCAGGATTTACTCGAAGACTGCTCCCGCACTCGAAAAAGGCTTGGTTATCACCGTCAACGCTCGTTGGGGCGGCGGCGGTGACCAACTTTGGTACCCGGATAACAGTCTTGAGAAGGCGTCTAAGACCTTGTATGGGACTAACGGCGTGGACATGCGGGGCATGTTCATCACAGGCGTTCCTTGGTCGGATGCTGCGTGGGATACAAATCCGTACATGGAAAGCCTCCGTCTTGGCGGCGTCCTTTACCTTGAAAAGGATGTACTCACCGAGGGCGACTACCGTTACAACATTGTCCGCGAAGTCACCTACGTCGTTCCGCTTAGCGACTTCCATCAGGTAACCTCACTTGGGAGCTACACCGCTGCGGCTGATCCTGCTACGGAAGCGCGTTTTAATACAGCGGCTGGTTCTACCATTTGGCTTTTGGCGCTCGTTATACCGCCAGGTGCAGCGATCAAAGAGATCCAAATTTTGGTTGACGAGGCGTTCATGGCCCCGATTTCAGCGACCCTCCACGGATGGGACGCGAATTACGATGTAGCAGTACCCCCTGTACCAACGGTTACGCTGCTAGCGTCGGCTAGTTCTGCTGGTGTGGGAAGGCAAATCGTTAGCCTGCTGCCTGGCGCCCCTGCGTATGCGTCCGGGGACACGCAGTTTGAGTGCCGCATTGCCGCTGCTTTATCAGGAAGTAAAATCCACGGGGCGCGGGTGAAACTGGAAGTCGGCGGACCATCGGATATATAGGAACTGAGCATGCCAGCACCCGTACCAGATCAAAGAATCGGAACTACGCGCATCGGCTATGGGGATGTGCAAGCTGCTAACGGAGCGTTCGACTCGGCTTCGTTGATGAACGAAGTCGCCGCTTCGGCGCTGTCTCAGCAGCCTACTATTGGTGTAGTGAACCAGACGCCCGCTTTTGGTGTGGCGCAGTTTGTGTTTGCTGCGGGAATTTCTGAAGCAGACTTGATTGTCCTAGATCAGATCATTGCTGCGCACGCTGGCGCGGCTGTGCCTTTTGCCAAGGCCAAAACCCAAAAGCTAGCTGACATTAAGTTCAAGACGGCGGCGCTGATCGCGGCGGGCAGCTTCGAGTACCCTCCTGCGAGCGGCAAGCTGTTTGGGATGTCGGAGATTTCCCAGTTGAACATCACAGGAGCGTTCAACAGTCGTAACGAAGGCTCGTTTGCATACCCGGTGGTCTTCTTCGTCAAGAGCGATTTGGACTCGGTGTCTCTGGCAGATGCAGCGGCGGTGGAGGCGTTCCATGCCGCGGCAGTGACAGCGATTCGCGCAATTCGTGATGGCGGAGCGGCGCTGAAGGCGCAGCTAATAGCTGCGGGCACTATTGAAGCGGTGAGCGCGATCGTCGATAACCGATAAGGGGTAAGCAGTGCCAGCGCTTCCGACCAGCATCGTCTCGTCGATCACCGGCCTCCAGCCGTTGCCGAGGCTGAAGCAGGTCTACCTCTGGGCCATCGACACGGCGGACGACGAAGTTGTTCCGTGGGCCAACGGCGGTGGCGCTGCTGATTTCGCAGCGCGGCAATCGGCGGGGGCCAAGGGCGGCAACAACGCAACCAAGATCGCGCTTCAGTATTGGCCCGAGTCATTGTCTGACAATCGATCGAGCGAGTGGAATCCGCGGAACATCCCGGGCGGCTCGCACCCGATCTATCAGTGGACGCGCGGCGGCGAACGTCGCCTGAGTTTCACGGCCGTGTTCGCGCGCGATCATGAGCCCGATGACTCGAAGACCACGAACCTCGGCGGGTTCCTGAAGTCGGCGGCAAGCGCCATTGGGCTTGGGCCACAAGAGGGCGACCCTGCGCGTGAGCCGCCCATCGAGGCGGCCGTCAAGTGGCTGCGGTACTTCACATACCCGCTCTACCGCGAGGGCAGCGTGCGCGTGAGCGAGCCGCCGAAGATCATGCTCGTGTTTCCGAACAGCGGACTGGCGCACGACGGGTCCGAGGGACTCGTGACCGTTATGACTGGGTGCGACGTGACCTACGAAGCCTGGTTTCCGAACGGCAAGCCGCGCATCGTGGAAGTGCAGCTGGAGTTCGCCGAGGTCGTTCAGCGGGACAACTCGGTGCGCTTCCATAGCCGAGGCGATATGATTGGTGCTGCCGATGTAACTTCGATGGCGGTGTTCAGCGGCCAAGACGGCTCCATCCTGGAGAAGGGCGTCGGCGGGCTCTGAGTATGGCCAGGGCGCACGCGACACCTGTCAACGACGCTCCGCCTGGTCTGCTCGAAGACGCCGACGAGGTGATGATGCTTCTGATCACCGGCGTGACCTGGCAGACGCTCGTGAAGCAGGCTGCCGCCGAAGGCAGCTCGCCTGGAGAGGTGTTTGGAAAGGCGTTGCGCTTCTATCTTGAGGCGCACGGGTCGCCGAGTGTTGTAGAGTTCCTGCATGCGGCCGCGGCCGCGTCGAGAGCGAGCGTACGATGAACAGCAACATCTTCACGGCACTCATGGAGAAGGCCGCCCACAAGACGGGCGACCGTCGAGCGTTCTGGGGGCGCGACTACATCTGGTCGGGCTCGAAGTGGGAGCCGGTAGACAAGACCGCAGACGAGAAGCCAGGGAAGGCGAAGGCGGCCAAGCCCGAGCCCGAGCCAGAGGGCAAGCCGAAGTCGCAGGCGGCGACCGTGATCAAGAAGTACAGGTTGAAGTTCACGGGCCCTGGCCATGAAAAGCTCGCCAAGGCTGTCGAGGCGGGGATCGATAAGTCCGCCGACCTTTGCAAGATCAACCCTCCGATCTGCCACGGCAATCTTGGCCTCACGCGCGACGAGATGCCGCAGTTCCCGGGCAACGCTGTCCGCGACAGCTTCCTAGACAAGATCAAAAAGAGCGGGGTTCGCGTTACCGAAGGCAAGGTCAAGGTTGGCCAGCTCAAAGCCAGCCAAGAGGAGATCCAGGCCGAAAAGACAATCGGCATGGCTGGGTCGTACCTCGACGGCAAGTTCGATGACATCAAGAATGCGATCGTCATCAGCAGGGACGGCCACATCATCGACGGCCATCATCGGTGGGCCGCTCTGCTCGCCATTGGGTCGAACGAGGAGATGAGCGTCATTCGCGTCGGCATGCCGACCAAGGAGTTGCTCGACATGGTGAATGATCACCCAGGCGTCGAGAAGCGTAGCCTCACGGCCGCAAGCATTGGGCGTGATGCCAAGGAGTGGGTGGCTCGACTTGATGCGGTGCTGGCGCTCTCGGAGACCCGCGTGGGCGTTCGTGGCCTCGCCCTGACAGCCATTCCGGTCGGCACGCATGGAGTTGGCGTGAGCCCGTCAGCCTCCCCGGCCGACCAAGAATCTGGTCGGTACCAGAACTACGCCGACGGCCCCGTGGTTCGTCGGCGGCCCCTGGGGTACAAGCCGTCGCGCCCAGGAGCTGATACCATGGTCCGCGCCACGCAAAGGAGACTGCGATGAGCCGCTTTGCCAGCCTGATGGGCTATGTCGATCCGAAGCCCGAGGAGCATGCCGAGGAGGCGCCGTCGCGGTCGGAGTTTGAGTGTGGATCGGGCATGCTTGGTGCCCAGCAAGCCGATCCCGGGTGGCGTGCCAAGGCCGAGCGGTTCGTGCTCGCTAACACACCTGCTCGGCACAGGTTCGGCAAGTCCGGCGGGTCGGAGGCAATCGTCTACTTTGACTCCCGCGGTCGCGCCGCCAACGCAGTGATTGCGGACATCCCGGACGATGACCTGGCTCGCATCGTTGCTGGCTTCAGCAGGCGTGGACCCGGCGAGTTTCAGCTGGGCAAGCCCAGCACGTCGAGCAAAGATCACGGGTATGGAGTGCCGGTGCAGGAAGCGCGCGTTGACCCAGCGCTGGCGTTCTCTGGCGACGAGAAGCAAACCAAGCAGGGGGCGTTCAAGGTCAGCAGCAAGGTGCTCGATCTCCTCAAGAAGGAGACCGGCATTGCATCGGCTGGCGACGCCGTGCTGCGCTCGGCTCGCAAGATCATCGACCTGATCCCGCGGGAAGACCTGCCGAAGATGGTCGGCGGAAAGGACCTGCCAGACGCGCAGGACCGCATCGCAAACAAGCCGCGCGACGCTTTCCACAAGTGGCTCGTCAAGCTCAAGAACTTCTCTCCGAGGGCGCACAAGCACTTGCAGGCCGCGCCGGACGACACCGCGCTCATGTTCTACATCTACATGCGGCGCGTGGTCGGCACCGAGCTGGCTGACGTCCTGTTCAGGCGGTACTTCCAGACGAAGTCTGGGCATCCTGGGGAGCTGAAACGCAAGGACATCCAGCGAGAGCTGGAGAGGTCGCCAATGGCCGCTGCGCGAGAAGACACGTGACCCGGGCCATCGCGTCAGAGCTGGAACGGGCGCTGCACGAGGGCGAGTTCGAGATAGGGACTGAGCGCAAGTGGGCCCAGGGGACTGTTGTCAAAACGGCCAAGGGATGGATCGACAAGGTCACTGGCAAGCCCGCGACACCTGGCGCAGAGGGTGATGCAGAGTCGGACAAGCCCAAGGGTGCGCTGGCTGCGAAGTCAGCGGATGTCGCTGGCAAGGCGAAGGCTGCGGCGGCCAAGGCTCCAGAGGTTGCCAAAGGACTGCTCGCCAGGCTCAAGGGGTTCCCGGCCGACGCCCGCAAGCTGGCAACTGATCGCGACTTTCGAGCCAAGACAGGGCGCGCGATGGCCGGGGCGCTGAAGCGCAAGAGCCTGAGCGTCGTGAAGGGGGCGGTGGATGAGGTTCGCGAGCTGAAGGACGCCGGTCACGCGCTCAAGAAGCTCGCGCTCAGACAGAAGCTCGACAAGCATGACAAGCACGCGCTCAAAGGCGCTGCCAAAGCCATCGGCACAACGATTGCCGGGACCATTGCGATCGGCGGCATCGGACACCTCACCGCAGCGGCGATTGGGACGCACTTCGTGGCCGAGACCCTGCTCAAGAACGTGGCCAGGGCGGCGCTGTTTGCGCATGTGACAATGCGTGGCTGGCCCATCTACGAGAGCGACGATGCGGCGGTGGCAGAGGTGGTCGAGCGCATCATCGAGCAAGTCATGACCAAGCTCGAAGGCATGGGCAGCATGTCGGACGACGAACTGGTCGCCATGCTGGCCGCCACCCGTGACGGGGGGCAGACGAGTGCCGACGAGCCAGAAACAGACGAGGACGGAGAGTCCGACGACTCCGACGAGGAGGGTGACGTGAAGCTCTCCGGCGGGCGAGACTGGTCGCCGGGACAGAAACATAACCGGTGGGTGCCAGACGACCTGCCAGGAGATTGAAGATGCAGTGCAGCAAGTGTGGTTCCAGTCGCGTGCTGACCGAGGGCCTCCTGGAGGGGAAGGTCAAGGTCACTTGCCAGGAATGCTCAGCGAGCGAGATCAAGGACAGCAAAGGCCGGAAGATGCTGACCGACGACATGCCGGTCAGCGATCGACGGCAGTTCCTGGTCGAAGGATGAAGCGTCGCGCGCAGTCGGCTTGGCGGTTCGTGCGGCGCTGGTGGTGGGCGTTCGCGCTCGGCGCTGGCGTTGTCGGCGTTGCGCTCTGGCAGATATTCGGACCACGTGCGCCAGGGGCTCCGCCGGTGACCGTGTCGCCGAAGCTCATCGAGCGCGCTCGCGAACAGGTCGAGCGCGTGCATCTGGAGGGCGAGGTCGAGAAGGCTCGCATCCGGACCCAGGCCGAGGGCGTTCATAAGCAGCTCGACGCCATCGAGGAGAAGGGCAAGGCAGATCCGAAGGCCGCCCGGAAGGATCTCGCGGCGTTTCTCAGCGCCAGCCTTTGAGCCATGTCTAACCTTCTTCGCGTCGCCGGTGATCCGCTCCTGCCGCGCAATATCGAGAGCGCGCACAAGGAGCTGGAGCAGACGGCGGTCGCGGTGTCGGTCGTTGGCACCAGCCGATACAGGCTTAGGCAGTTGGCCGAGCTGGTGAAACCAATCGCCGAGGCTCTGCATGGTTCGCGGCCGGAGGTGTCCAAGTTGCGTGGTCGCCTGCGACGGGCAACACACAACATGCTCATGTCGTCGCTGTCGCAACGCCCGGCGTCTGAGAAGATCCGTGGCTTGGCCGAGGTGGTCGCCGACGTGCTGGAGGTTGTGCAGGACGGCGTCGGCAATACGAGCGGCGAGCTGTCCGCGTTCGGATTCGAGGTGACCAATGTCTGGGGCTACAACGATGACGAGCTACGGCAAACGCTTGCCGTGCTGAAGCGTGCCGCGGACGAGATGAGAGAGGTCGGCCTTGGCGTCGTGCAGACAGGCGTGGAGCTGTCCGGAGACGCCTCGGTGTTCGCCTCGTACTTACGGGACCGCGACGCCATAGAGGTGAATCCGTCGCGCGCCACGTCGATCTCGGGTCTGCTGGAGGCTCTGGCGGACAGGATCTGGGTTCGCAATTTCTCGGCGACTGACCACGAGACATGGGGCGGGAAGTTCTCGTCCTCGCGGTTCAAGGATGCTTTCGCCAAGACGTTGACGGGCTGGAAATTGGACCAGGAAACGGCGGCCAGGCTACAAGTGACCGTGGGCAAGTTTGCCGTTAAGTGGTTGGAGGCCGTTTGATGTTTGCGCAAGAACTCAGCGAAGCGTTGCTGTCGGAGATGACGTTCAAGCCAGGCACGGTCAGGACATGGAGCGACGGCAAGCGTGTCAAGCTCAAGAACGGCCTCTGGATCCGCTACAAGGCTGGCCAGGGCGGAGGCGGACAGGTCCGCGACGATGCGTCGGCCGTCGAACGCGCAAAGAAGGAGCGAGCCATGCTCCGCAGTGCCGCAGCCGAGCTGAAGACCGACTGGGAAGCGGGCAACATCGACACGAGCTTGTCGTTCGGCAAGCACATTGAGCTGGCCAAGCGCCAGCTCGGTCGTCACGCCGCATCCCTGGACAGGACGCTAGATGGCCTCAGAGAGCTTGTGCCGAAAGGCTCCTCGGAGAAGGTTGGTGGACCATGCAAGAACGTGAGGGGCAAGGAGGTGGACTGCTACAATCGGGTGTCTGGCCGAGTCAAGACGCTGTCGAGCGTGCTCGGCAAGATGAGCAGGAAACACCACAAGAAGCTTCCGAGCGGTGAGTACGACATGAGCAGGCCGCACCTGGATCGGGCCGACAAGCTCCAAGACCTGACCGGCACTCGCATGCTGGCCGAGAACAACGCCGCCGTGCGCGCGCTGTTCCAGAAGGTCAAGGCCAAGTATGGCGACCGCATCCTCCAGTCCGAGGAGATGCTCTCGCAGGGCCGGATAGACGGGTACCGATCGCTTCATGCAGAGTTCATCGACGATGATGGCCTGACAAAAGAGATCCAGATCCGTACGCCAAACCAGCACAGGTGGTCCGAATGGAGTCACGACATCTACAAGCCGACCGAGGACGACCAGACCGCGTACCTCGACCAGATCAACGGCACGCCAGGTCTGCGAAAGCAGATGGACAAGTACGCGATCGACATGTCCGATTACTACGGGAGAATCGACGAGGAACAGGTGCCCGGAGAGCGCCCGGAGTGTCCGGAGGTCGTGTCAAAATCGCCGTTTGGGTGCCTAGACTAGGCCGATTGACAAACGGTTATCAGCACATTACCTTGTATGTAGAAAGTAGGTAATCATGAGCTTCATGGACACAGTGATGGAACGGATGAAGGCCAAGAATCGGTTTATTCCGAGCGAGGGCTTCAACGTCGTCGGCGTGGACTCATTTGAGGAGCCGGGCGACGAGCTGTACCTGATCGGCCACTACGCCACGCGCGAGGAAGCCGAGGAGGCAAAGGCCAAGCACAAGGAGACATCCGAGGACGCCGTCCACATTTACGCCCCCCAGCAAAAGAAAAGCTAGGGCGTGATGCTGCCGCCGCGTTCGGGCTCCAGGTCCACCCCGGTGGTCTTCTTGAGGAGCTTGCGGGCGACCTTGTAAACAAAGCCTGAGAAGAAGCCGACGATGACGCCGAAGAAGACCCTGCCCCAGATGGTCTTGCCAGCGTCATCGCTCAGGGCTTCTCCGAGGTTCACGGCTCCGCAGCTGCCTCCGATGAGGGCGGGCATGGCGTACAGGATGACCTCGTTCCACCAGCGAGAGAATTCGGTCAGGTAGGTGGTTCCAGGGGCATTGGCATCTACCCGCTTGCGCGCCGTCGGGACTGCCGTTTCGACGATTCGGCGGATGATGAAGGTGCCGATGAAGGCGGTCAGGCCAAGAATAAGGGAGCCTGTGCCGAGCAGAGTTTTGACAGCCTCGTCCATGAAAACCTCCGGTGAGTATTCGTCGCGTCACGATTATCGCGGGCCAGTGCGCCCGAGATCCTGCGCTATGATACCACGTGCGCGTCGAAAACTTCTTGGCTGGCGGGCCGTGTGGTAGCGTCCTGTCCTTGGGTGGATTAGGCCCCCACCATTACTCGCTACAGCGAAACTCTGGAGGAAAACGACATGATCATCACCATCGAGAATCAGACAGCTGCCCCGCTTGAAGTTGGGTTTCCGATCAACAAGACGCTCGCAGCAAACGGCAGCCCGGGCGACGACGCAATCCTGGGCGTGTCCGGGCGTGACCTCTTGCACGGCGAGGACATCGGAGACCCGGCGTACAAGCGCCTGAACCTGCTCAAGCAGCAGGGGTCGATCACGATGAGCATCGCCGTCGATGCGAACGACGAAAACATCCTCGACGAGGCCAACGAGGTCTGATCCTCGTCCGCTGACAACATCTGCCCGCCAGCGCCCCACTGGACCCTCCTAAAGTGTTCGGGGCGCTGGCGCGGTGGATTTACCGTTCGGGACGTCGAGATTGCGGTGGACCGCGATAGAGAGAATGCATGCGCCTTGTATTGCCGATGCTGCTCGCCATGGCGGTCGCCTGTTCGACCACAAAAGCTGCATCGCCCGAGAAGCGTACGCTCCCATCGCCGTTGGTAGCCGCCAAGTTGCCCGAGCGACCTGACGCTGAGGTCATCCCGTCCGCGGCCAGCTGGGTCATCTCAGCCGAGGAAGGCGAGATCGTGCCCGAGGGCAGGTCCGGCATCCTCATGTCGCAGGAGAAGGCCATGCGGGCCGCTCGGTACGTTGTCTCGTACGACGAGCTGCGTCGGCTTTACGAGGTGGACCTCAACACGTGGGGCCGCGAGCGCGAAATTTACGAGCGTTACCTGATCGCGTCCGAAGCCGAAACGAAGCGTGCGTGGACGGCCGCCGAGCGTTCGTGGTGGGAGAGAAACGCGCCCCACATTGCGCTGATCGGTGGTTTTGTGGTCGGAGCAGTGCTCACCGTGAGTATCGTCGCAGCCGTGCAAGGCACGGAGAATTTGGTAGGCAGCCCATGATGATGACCGAATATATGGCGAGCGTAATCGAGGCACGTGTCCTCGACGCCCTGATCGAAGATGACGAACTCGACGAGCGAACGCTCGGCAAGCTGCCGCTGGATGTCGTCGAGCTGTTTGGCGCGCTCGAAGGCGAGGGTGCCAAGCTCTACAGCCTTGCCGTGAGCAAGGGCCGTGGCCAGGGCGGCGGTGGCGGCGGCGGTTTCGGGATCCTCTCCGATCACGACCAGAAGCGGTTGCGCGCGGCCTTGGAGAAGGCGGCCAAGTCAATGGACCTGGACGCTCGCGAACAGAAGCAGCTCGTGGATTACGCGATCAAGAGCATCGGGCAGCGGGTTACCGCGGTCCGGGTGCCACTGGCCGCGTCGAGTGGTGCCGCGAGCGCGAACCTCGGCGAGGTGTCACCGCCGGGGTTCGAGGGCACCGTCTTGGCCATGAAGAAGAAGCACAAGGACATCGAAAATCCGTGGGCACTGGCTTGGTGGATGCGCGGGAAAGGTGCCGAATCGCACTACAAGGTCAAGGACGGCAAGCCCGTCCGCAAGAAGGAAGAAGCCATGAGCGACTGTGGATGCGGCGGCGAGCCGGAAGACTGTGGATGTGACGACTGCGAGAAGTCGCGCACCAAGAAGGGCAAGAGCGAGGGCCTCAGCGGCGACCTGTCGTCAGCGATGGGCGAGTCCTCTCGTTCCGGTCAGTGGTTCGTCATCATCGACAAGAAGACCGGCAAGGCTGTCGGCAGTGACATCTTCACGGGATCGAGGGCGGCCGACGCCGCGCTCGGCGAGATGGGCGGCGAGAGCAAGACCGGCTACCAGGTCATGGATGCGTTGTGGCACAACCCGTCACGCGCCAAGCTCAAAGCGATGGGCTGGGACTTCGATGTTCGGCGACTTGGTGAGGCTGCCGAGAGCGGCGTGGGCGTCGATACTCATGCGGAACCGGACATCTCCGGATACGAACCGGCATACGCGCTGCCGCCTAACGGGTCGGACGAGACCTCGGTGGACATGAACGCGGCCGTCGCCGCAATCATCGACGACGTCGTTCATGACAACAAGACAGCCAAAGCCCAGACGGTCGAGCCGCGTGGCGTGGCCAGGGTGTCGAGGCCGACGCAGTACACGGCCGAGGCGAAGCGAGGCGACGTCGAGGCCGTGGAAACCACAGACGGCGAATGGATGGTGCTCGTCAACGGATTTCAGTGGGGCCCGCCAGGGGCAAAGGTCGATCGCAGCGGTGCATACAACACGACTTTTTCATCGAAAAAAGAAGCGTTGGCGGCATACAAGAAACATGCAAAGACGGAGTCCATTCACGACATTGTTCCGAACGAGCGCGTGCGCATGGCCGAAGCGTACGACCGCATGGTCGCTGGCAGCGACCTCGACGAGGCAGGCCGCAAAGCGGCCGAGTTGTACGAGCGGCTTGTTATCGGCGAGTCCGTTGCCAAGAAGGTTGATGTCTCCGACGACGCCTTCGAGGCCGCGCTCGTCATGGAGGGCGCGCTCACCGAGGAACAGGAGGGGCACCACTTCTTCGACGGCAAGAGCTACTTCGTGGACACCGCGTTCCTGGGTCACACCTGGCACCCGGACGCCATCATCAAGGGGATGGAGCTGAAGCACATGGGCATGGGCGAGTTCGAGCTGTCTGGCCCGGCTGGTCGCATCGACTTCGATCGCATGCGCGGCAAGGACTTTCCGGGCATGAGCGGCCGGTCGCACAAGGTCTACGACGACAAGGGCGGCAAGCTCGTCAAGGAACTGATCGCGGCGATGGAGAAGAAGAAGCGCAGCGAGCTGGTCAAGGAGTCGCTCGATTTCGAGTCGATACTGTCGGAGGCCGACGGCCATCATTATTTCGACGGCAAGAACTACTACGTGGACACGGCGTTCCTGAACGGCGTCGAGCGCCCCCGCCCAGCGCTGCCTGGCATGGAGATGCGGCACATGGGGATGGGCGAGTTTGAGATGGTCGGCAGGGACGGCCGCATCGACTTCGATCGCATGCGCGGCAAGGCGTTCCCGGGCATGAGCGGCCGGTCGCACAGGCTCTACGACGACAAGGATGGCAAGCTCGTCAAGGCGCTGATCGCGGCCATGGAGAAGAAGGGCAGCAGCGAGCTGGTCAAGGAGTCGCTCGATGAGAGCGGCCGTCGCGTCGGTATCGGAAACGACGACTCGCGTCCTGGAGCCGTTGAGCGGCCGAACCTCTCGGATCAAGAGGTGGCGATCCTTCGTGATCTGGTCAAGCCGCATGGTCGGCGGACCGCGGCCTCAAGCATCGAATCGCTGACCGTCGAGCGCGCTCTTGAGAAAATGAGCAAGAAGGGCTGGGTTCGCTGGAAGCAAGTGAACCAGAGCCACCAGTCGCTCGCGGACGATCACTACGAGCTGACCAGCAAGGGCAAGGCGGAGCTGGAGTCGTGGGGCAAGTGGGTTCGTTACGTCGGCACCAGCCAGGCCAGGAAGGAGTCGCTCGATGAGGGCGCGGCTGACAAGCTTTCGACGAAAGCCCGAGCTGAGA